>Ga0335084_10005365_pt1 | contig 12676 bp, 12 predicted proteins | sample Lox_Sample_44_FD_206721 | JGI IMG/M metagenome (GOLD analysis project Ga0335084, IMG submission 206721) | Soil microbial communities from Loxahatchee National Wildlife Refuge, Florida, United States - Lox_Sample_4.4 | ecosystem: Environmental > Terrestrial > Soil > Wetlands | place: USA... | reverse complement strand
GTCTTGCCCTTTTGCAGCAGCTTTTCCGCCTTCTCGACACGGCGGGCAAGCTCGACGCGGTTGGGGTTTTCAGCCATTGGACGTCTGGGGCAGAGGTACCCACCTTGATTCTAGGTTTGAGTCCTGTTCGCAGCAACGCGGGACCGCCAACCTCGATTACGAAGGTCATGAAGGCGGTCCCTGCCGCGAGAGGGCGATCGCAATTCGGCTGGGGCACTGAAGATGAGTCGAATTCTCGCCGATGTCGAAGAGTTGGAGCCTCAGGTCGTCGGCCTCTCTTCCCCGTGCTTTCCCGCACAGCCTTCCACCGGCAAACGACAAAGGTCATTCATTCTCAAACACATACTTCCACCGGCGCCGCATTCGAGTATCCCAACTAAAGGCAAACTACGATCGTCATTTGCGCCAATTTTTGACACATTTGCGGCTCGCCTTTGGTATACCTTACGGACCCTCATGGGCACTTCAACCGTTAACGCCGAATCGGGACTCCGCCATCAGCTCAGCGCCGGCGAAATGACCATGATCGCCGTCGGCGGCTCAATCGGGACAGGGTTGCTCCTGGGTTCCGCCCCAGCCATCGAACTTGCCGGACCGTCCGTCATTCTGAGCTTTCTTCTTGCGGCCTTCATCAGTTGGACAGCTGCCATGGCCATCGGCGAACTCGCGTGCGCACATCCGGCCGCGGGATCGTTCGGCCTCTATGGGGAACTCTATCTCAATCGCTGGGCTGGATTTCTATCCCGAGGAGGCTATTGGGCGGCAATCGCGTTTTCCATCGGCGGGGAGATGATTGCGGCCGCCACCTACATGGGATTTTGGTTCCCTCGTGTCCCTCAACTCGTGTGGGTTGCGGTTTTCTCGGCTTTACTCCTGCTGATCAACTTCCGCACCGTACATGACTATGGACGTTTCGAATTCTGGTTTGCCATGGTCAAGGTAGTAACCATCGCCGCTTTTATCGTGATCGGTGCCGCGCTTCTGTTCGATGGACGCGCTGTCCCTCAATTCACCGCGCAGGGCGGATTCTTCCCGCGCGGGATGTCAGCTCCCTTACTAGCTATGACCTTCGCTATCTATGCCTTCGGCGGTGTCGAATTCGTTGCTGTCTCTTCGGGAGAATCGAGCTCATCGGAAGAAGTCGCCAGGGCCGTGCGCAGGACGTATATCACCCTGACGCTCATATACCTCGGCGCAATCACTGTCTTGGTTGGCGTTATGCCGTGGAATCGCGCGGGAGTTACAGAGAGTCCATTCGTCACCGTATTCCGCAGTGTGCGAATTCCAGGGGCCACGAACATCATGAATTTCGTCGTGTTGACGGCTGCCTTATCGGGCGCGAACGCCGCGTTGTATGTTTCCTCCCGCATGCTGTTTTCAATGGGCCGCAACGGCTGGGCACCTCGCATCTTCGGAAAACTGAACGCGCAAGGCTCGCCGACAATCGCTGTGCTGATGTCTTCTTACGGTATCGTGGCTGCACTCTTGTTGGGGAAATATGCTCCGCAGCAGGCCTTCGAGTTCATACTGCGCGCGGCGTTCTTTGGCATGATCCTGTCGTGGCTGGTATCGCTTGCCGCTCACGTCGTATTCCGTCGCCGTCTTGCTGCAGAGCAAGCGTCGGCGTTGCCACTACAGGCTCCGCTGAAAAGCTGGGGATCAGTGATCGGCTTCGCGGTCGTCTGCGGCGTGACCTTGAAAGGCTGGTATGACTCGCGCGTAAACTTCATCAGTGGCCTTGCGATGATGATTGGTTTCACCGCACTTTATTTCCTGCTGCGTCCGAAGGCACAGCGTTAAGGCTTCGCCGGCATCCGCATTACAATAAATCCCTATGTCGGACCCTCTCCTCCGCTACCGCTCCGAGTTTCCCATCCTCGAGCGCACGAACTACATGATCTCGAACTCTCTCGGAGCTATGCCCCGCGGTGTCTACGACGCACTTCACGACTATGCCGACACGTGGGCGACCCGCGGAGTTCGAGCCTGGCAAGAGCGCTGGTGGATGCTCTCGCTCGAGGTCGGCAACGAGATCGGAGCGCTGATGAACGGGGAGACGAACTCAGTCTCGGTTCACCAGAACGTCACCACCTGTCAGGAAGTCGTCGCTTCCTGCTTCGATTTCAGGGGCAAGCGCAACAAGGTCGTCTACAGCGACATGAATTTTCCGTCGGTCATGTATTTCTGGGAAGCGCAGCGTCCGTATGGCGCCCGCGTCCACATGGTGAGAACCGACGACGGCATCACTGTCCCGACAGAGCGACTGCTCGACGCCATCGACGAGCAAACCCTGCTCGTCCCCGTATCGCACGTCGTCTTCCGCAGCGCCTTCATCAACGATGCCAAGGCAATCATTGAGAAAGCTCATCGCGTCGGCGCGCACGTGGTGCTCGATACCTTTCAGTCGCTCGGCACCGTGCCGGTCGATGTCCAAGCCCTCAATGTGGACTTTGCCTGCGGCGGCGTTCTGAAATGGCTATGCGGTGGGCCTGGAGTCGCCTATCTCTATACCCGTCCTGACCTCGGGCGCAAACTTGAACCCAAGTTCACCGGTTGGTTTGCGCATCAGGACTCGATGGCCTTCGAAATCGGGCCGATCCGTTACACCGACCCTCCGTTTCGGTTCATGAACGGCACGACGCAAATCCCGGCGCTTGAAGCATGCCGTCCTGGATTGAAGATCATTAGCGAAGTCGGAGTGGAGAAGATTCGCGAAAAGTCGAAGCGCCAGACTGCGCGCCTCATCGAACTCGCGGACCGGCATGGCTGGCAGGTAAACAGCCCGCGCGATCCGGAACAGCGCGGCGGAACGGTGTCCATCGACATGGGGGATTCGCAACAGGTTTGTCAGGAATTGCTTGCTCGCGACATCATCGTCGACTGGCGTCCCAAGGCTGGCGTCCGCTTCTCTCCGCACTTCTATAACACCGACGAAGAGGCCGATGCGGCGATCGCCTCTGTCGAACAGATCCTGAAGGAGCGCCGCGTCGCAGTACAAGATCTTGGGGGCTAATACGCCCACCACGGCGCAGCCGGCAGTCCCGACGGTACCGGCTGTCCATCAATCGAAGTGAACACGCCTCTTCCGTAGAAGAACGGCAGCCCCCAATCGAAACTTCCCGAGCCATTCAGGTCCGCGAGCGTCGGGAATGCCGTATCGCTACCGTTCGCCTGAAACAGATTGACCGCATTGTCGACACTGAAGTTCACTTTACTCCGCGCGTTGTTCGTGCCAACGTTCTGCGTCGATAGATTCACAGTCGACGCTGGACCGTTTGGCACGCTGGAATTTACAATTGCTTTACGTTTCTCCAGACGCGCGCATGCATCCCACTTCCTAGCGCAGGCATTACCTCGGTAAGGCACTGATACCTTTTCCTCGACTCTCCGCGGGACCGCGTTTCTATGCTGGTGAATGGCTGATCCGCAGCCTTCGGGGAATTCCTGTGATTGCCTGTGCTGTTGTGAGTCCTCAGGTTGATGCTTTCACCCTGGCGTCGTTGATCGGGCTCGTCGCCGGGCTCTCTCTCATCGTTCGCGGATTCGTCTTGCGGTCACGCCTTCCCGAGGCTTCCTCTCCCACTTCCAAGATTGCAAACACTTCTCCTGGATTCGTCGAGGTCGGCGGGTTTGCCAGTGGTCCCTATACGATCCCTGCTCCCATCTCAGGCCTCCCCTGCTATCTCTATCGCGCCAGCGTCTGGCAGCGAAGCAGTTCGTCCGGGCTTCCATGGGAAAAGACCGCCGAGGAGAGGATGCACTTGCCGTTCTTCCTCGATGACTCTACTGGCCAACTGCTGGTGGATCCGGCGCACGCAGATCTCGACGTGCCTTGCGACGTCAGTGAAGAATACGACGCAACTTCATTCTCGGACTCGCTAGACCCCATTCCGGCCGGAATCGCGAACTTTCTATCGCGCCTCGATGTAAACCCTTCGGGCATATTCCGCATCGAAGAACGCTGCATTAAGCCCAAGAGTCAGGTGTTCGTCATGGGAACCCTCGCGGAAAGCAGTTCTAACACGCGTCCGTTTTCTCCCGAGAATGACAGGACCCGCGCCCCCAACACCCCAGCCTACCGCGGAGCTATGGCACCCCCTGCCGAGGTCATTCGACTTTCCGAAAGCACGGCGGAAACCGGTCCTGGGCCAACCACCCAGCAAGCGCGGATTGCTGCGGCACTGAACAAAGCCGGGCTGTACAGTTCGGCGACCGGGGATGCGAAACCGGCGGCCGCGGCCGAGACTCGATCAACGCCTCGCGTCAGCGAGATCGCGGTAAACGGAACAAATCCGAAAATGCAAAGCCAGGAACCCCGGTCCACGCCAGCCGCTGTGCTCAGGAAGGGCCAGGAGAATCCCGCCTTTCTCATCTCCTGGCGCAGCCCATACGTGGCCGCTCGGGCATTCGTGCGTAAGGCCGTTGCCATGATCTGGGGCGGTGCAGTTCTCACAATCCTCGCTTGTTACATCCTGCTTCTCGGCTTGGGACTGTTATAGCCCCGCAGGTTCGGTCTGATTCATGCCGAATTACCTCGGTTACCTTCCGGCTCTTAGCTGACCGTTCTATCTTGGCTGGAGACTGATCTGAGCCGCCAGGATGGAGGTGGGGTTGTGAAGCGCTGGGTATTCCAATCGTCGTGGCTCCTGCTAGCGGCAAACAGTCTCCTCCTGGGCCAGACTTCGAATCCCGCAGACACTGATCCGGTTTTCCTGTGGCTCGCGGGCGGGCTGTCCCATTCGCGGGTGGAACAACTCATCCGCCAGCATGGGGTTGAGTGCCGGGCTACTCCGCATTTTGCGGCCGCCCTGCAGAAGGCCGGAGCGGACGATCGCGTGATCCAGGATTTCCGCCGCGTATCTCCCGCCCAACCTGTCTGCGCGTATTCGGCCGAGGCCGCGGAACTGGCCACGCTGGTCCATGAGGGAAAACTCGCGGGAGCGGAAACTAAAACCCGAACCATGTTGCGCGGGGACAGCAAGAACCCCTGGCCCCACTTTGTGCTGGGGACAATCCTGAGCGCGCAGGAACGTTACGATGATGCGCTCAATGCCTTCATCCAGTCTTCGCGGTTGTTGCCCGGCTCGACGGATGTACACAGCCAGCTTTCTTACGTTTTCTACCAGATGGACGACGCCGACAACGCGTTAGCGGAGGCTCGCACCGCCCTGAGCATGGACCCCGGCAACGCCGAAGCGTATCGCTATCTGGGCCTGGCGTTGTACACCAGTGGCCAGTATGACGCCGCTCTCAATGCATTCCAGAAGTCCCTGGAGCGTGAGCCCGATAACCCGGATGTGTACTACGATATGGGCATCGCCCTGCGGGATCAGGGCGACTTGCGGCGCGCTGCCATCGCCTATCGTCGCGCCATCAAGCTGAACCCTGTTTTCTGGCAAGCCCACAGCAACCTGGGAGTTGTCCTCCACGACCAAGGCAAGTTGGATGAGGCTGTAGCCGAATATCGCGAGGCCAAGCGTTTGGCCCCGGACGAGGCCAGCATCCGCAACAATTTAGGAAACACCTACTGCGACAAGTCGGAATTCGACCAGGCAATCGCAGAATTTCAGGAACTGTACCGGCAGACGCCGGAGTGGGAGAGCGGTCACGCCTGTCTGGCGCGGGCTTACATGGCCAAGCGCGACTATCGTTCCGCTATTCGCGAGCTGAAAGCAGCCATCCAGATCAACCCGGCGGGCGCAGCCGAACATCGCATCCTGGGCCAGGCGCTGTTGATGGTCGGTAGAGATGAGGAAGCGGTTGCAGAGCTCCGCATTGCTGTGTCGTTGAATGCAGGATCGGCGCTGGCGCACCACTATCTGGGAACGGCACTGGTCAACACCCAACAAGCGGCGGAAGCTGAGAAGGAATTCCGCGAGGCCCTTCGCCTGGATGCGAGCGCGCAGAATCACTACGCCCTCGCTGCTTGCCTGATGGCGCTCAACCGCTACGAAGAGGCTCTCGGGGAACTGGAAATTGCTTCTCGCCTGGACCCCAGCAAGGACCTGTATCGAGTGCGCATGCAGGAAGTCGTACGCCTGATTACCGCCGCCAGATAACCATTCGAAAACAGCGTCCCGGAGGGGCAAGCTGTCGCATGCACTGTCGTGCATCGCGTTCCTGCTCCGACAAACCTAGAATGTTGGAGAGGCGAGTTGCCGCGCCTGACAGGCAACGCGCGGAGTGCGAAATGGAAACAGCCGCTGCGCAATCATCCCAGCCAAGTCCGGCGAACCCGGTCAGCGGGGACGAATCGGAAAGACGGGGTGGAGCGTCGGCGTCAGCTGCCAGACAGAGCCAGTTCACCGGATACGGCCTGCCTTGTTCGAAGTGCCGGCTTTATTACCCGGGTGACATGGATCGCTGTCCGATCTGCAAGTCGTCCGAGCGCATCTCCCCCGGGGCCCCAGTGGCCACATCCACTCCCCAGCCGCAACGAAATCCGGACGAAGAACGGGAACGGCTACGGGAGCTCAAATCGCAAGTCTACGCTTCCCATACCCAGATCAGCACCGCGACAACGTTCCGTTGCGCTCTGGATCAGAACCATCTGGGTAACGTTGAACCGGCTGCCGTCTGCCACAGCTGCTATGGCGAACTGCGGCAGCAGGCCGACCGCATGGAAGCAGCTCTCCACATGGACGTGAAGGAAGCAGCCCAGATCGTGTATGCGGCGGTGTGGGCCGACACTTCAGACCCGACGCGGACGTATCAGAACGCCGCGGCCGCCTTACTCGCTGAATTGCGCCAGCGAGCCGGCATCGGTCTGCTGCTCTCGCAGCGCAATCTGGCTCACTAGATTGTGCGGGGCGGGACGCTCCTGTCCGCCCGAAGCAAAGCGAGGAACTATCCCTAGTCCACTTTGAAAGCTACGTATTTCTTGCCGGCATACAACCGATATCCGCCGGCCGCATCCTTCTCCAGTTTCAACGGGACCGGGCGTTTGAGTTGATCGTCAACTTGGCTCGCGACCGAGACCACATCATTTCCCGCAATATTCATCACCACGAACTTGCCCTCTTTGAATCCGAAGCCATAAGCTCCCGGATCGAGCGTGCCGCCGTCAAAGCTGACTTTCGTCTCGGCGATGAAGAAGCCCTGGTATTTCTCCTGGATCGCGGTCGAGTACCCGGAGGTATCGACGAGTCCGGCAAGCACGAACTTGCCCGCCGAGTTCTTCAGCGCAACCGAATTCCTCGCCTGCACGGGCGCGCTCTGACCGGCAAAGAAGTAAGACGTTGGAATGACCTTCTTCAATTCATCCCCGGCTAAGACCTGCGAGAGAGCGACGGCAGATGCCAGCAATACAAAGATGGCCAGTCGTATCCAGCTGAGACGAGATTTCATAAACGCTCCTTCCATAGGTTTCTCGCTTTTCGAACGACAGGAAATCATACACACCGGCAAGCCCCGTTGACATCTCGATGGATCGGCCTGTGGAATTCGCTGTCTATTGTTCCACAAATCGCAACCTCCCGAACGCGACCGGCACATGAAAATTCGGCTCGGGAGCGTGCGTCGGCTGCCAGGCTGAATAGAAGCGAGGCTCCTTTCGACCTTCCACCCGGTAGAAATTTGCGCGCCACACGGCGGCAGGATCGAACTTGGTTGTCAGCGACTGCATGGGAATCGCAAGTTCTGCGCTCCACGCATGATGTTCCGGATCGAGCCACACCGAACGCGTCAGGCCGCTATTGAGATCACGGCGCCCGCCGGGGAAGATGTCGAGGTCAATCCACATCCCATTCGGGCTCACTTCAAATTCCCGGTAAAAGCGTTCCTGCATCGGATCGGGTTGCAGAAAGGCCTCCGCCACATCGCGATTCCAGAGTTGATCGCGTCGGCCGTTGGGCGCGGAATCTTCAAAAACGAACAATTCACGATAGCGGCACTCGAAGCGCAGGTAGAGAGTCTTTGGAGTCCACAACAGCCGAACTCCGGTCTGTCGCCTGGGATCCTGGTTTTCGCCGCACCAGTCATGGCAAAACTCGATCGGGACCGCCGCCTGCCACTGGTTCGCCGGTTGACGCGCATCGAGCGCCAATTCACGATCGGCGCGGATGGCAGTTGCCGTTTCCTTTGTCGGACGATCAGCGTGGACCCGCAATTGTTGTTGCATCACACGATCAGGAAGATTGTGTTCAACTCTTCAGCCCCGTGACTCCGGCCTTCTTGGTTAAGCTCTTCCCTGGGCTCAACTCGAAATGCCTCGAACGATGAAGTGTACTTTGGCCGCAACATTCGGATAGCCCGCGTTCCCGGTTCGTCCTATGTTATCCGCATGGCTACGAATGCGATACTTGCACAGGATGAAGTCATGACAGGCACAAACGATCAACAGCGCTGGCAAGCAGTCCTGGAGCGCGACAGCACGCTGGACGGCAAGTTTGTTTTTGCCGTCGCGAGCACCGGTGTATTCTGCCGGCCCTCGTGTCCGTCGCGGCGCCCGCGGCGCGAGAACGTGCGATTCTTCGATTCCGCTCCAGCCGCGGAGCAGGCCGGATACCGAGCCTGCTTGCGCTGCCGTCCTAAGGCAATCGATGGAAACCCGCAAGCGGCGTTGGTAAGGTCGGTGTGCCGCTACATCGAACAGAATATTGAGGAACGGCTAACTCTCGGTTTGCTGGCACGCGAATTCCGCCGCAGTCCATTTCATCTGCAGCGCACGTTCAAGGCGGTGTTGGGCGTGTCTCCAAAGGCTTACATCGATGCCTGCCGCTTGCGCCAGGTGAAGCAGCATCTCCAGGCAGGTCACTCGGTCACGACCTCTCTGTATGCCGCCGGTTATGGATCGAGCAGCCGGCTGTACGAGCGCACGGCCACGCAACTGGGGATGACACCGGAGAAGTACCGTCGCGGCGCGCTTGCCGCCGTCGTCCGCTTTACGATTGCATCATCGCCGCTGGGACGTATGCTGATCGCTGCGACCGATAAGGGTATCTGCGCAATCCAATTCGCCGATACCGACCAAGTGCTCCAGCAAGGCCTGATGCGCGAGTTCCCCTTTGCCGTTCGGCGTCGCGATGATGCGTCCATGGCGCAATGGAAGCAGAGCCTGGTTCGCCTGATTGAGGGGCAGGAAGTCAATCCTTCGCTCCCGCTTGATATACGCGCCACCGCATTTCAACGGCGGGTGTGGGAATGTCTGCAGCGGATTCCCCGGGGAGAGACTCGTTCCTACAGCGCGGTCGCCAGGAAGATCGGCATGCCGAAAGCGACACGTGCCGTCGCTCGCGCCTGCGCTACCAACCCGGTCGCGATAGCGATTCCGTGTCACCGCGTGGTGCGTGAGGATGGAAACATGGGCGGCTACCGCTGGGGAATCGAGCGCAAGGAGCAATTGCTGGGTCTCGAACAGCAGGCAGCGCAGTAAGCACCGAGCCCAAGGCACAAGGTCAGCCTCTCCAGGTTCGGCGATTCCTCATACCGTCTGTACTTTCGTTGTTCGGCAGTCCCGTGCCTTGCCCGGGCTACGACCCTTGGTGCAGGGAGGATTGGCGATGCAGGAGACGGAATTGCTCATTCGAACGGAGTCATTTCAAAGATTCTTGGAGAAGTCCAATGACTCCCCAGTGCAATGCCCGGAACGGCGAACTCCCAGCGCGCCGCACCATCTTGTTGGTTGAAGATGAACCTTTTGTGCGAGAGGCCACTTGCCGCATTTTGAAACATGCAGGGTTCGAAGTCCTGGTCGCTGTTGACGCGCTCGAAGCCATGCAAGTCTATGATCAGGCTGGGAAAATGGTGGATTTGGTCATGACCGATGTGGGGCTTCCCGGCCGTTCCGGGCGCCAACTCGGAAAAGATGTGCACCATCTGGCCCCTCAGATTCCAGTTTTGCTGACCTCGGGCTACGGGGAAGCAGCTGCGAACGCTGAACGGGAACCTCTTGACGAGCATACCCACTATTTGGGAAAGCCCTATTCGCGGGCATCGCTGGTGGAAAAGGTCGAACAGATCCTGGCGGACAATTCCTCACGGCGCGCCGCCGTCCAACGCGGCTAGCTGCTGTATAGTATCTTGTAGTTATAGCTTGAGCTTGAAAAGCGTAGGAACGCTTCCTGGCCTCTCGGATGGCCCGAGAGGGCTCAGCCCGGCTCTAGAAACGCGTGCACGGGTCTTCTAACGCAATTGTGGGGTATTTTATAACTTCACTCGAACCGGATTTGGACTTTCCCCAGGCGATCTGCAAATTCCACGATTATATCTACTAGTCATAGTCTAAGGGCGCGTCCGTGGTCGCTGCGAAGAATCGGTGGGTTTCGCGCAGACCTCGCGAGGCGCATGGTAGCCGACGGCGGAAAGAATTTGTTTCGGGATATCGGCAAGGGCTACGACCCGTTTCAGGATTCCCATTTCGGCACAAGAGCGGGGCATGCCATAGACAACGCAACTGGCTTCATCCTGCCCAACGGTGAGACCACCCGCTTTGAAGATGGCCTGCATGCCCTGTGCGCCATCGGCGCCCATGCCGGTCATGATGATTCCCATGGCAAGGGCACGATAAGCCTCGGCAACCGAGAGCATGGTGATGTCAACGGAAGGAATATGCAACGTGTTGCTGGGATTCGGGGAAACCTGTAAGGCGACTTCGGAACTACTGCGCCGGCAAACGGTCATATGTCTCGCGGCCGGGGCAATGTAAACGTGACCCTTCTGAATCACCGTACCGTTTTCCGCCTCGTGCACCGCGACCTGACAGAGATTGTCGAGGCGTTTGGCGAACGGCGTCGTAAAACCTATTGGCATGTGTTGCACCACGAGCACGCCCACGGGCAAGTCGGCCGGGAGAGTGGGCAAGATGTCCTGCAACGCTCTTGGTCCGCCGGTCGAAGTTCCTATGACGACGATGGTCGTCGTGCCCGAATCGGCGGAGGGCGCGCCTTTGGCCGCCACGGGCACGGCACGCGCAGCTTTGTAGTGAGGACCCACGCGCGAACCCGCAGCGGCTTTAATCTTGTTGATCAAATCGTCGCGCACTTTGACGATATCGAGCGAGACGAAGGAGTGCCGTTTGGGCACGTAGTCGAAGGCTCCGAGATCGAGCGCTTCGAGGGCGGTTTCGGCTCCTTCCTGAGTCAATGAACTCACCATGATGACGGGAAGCGGGCAGTCACGCATGATGCGCTTGAGAATCTCCAACCCGTTCAGGCCCGGCATTTCGACATCGAGTGTGACTACGTGCGGTTTGAGTTTGACGACTTTCTCGAGCGCTTCAAAACCACTCTGGGCCGTTGCCACCACTTCCAAACCGGGATCAGAAGCGATCATGCGGGATAGGGCCGCGCGCATGAAAGCGCTGTCGTCGACGATCAAGACCCTTATTTTCGAACCTGGAGTCAGGGTGTTCATGATCGCCGGTACACCAGGGCAACAAGTCTTCGTACTTCTTCGAGATAGCCTTCCATCTCGAAGGTAAAGCGCTCCCAGTCGAGAATTTGCAAATCCGGGCACTCGCTCAACAGCAACGCAAAAGCCGGCTCTTCGCGAAAATCTACCTGGCGGTTTTCGGGATACCCATATCCGATTCCGCTCATGCGGCAGAGCAGGTCGGTCAGGGAAACCAACGCCACCAAGCATCGATGATCGGTCGCGGAATCCACCTGGTGATGCCAGGCAACAACCTGGACGAGGTCGGGCGGCATGTGCCATTTTTCGGCGAGAACGTTACCGATCTGCGTGTGCGTAAGTCCAAGAACCTCCTGCTCCGCCTCGAGCAGGGGCATGTGACCGGACTTGGCGCGGAAGAAGGCCTCGGCACACTCTTTGGGCGCAATCCAGAAACTCATCACCACCCCGAAGTCGTGGAGCAAACCCGCCAGGTAAGCTTTGTCGGGATCGGTATAACCGATGGCGCGCGCGAAGTGACGGCTGGCAAGAGCGACGCCGAGCCCATGTTCCCAAAACAGCGTGGGATCGACGGGACAATCTTTCGGTGTGAGATTCAGCAGGCAGCAAGAGGTCACGATCTCGCGCATGCGGCGCAGGCCAAGGCTTACCACCGCCCCGCGAATCGACTCCACCGTTTGCCAGCGGCCAAATAACGGCGAGTTGGCCAACTGCAAGCACTGGGCAGCGAGAGACTCATCCTGCGAAATCAGCCGTGCGACTTCGCTTATCTGGAGCGAGTCGATGGGTTGCTGCAAATAGCTCATCAGGGGCGCAACGATGACCGCCAGACTGGGCAGGTGGTCTGCCGCCTCCAGTTTTCTCAGCAATTCGTCATGGTAGGTATTGGCCATGGGTTACCTGCCCTTAACCGCTGGCGGAGATTTCACATACCCAGTTGCCGACGGGAAATGGACCAGCTTGAACTGGTCGTTGACTCCGTAAAGAGACTCGGCATGGCCGAGAAGAAAATAGCCATGCGGCTGCAGGCTGCTATAGAAATGCTGGATGACTCTCCGCTTGGAATCCAAATCGAAGTAAATCAGCACATTGGCGCAGAAAATGAGGTCCATGCCTTTCATGAAAAGCATGCGCACGTCTTCCAAGAGGTTCAGCCGGGATACAGTGACTAGGCTCTTGACCGCAGGATTGACTTGCAGCTTGTCGCCGGCCGCAGTGAAGTACTTCTGACGGATGTAGGGACTGAGATTGCGCAGACTGTAGTCGCCGTAGATACCGGCTTTCGCATGTTCCACCGAGCGCTCATTCAGGTCGGTCGCCTGAATAT
>Ga0335084_10005364_pt1 | contig 12677 bp, 6 predicted proteins | sample Lox_Sample_44_FD_206721 | JGI IMG/M metagenome (GOLD analysis project Ga0335084, IMG submission 206721) | Soil microbial communities from Loxahatchee National Wildlife Refuge, Florida, United States - Lox_Sample_4.4 | ecosystem: Environmental > Terrestrial > Soil > Wetlands | place: USA: Florida... | reverse complement strand
GGTTCCAACCGGTCAACACGCTGAGCTGACGCAGAGTTCGCGTTCTGGGGAGAAGACCATGTCCGCGTCCGTTCGTCTCTTTGCCTATACGTGTCTAACGTGCCTGCTGGCGCTCATCACGCTGTCCCTGCCCGGGCGGCTCACCAATCCGCAATCGAAAACGTCGCCAGGCATCCTGCCCATCTCCGCCGTGCGCCACGCGACCATCGCCCAAACTTACGGCAACCTGCCTCTCCGCTTCGAAGCCAATCACGGCCAGACAAATAACGCCGTCCAATTCCTCTCCCGCGGCGCCGGATACTCCCTATTCCTCACTCCCAAAGAATCAGTGATCTCACTCAACGACACCTCTTGCATCAAGCCCGCTGCATGCACTGGAACTCCCCATCACGACGCCGTGCTGCGAATGAAGCTACTAGGCGCGAGCAACACTTCGAAAGTCGAAGGCTCAGAACTGCTGCCCGGCACGGCAAACTACTTCATCGGCAAAGATCCCAACCGCTGGCGCACCAACGTCCCAAACTTCGCCAAGGTTCGCCTCACCAGCGTCTACCCAGGCGTGGACTTGATCTACTACGGCAATCAACGCCAGTTGGAATTCGACTTCATCGTCAGCCCGGGCGCACATCCTGCAAACATTCAACTCGGTTTTAGCGGAGCGCAACACCTCAACATTGACTCACAAGGAGATCTCCTCCTTCAGGTCAACAATCACGAAGTCCGCTGGCGCAAGCCCGTCGTTTATCAGGACATCGATGGACATCGCAACCCAATCGCCGCCAGCTACGTTCAGCATCAGGACAACACCATCTCATTCGCGCTCGCCGACTACGACTCGCGCCGCCCCCTCATCATCGATCCGCAGTTGGTCTACTCCACGTTCCTTGGCGGCACCAGCAGCGACACGGGATTCGCCATCGCCGCCGACGCCGACGGCAACGCTTACATCACCGGACTCACCGCATCCACCGACTTCCCAACCGAGAAACCCTTGCAAGACAAACTTGCTAGCACCGGCAGTGCCAACGCCTTCATCACCAAGTTGAGCGCTGAGGGCGACGGTCTCATCTATTCCACTTATCTCGGTGGCAGCGGCGGTGGTGCGCTCTCTGAAGGCGACTGGGGATCAGGCATTGCCATCGATTCCGCAGGCAACGCCTACATCACCGGCTTCACATTTTCGAGTGACTTTCCCACCACGGCGGGAGCCTTCCAGCCCAACGCGCCAGGCTCAGGCGTTAGTTTCGTCACGAAACTCAGTGCCGCCGGCGACAAACTCCTCTACTCCACTTACCTCGGCGGCAGCAATTCCGGCGCATTCCTCAATGCCCCCAAAATCGCCATCGATGCCGACGGCAACGCTTACGTCGCAGGCAGCACTTATGCGGACGACTATCCCACCATTAACTCCACGTACTCTGGTGCCGGGGACTGTACCATCTCCAAGCTCAATCCCATAGGCAGCGGATTGCTCTACTCCACCTACCTCGGCGGCAAAGGTCAGGACGAATGCAACAGCATCGCCGTCGATGCCTTCGGAAACGCCTACGTCACCGGTGTGACTCTCTCCGACGATTTCCCCTTCACGCTCAGCGTCGGGAAGGGTACTGGCTTCCTCGTGAAATTCAATAACTCCGGCAACGGCATGAACTTCTCTACCCAAATCGGTGGCATCAGTGGCAATCACGGCGACGCCGGAGGCGGCGCAGTCGCCGTCGATGCCGACAGCAACATCTATCTCGCCGGTACCACGACCGCCACGGATTTCCCCGTCACGCTCAATGCCTTCCAGCAGACCTTCGGCGGAGGCAACACCGACGGCTACGTCATGAAGCTCGATTCCGCCGGTGCCAACATCCTCTTCGCCACTTACCTCGGAGGCGACTTCGGCGAAGGCTGCGCCGCCATCGCGCTCGATCCTTCCGGCAAAATCTTCGTCACCGGAAGCACCAACTCCGACGATTTCCCCCTCACCGGCGATGCCCTGCAAAAAGGCTTTTCCGGAGGCGTTGCCGACGTCTTCGTCGCCGAACTTGATCCCGGCTCCGTCGGCACCGGCACGCTCGTCTACTCCACCTACATGGGCGGAAGCGTCAGCGAAAACGCATTCGGCATCGCCACCGACTCCTCCGGCAATGTCTATGTTGTCGGCAACACCAGTTCTTCCGACTTCCCCCACTCGCAACACGCCCTTCAAACCGACTTTGCCGGAGGCGCCAACGATGCTTTCGTCGCCAAGTTCGCCGGAAGCGGCAGCGGTTCCGGACAGCCCGCTAACATCAACGCCACCTCCGGATCTTCCCAGGGCGCCATCGTCGGCGCCCAAGCCTCCGCCAGCATGTCAGCCACCGTCACCGATTCCAACAGTCACGGCGTATCCGGCCAAACCGTCACCTTCACCGCCCCTTCCAGCGGCGCCAGCGGCACCTTCGCCGGCGGAAGCTCGACCACGCAAGCCACCACCGACTCAACCGGAGTAGCAACAGCAGCAGCTTTCACTGCAAACAACACCGCCGGCACTTACTCGGTAACCGCGACCGTAGCAGGCGTTGGAGGCTCCGCATCCTTCTCACTGACCAACGTGGATTTCTCTCTGGCCCAAGCAACCGCGGGCGACGTGCAAATCAACGCCGGATCTTCCGCGACTGCCGCCCTGAATCTGACAACCGCTCCCAACGGAGCCGCACTGCCAGTCGATGTGAACTACACGTGCGCTGTGGAAACATCAATGACCGGCGTGACCTGCTCGCTCAATCCAACAAAGACCGCTGCTGGCAGCACCTCCGGCAGTTCCACCCTGACAATTTCCACCACATCGCAAGCCGCCACACTGCACTACAACTCGGGATCCCCAGCCCGATTGGCAATGGTGCTTGCCCTCGGAATCCTCGGAATCGTCATGATCGGAGGAAAAAAAGTTTCCCAAAGCCGCGGTTCCCTGTGGTTCCGTGTGGTGAGATCAAGAGCAAGTTCGATTCTTACATCCGCAGCAATCCTGACAGTATGGATCACTCTGGTCGGCTGCTCCGACAACAACACCCAGAAGCCCCCAGCCACGGGTTCAGGCACAGTAACGGTAACCTCAACGGCAGGCTCCGATTCCAAACCAACGACAATAAACTTCACCGTGCAATAACAAGGGGTTCCCTGTGACCCCTGTGGTGAACTCTCTGTTAGGGGTCGTCCGAGGTCCTTCGCGAATCGTAGCGATCTTAGCGGTTAATCTTCTCTGAAGTTCTCAACCAACCTCACTCCAGCACATCCCACCGATCCCGCCAAGTCTCCCACATCCGCGATCTTCCTGTGCTCGCTGCTGTACCCAACTTTCCGGGGTGGCCCACTCTTCGTGATTTTCGAACAGTACGTCCCTTAACCCGGCTCTCAATCCCCGGATATAGCCGCAGACTCTTCGCCCTCCCCACCTTCTCAATCGGAATCAGATACCAGGCATCCACCGGCTGCACATGCGCCGCAATCACGTCGATATCTTTCTTCGTATATCGCTTCTTCCCCCCACCCCGCGCCGACCGCACCGGCTTCACTTCATATCCCCGCCGATGCAACCTCCCCGTCCCCTTCACCTGCACACGAAACGCCCGCCCATTCCGGCGCCACACCACGAAATCAAACTTCTGGTTATCTCCCCACGGCAGCGCCAGATCAAATCCCAGCATCTCCGCCTTCAGCAGAAACGCCGCCTGCGAGATTTCTCCAGCCCGCTTCGGATTCCCCCGCAACCGATCCCACCACTTCTCATTCAGATCCACCTCAGCGCAGATCCAAGCGACCGCTTGCCCCCGATCTTCCGGAATGTCACGATCCTGACTCTCATCCTGTCTCTCGCGCGCAACTTCCGCCTTCGACTTCACCACCACCCATCTAGCTCCCGCCTCCGTTTTTTCTACGACCAGCTCCACGACGCACTCCTCCCCAGCCGCGCCTCCGGACGCAGCCATCACCTCCACCCTGATTTTTGGGCAGATATTCAAGACTATCGATCGCGAGAAATAAAATCAGTGATCCCACTTACACAACCAAGTGATCACAAATACGCAAAGCAGAATTCGAGCAACAGGTAAGGGTGCGCAAGACACAAGCGTGCGCGAGACGCAAGGGATTTTTGACCGATGGTTGTTGAAAGGCAGCCCCGAAGCGGCGCAAGATTACAGCCCACGACGCAAGTCGTGGGTGATCGCAATCGAAACACAAAAAGTCCCGAATGGACGAAAGAAAATGCTCCCGCGACTCTCAATCCCTGACATGTCGCACGCCATCCCGCGCACTCGAAATCTCCCGGCTCGAACGCGCCCTCTCCGGGAAAATCCACACGACGCGCCCGAAACGAATGTACTATTGTCGTCACAACCCCATCCCACATGTGAGCGCCATGACCCTCGATGACTTCCGTCAATCCCTCACCGCATCCACTCCACCCAATAACGTCACCCACGCCCAGGCCGGACTCTGGTGGGACGCCAAAGGCGACTGGACCCGCGCCCACGAATCCGCACAACAAGACGAGGGCCCCGACGGCTCCTGGGTCCACGCCTACCTCCACCGCAAAGAAGGCGATCACTCCAACGCCGCCTACTGGTACAACCGCGCCGGCAAGCCACTCTGCCAAGACTCACTCGATGCCGAATGGACATCGATCGTTAAGACTCTGATACTCGATGAAACGTAATTGAGCTCGGAAAAAATCGCCATGTCACCCAACATCCATGCCAGGTACGCATACCTCTCTCAACTTCCGCTTTACAACTCTTTACATTTTTTATACCCACCGTTAACAAGCTAGTCACACAGGCGAAACACTCCCCTCATAGGCTGTCGAGATACTCCGGCGGTCCACTGAGAAGGCCTTTCCTCAATCCGCCGGGCATTGGAGGATTCAGATGTTCAAAGAGTTAAGAGCATCAGTTGCGCCCAGGAAGCTTCTGGCGCTGCTCGCAGCAACGTCCATCACCTTGGGACCGAGCGCCACCCCGGCGTTCGCGGCTTCAACCCCGGACTCTACCACTACACCGATTCAACACCTGGTTGTCATCTTCCAGGAGAACATCTCGTTCGATCACTATTTCGGAACCTACCCTAATGCTGCCAACCCGGCCGGCGAGCCTCGCTTCGTCGCCAAGCCCGGTACTCCTACCGTCAACGGACTCACCAACACTCTCCTCACCAACAATCCCAACTTGAATCCAGCAAACACCGACGGCGCGACCAATCCTTTTCGTCTCGATCGCTCTCAAGCCGTCACCTCCGACCAGGATCACGACTACACCGCTGAGCAACAAGCCTACGACGCCGGCCTGCTCGATCTGTTTCCCAAATATGTTGGCACCCCTGGCCCGCCCCCTGATGGCGGAGGAATCCTCGACACCACCGGCCTGAACCTCGGCTACTACGACGGCAACACCGTCACAGGATTGTGGAACTACGCTCAGAAGTTTGCGATGAGCGACAACTCCTACAGCACCACTTTCGGTCCATCGACCCCTGGGTTGATCAACCTCGTCTCTGGTCAGACCAATGGCGCCATCGCAACTCTGAATGGAACTGGCGATGAAGTGGACGGCGGCAACGGCTCCCTCACCGTCATTGGCGATCCCGACCCGATCGGTGACATCTGTTCCAACTCCACCCGCAACCAGGTCACCATGGGCAGCAAGAACATCGGCGATCTGCTGAGCGCTCAGGGCGTAAGCTGGGGATCGTTCATGGGCGGATTCAATCTCTCCATCGTGAATCCCAACGGAACCACCGGATGCTCTCGCAGCTCAGCCGGCCTGGCTGGCACCACCGCCGACTACATCCCCCATCACTCGCTCTTCAACTACTGGACCTCCACGTCCAATCCGAATCACACCCGCCCGAAAAATGTTTCTGAAATCGGAAACGACGGCCCCGCCAACCACCAGTACGACCTTCTCGATTTCTACAACGCCGTGCGCCAGGGGAACTTCCCAGCCGTAAGCTTCATCAAGGCGCCTGCCTTTCAGGATGGTCACGCTGGTTACTCCGATCCACTGGACGAGCAGCACTTCATCGTCACGCTGCTCAACTTCCTCGAGCAGCAGGACAGCTGGAGCAGCACTGCCGTCGTCATTCTCTACGATGACTCCGACGGCTGGTATGACCACCAGATGAGCCCAATCGTCAATCAATCCACCGGAACAGCAGATGCTCTTACCGGCGCCAATGCTTGCGGAACCGGCAGCACTTCACTCCCGGGAATCGATCCAGGAAATGCGCACGCTCTCGGACGCTGCGGTTATGGCCCGCGGCAACCGCTGCTTGTGCTCTCGCCCTGGGCTCGCGAGAACTTCGTCGATCACACTCTTACCGACCAAACTTCCGTCATTCGTTTCGTCGAAGACAACTGGCTCCGCGGTCAACGTATCGGCCAGGGATCCTTCGATGGCGTCGCTAACTCCATCTCGCAGATGTTCGACTTCTCCAGGATCCGAACGAATGGATTCCTGATTCTGAATCCAATCACCGGACAACCAATCCCGTAGAGGATTGTTCTTCGGCATCACAGCGGAATCACTTGTTTTAGGTGAAAATGGGCATGCGAGCCAGAAAGCCCTGCGTGCCCATTTCATTTTTCGACCAAACGGATTTCTACGATGACCCGTAACAACGTGAATCAAACGTTAACCACACGCCGAACATTCTTGCAGAACGGAGCCATGAGCATGGCTCTGCTCGCTCTCCCTCAATCCGCCCACCATCGCCCAGTGGTCATGGCCCGTCCGGTCTTCGATCCGAACACCTTAACTCCATTCGTCGATGCTCTTCCGATTCCCAAGGTCGCGCGCCCCACCGATTCGCGCCCCATTCCCGGCAACACGAAGCAAAAAGCTCCGTACTACCGCATGGCCATGCAACAGGTGGAGACTAAAGTTCACCGCGACATGAAGCCCACCAGGCAGTGGGCAGTAGACTCCACGGTCCCCGGACCTACTCTCGAAGCGCAAAGCGGACAAGGCGTCCTCGTCGAGTGGGCGAATCAACTTCCCAAATCGCACTTTCTGCCCATCGATCACCACCTGCACGGAGCAGAGGCCGAGAAACCGGACGTTCGCACCGTCATTCACCTACACGGCGGACGCGTCCCCGCCGCAGTCGACGGCTATCCCGAAGATTGGTTCATCCCCGGCAAATCCGCAACCTACTTCTATCCCAACACCCAGGATGCCGCTACCCTCTGGTATCACGATCACACGCTCGGCATCAATCGCCTCAACGTCTACGCCGGATTGCTCGGGCTCTGCATCGTTCGTGATTCCTTTGAATCCGCCCTCAACCTGCCCAGCGGAAAATACGAAATTCCTCTCGTCTTGTATGACCGCTTCTTCGATCAAGACTCGCAACTCTACTATCCGGTTTCGCCCGTTGAGAGCAAGCCATGGATCCCCGAACTCTTCGGCAACGCGATTCTCGCCAACGGAAAACTCCTCCCCTATCTCGACGTTGAGCCCAGAAAATATCGCTTCCGCGTCTTGAACGGCGCGAATGGAAGGTTCTTCCACCTCTCGATGTCAACCAACCAAACGTTCCAACAGATCGGCACCGACCAGGGACTCCTGCCCGCCCCAGTAACAATCAGAATTTGCTCACTTGCACCCGGAGAGCGCGCAGACCTGATCCTCGACTTCACCGATCATGCTGGAGAGCAAATCGTCCTGAAGAACGACATGCTCGCGCCCGTCATGCTGTTTCGTGTGTCGAAAGCCAAAGTCACTGACGAAAGCACTGTGCCCTCCACTCTGCGCCCGGTGCCAAAGATCGCAGAGTCCGAAGCGGTGAAAACACGCTCCCTCATGCTCGGAGAAATCAACGACCTCCACGGCGACTCAGTCACCATGTTGTTGAACAACTCTCACTGGAACATGCCCGTTACCGAAAATCCCACACTCGATTCCGTCGAAATCTGGAATCTTATCAACGTAACCGACGACGCGCACCCCATCCATCTGCACATGGTCCGTTTTCAGATTCTCGATCGCCGTCGCTTCGACGCATTCGCCTATCAGAATGAAAATAATCTCCTCCGCTATCGCGGCAACCCGATCCCTCCCGAACCAATCGAAGCAGGATGGAAAGACACAGTCCGCGCCGATCCCGGAATGATCACCCGCATCATCACAAAGTTCGAAGGATACCCCGGTCGCTTCGTCTGGCACTGCCACATCCTCGAACACGAAGACAACGAAATGATGCGCCCCTACGACGTCCTCCCCAAGTGATCTAGTTACTTGGCCACTGAAAAATGGGCTCTCTGGTTTTTGCGAAATTCATCCCGGAAGGGGATGCCCCACCCTTGCGCAGTTTGCAGGGTGGAAACCCACGGCCCTGAAATCTCCACGTCAGATGGCACCGAATCCGCCAAAGAAACTAAAGATGACAACGACCGCCGGACGCCTGAAGCCTGACGCCTGAAGCCTGACGCCTGAAGCCTGACGCCTGAAGCCTGCCGCCTGCCGCTGCTTTTCCCCCCAAACCCAGAGACTGTAAGATCATTACCGCAGGATTCTCACCCTCGGAGGCACCATGCTGAAGTGCATCGGGCTAATTCCATTCTTGCTCGTCGGCCTATGGGCGCAGACGCCGAATTCCACCAGCGGAACTTCGCAGCCCCTCATTGTTCTGATCGGCCCTCCACTGAGTGGGAAGACTACCTACGCCGAATCGATCACCAAGACTTACGGGGTTCCAAGTATCGCGATCGAAGATCTCATTCGCGATAACGCCGCTGAACTCGATCGCCTCCGAGGCGAGAAGTCGATGGCCGAGATGCGTTATGACCCCGCAATGAGCCGCTACCTGAAGGAGAAATTGAAGACCGCCGACCTGAGTCACGGACTCACCCTCGATGGCTACCCGGCCACACTAGTTCAGGCCGAGGACTTGTCCAAGATGTTCCCGGATCTGAACATGAAACTGATTGCCCTGCGTCTCCAGGTGCCAGACGACACCATCCGCAAAAGGGCCAAGACCACTGGCCGCGAAAGCGATCGCCCGGAGATCCTCGAGCAAAGAATCAAAGACTACCATCGCGAAATGGACGCGATTTCCTACTACTTCCCCAACGCCAAAATTGTGGACATCGACGGAAGTAAGCCGGAAGAAAAAACCTGGAAAGAAATCCAAACCGCCCTAAACAACGCAGGCCTGAAATCCCCCTCAAAATAACCGGACGGCGAAAAAAGCATAAAGAACACCAAAATGAAATAGGTGGCCCACTCAAGCCTTCTTTTGGCTTGGCAACGATCCTGAAGCCCGACGCCTGAAGCCTGCCGCCTGACCCCTACTTCACCCCCAACTGCCAAAACAGGAACGAATAAACATCTGTGAACTCTTCAATCTGCTTAGCCACCGGCTTCCCCGCGCCATGCCCCGCCTTCGATTCAATCCGCAACAGGATCGGACGCATCTTGCTCTCGCCATTCTTCGCCTCCGCTTGCATCAGTGCCGCCATCTTCTTCGCGTGCATCGGATCGACCCGCGTATCAAAATCCCCCGTCATAAATAAGATCGCCGGGTATTCCACGCCCGCTTTCACATGCTGGTACGGCGAGTATGCATAGAGCCACTTGAACTGATCGGGATTGTCCGAACTCCCGTACTCCGGGATCCACAACTTCGCGATCTGAAAATTCTGATACCGCAACATGTCAAGCAGCGGCACCTGGCACACGACCGCACGGAACAGGTCCGGACGCTGCGTCATCATCGCGCCCATCAGCAGACCGCCATTCGATCCGCCCTGGATCGCCAGATGGCTCTTGTCTGTATATTTTTCGGAAATCAGATGCTCAGCCGCCGCGATCATGTCGTCGAAAACATTCTGTTTCTTGTCGAGCATGCCTGCCCGATGCCAGTCTTCCCCGAATTCCGCCCCACCTCGCAGATTTGCCATTGCGAAAACGCCGCCGTGCTCCATCCACAAATAAGCCGTGCGGCTGAACGTTGGCGTGAGGCTCACATTAAATCCGCCATAAGCCGTCAGCAGCGTCGGATTCTTCCCGTTCTTCGCCAGTCCCTTCTTATGCACCACAAACATCGGCACACGCGTGCCATCTTTCGATTTGAACCACTCCTGCGCAACGTCATAAGCGGAAGGATCGATGGACGGCGCATCAACTCTGGACCACAGGACTGGCTGCACTCTTTCGGAAGAATTCTCGAGGGTGGGATGTTGGCCGCTCTCCGCGGACCCATGGATCGACCGTGGAAGGGCACGGCTTTCAGCCGTGCCGCCAGAGTCCCTCAAAGAAACGGGCTTTAGCCCCAGAGACCCCGACTTCAAATCAACTCGATAAATGCTTGGAGGCGTCGTGAACGAATGAAACCCAAAAAACGCCTCATCCCGATTCCAACGCCCACCATGTCCAAATACCGTTCCAATCGCGGGAAGCGCAATCTCACCAATCTTCTTCCCCTCAAGATCAAACAACTTCAACTGCGACGACGCATTTTGCTCATACAACGCAAACAACTCACCGCCATACACCGACACACTCTGCATCACTGCATCCGTCTGCGGAATGATCTCCTTCCACGCCTCGCGATCGAAATTTCCCGCCTCCGTCACGAATACCCGATACCGCGGCGCATCTTCATTCGTCGTGATGTACACCTTTCCCTCATAAACTTCCGCGGAGTAATTGAAATCCTTCCCGGTCGTCAGCCGCGACGGCGCATTCGATCCCTTCAGATCCTTCAAATACAACTCCGACTTCGTCCATCCCTGCGAGACATGAATCAGCAGCCAGCGTCCGTCATTCGACAGGAAGACGCTAGGCCAGTCTTCCGCATCGCGGCCTTCCCCGAAAATAGGATCATCCGTCTCGGGATCAGTTCCGAGCAGATGAAAGAAGACGTGCCGGTTGTACATCTCCTGCCCAGCAGGTACATCGCCCTTGTTCGGATACCGCGTGTAATAGAAACCGGAATTGTCGTGCAGCCATGCGATCGAGGCCGCCCGCGTCCGTTCGATCGTGTCAGGAAGAATCGTTCCCGTCTTCGTCTCGATGACGTGCAGCGTCGACATCTCCGAACCGGAAGCCGACGTTCCGTACGCAACAAACCTCCCGTTGTCCGAAGGATGAAACCAGTCCAGCGCGATCGTTCCATCAGCAGCGAGTGCATTGGCGTCGACAAGAACCCGGTCCGCCCCATCCGGACTGTCGCGCTCGTACAGTACGGGCTGGTTCTGCATGCCCTCGCGCTTCGTGTAGAAGTAGCGCTTCCCGGCGATCACTGGAGGAGTCATGCTCCCGATCGAAAGCAGTTCCGTCAGGCGTTTGTGAATCGCCTCCCGCCCAGGGAGTGGATCAAGCAGCGCGCGAGTGTAGCCCATCTCCTCCGCAACCCACTTCTGCGTAGCCGCAGAATTTCCATCCTCCAGCCACCGGTAATTGTCGATAACTTTCGTCCCGTGATACAGGTCGACGATCGGTTTCACATCAGCCCGAGGAGGCCCATCTGAAATAGCAGCAAGAGTAAAAACAGAAAGCAAAACCAAACGCCCTCCCACCATAACCACCTCGAAAACCAAGCCTACCAAGTTTCCACGGACCACATCAAAATGTTATGATGAACATGTCCCATCACACTCCTCAGTAGCTCAATGGCAGAGCATCCGGCTGTTAACCGGAGGGTTGTAGGTTCGAATCCTACCTGAGGAGCCATTCTTTTGCCTGCGGTGAGCAACCCCGTTCAGTAGTGGATTCGGCGACGTCGAGAGCCGGGCTACCGGCCTTCGGTCTTACGTGAGAGCCATTTTTTTTTGCTTGGATGACCCCGGAAGTTCCAGGACGGCGCGTTTACTAGAGTAGGCGTGGGGTTGGACAGGCGCGGCAGGTTGTATTCTTCGGGGAATGCTTTTGGGGCGCTGCGCTAACTTCCCGTCTCGCAGGTTTCAGCTTTCAGTCGCGAGGGATCATCATGAAAAGACTGTTCTGCGGTTTGTGGATCGCTGTGGTCATGGCGGTAGTCGTACCGTTTGTCCATGGCGACACGGAAACAACGTTGCACAACTTTGCCGGCGGGAACGATGGATCGAATCCGCTGGGCGATGTGCTTTTTGACTCGAGCAGCGGGTTCGTGTTCGGCACTACTAATAAAGGGGGCGGCTCGGGCGCGTGTCCGGGAGGATGTGGAACCGTCTTCGCCATCCGACCGGACGGAACTGGGTACAAAGTTGTGTATCACTTTCTCGGTGGGAGCGATGGAGCAAATCCTCAAGCCGGTCTGGTGATGGATGGGAGCGGAAACTTTTACGGAACCACCTATAACGGAGGCGCGAACGATTTAGGGACGGTGTTCAAGCTGACGCCTACGGGCGGAGGACACTTTAGCGAAAGTATTGTGTTTTCTTTCGCGGGCGGTGCGGGAGGATCGCACCCTGTGTCGAGGCTGGTGCGGGATTCGCTGGGTAACCTATACGGAACGACTTTCGCAGCGGGAGCACACGGAAAGGGAATTGTGTTTCGTGTGACGCCTGGAGGAACGGAAACGGTTCTTTTTGCATTTTCGGGTGCGAACGGTTCCAAGCCGCGTGCGGGTGTTGTGTTTGACGCCAGCGGAAATTTGTGGGGAACGACATCCCTGGGCGGAACGTTGAACTTGGGGACGGCATTCAAGCTGAGTCCATCGGGAGCAGACTG
>Ga0335084_10005363_pt1 | contig 12677 bp, 11 predicted proteins | sample Lox_Sample_44_FD_206721 | JGI IMG/M metagenome (GOLD analysis project Ga0335084, IMG submission 206721) | Soil microbial communities from Loxahatchee National Wildlife Refuge, Florida, United States - Lox_Sample_4.4 | ecosystem: Environmental > Terrestrial > Soil > Wetlands | place: USA... | reverse complement strand
GACGTGTCGCCATGGCGGCATGCGCGCGCCGCGCAGCACCGCCAACAATGCGAGCAGGAGGCCAGCGAGCGCGAAGCGCGACAACAGGATGCCGTACAGGTCGACGCCCGCCGCGTAGGCCTGGCGCGCAAAGATCGGCATCGCACCGAAGCCCGCCGCAGAGAGCGCCACCAGGAACGCACCAGACAGGCGTCGCCGTCCGGCAGAATGCGCGGGCGAGACCGTTTCCGCTTCCATCCCCATGTTCAATCCGAGCCGCGACGAGGTGCGTCGCTTCTTCTGCGCCGCCTGGGCCAAGCAGCGCGCCGGCCAGGTGCTGATACCGATCGAGGCCATCGCCGTGCGGTGGATCGAGCTGCACCCCGAGTATCACGCGCTGCTCGAGGATACGGAACGCGCGCTCGCCGAGGAGTTCACGGTCGAGCGCGGCGTCACCAACCCGTTCCTGCATCTGTCGATGCATCTGGCGCTTGCCGAGCAGGTTTCGATCGATCAGCCGCCCGGCGTGCGCAATGCGCTCGCGCAGCTGGCAGCGCGCACCGGAGACGAGCACGCGGCCGCGCACGAAGCGATGGAGTGCCTGGGCGAAGTCGTCTGGCGCGCCCAGCAGTCGAGCCTGCCGGCAGACCCGGCGGCGATCAACGCCGCCTACCTCGAATGCCTCGCGCGCCGCGTGTCGAGCTGAAGCGCGCGCGCCGCTGCGCTACTTGTTGTGGGTCAGCGGCCCGGGCAGTGAACTGAAGAACGCCGCGACGTTCTCGATGTCCGCCTTCGAAAGCGGCTTGGCGATGCCGCCCATGATCGGGTTCTTGCGCGCGCCGCTCTGGTAGTCGCCCAGCACCTTGATCATGTAGTCCTGGTACTGGCCGGCGATCTTCGGGTAGCTCGGATCGATCGGCGACTTTCCGTCCTTGCCATGGCAGGCGGCGCACTGCGTCTCGCCGAGCTTGCGGCCCGCCTCGATGTCGGCGGCGGCGGCACTCATGGTCCATCCGGCGGTGAGCGCGAGCAGCGCGGCAGCGATGGTGATCTTGTTCATGTCGGGCTTCCTGTCGCGCGCGATCACTTGGACGCGACCGCGGCGGGTTCCGAGCCGCGCGACGAGTAGTACGCGGCGATATCCGCGATCTGCTGGTCGTTCAGCCCCTCCGCAATCACCTTCATGGTCGGATGATTGCGCTCGCCCTTCTTGTACGCGGTCAGCGCGCCTTCGATGTACTTCGCCGACTGGCCGCCGATCTTCGGTACGTGATAGACGCGCGGGAACGACGCCTGGTAACCCGGGATGGTGTGGCAGCCGGTGCACATCGAGATGTAGGGCTTGGCGGCATCCGCATTGCCCGCCGCCGGCGCGGCCGCTTGCTGGGCCGAGGCCAAGGGAGCCACCGCGCACAGGGCGGCAGCCATGAGGAAACGGCTCGTATTCATCGACGCAACGACCCCCGCGAGTTTTGAGAATTATCGGCGCCGCGCTCATCGGGACCCGCCGCGTCGTTGAACCGCGGCTCGTCATGCCCTGCACTGCTGGCGCAAGCCGGCGCGGATTCTACTGGAGGGAGGCGGGGCAACCAACTTTCCCGTGCGCACAGGGTCGCTGCGTATACTCGCAGCGTCGCCGCCCGGCTCCGCTCTTTCACCTCATGCAACGATTCCAGGGATCCGACACCTACGTCGCCACCGCCGATCTCAAGCTCGCCGTCAACGCCGCGCTCACACTGCAGCGGCCGCTCCTTATCAAGGGGGAACCCGGGACGGGCAAGACCATGCTCGCCGAGGAAGTCGCGGGCGCGCTGTCGATGCCGCTGCTGGCCTGGCACATCAAGTCGACCACGAAGGCACAGCAAGGTCTCTACGAATACGACGCCGTCTCGCGGCTGCGCGACTCGCAGCTCGGCGACGAACGCGTCAAGGACATCCACCAGTACATCGTGCGCGGCGTGCTCTGGCAGGCGTTCGAGTCCGACCAACCCGCGGTGCTGCTGATCGACGAGATCGACAAGGCCGACATCGAATTCCCCAACGACCTCCTGCGCGAGCTCGACCGCATGGAGTTCTATGTCTACGAGACGCGCCAGACGATCGTCGCCCGCCACCGTCCGCTCGTGGTGATCACCTCGAACAACGAGAAGGAGCTTCCGGATGCGTTCCTGCGCCGGTGCTTCTTTCACTACATCAAGTTTCCCGACAAGGAGACGATGCAGTCGATCGTCGACGTGCACTTCCCGCGCCTGCGCGGCGAGTTGCTCAAGCACGCGCTCGACTCGTTCTTCGCGATCCGCGAGCTGCCGGGACTGAAGAAGAAGCCGTCGACCTCGGAGCTGCTCGACTGGTTGAAGCTGCTGGTGGCAGAGCAGATCCCGCCCGATGCGCTGCGCTCGAAGGACGACAAGCTGTTCGTCCCGCCGCTCGCGGGCGCGCTCCTGAAGAACGAGCAGGACATGCACCTCTTCGAGCGCCTCGTGTTCATGGCGCGGCACAACCGCTAGGCGACGGCGCGCGCATCGTGAAGAAGGCGGAGCCCGTCACCCTGAATGGGCGGCACGTGCGGCTCGAGCCGATGCACGCAGATCACGAGCCGGACTTGCGCCAGGCGGCCGCAGACGGCGAGCTCTGGCGGCTGCGCATCACGTCCGTACCAGAGCCAGAACAGACAGCGATGTACATCGCCACCGCGCTGATGGGACAGCAGGATGGGACCATGCTGCCCTTCGTCGTGCGCGAGTTGAGCAGCCACGCGGTCATCGGCAGCACGCGCTATCACGACATCCTGTTCGACGCCTCGCGTGTCGAGATCGGCTACACATGGTACGGCGTGTCGTGGCAGCGCACCTACGTCAACACCGAATGCAAGCTGATGCTGCTGACGCATGCGTTCGAGACGCTGGGCTGCGGCGTCGTCGGCCTGCGCACCGACAACTTCAACTACGCGTCGCAGCGTGCGATCGAGCGCCTGGGCGCGAAGAAGGACGGGGTGATCCGCCATCACGCGCGCCGGCGCGACGGTACGATCCGCGATACGGTGATGTACAGCATCACGGCAGGCGAGTGGCCGGAGGTCAAGGCTCATCTCGCCTACCAGCTCGAGCGGCCGAGGTGACGCCATGCTGATCAACTTCTTCTACCACCTGCGTGCAGCGCGCCTGCCGGTCTCGATCAAGGAGCTGCTGACGCTGCTGGAGGCGCTCAAGAAGGGCGTGATCCGCCCCTCGATCGACGACTTCTACTACCTGTCGCGCGCCACGCTGGTGAAGGACGAATCGCTGTACGACAAGTACGACCGCGCCTTCGGCGAGTTCTTCAACGGCGTGCAGACCTTCATCGACTTCACGAAGGAAATCCCCGAGGAGTGGTTTAAGCAGATGCTCGAGCGCGAGTTCACCCCCGAGGAGATCGCGCAGCTCGAAAAGCTCGGCTGGGACAAGCTGATGGAGGAGTTTCGCAAGCGGCTCGACGAGCAGGATGGCGCGCACCACGGCGGCAACAAGTGGATCGGCAGCGGCGGCACGTCGCCGTTCGGCCATGCCGGTGCGAATCCGGAAGGAATTCGCGTCGGCGGGCCCGCAAAGGGCAAGCGCACGGCGGTGAAGGTGTGGGAGGCGCGCGCCTATCGCGACTACGACGATCAGCTCGAGCTCGGCACGCGCAACATCAAGGTGGCACTACGCCGCCTGCGCCGCTTCGCGCGCGAGGGCGCGGATCTCGAACTCGACATGCACGACACCATCGAGTCGACCGCGCGCAATGCGGGGTACCTCGACATCAAGATGGTGCCGGAGCGGCACAACACGGTGAAGGTGCTGATGCTGCTCGATGTCGGCGGCACCATGGACGAGCACATCAAGCGTGTCGAAGAGCTGTTTTCGGCGTCGAAGACCGAGTTCAAGCACCTCGAGTTCTACTACTTCCACAACTGCGTCTATGAGAGCGTGTGGCGCAACAACCGGCGTCGCTTCGCAGAGCGCTTTTCCACGTTCGACGTGCTGCGCAAGTACAACCCGGACTACCGGCTGATCTTCGTCGGCGACGCAACGATGAGCCCGTACGAGATCCTGCAGCCGGGCGGCAGCGTCGAGCACAACAATCCGGAAGCAGGCGCGGTGTGGCTGCAGCGTCTCACTGCACACTTTCCGAAGTTCGTCTGGATCAATCCCGAGCCGGAGGGCCTGTGGCAATACCGCCAGTCGATCTCGGTGATCCATCAACTCATGGGCGGGCGCATGTTTCCGCTGACGCTCGAGGGCCTGGCCCGCGCGATGCGGCAGTTGAGCAAGTGAGGCCGAGATTCCTCGCATTCGGAATGACAAAGTGACGTGTCATCCCGAGCGGAGCGAGGGATCTCGAACCGACCGCAAGCGAAGGGAGTAGATTGCCCGTGGCCGCTCCGCGGCCGGATCGCCGCAATACCCCGCGTTCCGCCGTGGAATCCAGGCCGGAAAGGGGTCACACGATGTCTATCTATGTTCTCTTCGGCAAGTACACCGCCGAGTCGATCAAGGGCGCCAGCGCCAAGCGCACCGAGGACGCAGCGGCACTGATCAAGAAGCTGGGCGGAGAAGTCGTCTCCGGATATGCATTGCTCGGCGAGACCGACCTGCTGCTCGTAGTCAACCTGCCCGATACCGAGCGCGCAATGCGCGCATCGGCCGGGCTGACAAGACTGACCGGAATCGCCTTCCGCACGTCGCCGGCAGTAAGCCTCAAGGAGTTCGATCAGCTGATCACGCAGTAGCGGCAGGCTCGGCGCCGGGCGGCGGACGCGGTTGCCTCGCTCCTGCGCTATCGTCCGGCGCGATGTCCGATCCGACCGCATTCGATGCGCGCACGCTCGCGCAAGCGATAAGCCGCCGCGACGTCTCCTGCCGCGAGGTGATGCTCGCGTACCTCGATCGCATCGAGCGCCTGAATCCGCGCGTCAATGCGATCGTCTCGCTGCAGGATCGCGACCGGCTGATCGCGCGGGCCGACGAGCGCGACGCCCAGCTCGCGCGCGGGCAACGGCTCGGATGGATGCACGGCTTTCCGATCGCCGTCAAGGATCTGGTGGCGACCGCCGGTATTCGCACCACGCTCGGTTCACCGCTGCTGCGCGAGTTCGTTCCGGTCGAGGATTCGATCATGGTCGCGCGGCTGAAAGCGGCCGGCGCGATCGTGATCGGCAAGACCAATACGCCGGAGTTCGGGCTCGGTTCGCAGACGTACAACCCGGTGTTCGGCGCGACCGGCAACGCGTACGACGCTAAGAAGACCGCCGGGGGCAGCAGCGGCGGCGCTGCCGTCGCGGTCGCCTTGCGTATGGTTCCTGTCGCCGACGGCAGCGACATGATGGGATCGTTGCGCAATCCCGCGGCGTACAACAACGTGCTGGGCTTCAGGCCGTCGTATGGCCGGATACCCGCCGGTCCGCCGGCGCCCGAGGTCTTCCTGCAGCAGCTGTCGAGCGACGGTCCGATGACGCGCACCGTCGCCGACCTGGCGCTGTTGCTCTCCACGCAGGCTGGACCAGATCTACGCGCACCGCTTTCGATCCGTGAAGATCCGGCGCGCTTTGCCGCGCCGCTGCAACGGGACTTTGCCGGCACGCGAATCGCATGGCTTGGCGACCTCGGCGGCTACCTTCCGTTCGAAGACGGTGTCCTCGATCTGTGCCGTGCAGCGCTGAAGTCGCTCGAGGAAGTGGGATGCGTCGTCGAGGAATTCGTCCCGTCCTTTTCCTACGCGTCGCTCTGGAATGCGTGGTGCGTGCTGCGCCACTGGCTGGTCTGCGGCCGGCTCGGCGACCTGTACCGAGACCCGGCGAAGCGCGAACGCATCAAGCCCGAAGCGTTGTGGGAGATCGAACGGGGCCTCGCGCTGAAAGCGACCGAGGTCTTCGAAGCATCGCGCATTCGCACCAGTTGGTACCAGCTTCTGCGCGAGCTTTTCGAGACCTACGAATACATCGCGTTGCCGAGCGCCCAGGTTTTTCCGTTCGACGCCACCACGCATTGGCCGCAGGAGATCGCCGGCCGCAAGATGGACACGTATCACCGCTGGATGGAGGTGGTCGTACCGGGCAGCATGTCAGGCGGTCCCGCGATCAACGTGCCGGTCGGCTTCAACGCCGCCGGACTGCCAATGGGCATGCAGATCATCGGCGCGCGCCACGCGGACTTCGCGGTACTGCAACTCGGCTACGCGTACGAGCTGGCAACGCAGTGGGTGGCGAAGCATCCGCCTTCTTGACGCGGATCACGCGTAATTCTCCTGCGTTGCCATTCCGAGCGCATGCGAGGAATCTCGGCATGCGAAGGACGAGATCCTTCGCTTCGCTCAGGATGACGCGCAGCGTCAATTCAAAAACGGCGGCGCAGCGCGCAAGACCTCGTCGATCGTCGTGACACCGCTTGCCACCTTCTCTGCACCCGACACGCGCAGGGACCGCAAGCCATCGCGCGCGGCTTGCGCGCGCATCTGCGCGATATCGCCACCGCGCCCGATGATCTCGCGCAGCTTGTCGTTGAAGACCAGCAACTCGATCAGGCCCGTGCGCCCGAGGTAGCCTGTCCGGCGGCACTCGAGACATCCGACCGGCTTGTAGACCGGATGCGGCACCGGCGAGCGCCATGGCGCAACCAGGTCCTTCCATAGCCGCTCATCGACCGGATCGCCCTCCGCCTTGCAATGCGGGCACAACGTGCGCACGAGACGCTGTGCCAGCACGCCGATCACGGTGGCATTCACCAGGTAGCCGGGAACGCCGAGTTCGAGCAGGCGCGCGACCGACGACGCCGAGTCGTTGGTATGCAGCGTCGAGAAAACCAGGTGACCGGTCAGTGCGGCCTGCACCGCCATGTCGGCGGTTTCCTTGTCGCGGATCTCGCCGACCATGATCACATCCGGGTCCTGGCGCATCAGCGCGCGCAGGCCGTCGGCGAAGCCGAGATCAATGCCATGCTGGACCTGCATCTGGTTGAGCGCGGGATCGACCATTTCGATCGGGTCTTCGACGGTGCTCACGTTGACTTCGTCGGTCGCGAGTTGCTTCAACGTCGAATACAAGGTGGTCGTCTTGCCTGAGCCCGTCGGCCCGGTGACCAGCACGATCCCGGACGGACGCTGGATCAGTTCATGCCAGATCTTCGCCTCGGCATCCGAGAAGCCGAGCTCGGCATAGCTTGCAACGACCACTTCGGGATCGAAGATCCGCATCACCAGTTTTTCGCCGAATGCGGTGGGCAGCGTCGAAAGGCGCATTTCCACTTCGCGCCCCGCGGCTGGTCCCGAGTTGACCTTGGTCTTGATGCGTCCATCGAGCGGACGGCGCCGCTCGACGACGTCCATGCGCCCCAGCAGCTTGATGCGGCTCACCATCGCATGCATCACTGCCGGCGGCACCTGGTAGACCTGATGCAGCACGCCGTCGATGCGGAAGCGCACCACACCCTGCTCGCGCTTCGGCTCCATGTGGATGTCGCTCGCGCGCTGATCGAACGCATATTGCAGCAGCCAGTCGACGATGGTGACGATGTGGTGGTTCTCGGCATCGACCTTGCCGCCGAGCTCGACCAGTTGCTCGAAGTTGCCGACGACGCTTTTCTCGCTGGTCTGCTTGGCGCTGCGGATCGATTGCGCGAGCTTGTAGAACTCGACCGTGTAGCGCTCGATGTCGAGCGGATTGGCCACCACCCGCTTGACCGTCTTGCGCGAGATCTGTTCGATCTCGCGCAGCCAGCTCTCGTCGAACGGCTCGCACGTCGCGATCGTCACTTCGGCATTGGTGACGGCGATCGGCAGGATCATGTAGTTGGTCGCGTAGCGGACCGACATCACGTCGACCACCTTCGCGAAGTCGACACGCAGCGGATCGATGTGCTGGTAGGGAAGTTTCGCCTTCTCGGCGAGCCATCCCGTCAGGCGTTCGATGTCGAGCAGTTCGCGACCGGCGCCCGGCGAACGCAGGTTCATCTCCGCCAGCAGCGCGAGCGGGTGCACGCGCGCCTCGCGGGTCTTCACCGACAGGATGCGTTCGCCGTCGGCCTTCGCCATCAGCCCTTCGTAGACCAGCGACTTGACGACGAACGAGAGCGGCAGCTTGCCCGTCGGCAGCGCGAGCGCCACCTTGGCAGCCTTGTCGGGAGCGTTCATGCCGGCGCTGTAGGAGCCGCGAGGCCTATGCGGTCATGTAGCGCGCCGCGAGTTCTTCGGCGCGTTTGGGCATCTTTTCGAACTCGCCCACCACGCCGTCGACGGCGCGCTTGGTGAGCGGGGTTGTCTCGAGCGGCTTCAAGTAGCCCTTCTTCAGGTACGACTTGATCACATCCGGCGGCATCACGTGCGCCTTGCCATCGGGTTCGCCGCTGAACATGAACAGCGTGCGCAGCGGGCTGATCCAGCGCAGCCGCGCCTTGACCATCGTCTTGCCGTTCCACAGGCTGAACCAGGTACCGCGCTGCCAGCTCGCGATCTCTTCGTCGAGGCGGGCTTCTTCGACGCGATCCATGTCGGCGATGTCGGTGACCGGGTCGACCATCGTCACGTCGGCCTGGTGCTCCTCGGCCGCGCGCATCACGGCGCCGGTCGAAACGCGGATGCCGCCGGCGACCGTGGTGATCGGGAACGTGCCGGTGAGCTGCATGCCATCGATGCGCGAACGCAGTTCGCTGGTGGCCACCGACGACTTGATATAAGTCGCCTGGTCCACCGGCTTGACCGCCATCGCATGCGAGGACATGAGCTGCTGGAAGAACGTGTGCTGGTCGCGCTCGCTCATGCGGATCAGCGCCAGACCGTCGCGCAAGACGCGCGTCAGGTTCGGAATCAGCGTCACCAGGCGCTTGCGCTCGTCGGCGGTCGCCTTCGGCTGCACGCTCCAGACGATTTCGTGGATGGATTCGCGGAAGCTCTTCGAGAACCCCGGCGTCTGCGATTCGCGCAGCGTCGCCGTCACCAGCACCTGCACCCACGGACCGATCAGGAAGTCGCGCAGGTACGGTTCGAGCTCGACCCTTTCGAATGCGCGGCGCACCTGGATGGTCGTATTGATGGCGAGGATCTCGCGCTTTTCGGCTTCCTCGAGCGCGCGCTTGGCTCGGGAAACCGGATCGTTGTCGCGCGGCGCGACCTCGCCGACGAAGTTGTCGAACTCGGCCAGCAGCTTGTCGAAGATGCCGATGTCCTTGTCGAACTTTTCCAGCACCGTGCGCACGACCCGCTCGACTTCGGTGCGATAGCGCTCGTTCTCGTCGCCGTACGGCTCCCAGCCGATCGCGGTGCTGGCGATGCGGTCGATCAGCCGGCGCGACGGATGGGTGTTGGATGCGAAGAAATCCGCGTCCAGCAGCGCCGCCTTGAGAACGGGGAACTGCATGCGCGAAATGATCGCCTTGATCTCCGCGGGAACCTGGCCGTCGCGCAGCACCTGGTCGAACATCATCCCGACCAGTTCGATCGTCAATTTGTCGACCGTGCGCGCGGATTTCTCGATCAGGTGCTCGCGCCAGACGTTGATCGAACCGGCCTGCGTTCCGGCGAATGCCGCGCCGTGGAATCCTTCGAGGCCGAGCGCCTGCAACTCGTTGAGCGCTTCGAGCAGCGGAGGCGATGCCGGACCGGGCGATGGCAACTGCGGGGGTCGAAAGTCGCGGGCGTTCGCCTGCAGCCGCTGCATCAGGCTGTTGAGCACGATCGATGCATCGGCGCCGGGCGCTCCGATCCCGGTTGCAGCGGCGCCTCCGCCACCTCCGCCGCCTGCTCCGGCGTGACCGCCTGCGCCGCCACCACCGCCACGCCCGCCACCGCCAGATTCACCAGGACGCTGCTCGTGCTGGACGGGTGACTGCGCCCCACCGCCCGGTCCGCGGGCGCCCACCTGACGCGCCGCGAGATCGCGCCGGATCACCTTGGCGTCGAGGCCATGGCGCTGGAAATGCTCGAGCAATTGCAGGTGGATGCGTGCGATCTCCTCGGCCAACGGCTTTTCGAAGGCACCGAGGAAAAAGTCCCACGCTTCGGCGTGCAGCGAAAGTTCTTCGCCCGCGGCGAGCAGCGCATGCATGAACACGGCCGGCCCGAACGGGTCATCGGTCAGGCGCAGGTTCTGGCGGCCAACCAGGTGGCTGACGATGATGTGCAGGTCGCGCAACGGCTCTTCGACCAGGCCGTGCATCTTGCCGGCGCTCCGGTCGACGACTGTGCTGCTCGAGGCGGTGACAGCATCGACCAGCGAGAGGGTCTCGGCCGAGAGTTGCAGGTTGGCTTGGGTGACCGAGGTGTGGCGCGCGAGCACCTGCTCGAGCGCGATGTCCTGGCGCTCCTTCAGGTGACGCAGGAACGCGTTCCGCAGGTCCGACTGCTTGTATGCCAGCAGCCGTTGCACGAGGGGCGAGCCGACATCGAAGTCCCAGCGCCCCGTCAGCCCTTCCTGGACGGCACTGCACACCGAGCTGAAGGCATTGCCGATCAGCTCACCGGCGATTGCGAGGCCCGATCGCAACAGGGCCGACGCCTGCGCAGCGGAGACGAACGGCACGCCGCTTGGGCGCGCTCCGTCGGACGGCGCGTAAGTTGTCGACTCCATTGGGGAATGCCTGGGCGCCGCGGACAGCGTTGTGGATCGGGGGTTTACCCGGGAAAAACCTCGTCCGACTGTAACGGCGCCGCCACCTCTGTCAAGTTGGAATTGTCCGCGCCAACGGTATCAATTTCTCGCTACACCTGCAGGCGTTCCGAGTACCCGTTTTCGGCGCGAATTCCGGCGATCCATCGGCGTGCAGGCAGGCGAAAACGCGCCTCGATTTCGAGCGCACGCTCGTACAGGTCGCCGAACGGAATGTCCAGCCGCGGCCCGGCAAAGCCGAGCACGATCCGGTTGCCGGCGTCAGCTTCGGGCAGCACCAGCGCCCGGCCGGCGAACGCGCGCGCGATCGGCGCGAAGTCGTGGTCGAAGCGGCGCCCGAACAGGTTGAATGCGGCGATGCCCGGGCTCCTCAGCGCAGCGCGACAAGCCACGTAGAACCCCTCGTCCGAGTAGACAGGACCCCGCGCCGCCGCGTCATAAAGGTCAACCTGCAGCCAATCGGCACTGCGCCGCCGGCGCGGATGCGCAATGAAGTCGCGCGCATCCTGCAGCACGATTTCCAGGCGCTCATCGGTGGGGACCTTGAACCAGTGGTGGGCCGTTGCGACCACGTCGGCGCTGATCTCGACCACCGTGATTTCCGCTTGCGGCAGCTCGCGCCAGCAGTATTTCGCCAGGGCGCCGGCGCCGAGACCGAGTTGCAGAACGTTGCGCGGTTCGGGGATAAACACCAGCGGCACCATCAGTTGCTGCTGGTAGCTGAGTTCGAGCGCAAAGGGGCGCGCGACGCGCATCGCGCCTTGCACCCACTCGGTACCGAAGTGAAGGTAGCGAACGCCGTCTTCTTCGGAGATCGTCACGCGCGGTGCGACGGCGCGCTGCCCCTGCGGCAGGCGGCGGCGCGCCGCCCTACCCGGCACGGGCGGGCGGTTCGGTGGACATGCGCTGCAGCTCGTCCATCATCTCGCGCAGTGCACGGTCGAACAGCGGCACCCCTTCGACCGGCGCGATGCGCCCATCGCGCAGGAACTGGCGCAACGTCGACGGCGTAAGCGAGTGCGTACGCATGCCCTGCGCCGAACTGAAGAGATAGAGCGCGCGCCGCGGCGTGAACCAGCGCAGTTGCACGCGTTCGTTGGTGTCGCGCATGCGCAAATCGAACCAGTCGCCGCGCTTGAACGAGGCGATCTGCCGGTCGAGGTCGGCGTCCTCGCCGGCCACCACGATCTGTCCGGCCGTGAGGTAGTTCACATCGACATGGGCGGCGGCGATCGCATGCTTGACCATTTCATCGGGAATGGTCATCTCTCCACCTTCGGGGGGCGGCGCCTCGTCCGGCGCGATGCGCAGGCCATCGAGCTTGATGCGCAGCGTGCTCGCCTCGAACGGCGGCGGCGTCGGCGCGCCATGCGCGAGTTCGAGTGCCTTGACCGCCTGCGCATGCGAGTTCATGAGCTTGGCGAAGAATTCCTGCATGCGCGCCTTCGGCCATTCGATCACCGTCAATCCCTCGCGCAATGCGGTCAGCACCGGCGGGATCGTCGTGACCAGCCGCTTGCGATCCTCGGGATTGATCTTGGGCTGCACGCTCCAGACCAGATCGGGCACGATTGAAAGATACTTGCGCATCAGCCCGGTGTCGGACTTGTCGCGCAACGTGGCCGCGACCAGCACGCGTGACCACGTCTCGAGCAGAAACTCGCGCAGGTAAGACTCCAGCAACACGCCGTCGAAAGCGCTGCGGATCTTGATGGTGGCATTGATCGCCAGTACCTCGAGTTCCTCGGCTTCTGCCAGTGCGCGCTTGGCGCGCGCGACCGGGTCGTCGTCGCGCGTGTTCTCGTCGAGCAGGTACTTCTCGAAGTGCTCGAGCGCGCGCTGGAACGGCGCGAGGCCCTCCTCGGTCGCCGCAAGCACCGTGTGCACCGATTTCTGCACCTCGGCAAGGTAGCGCTGGTTCTGTTCCCCCTCCGGAGTCCAACCGACCGATGTCGCGGCGATGCGATCGAGCAGTTCGCGCGCCGGTTGATGCGGTGAGACGAACAACTCCGGATCGACCAGCGCGACCTTGATCAACGGAAACTGCAGCCGCTGCAGCAGTTGCTTGATCTGCGGCGGGACA
>Ga0335084_10005362_pt1 | contig 12677 bp, 9 predicted proteins | sample Lox_Sample_44_FD_206721 | JGI IMG/M metagenome (GOLD analysis project Ga0335084, IMG submission 206721) | Soil microbial communities from Loxahatchee National Wildlife Refuge, Florida, United States - Lox_Sample_4.4 | ecosystem: Environmental > Terrestrial > Soil > Wetlands | place: USA: Florida... | reverse complement strand
GATCGCGCCGAACCACACGTCGCGCAGACGAACGGGCACGTTCGGCGCAAAGTAGTAGATCAAGCCGACGATCAGGGCGAAGAGCGGGGTGGGCGCGTTCCGTGTCACGAATCCGGTGAGCCAGCCCAGCGCGGGAAAGGAGCGCAGGACCGCGTCAATCCCCCGCGCCTGCACGACTTCGACCGCGCCCGCCAGCACGAGCGCCGCCAGCATGAGCAGGCCCGCGGCGACCAGCATGACGAACGCGATGAGCTTGTGTTTCAAGAACCCGTACGACCGCTCCACGCCCCACGCATGGTTGACGGCGCTGGTGATCGCGCCGAACACGCCCATGGCCGCCCAGAGCGACACCACGGTGCCGAGGAGGCTCAGCCGGAGGGGCGCCTGCGCGAGCTCGTGGATGCGATCGATCAGGAAGTCGAAGTGCCTCGGCAGCGTCGCGGCAAAGATCTCCACGAGCGAGGCGTCGCTCTTCGCCACCGTGAGGCGGCTCACGACCGACAGCACGAGCAGCAGGAATGGGAACAGCGACAGCAGGCTGTAGTACGCGATCGAGGCGGCGTACGTCAGGTTGCTGCTGCGGTAGAACTCGACGACGCCGCGCCCGGCGGCCCGCCAGCCGAGCGCGGCCGTTCGGCGCACGCCGGCGGCGACGCTGCGCGTCGGACGAGTCGATGACGGAGCCAGGCGCGGTTCCAGGACGATGGCCGAGCCATTCTAATCCGGCTCCCCCGTATAATCCCGGTATGCCCGACGCACCGACCCCGCCCGCGCCGCGCGCGCCGGCCGCAGCGCCGCCGAAAGTCACGCCCGCGCTCGACAGAGTGCTGTGCGAGCGATGCAACGCGGAGATGTTCCGCATGCACGCGGTCTGGCGCTGTCCGTCGTGCGGCTACAAGACGGACTGCTGCGGCTGGTGAGGCGCTGATGGATCTCCTCTCGAGCCAGATCCGCCAGGACGCGCCGGAGTACCGCGCGAATCGCGAGCGTATGACGGCGCTCGTCACCGTGCTGCGCGAACGTACGGCGGCGGCGCGCGAAGGCGGCGGCGCGAAGTACCTCGAGCGCCACCGCGCCCAGGGCAAGCTGCCGGTGCGCGAGCGGATCGACCAGCTGATCGACGCGAGCACGCCGTTCCTCGAGCTCTCGCCGCTCGCCGCCTGGGACATGTACGACAACGACGCGCCCGCCGCGGGGCTCGTCACCGGCCTCGCGCGCGTCGGCGGCCGCGAGGTGATGATCGTCGCCAATGACGCCACGGTGAAGGGCGGCACGTACCTGCCGATGACGGTGAAGAAGCACCTGCGGGCGCAGCAAATCGCGCTCGACAACCGGCTGCCGTGCGTGTACCTGGTCGATTCGGGCGGGGCGTTCCTTCCCCTCCAGGCCGAGGTCTTTCCGGATCGCGAGCACTTCGGCCGCATCTTTTTCAATCAGGCGCGGATGTCGGCCGAGCGCATTCCGCAGATCGCGGTCGTCATGGGCTCGTGCACCGCGGGCGGCGCCTACGTGCCTGCGATGTCCGACGAGACCATCATCGTCAAAGGCACGGGCACGATCTTCCTGGGCGGCCCGCCGCTCGTGAAGGCCGCGACCGGCGAGGAGGTCACGGCCGAGGAGCTGGGCGGCGCCGACGTCCACACGAAAATCTCCGGGGTGGCCGACTACTTCGCCGAGGACGACGAGGACGCGCTGCGGATCGCGCGGACGATCGTCTCCACCCTGCACACGACCAAGCGGCTGCCCGGCGACATGACGACGCCCGAACCGCCCAAGTACGACCCCGAGGAGCTGTACGGCATCGTCAGCGTGGACCCGCGCCGTCCGTACGACGTCCGCGAGGTGATCGCCCGGCTCGTGGACGGGTCGCGCTTCGACGAGTTCAAGCAGCGCTACGCGACGACGCTCGTCACGGGCTTCGCCCGGCTGCACGGATTTCTGGTCGGCCTCATCGCCAACAACGGCGTGCTCTTCTCGGAGTCTGCGCTCAAAGCCACGCACTTCATCGAGCTGTGCAACCTGCGTGGCATTCCGCTCGTGTTCCTCCAGAACATCACGGGCTTCATGGTGGGGCGGCAGTACGAGCGCGGCGGCATCGCGAAGGACGGCGCCAAGATGGTGCACGCGGTCGCGAACTCCGTGGTGCCGAAGTTCACGGTGATCATCGGCGGGTCGTTCGGCGCGGGCAACTACGGCATGTGCGGGCGCGCGTACGAGCCGCGCCTGCTGTGGATGTGGCCGAACGCGCGCATCTCCGTAATGGGCGGCGAGCAGGCCGCCGCCGTGCTGGCGACGGTCAAGCGCGACCAGCTCGCGCGCGAGGGCCGCACGCTCTCCGCCGACGAAGACACCGCGATCCGGGCGCCGATCCTCGACAAGTACGAGCGCGAGGGCTCGCCCTACTACTCCACCGCGCGGCTCTGGGACGACGGCGTGCTCGATCCCGCGCGGACGCGCGAGGCGCTCGCGCTGGGGCTGTCGGCGGCCTACAACGCGCCCATCCCCGACGCGAAGTTCGGGATCTTCAGAATGTAGGCGATGGCATCTCATTGTCTGATCGCGCGCGGGCCGGTGACCACGGTCACGCTCAACCGCCCGGACGTCCGCAACGCCTTCAACGAGGATCTGATTCAGGACCTGACGGAGTGGGCCCGGAGCGTGCCACCCGACGGCTCGGTGCGCGCCGTGATTCTGCAGGGCGCCGGGTCGGTCTTCTGCGCGGGCGCCGACGTGCAGTGGATGTCGAAGATGGTGGACTACTCGCAGGAGCAGAACCTCGAGGACGCCAGACGCGCGGCTGCGATGTTCCACGCGATCGACTCGGTCCCGGTGCCGGTGATCGGGCGCGTGCAGGGCGCCGCCCTGGGGGGCGGCGCCGGCCTCACCGCCGTCTGCGACGTCGTCGTCGCGACCGAGGACGCCGTGTTCGGCTTCACCGAAGTCGTCCTCGGCATCCTGCCCGCGATGATCTCGCCGTACGTCGTGAGCAAGATCGGCCTCGCGGCGGCGCGCGAGCTGTGTCTCAGCGGCGCGCGGTTCTCCGCCGCGCGCGCGCGGGAGATCGGCCTCGTCACCGACGTCGTCGCCGCCGATCGGCTCGACCTGACCGTGGATCGCCACGTCCAGCAATTCCGCAAGGCCGCGCCGTCCGCGATCGCCGCCACGAAGAAGCTCCTGCGCGACGTCGCGGGCCGGCGGCCGGCCGACGTGATGGCGCTCACGGCCGACGCCATCGCCCGCCAGCGCGTCTCGCCCGAAGGCCAGGAGGGCCTGCGCGCCTTTCTCGACAAGCGCGCGGCGTCCTGGGCCGTCGATTCCCCGCGACCGAAACCGCGTTGATGCGTCGCGTGCTGATCGCCAACCGGGGCGAGATTGCGCTGCGCGTCATGCGGACCTGCCGCGCGATGGGGCTCGAAACGGTGGCGGTCTACTCCGAGGCCGACGCCGGCGCGCCCCACGTGGCGGCGGCGGATCACGCGGTGCCGATCGGCCCCGCGCCCGCCTCCGAGAGTTATCTCGACATTCCGCGCGTCATCGACGCTGCGCGCCGCACGCGCGCGGATACCGTCCATCCCGGGTACGGGTTCCTGTCCGAGAATCCCGCGTTCGCCGACGCGTGCGCGGCGGCAGGCCTGACGTTTGTCGGCCCGCCGGGCGACGTCATCCGGCGGACGGGATCGAAGACGGCCGCGCGCGAAGCCGTCGGCCGCGCGGGCGTGCCGATCGTTCCGGGCGAGACACCGGCGTCGCAGAGCGATGAGGCCGTCGCCGCGGCGATCGCCCGAATCGGCTATCCCGCGTTGCTGAAGGCCGCGGCCGGCGGCGGCGGCCGCGGCATGCGGATCATCCGGGAGGCGCGCGAGGTCGCGGAGGCGGTCGGCCTGGCCCGGCACGAGGCGGAGCGCGCGTTCGCGGACGGCACGCTCTACGTCGAGCGGGTGATCGAGCGCCCGCGGCACGTCGAGGTGCAGATCTTCGCGGATACGCACGGGCAGGTCGTCCACGTGCTCGAGCGCGACTGCACGCTCCAGCGGCGACACCAGAAAGTCGTCGAAGAGGCTCCGGCGCCGACCCTCACCCCGCGCGTACGCGCGCGGTTGACCGAGGCCGCCGTCTCTGCCGCCCGCGCGGTCGGCTACGTCAATGCCGGAACCATCGAGTTCCTCGTCCACGGCCGCGGAGACGAGGCGGCCTTCTACTTCCTCGAGGTGAACACGCGGTTGCAGGTCGAGCATCCGGTGACGGAGGCCATCACGGGCCTTGACCTCGTGCGCGCGCAGCTCCTCGTCGCCGCCGGCGAGCGCCTGCCGTTCACGCAGGCCGACATCGAGGCGCGCGGCCACGCGATCGAGTGCCGCATCTACGCGGAGGACTCCTCGCGCCTGCTCCCGCAATCCGGCCGGCTGCTGCGCTATCGCGAGCCGACCGGGCCGGGTCTTCGCGTGGATTCCGGCGTCACCGAGGGGCAGACCGTGACGGTGCACTACGACGCGCTCCTCGCGAAGCTCATTGCGCACGGGAGCACGCGCGCGGAGGCCCTGGATCGGATCGCGGCCGCACTGAGGCAGTACGAGATTCTCGGCGTCCGGCACAACATCGCGTTTCTCCTGGCGCTCCTCGGCAGGCCCGAGATCCCGCGGCATGACACGCACACGCGCTTCATCGAGGAGCATCTCGATGAGCTCACGGACCACGTCCGGTCGCGACTCGCGCCGGCTGCTGCGGCCCTCGCCGCGCTCGTCTGGTCGCGTGGGCCCGCGCCGCTCGCCGCCGAGGGCGAAGACCCGGGCCGATTCGACCCGTGGCGCACGCTCGGCCCCGTCGCCTGGTGAGGCCGACCGTCGATGCCGAAGCGACTGCGCGTCGTTGATGGATCCCGCGAGTGGATCGCCGAGCTCTCGACGAGCGGCGTCGCGCTGTCGAACGTCGACGGCTCGTTTGCCGTCAGCGATGACGGGGACGGCCGGTTCCATGTGGCCGCGGCCTCGGCAGTCGTGACGGCCATCGCCGCGGCCGGCGGCGGCGACGTCGTCTGGGTCGGCATCGACGGACACGTCTTCGAGCTCCACGTGCGCCCGGACTCCGGTGCGTCCACGTCGGCGGCTCGCGATCAGGATGCGCTCTCCCCGCCGATGTCGGCGACGGTCGTGCGCATCCTCGTGCAACCCGGCGCCCGCGTGCAGGCCGGCGAGACGCTGGTGGTCCTCGAAGCCATGAAGATGGAGCTGCCGATCCGCGCGCCCCGCGCGGCCGCGATTCGCGCCGTCCACTGCCGCGAGGGCGACCTCGTGCAGCCCGGGATGGCGCTGGTGGAGCTGGCGTGACCGCGCTCGTCGTCGAGGTTGGCCCCCGCGATGGCCTGCAGAACGAGCCGGCGATCATCTCGACGGCCGACAAGATTGCCTTCGTCGATCGTCTGAGCGACGCCGGCCTTCCGGTCATCGAAGTGTCCGCGTTCGTGAGCCCCAGATGGGTGCCGCAGATGGCCGACGCCGCCGAGGTGTTCGCCGGCATCCGGCGGCGGCCGGGGACGCGGTATGCGGCGCTCGTGCCCAACGCCAGGGGCCTCGATCGCGCGATCGCGGCCGGCGTGACGGACATCGGGATCTTTGCCGCGGCGTCGGAAACCTTCAGCCGCCGCAACATCAACCAGTCGATCGACGAGTCGTTCCAGACCTACGCCGAGGTCGCGCGGACGGCGCTCGCCGCGGGACTCCGCGTGCGCGGCTATCTCTCGACGGCGTTCGGCTGCCCCTTCGAGGGCTCCGTGCCGGCCGATCGCGTCGTCGCGCTCACGACGCGCCTCCTGGAGCTCGGCGTGTACGAAGTGGCCGTCTCGGACACGATCGGGATCGCACATCCCGGGCAGGTCCGTCGCCTGCTCGCGGAGCTCACCCGGCACGTTCCCTCCGGCTCGCTCGCGCTCCACTTCCACGACACGCGCGGCACCGCCCTGGCCAACGTCCTCGCCGCCCTCGACTTCGGGATTCGCACGTTCGACGCGTCGACGGGCGGCCTGGGCGGCTGTCCGTACGCCCCGGGCGCGTCCGGCAACCTCGCGACCGAGGATCTGCTCTACCTCCTGCACGGGTTGGAGCTCGACACCGGCGTGGATCTCGACCGCGTGTTCGAGGCGGCCTGCACCATGCCGCCGCTCGTCGGGCACCCGGTCTCGTCCCGCTACACGCAGGCGCGCCTCGCCGCGCAGGCGGCGCGCGACTGACATGGGGCCGATCGACGACTGGCTCGCGCAGCTCGACGCGCGCTACCGCCGCGACCTGACGCCGCCGGAGTTCCTGAAAGCCGTGCGCGCGCTCTCCGCACGCTACGTCGAGCGACGCGCGGATCTCGCCGGCCGGTCGGCGCTCGATTCGCCGGGCAAGCGCGCAGCTTTCGCCGCCTTCTACGCGCCGCTGCACTTCCTGACCGTGCGCGGGATCGTCGGCGCGCTTGGAGCCGACGCGACGCCAATCGATCGCCTTGTCGATCTCGGCTGCGGCACCGGCGCCGCGTCGGCGGCGTGGGCGCTCGCGCTGCCCCGCGTGCCGGATCTCGTCGGCGTGGACGCTTCCGGCTGGGCCGTCGGCGAGGCGCGTTGGACGTGGCGCGCCCTCGGCCTGCACGGGCGGCCGCGCCGCGGCGATCTCGTGCAGGCGGCGGAACGCCGCCTGCGATCGTCCGCCGGCAGCCGCACGGCGCTGCTGTTCGCCTGGAGCGTCAACGAGCTCGGCAGCGCGGCCCGGCGCCGCCTGCTCGACGCGCTCACCGCCGACGCCGCGCGGTCGGTGACGGTGCTCGTGATTGAGCCGCTCGCCCGTCGCGCGACGCCCTGGTGGGACGAGTGGACGACGGCGCTCGAGTCGCCCGCACTGCGTGCGGACGAATGGAAGCTCGACGTCACGCTGCCGCCGCCGCTCGCCCGCATCGATCGCGCAGCCGGCTTCCGGCGCGACGGCCTGACCGCGCGAACGCTTTGGCGCCCCGCCCGACTATGATGGTGAAGCCCGTATGGGCGCCTCGCGTCTTCGCCTCGCCCCCGTGCTGGGCGCCATCCTCTTCGTGGCAGCCCTGTTCGTGCTCCGCGAGGAACTCCGCGGGCTGACGCTCGCCGACCTGTCGAGCTCGTTCGCACGCCTTCCCAACGCCGCGCTCGCGCTTGCGCTGCTCCTCACGGCGGTCAACTACACGGTGCTGACGGGCTACGACCAGCTCGCCTTCATCTACCTCGGCCGAGCCTTTCCGCGCTGGCAAATCAGCATGGCGTCGTTCGTCGGCTACGCGATCGCCAACAACTTCGGCTTCGCGGTGTTGTCGGGAACCGCCGCACGGTATCGTTTCTATTCCCGCTGGGGGCTCTCCGCCTCCGAGATCTCGCGCATCGTCGTCTTCTATTCGGGCACGTTCTGGCTCGGCCTGCTCGTGCTCGGCGGCTGGAGCCTGCTCGCGAGCCCGCCGCCCGGGCTGGCCCGATTGCCGGAGTTCCGGTTCGCGACGCCGATCGGTCTCATGCTCGTCAGCGTCTCGCTCGCCTACGCGGTGGCGACGTTCGTGGCGCGCGGCCCGATCAAGGCATTCGGCGTGGAGTTCAAGCTACCGACGCCGCGCCTGGCCAGCGCGCAATTCGCGCTGTCGATCGTGGACTGGGGGCTGGCCGTGGCCGTGCTGTGGGTGCTGTTCCCCGAGCCGCGGCCGCCGTTCTCGCAGACCGTCAGCGCCTTCGTCGCCGCCCAGGTCCTCGGCCTGCTCCTGAACGTGCCCGGCGGCCTCGGCGTGTTCGAGGCGGCCATGCTCCTGTTGCTGGGCCCGGCGATCTCGCGGGCGAATCTTCTTTCCTCCCTCGTCGCCTTCCGCGTGATCTACTACCTCCTGCCCCTGCTCATGGCGCTCATCGTGCTCATCGCCGACGAGTACTACCAGCGGCGCCATCTCATGCAGCGGTGGGGCACGACGGTCGGCGCGATCACCGTCACGCTGGCGCCCAAGCTCATCGCGACGTTCACGTTCATCGCGGGCGCCGTGCTGCTGTTCTCCGGCGCGACGCCGGCCGCCACCGGGCGCCTCGCCTTCCTCGCGCAGTTCCTGCCGGAGCCCGTCGTGGAGCTCTCGCATTTCCTCGGCAGCCTGATCGGCCTCTTCCTGCTGCTGATCTCGCAGGCGCTCGCGAGGCGGGTGGACGCCGCGTGGACGCTCTCGGTGATCGGCCTCGTGCTCGGCATTGCGGCGTCGCTGTTGAAGGGCGCCGACTACGAGGAGGCCACCTTCCTGAGCGTGCTGCTGCTCCTGATGTTCGCGGCACGCCACGAATACGACCGCCGCGCAACGCTCTTCGAGCAGACCTTCTCGCCCTTGTGGTTCAGCGGCGTGCTCCTCGTCGTCCTCGCGTCGATCGTGCTCGGCGTCTTTGCGTTCCGGAACGTCCAGGTCTCGAACGAGTTCTTCTGGCGCTATTCGTTTCGTGCCGAGGCCCCTCGCGCGCTGCGCGCGCTGGTCGGCGTCGCCGTGGTCCTGCTGGCCGTCGGCGTCCGCCAGCTGCTGCGGCCGGCTACGCCCATCATCCCGCCGCCGACCGCCGCCGACATGGCGGACGTCGACCGTGTCATCGCGTCACAGCGCACGACGTCGGCCTTCCTCGCCTACCTCGGGGACAAGGGGTTGATCTGGAGCGACGACCGGTCGGCGTTCCTGATGTACGCGCTCCGCGGGCGCACGTGGGTCGCGCTCCACGATCCCGTCGGCCCCGCGCGCGCGGTGCCCGTGCTCATCCACCGGTTCCTCGAGCAGGTCGACGACGCGGACGGCGTGCCGGTGTTCTATCAGGTACGCAAGGACCACCTGCACCACTACGCGGACTTCGGCCTCGCGTTCGCGAAGGCCGGCGAGGAAGCGCTCGTGCCGCTCTCGACGTTCACGCTCGAGGGTGGCGCCCGCAAGAAGATGCGCTTCACCTACAACCGGCTGAGCGCCGACGGCGCCAGCATCCGCGTCGTACCCGCCTGCGACGTTCCGGCCGTGCTGCCGGCCCTCAGGGAAGTGTCCGACGACTGGCTGAAAGCGAAAGGACTGTCTGAGAAAGGCTTCTCCCTCGGGTTCTTCGACGAGAGGTACCTCGCGCGGTTCCCGGTGGCCGTACTGGAGGTGAACGGACGCATCGAGGCGTTCGCGAACATGTGGCCCGGGCCCGGCAAGGTCGAGCTGTCCGTGGATCTGATGCGCCATCGCGCGAGCGCGCCCAAGAACTCGATGGAGGGCCTGTTCATCTACCTCATGCAATGGGGCAAGGCCGAGGGCTACCAGTGGTTCAACCTCGGCATGGCGCCGCTCTCCGGCCTCGAGCCGACGGCGCTGGCGCCGCTCCGCGTCAAGCTCGCGAGCTACCTGTACCGCTTCGGTCAGCCCTTTTACAATTTCCAGGGACTGCGCTCGTACAAGGAGAAATTCCACCCGGTCTGGGAGCCGCGCTACCTGGCGTATCCGGGCGTCCTGGATCTCCCGCGTGTGCTCAGAGATGTGTCGGCGCTCATCGCCGGGGGATATGGGGGGATACTCAAGCGCTGACGCGGTCGGTACGTCGGGTACGTCGGGTACGTCAGGTACGTCGGGTACGTCTGGTACGTCGGGTACGTCGGGTACGTCGGGTCCAGGGAACGCGCTGACGCTGGTCAATCGTTTTTTCCAAACAAAAGAAGCTGGGGTACCTCTGCTACAGGGACCGGGGTCACGCTGGTCAAGCGTTCTTTCCAAGGGAAAGAAGCTGGTACAAATGCAGGTTCGTGGGACCTGACGTACCTGACGTACCCGACGTACCCGACGTACTTAACGTACCTGTCCCACGTTGTCGTCGATGAAGGCGAGCACGGCCTTGCCGACGGCGTCGTAGTTGCCATTGAAGTGGTGCGACCCGGGCAGGCGCACGGTCACGGCCGACTTGCCGAGATCGTCGCACGCGGTGTCGCGCGGGTCCTCGGTTTGGCCCGCGAGGCAGAAGGTCGGCAACCCGAGACGCCGGACGGCGTCGGCGACCCGGCGCGGGGTCTCCTTGGCGCGGAACACCCAATCCATCGGGCTGACTTCGAACGACGCGGTCTCGCCCGGCGCGATGAGCAGCTGGCCGCGCACGCGCGCGCGCTCGGCCGCCGGCCAGGTCTCGATCGCGAACGGCGTCACTTCCGCACCAAAGGAGTAGCCACCGACGAACTGCGGCACGCCCGTGAGGACGTCCGAGATCTTCCGCATGTCCGCGCCGGTCTGCTCGGGTGTCTTCTGGCTCCAGAAATAGCGCAGCGAGCTCACGCCCACGACGCTGACGCCATGGCCCGCGAGATACCCGGCCAGCCGGTCGTCAATCGTCGCCCAGCCGCCGTCACCCGACAGGAAGATCACCGCCGCTCGCGGCGACTCGGCCCACCGGTATTCGAGCGGCAGCGACAGCGCGTCGAGGCGGCGCTGCAGCTCCACCGCGGCCGCCGGGGTCGCCGCCTTCGGCGTCGCCGGCCTGGTCGCGACCTTGATCAGCGCGTCCACCGCCTCGTCGAACGGCGGGCCCCAGCGAATCGGCCGGCCGAATCCGTGGCCCGTGCCGGGCACGTCGATGAAGTGCACGTTGCCCATGCCGTCGAGGAACTGGTGCATTTCCGGCGGCAGGCAGACCTCGTCCTGGATGCCATTGAGCACGTACCAGTCGCGCGGTACGGACTTGATCTTCGGCAGCCAGGCCGTGTTCTTCTTCGCGTCGTAGGTCGGCTTGAACTCGTCGAGACTGCACACGGGCCGCAGCGACGGGAGATCGGGACAGAACCCGAGGCTGAGCCCGCCCGAGAACGTCTGTGGCGGTCCGCCCGCCAGCCCCGCGTAGACCGCGGTGGCGCCCGACGAATAGCCGAGCAGGATCGGCGGATGATATTCGGGCAGCTTCAGCTCCTTCTCCGCCGCGTGCGCGATCTCCTCGAGCGACGCCGCCGGCTGCCAGCACTGCGCGCCGACGCCCTGCGCCGTCTTCAGCGCCGGATACGAAATGCCGATGACGATCGCCTTCGGCATGATCCGCCGCGACATGTCCACGACGCCCAGCTCCCACCCGCCGTCGCCGCTGATGAACAGGAAGACGGACGACACCGGCTGCTTCGGCACGTAGGCCATCGCCTTGTGGACGATCGGCACCGTGAGCGGGATCTCGTCCCACGACTTCGGCGCAGGCGTTTGCGGTTGCGCCACCAGGGGCACGGTGGCCAGCAGGGCGGAGAGTGCGAAGGCTGCTTGCGCGGGCCGCACGACGGTCATCGCCGGCGATCATAGCAGGAGCGAGGCGTCAGCCCGCCTTCTTCGCGCGCGCCGGCCGGCGGCGGATCTCCGAGCCGACCTGCCACTCAGTATGCCGGGCGGCGTCCGTCTCGAAGTGCCCGGCGTCGACCTGCCAGCCAATCCGATCGTACGCGCGACCCAGGCTCTCGTTGTCGCGGATCGCCGGCATCTGCGCGATTTCGACCGCGTGCTGGAGCTCGTGGCCGGCGAGCTCGATGAGCCGATCGCCGCTGACGCGGCCGTTCAGGACCACGTGCAGCAGCCGCACCTGCTCGTTCGCGCCGAGGATCGTCGTCCGGGCAAGCGTGTCGTCCGGGCCGGTGGCGACATTGAGAAACACGAGCACGTCGGATCGTTCGATCGTGGCCACCAGGCGCGCGACCGTGGGCGATCGGGAGATCGCCTCACGCAACACGGCGGCTGCGCGCGGTGACTGCGGGCGGACATGCGGTGAGAGCACATCGCGCACCGACGGCGCGACGCTCAACGCCAGCACCACCACACCGGCGACGAGCGTGATGACCATTGACTCCTAGGACGGAGTCAACGCGCTCGAGGATGGGTGAAATGTGACCAGATGCACCCGCGCACGACGGACGTGGCCGCGGGCGTGACGAGCCTGTCGAACGAGCTGAGCCGGAGCCGCCCCGTCGACCTAGAACAACGTCCCCGTCTCTCCCAGCATCGCGCGACGAATGAGCGGCAGCGGCAGTGGTCCCATTTTGATGAACGCGTCGTGGAACCCCTGCAGCGTGTAGCTGGCGCCCTGCTTGGCTTTGTAGTCGTCGCGCAGCTTGAGGATCATGAGCTTGCCCATCGTGTAGTAGCCGTACAGCGGATCGCCGGCACCGCGCTTGGCCTCCTCCATCGCCACGGTCTCGGGCTGATGTCCCTGGGTATGGAACAGCTTCGCGGCTTCGTCGACCGTCATGCCCTGAGTGTGCATCTTGATGCCGACGATGAAGCGGACGTTGCGGAGGAGGGCGTCCTGGAGCTGAGCGAGCCGGAACTTGGGCTCGCCTGCGTGGAAGCCCTCGTCGAGCATCATCTGCTCGCAGTAGTGCGCCCAGCCCTCGACGTTCGTATTCGCGCCGACGACTTTGCGCACGTCCGTCGGGAAGCTCTTCGCATACAGGAACTGGACGTAGTGCCCGGGATAGACCTCGTGGACCGACACGTTCACGATCGCCGCGAAGTACCAGCCCTTCATGTAGTCCTCCTGCTTGTCGCGCGGCATGCGCGGATCGGGCAGCGTCATGTTGTAGAACCCGGCGAGCTTCGCGGTTTCGAACGGGCCGGGCGTGTCCATCGAGGCCGTGGTCGTCGAGCGCATGAACGGTGGCGTTTCCTTCACCGCCGCCGGGTCGGACGGCGGAATC
>Ga0335084_10005361_pt1 | contig 12678 bp, 10 predicted proteins | sample Lox_Sample_44_FD_206721 | JGI IMG/M metagenome (GOLD analysis project Ga0335084, IMG submission 206721) | Soil microbial communities from Loxahatchee National Wildlife Refuge, Florida, United States - Lox_Sample_4.4 | ecosystem: Environmental > Terrestrial > Soil > Wetlands | place: USA... | reverse complement strand
CTCAATCGTGACCGACCAAACGGCGGACCCGAGTCCGCCCGGAAGAGGGGTACTACGAAGGGCCGTAGGCCCCGCCGGCATTCTCAAATCGGCAGCCGCAATGGACCGGGTTTGATGCAGCGAAAAAGGCACGCACTTGAGGCTCGAGAGGCGGGCCCGATCGGGCGCCCTCGGGGCGGGCGGTCGCACCCGCCATTGCAGCCATTATGGAGCGGCATATGACCACCACTTCTGCAGCGGGCGTCAGCGGCTGGCCGGGCATTCAAGCTTTGCAGCACGCCTTCGACTACTGGGTCGACGCTTGGCAGCGCTCTGTTCTGTTCCTCGACGTGCTGCGCCAGCGCGGCAACAATTTCGCAGAGTACTCGGCCGCGCAGGTGCCGAATGTCCTGCAGTTCCAGTTCGAGCTCGTGATGGGCGGGCGCGAGCTGCCGCGGCCCGTCAATTATGGGCTGGTACGGATAGTGCCGCCGGAGGGCGTCACGATCGACCCGCGCAAGCGCCCCTTTGTCGTCTTCGATCCCCGAGCTGGCCACGGGCCCGGCATCGGCGGCATGAAGCACGACAGCGAGATCGGCGTGGCTCTGAAAGCGGGCCACCCCTGCTATTTCGTGGGCTTCGTGCCCGAGCCCGTGCCGGGACAGACGGTCGAGGACGTCTGCCGCGCGGAGGCGCAATTCCTGCGCAAGGTGATCGAGCTCCATCCCGAGGCCGAGGGCAAGCCCTGCCTCATCGGCAACTGCCAGGCGGGCTGGCAGGTCATGATGATGAGCGCGGCCAATCCGGACCTCCCCGGGCCGATCATGCTCGCGGGCTCGCCGCTCTCGTATTGGGCGGGCGTGCGCGGCAAGAACCCGATGCGCTACACCGGCGGGCTCCTCGGCGGCACCTGGCTCACCTCGCTCTCCGGCGATCTCGGCAACGGCATCTTCGACGGCGCCTTCCTGGTCCAGAACTTCGAGTACCTCAACCCCGCGAACACCTACTGGGACAAGAGCTACAACGTCTACGCCAATATCGACACGGAGCCGCCGCGCTATCTCGAGTTCGAGAAGTGGTGGAGCAGCCCCGTGCTGATGAACGCGAAGGAGATGCAGTTCATCACCGATCAGCTCTTCGTCGGCAATAAACTTGCCGCCGGCGAGATCGTGCTCTCCGACGGCATGCGGCTCGACCTCCGCAACATCAAGTCGCCGATCATCGTGTTCTGCTCCTGGGGCGACAACATCACGCCGCCGCAGCAGGCGCTCGGCTGGGTCCTCGATCTCTACGACAACGACGACGAGCTCGCCGCAAGCGGACAGACCATCGTTTACACGCTCCATGACACCATCGGCCATCTCGGCATCTTCGTCTCCGCCAAGGTCGCGACCAAGGAGCACGAGGAATTCGCGAATGCGATGGACCTGATCGACGTCCTGCCGCCGGGCCTCTACGAGGCGGTATTCACGCAGAAGGACCCCAACACCGTAAACCCGGGACTCGTGTTGGGCGACTACGTCGTGCGCTTCGTCGCGCGTAGCCTCGGCCACCTCCGAGCGCTCGGCGGGAATAGCGTCGAGGACGATGTGCGCTTTGCGACGGTGGAGCGCGTCTCTGAGATCAACCAGGGGTTCTATCGGACCTTCGCGAGCCCGATGGTGTGCGCCCTCTCCAACGATCTGACGGCGGAATGGCTGCGGTGGATGCATCCACATCGTCTCTCCTACGCGATCTATTCCGACCGTAATCCCTTTATCCGGCCGATCGCGCGGATCGCCGAGGCGGTGCGACAAAGCCGAAGGCAGGTCGATGGCGAAAACCCCTTCCTTGCGTTCCAGGAGGCGATGTCGAAGCAGATCTCGGAGATGCTCGACCGGTATCGTGAGGTCCGCGATCAGATGAGCGAGGCGATTTTCATGACGGTCTACGGCTCGCCCGCTCTGCAGGCGGCGGTGGGCTTGCGCTCGGATCAGACGACCGCGGTGCGCCGCGTCGGCCGCGACGCCATGCGTGAGGCGGCTGCGCGCAAGGCGACAGCGGAACTGGAGCGGCGCATCGGCGAGGGCGGCATGCGCGAGGCGGTCGTCCGCGCCTTGCTTTACCTGGGGCGCGGCCGGCAACAGCTATTCGCGGACGAGCGCGGCTTCGCGGTATTGCGGCAGATCCGCGCGGAGACGCCGAAAGACCAACAAGTTAGCATCGCCGCGTTCAAGCAGATCGTGCACGACCAGCATCTGTTGCTGCGTCTCGACGAGGAGCGGGCGATTGCGGCGCTGCCGAAGCTGGTTCCGGACGATGCCGAGGAGCGCGAGCGCATGCTCAAGATCATAAGGCGCGTCGCCACCGCGACCGGCGAGCTCCCCGACGATTTGAAGCTGCGACTCGCCCGCATCGAGGTGCTGATCCGGCGGGCACCGCTCGCGAGCGTCAAGGCCGGCGAGCAAGCACCCTGGAAGGTGGCCTCGTCCGAGGGCGCTCCGGCGCCTAGGCCGCAGCTCGTCATCGCGGAGGCCGGCGGCCGCGGCCCCGAGGGCCAAAGCGGCTCCGACGACTGAAGGCGAGGGCCGCGCGCTCGCGGTGAAACCGGGATCGAACGAGGTCAGCGAGGCGACGATGAGTGCCGACGAAGCCGCGGGTCAAGCGATCGAGAACCATCCCTTCGACGAGATCAAGGTGGGCGACAGGGCGCGCCTCACGCGCACGCTCACCGGCGACGACGTGGCGCTCTTCGCGAAGCTCTCGGGCGACGTCAATCCCACCCATCTCGAGCCGGGATTTTCCGCCGGCGGCAAGGTCGCGCCGGCGAGCGCGCACAGCATGTGGTGCGGCGCGCTGGTCTCGGCGGTGCTGGGAACGAAGCTGCCGGGACCCGGAACCGTCTATGTCGGCCAAACCCTGCGCTTTCACCGGCGAATCATGGCGGGCGAGACGCTCACGACCGAGGTCACCGTCAGGCGCAAACGGGAGGAGGACAAGCTCGTCGTGCTCGATTGCCGCTGTCTCGATCAGAACGAGCTCGAGGTCGCCACGGGCTTCGCCGAGGTGATCGCGCCGACGCAGAAATTCAGGGGCCAGGCGAGCGAGCTCCCCGAGGTGAGCGTGCGCCGGCATCCGAAATACGAGCGGCTCATCGAGCACGCAAAAGGCGACGTTCCCGTGGCGACGGCAGTGGCGCACCCCTGCGACGAGTCCTCGCTCACCGGCGCGGTTGATGCGGCTCAAGCAGGCCTCATCCTGCCGATCCTGGTGGGGCCGGCCGCGAGGATTCGCGGCGTCGCCGAGAAGAGCGGACTGGATATCGGCCGCTACGAGCTCGTGGACGTCCCGCACAGCCATGCGGCCGCGGACAAGGCCGTGGAGATCGTGCGGCTCGGCAAGGCCGATCTCCTGATGAAGGGCAGCCTCCACACCGACGAGCTCATGGGCGCGGTCGTGAAGAAGGAGACGGGCCTCAGGACGGAGCGGCGGATCAGCCACTGCTTCATCCTTGACGTGCCCTCCTACCCGCTGCCGCTCTTCATCACGGACGCCGCGGTCAACATCTTCCCGACTCTCGAGGACAAGGTGCACATCGTCCAGAACGCGATCGATCTCGCGGTGGCACTCGGGATCGAGAAGCCGAAGGTCGCAATCCTCTCCGCGGTCGAGACCATCAACCCCAAAATCCAATCGACGCTCGACGCGGCGGCGCTCTGCAAGATGGCCGACCGCGGACAGATTACCGGCGGCCTGCTCGACGGCCCCTTCGCGCTCGACAACGCCATCAGCAAGGCCGCCGCGAAGATCAAGGGTATCGTCTCGCCGGTGGCGGGACAGGCCGACATCCTGGTGGTGCCCGATCTCGAGGCCGGGAACATGCTCGCGAAGAATCTGACCTTCCTCGCGGGCGCCGACGCCGCGGGCATCGTGCTCGGCGCCCGCGTGCCGATCGTCCTGACGAGCCGCGCCGACAGCGTGCGCGCGCGCATGGCCTCCTGCGCGGTCGCGGCCCTCTACGTCCGCGCTCGCAAGCAGGACGTCGCCAAAGCGGCGGAGTGAGGGCATGGCCGACGTCGTCCTCGTCGTCAATGCCGGCTCCTCGAGCCTTAAATTCTCGGTCTATGAGCCCGCAGACGGCGGAGAGCCGAACCTGCTGCTTAAGGGCCAGATGGAGGGGATCGGCGTCCATCCGCACCTCAGCGCGCGCGACCGCGACGGGAAGGACCTGATCGACAAATCCTTCGAGCGCACCGAGATCGCCGGCCACGACGCCGCGATCGCCGCGATTGCGCAGTTTCTGCGTGCCCGCTCCGAGGACCTTCGCCTGCTTGCCGTGGGACATCGGGTCGTGCATGGCGGGCCGGACTTCGCGGCGCCCGTGCTGGTCGACGCGGGCGTCCTCGAGAGGCTGGAGAAGCTCTCGCCGCTGGCGCCGCTGCACCAGCCCGGAAACCTCGCGGGCATCAGGGCGGTCGCCGCGCGCCAACCGCACCTGCCACAGGTCGCCTGCTTCGACACGGCCTTTCACCGCGGCCATTCCGAGCTCGCGGAGCGCTTCGCGATCCCGGAGGCGTTCTTCCACGAGGGCGTGCGGCGCTACGGCTTCCACGGGCTCTCCTACGAATTCATCGCGCGCCGGCTCCCCGCGGTCGCGCCCGAGATCGCCCGCGGCAAGGTCGCGGTGGCGCATCTCGGCAGCGGCGCCAGCATGTGCGCGATGGTCGCGGGGAAAAGCGTCGACAGCACCATGGGCTTCACGGCGCTCGACGGGCTCCCCATGGGGACGCGCTGCGGCGCGCTCGATCCCGGCGTCGTGATCCATCTCATACGCGCGAAGGGCCTCGCGCCCGACGCGGTCGAGCGCATGCTTTACAACGACTGCGGCCTGCGCGGGCTCTCCGGGATCAGCAGCGACATGCGCGATCTCCTGAAAAGCGGCGAGCCGCGGGCGAAGCTCGCTGTCGGTTATTTCGTCCACCACGTCGCGCGCCAGCTCGGCGCTCTCGCGGCTGTGATGGAGGGGCTCGACGGAATCGTCTTCACCGCGGGGATCGGCGAGCGCTCGCCCGAGGTCCGCGCACGGGTCTGCGAGCGCGCGGCCTGGCTCGGCCTCCGTCTTGAGCCAAAGACGAACGAGGCCGGCGGTCCTCGCATCTCCGCACCGGACTCCCGCGTCTCCGCCTGGGTCATTCCCACGGACGAGGAACTGATGATCGCCATGCATACTCTTGATCTCGTCAAGCGTTGATCGCTTCAGTGCCGGAGTCTTAATGATTCGGATCGCACAATTTTTTACCTTTTGCGCCGGGTTCGCTGTGGGAGCTGCGGATGCGACATAAGCCTCGGGCCTCATGCGCGATGCTCGCGCTTTCCCTGGCGGCCGGCCTCACCCCGGCCGCCCGGGGGGAGACGCTGACCGAGGCTTTCGCGCAGGCTTACCAATACAACCCCACGCTCACTGCGCAGCGCGCGAAACTGCGGGCGACGGACGAAGGCGTGCCGCAGGCGCTTTCGGGCTGGCGCCCCACGGTGCTGTTCACCGGCGCGGCCGGCGCCTCAGCGGTCGATTCTCGTCCGTCGGTTAGCGCTACCGGGTCCAACACTCAGAACCTCGTGCCGCGCACGCTCGATCTCAATATCACGCAGCCCATTTTCACTAGCGGCCGCACCTCGGGCCTGGTGAAGCAGGCCGAGCACACGGTGCTCGCGCAGCGCGCACAGACGGTCGCAACCGAGGAGCAAGTGCTGTTCAGCGTCGCCCAGGCCTATCTCGACGTGGTGCTGGCGCAATCGGTTCTCGAGCTCAACATCAACAACGAGCAAGTCCTGCGCAGGCAGCTGCAGGTCACCAGCGACCAGTTCCGGGTGGGCCAAGGCACCCGCACGGACGTGGCGCAGGCGGAATCGCGCCTCGCGCTCGCCACCGCCGATCGCGTGCAGTCCGAGGGCAATCTCCAATCGACGCGCGCCAACTATGAGCGCGTCGTCGGGCATCCTCCGGCGAAGCTGACGGCGCCCAAGGAGCGGCCGAGGCTACCGGCCACTCTCGAGGAGGCCCTGGGGCTCGCACAGAGCAGCAACCCCAACGTCCTCTTCGCGGATTTCACGGCGCAGGCAGGCGAGGACAACGTGCAGGCGACGCGCGGCCTCCTGGGTCCGCAAATCAGCATCGTCGGCGACGTGGCCAAGCAGGCCGATATCGCGATCGCGGGCCACGAGCTCAACGAGGCCTCGATCACCGCGCGCGTGACGATGCCCCTCTACGAGGCCGGCTCGGTCTATGCCCAGACGCGAGCGGCGAAGCAGACCGTGACCCAGCTCCGTGACCAGCTCCTGGATGCGCGCCGGGCGGCGGTGCAGCAGGCGACGCGCGACTGGGAGCAGATACTCTCGCTTCGGCAGCGCATCACCTCGCTCAACGCCACCATCCGCGCCGCGACGATCGCCCTCGAGGGCGTCCGGCAAGAGGAGCAGGCAGGCACCCGGACCGTGCTCGACGTCCTGAACGCCCAGCAGGAGCTGCTGAGCGACCAGACGAGCCTCGTGACCACCCAGCACGACCTCGCGATCGCCGAGTTCGACCTCGCGCTGCAAGTCGGCACCCTCACGGCGGTGGACCTCAAACTCCCCGTCGAGATCTACGACGTCGACAAGCATTACAAGGAAGTACGAAACAAGTGGTTCGGCTTCGGCTCCAATGGGGATACGCCGAGCGGCGCTCAGCCATCGAGCGGGCCCAAGCCATAGTGGGACTTTCCGCCTACCCCTACCGTCCCGCTGCAATTACGTCCGGGAATCCGTAATCCCCCGTATATCCGAGCCACTGGCCCCATCTCATTATCGAGGCGAAATCTTCGGCACATCCGGACGGTCCGAGCGATCCCTGCCGGAAGCGCCGCGGAGCCGTTATGGCCATGCGAGCAAGGCGGCGACACATGAGCGCAAGTTGGATGCGCGTCCTGGCGGGCGCGGTGGCGGCATGTCTCCTTTCTACGGGCGCTGCATTCGCGCAAGGAGCGCCGGCACCGGCGCCTGCTCCGGCACCCGCACCGGCCGCGGCAGGGGCGCCGCAGAACGCCCCGACATTCAGCCAGGAAGAGCTCGATCAGATGCTCGCGCCGATCGCGCTCTATCCCGACCAGCTCCTCGCGCAGATCTTCATGGCCGCGACTTATCCGCTCGAGATCGTGGAAGCGGACCGCTGGCTAAAGCAGGGGAACAACTCGAAGCTCAAGGGCGACGAGCTCGTCAATGCGCTGCAGCCGCAGCCCTGGGATCCCAGCGTCAAATCGCTGGTACCCTTCCCGCAGGTGCTGGACATGATGAGCCAGCAGCTCAGTTGGACTCAAAAGCTCGGCGACGCCATGCTCGCGCAGGAGTCCGACGTCATGGCCTCCGTGCAGCGCCTGCGCCAGAAGGCGCAATCCTCGGGCTCGCTTCAGTCGAACCCGCAGCAGACGGTGTCGACCGAGGGCCAGACCATCATCATTCAGCCCACGAACCCCGAGGTCGTCTACGTCCCCACATACCAGCCGACCCAGGTCTACGGCACTTGGCCCTATCCCTCCTATCCTCCGTATTACTATCCGCCCTCTCCCTATTACCCGATCGCCACGCCATTCCTCTCGGGCATGGCCTTCGCCGCGGGCGCCGCAGTCGTGGGCTCGATGTGGGGCTGGGGCAACTGCAACTGGGGCGGCGGCAACGTCAACATCAACAACAACGTCTACAACAACATCAATCGCACGAACATCGCCAACGGCCGCGCGCAGCAGCTTCCCGCGGGCGCGGGTGCGGGCGGCCGGGGCAACTGGCAGCATAATCCCCAGCATCGCGGCGGCGTCGCCTATCGCGACCAGGGCTCGCGCCAGAACTATGGGCGTGCGAGCACGGGCTCAGGCCAGAATTTCCGCGGCCGTGACGGCGGCGCAGGCCGCCCCGGACAAGGCGCAGGCGCGGGCGCCGGCCGTCCCGGACAGGGCGCAGGCGCAGGCGCGGGGCGCCCCGGGCAAGGCGGAGGGCGCCCTGGGCAAGGTGCAGGCGCAGGTGCCAATCGGCCTGGCGCGGGCTCCGGCGCTGGCGCGAGCCGGCCCGGCCAGGGCGCGGGTGCGGGCGCCGGTGCCAATCGGCCGGGCGCGGGCCCAGGTGCTGGCGCAAGCCGACCCGGCCAGGGCGCGGGCGCCGGCGCCAATCGGCCTGGCGCGGGCGCGGGCGCGGGTTCCCGACCCTCGGCGCAGCCTCAGGCCTTCGGCGGGATGGGGAATGGCCGCAGCGTGAACGCTCAATCCTCGCGCGGCGCGTCCAGCCGCTCCTTCTCCGGGGGAGGAGGCGGGCGTCCATCCGGCGGCGGCGGAGCTCGCGGGGGAGGCGGAGGTCGCGGCGGCGGTGGCGGCCGCGGCGGCGGCCGCGGGCGCTAGAGTTCGTGCGCGCGACATCGAGCCCTGACGAGGAAACCATGCCGAGCATCAACTCGAACCGTCGTCGAACCCGCCGCTGGTTGCGCCCGATCGCGCTGCTCGCGGCATTCGCGCTCTCGCTCTTCGCAGCCTCGGGCACGGCGATCGCGGCGAAATCGAAATCCTCCCTCCCGAGCTTCGCCTCGCCGGAGGAGGCCTTCGGAAAGTTCGCGGACGCCGTCAAAGCCAACGACAGCGCGGGCATACTCAAAGTCCTGGGGCCCGACGCCAAGGGCCTCGTCGGATCGGGCGACCCGGTCGAGGACAAGACTGCGCGCGAGAAATTCACGGCCGAGTATGCGGAGGCCAACAAGATCGTGAAGAAGGGCGACACCCAGGCGGTGCTGGTGATCGGCAACGACGAGTGGCCGTTCCCGATCCCCGTGGTCAAGACGGGCTCCACCTGGCACTTCGACGTCAAGGCCGGCAAAGAGGAGCTCCTCAACCGCCGGATCGGCGCCAACGAGCTCGACACCATCCAGGTTTGCCTCGCCTATGTCGATGCGCAGCGGGAATACGCGACCAAGGACCGGAACCACGACGGCTTCATCGAGTACGCGCAGAAGTTCCTGAGCAGTCCGGGCAAGCAGGACGGCCTCTATTGGCCGGCCGAGAATGGCGCGGAGGAGAGCCCGCTGGGCCCGGGCATGGTGCGGGCCCAAGCGCAGGGATACTCTTTCAAGGAGGGTCAGCACACGCCCTATCACGGCTACTACTACAAGATTCTGAAGGCCCAAGGCGCGCAGGCGCCTGGTGGCGCGCAGGACTACGTGATCAAGGGGCGCATGATCGGCGGCTTCGCGCTGGTGGCATATCCCGCGCAGTACGGCTCGTCGGGGATCATGACGTTCATCGTCAACTACGACGGAATCGTCTACCAGCAGGACCTCGGACCGAAGACCGCCGCGATTGCAGGCAGCATGACCCGCTACGATCCCGGCAAGGGCTGGACCAAGGCTCAGTAGCGATTTCGCAGGAGGACACATGGCCGAGAAAGGCAAGGAACCCCCAAAATCGGGCCCCGCGAAGGTGCCGTCGGCGGCCGAGCTGCGGAAGCTCGGCGCACAGCGCGAAGCCGCCAAGGCCGCCGAGGCCGACCGCCAAATAGAGGCCGAGGATGAGCGCAAGAAGAAGCTGCTCGCGGAGCTCTCGGCCCGGAAAGTGACGCCGGACCGCATGCAGAACGCGGTTCGCATTCTCCGCGAGCTCGCCGCTGCCGGTCAGAACGAGGTGATGGTGCTGCGATTCCCGAACGACCTCTGCACCGACGGCGGCCGAGCGATCAACAATTCCGAGGCGAATTGGCCGCAGACCCTCAAGGGCTTTCCGCGCGAGATCTACGAGACCTGGGCCAAGGAATTCAAGGACAAGGGCTATCGGATGACGGCGAAAATCGTGGATTTCCCTGGCGGGAAGCCCGGCGACGTCGGCATCTACATGAGCTGGGACTGATTCCGGCCGTGGCGCCTCAGGGCTTGCCCAGGCGCGAGATGGCCGCGGCGATGTCGCGGCTCAAGGCCAGGAGATCGGCGTTCATCGCGGCGACCATCGCGTCATAGGCCTCTCTGCCGCGGCCCGCGACGTCCGGAGCGGATTCGCGAAAGGTCGAGCGCTGCATCGTCAGGACCTTTTCCTTCCCGGGGGTCGTGACGCTCCAGAACGCATCGAGCACGACGTTGCCGTCGGCGTCCTGCTCGAAGCGCGTCACATCCATGCTCACCTGAAAGTCGATGGGCGCCGCGCCCTTCCAGGGATAGAGGGAGACGCGGTCGGTCGCCAGGAGATTGCCGAGATTGGAGGCGAGAACGCGCGTGATGTTGTCGTTTAGGTCCCCGCCCCACTGCTCGAATTCGGATTGATCGAGGCTGTTGGCGGCGATGCGGCTCACGACCTGCGGCCGGTCGATGTATTTCGGCAGCGTGATTGGGCCGATGCCGAGCGCCAGCCCCGTGGGCGACGGCGGCCGCGTCCTTTCCGCCGTGGCCGATAGCACATAGAGGTGCGTGGGCTTGCTGCTGCCGCAGCCCGCGAGCGGCAGGAGCAGCAGCGAGCTCACGAGGAAGGCCTTCGAAATACCGCGCATGATCGCCACTCCGGGGTTCATCGTTTGCCCGTCAGCAGAGCGCTCGGATTGCGTTGCAGGTACTCCGCGAAAGCGCGGATCGCCGCAGAGGTCGCGCGCAGGTCCTGCAGGGTCTGGGTGAGCTCGACATAGGCCGGCGAATCCGGCTTCAGTATCCGCTGCGCGCCGCGCAGCGCAGCATCGGCTTGATCGAGCGCCGCGCCCGCCTTGTTCAGGACCACCTGGGCCGCCGCGACGAGCTTCGGAAGGTCGCCGTCGGCATCCGAGATCAGCTTCTGCGCGTCAAGGAGCGTCTTGTTCGCCTGATCGGAGGTCGCGATGACGCTATTGGAGATCGGTCCCACTTGCGTATTCACGCTCTGCAGGAGAGTGCGCGCATCGACGACCGCTTGGCGGGTCTCCTTCACGACCTCGTCGGCATTGTGGACGGTGGTGAGGATCTCCGTGGAGATCTGCTCCAGCGGAAGCTGATTGATCTTGTTGATGAGGCTTGTGACGCTCGCCCTCAGCACGTCCAGGCTCGAGGGAACCGTCGGCACTTCCGGCACATTGGGCACCGCGCCCACGAGCCTTATCGGCGTATCCGGATGGAAATCGAGATCGACGCTCACCTGTCCCGTGACCAGCGACTGCACCTGGAGCTGCGCCCGCAAGCCCCGGTCGATGAGCGCCTTCAAGTTCTTGGTGCTTCGCTCGCCCGAGACGACCTCGACGCGGTCGGGCTCGACCTCGATGAAGACGGGGATGAGGAGCTGCTGCTTGTCCACGTCGTAGTGGATGACGATGTCGGTGACCTGCCCGATCTTGATGCCGCGAAACGTCACGGGCGAGCCGATCTCGAGACCCGAGAGAGAGCCCTGGAAGAAGAGTACGCCCCTGACCTTGGGCTTGAAGTATTGGCCGCCGCCGAAGGCGAGCAAGCCCACGACGAAGAGTGCGATCGCACCAACGACGAAGCCGCCGATGAGCTTGGGGTTGGATCGCTTGGCCACGGGGATGCTCCTATCTGGCCGGCTCCGCCGGCCTGCTTTCGAGGCCGCCGCGCAACAGGAAATTCCGCACCTTCGGATCGGGACACTCGTCGCGCAGCTTCTTGGGGTTGCCTTGCGCGATCATCGTTTTCGTGTCGGCGTCGAGGAAGACGGAGTTGTCGCCGATCGCGAAGATGCTCGGAAGCTCGTGCGTGACGACGGCGATGGTGGCGCCGAGACTGTCGCGAAGCTCCAGGATGAGATCGTCGAGGAGGCGCGAGCTGATGGGGTCGAGGCCCGCCGAAGGCTCGTCGAAGAAAAGTATCTCAGGATCGAGCGCCATGGCGCGCGCGAGGCCCGCGCGCTTGCGCATGCCGCCGCTGATCTCCGAGGGATAGAAATCCTCGAAGCCCTTGAGCCCCACCAGCGCGAGCTTCAAGGAGGCTATGCGGAGAATCTCCGCGGGTCCCAAATCCGTGAATTCGCCGAGCGGCAGGCCCACGTTCTCCGCGAGGGTCATGGAGCTCCAGAGCGCGCCGCTCTGGTAGAGGATGCCGAAGCGGCGCATGAGGAGGCGCTGCCGGTCCGGATCGGCGCGCCAGAAATCCTCGCCGCCGAGGAGCACGTCGCCGCGCGCGGGCCGCATCAGGCCCACGAGATGCTTCAGGAGCGTGCTCTTGCCGCAGCCGCTGCCGCCCATGATGACGAAGACCTCGCCGCGCCCGATCGTGAAGTTGAGGTTGCGCTGGATCACAAAATCGCCGTAGGCCATGTCGAGGTTGCGCACGGTGATGTGCGCCTCGCGCTCGGTCGGCGCGTCAGATGCCGAGGACATCGGTCACGACGGCGAAAATACCGTCCGTCACGATGATGAAGACGATCGCGGTGACCACGGCGGAAGTGGCGGCGAGCCCGACCGCCGAGGCGCTGCGGCCGCATTGGATACCGCGCATGCAGCCGGAGATCGCGACGAGGATGCCGAAGATCGCGGCCTTGGTGAGGCCGACCGCGAAGTCCGCGAGATGGACGCCGTTGACGGTCTCGTTGACGTACTCGGTGACGGAGAGGCCGAGCATGCCTATGCCCACCACGCCGCCGCCGAGAAGACCCAGGAGGTTCGCGTAGATCGCGAGCAGCGGCATCATCACGATGAGCGCGATCATCCGCGGCAGGACCAGGAAATCCATCGGGGAGAAGCCGAAGGTCG
>Ga0335084_10005360_pt1 | contig 12678 bp, 14 predicted proteins | sample Lox_Sample_44_FD_206721 | JGI IMG/M metagenome (GOLD analysis project Ga0335084, IMG submission 206721) | Soil microbial communities from Loxahatchee National Wildlife Refuge, Florida, United States - Lox_Sample_4.4 | ecosystem: Environmental > Terrestrial > Soil > Wetlands | place: USA... | reverse complement strand
CCGGAATTGCCAGCGGCGCCGCGCGCACCGTGGAGGCGACGCTGCCTGCGGCGAGGGCGCCGCCGGCCATGGCGGCGCTCTTGCGCAGGAATGCGCGCCGGTCCTCAGACTCGAGCCGCGCGTCCTCTTCCTTGGGCAACGGGGTTCGTTCCGGTAGGGAACGCAGCGGGGTGTCGCTTGCCATGGCTCCTCCTTCGGTGCGCGGCGCTCGGCCGCTGGTCCGGGGTTCTTCGCCCCGTAATCATAAACACACGTGCATTAACCGTGCCATTGCTCCCGAGCGATCTAACCTGTTGTCCCCTCTGATTGTGCGATTGCGGGATCGCCAGTCGGCGCGTGACGGGTGTTTCATGCGGAAACGGACCGCGCTGCGGGGAACGCCTCGTTCGCTCGTCACCGCGGTCTCGGAGTAGACTGCCGGGCCATGAAGACCGCAGCTGCATGCCTTGCGCTCCTCAGTCTCGCGTACGCAGCGCCCATCGCGGCGGAGGGCGAAAACGCACGCGCGGTGTTCGCGATGATCTGCACGCGTGAGGGCCAGTCGCTCGGCCACCGCGACGAGGCGCTGCGCAGATACATCGACGACTGCGTCGCCGCGAAGATGAAGGTCTACGACCACGACATGGCGGACCCGGCGACCGCGCACCTTCCGAAGTCCTGCTAGCCCGTCCGCCGGGCGCGCCTTGATCGGCACCGCGCGGCCCCGGAGAATACGGCCCTTTGGCCAAGAGCCCCGGCCGGGGCCACCGGGGGAGGCCGCGAGTGCAGATCGCCTGCCTGGATCTCGAGGGGGTGCTCGTCCCCGAGATCTGGATCGAGTTCTCGAAGCGCACCGGGATCCCGGAACTCGCTCGCACCACGCGCGACGAGCCCGACTACGACAAGCTGATGCGCGGGCGGCTCGCGATCCTCGCCGCGCGCGGGCTCGGGCTGCCCGACATCCAGGACGTGATCGCCGGCATGGGGCCGCTCGACGGCGCGCGCGCGTTCCTCGACTGGCTGCGCGACCGGCACCAGGTGGTGATCCTGTCGGACACCTTCTACGAGTTCGCAGCGCCGTTGATGCGCCAGCTCGGCTACCCCACGCTGCTCTGCCATCGGCTCGAGACCGCGCCGGACGGGCGGGTGAGCGGATACCGGATTCGTCTCGCCGACCACAAGCGCAGGACCGTCGCGGCGCTCCGCGAGCTCAACTTCCACACGATCGCAGCGGGCGACTCCTACAACGACACGGCGATGCTCGCGGAGGCGGACGCGGGCATCCTGTTCCATCCGCCTGAGAACGTGATCCGCGAGTTCCCCCAGTTCCCGGTCGCGCTCACCTACGACGAGCTAAAGGGCGCGTTCCTGGAGGCGGGCAGGCGGCTGGGCTAGGGGGGCGCGTCCCGTCCGGCCTCACCCGCTGCGCGGACCGTAGAAGTCGAGGACGGCCTCGCAGCCGTCCCCGTCAGTCGATGATGTGGTAGACCGGCGCCTTCTCCATATCCCACTTGCCGGTATTGCGGTCGTATCGGGACAGCGTGAAGCAGTGCCAGTTCTCGTCATCGAGCTTCATGTGATCGCCCCGATAGTAATACCCCGGCCACCGCGTTTCCTCGCGGAACAGCGTGTGCTGGGCCACGGACTCCGAGGCCAATAGCCGGTGGTGCAGCTCCCACGTGCGCTGAAGCTGGTGCAGGTCCTCCGCGCCCATGCAGCTCATGTCCTCCTTCAGCATAGCGAGCAGCTCGAGGCCGCGGTTGAGCAGCACGCCGTTCGTCATGTAGTTGGTGCTGATGCCGCCGACGTACTCGTCCATGATCTTCTCGAGGCGCTGCAGGCCGTGGATCGGGAGGAGGTAGCTCGGCGATACCGTCCCGGCGACGATCTCGTTGCGGCCGACCCGGTAGTTCTCCAGCGGCTGGTAGATCGCCTTCTCGAGGTCGCGATATTCCTTCTCGCTCACCTGAGGCTCGTCCTTCCCCTTTTCCATCACGTACTTGACCGCCGCCTTGGCGGCGATCCGGCCTTCCGTGAACGACCCTGACGAGAACTTGTGAGCGGTGCCTCCGATGGTGTCGCCGGCGCCGAACAGGCCGTCGACCGTCATCATCCGGTTGTATCCCCACTGGTATTCCGCCGGGGCATAGTCTTCCGGCCCGCTCGCCCACGCGCCAGAGCAGGTGGCGTGCGAACCCATGACGTAAGGCTCGGACGTCGTCAGCTCGGGATTGACGTGCTTCGGGTCGATGTTCTGCGACGCCCAGACGACCGCTTGCCCGATCGTCATGCCGAGGAAGTTCTCCCAGCCGACGGTTTCCTTGTGCGGGTCCTGGAAAGCCTCCTTGGTCACCATGCGGATCGGACCGCGGCCGGCCGCGACCTCCTTGAGGAGGGCGTGGTTGCGCAGGCAGGTCGGCACCGGGTGGTGGTCGACGTACTCGCCCACCAGAGCCTTGGTGTCCTCGTACCACCTCTTCTCGTACTCCTCGCCATAGCCGTTCTGCGTGTACGTCTTCAGGTGGAGGAAGTAGGCGCCGACGGGGCCGTAGCCGTCCTTGAAGCGGGTGAGGACGATGCGGTTCTCCATCTGCGTCATCTTGGCGCCGACCTGGATCGGAAGCGCGTAGCACGACCCGCTGCTCCAGGGCGCATACCAGGTCCGCCCCATGCCCTCGCCCACGGCGCGTGGCTTGAAGATGTGCGACGCACCGCCGGCGGCGACGATGACGGCCTTCGCGCGGAACACATGGAAATCGCCCGTCCGGACATTGAACCCGACGGCGCCGGCGACCCGGTTCGCCTTGCCCTTGTCCATCAGCAGGTGGGTGACCATGATCCGGTTGTAGACCTCGGTCGCGGCCTTGCGCGCGGCCTCGGCGACGATCGGCTTGTAGCTCTCGCCGTGGATCATGATCTGCCACTTGCCCTCGCGCTGGTACCGCCCGGTCTTGGGGTCGCGCATCATCGGCAGGCCCCATTCCTCGAACTTGTGCACCGTGCCGTCCACGTGCCTGGCGATGTCGTAGCCCAGGTCCTCGCGCACCAGGCCCATGAGGTCGTTGCGGGCGTAGCGGACATGGTCCTCGGGCTGGTTCTCGCCCCACTGCATGCCCATGTAGCAGTTGATGGCGTACAGGCCCTGGGCGACGGCGCCGCTGCGCTCGATGTTCGCCTTCTCGACGCACACGATCTTCAGATCGCGCCCCCAGTACCGGGACTCGTAGGTCGCCCCGCAGCCGGCCATGCCGCCGCCGATGACGAGGATGTCCGCGTCAACGAAGACCGTTTTCCTGCCTCCGAAGAGTCCCATCAGACGACCCCCCGCTTGAGTTGGTCCGGGCGCAGTGTGGGTAACCCCCCCTTGATGTTGAGCGCATCCGGTTCGTGTGCGAGTTCCTGCCTGGCGAGATCCTCGGGGCGGGGCGCCTCGTACTCGGCGGGCCCCTTGATCGATCCCCAGCGAGTGGTCCGGATCGGGGATTCGAAGTTCTTCTCCCGGCCATCGCGGAACTTGAGCCGCCAGGAAATCGTCCCCTTGGCCTCCTCCCGAAGCGCCCGGACGCTGTGGCCCAGAGGGGCGAAGTCGGCGTAACCGCGGGCGTCGATGGCGTTCTGCGGACAGGCCTTCACGCAGGAGTAGCACTCCCAGCACATGTTCGGCTCGATGTTGTAGGCACGCCGATAGGTCTTGTCGATGTGCATGATGTCGGACGGGCAGATATCGACGCAGTGCCCGCAGCCGTCGCACCGGGTCATGTAAACGAAGGTTGGCATGGCAGTCGTTGTCTCCCGAAATAGTCCTGAGGGCGGGCCGGTCAGTAGTGCCGGGGTTGCTCGCGCGCGCTGCCGAACAGCTCGGGTTTGTCCGCGGGCGCGGGCAGGTTGCTCCGGGACTCGTTCGCGTAGGAAAGCCTCTTTTCGAAGGCTGCCGCAGGCTTGAAGAACATGTGGGCGAACTTGGACCACGGCACCGATCCGAACAGCACCGTCGTCGCGATGATGTACAGGCCGAAGAGCACGTTCGCCCCGGAACTGCCCCTGGTTTGCAGGAAGGCCCAGATCAGGCCCAGCGTTACGCTGCCCAGAAGCGAGAGAATGAACAGATCCGCGCGCATGATGCGGAGCGGCGAATTGCCCTCGGCGGCGACATCGGCCCGAATGAAGAACCAGAACCAGTATCCGCCGAGGCAAACCATCAGGCCGCCGATCCACCAAAGCTGCGGCAGGATGGCGGGCGTCGGCGTCGCCGGAGTCGGGTAGGCGAACACCATGACGGCGGTGGTGACGACATAGATGACGAACCCGTACATGGTCAGCAGGTGGGCCACGCGGCGGCGCGGGTTGCAGAACTCCCCGGACGCCAGAACGTCGACAAGGCCGGTCTGGATGGCGACCGACACCAATTCGCCGCCGCCGACTTGCTTCGACGCTTTGCTTTTCGATCTCCGCCAGTTATCGAAAAAATACCTGGCGCTTCCCTTGTGCACGACGTCGAACAGCGTCCCTGCCGCAACCAGGGCGATCATGATGACGACATAGGCCTGCATGACGGCAGGCGCTATGGAAAGCCCGGCAAACGGATTGCTGGTGAACATTTCTTGTCTCCTCGCCGTTTCGGCGAGGATTCTAAGTGCCGCGTGACGAGCCCTGGCCTTGATCTTCGCTATGCATCGATAGAGGCGTTGAATGCTTGCACGGCGCGACGGCGCGCGAAGCGATGATGCGATGCGGGATCGCGACGATTACCGGCCGAGCTCCCGCACCTCGAAGCGCATCGCCGCGAGATCGCCGAGCGCCCAGGTCGCAGGCGCGGCGAGACCCGCCACCGTCCCCGGATTGACGAGCCAGGTCTCGCTGCCTTTCACGCTCGTGACCTTGCGCACCTCGGCCTGGTGCGAGTGCCCGCAGCACACGAGCTCCCAGTCGCCGGTGCACGCCATGGCGTAGCCGTAGTCGTCATAGTGGACGAGGAAGACGCGCCGGCCGGCGAGCTCGATGCGCGCGTCGGGGCCGTGGTACTGGAGCAGCCCGCCGCTTGCGCGCGCCAGGTTGTGCAGCGTGGCCGGGTCGCCGATGTTATTGCCGTGGATGAGGTGCAGCGGCATCCCGAGCGCAAGGGCCGGCTTGAGCGTCTGGGTGCCGATGAGGTCGCCGCAGTGGACGACCGCGGTGGCCCCTTGCGCTTTCGCCTCGCGCACTGCCTGGGCGAGCGCGTCGGCGCGGTCGTGGCTGTCCGACACGATGCAGATCCTCACTCGGCGATCATAGACGATAAGCTGCGCCGGAGCACTGCTTATGGCCGCATCAGTTTCGCTCGTTGCTTCGGCTCCGCAGCGACCGCAGAATGCGTCTTCGCCACCCCGCGCCGGGAGCAGTCGCGTTGGCCTCCGAAGTCAAGACCACCACCTGCTACATGTGCGCGTGCCGGTGCGGCATCCGCGTGCACCTGCGCGACGGCGAGGTCCGTTACATCGACGGCAACCCGAACCACCCGCTCAACAAGGGCGTGATCTGCGCCAAGGGCGCGGCGGGGATCATGAAGCAGTACTCGCCGGCGCGCCTGACAAGACCGCTCATGCGCAAACCCGGCACCGCGCGCGGCGACGGGGAGTTCGTCGAAATCTCCTGGGAGGAGACGTTCCGGATCCTCGAGGAGCGCCTCGGGCGCATCCGCTCGACCGACCCGAAGAAGTTCGCGCTCTTCACCGGGCGCGACCAGATGCAGGCGCTCACCGGCCTCTTCGCGCGCCAGTTCGGCACGCCGAACTACGCCGCGCACGGGGGATTCTGCTCGGTGAACATGGCCGCCGGCATGATCTACACGATCGGCGGCTCGTTCTGGGAGTTCGGCGGCCCCGACCTCGAGCGCGCGAAGCTCTTCGTGATGATCGGCACCGCCGAGGACCATCACTCGAACCCGCTCAAGATCGCGATCTCCAGGTTCAAGCGCGAGGGCGGAAAATTCGTCTCGATCAACCCGGTGCGCACCGGTTATTCGGCGATCGCCGACGAGTGGGTGCCGATCCGCCCCGGAACCGACGGCGCGCTCCTCGTCTCGCTCATCCACGAGATCATCGCGCTCGGGCTGTACGACCGCGAGTTCCTGGTGCGCTACACCAACGCCGGCCAGCTCGTGAGCCTCGACGAGTCGAGCGACCGCTTCGGCCTCTTCGTCCGCGACCCCGGCGCCGACGAGGTGAACCCGCAGTATCCGCAGAACCAGATGTGGTGGGACCGGCACACCGATCGCGCGGTCGCGACCCACGCCGAGGGGGCCGACCCGTTTCTGCTCGGGGAGTTCCGGCTGCCCGACGGGACGCCGGTCAAGCCGGCGTTCCAGCTCCTCGAGGAGCGGGTGAAGCACTACACGCCGGAATGGGCCGAGCAGGTGAGCGGCGTGCCGGCGGCGACGATCCGGCGCCTCGCGCAGGAGATGGGGATCACCGCGCGCGACCAGCGGATCGAGCTGCCGATCCCGTGGACCGACTGCTGGGGGAAGGAGCACGAGTCGGTCACCGGCAACCCGGTGGCGTTCCACGCGATGCGCGGCCTCGCCGCGCACTCGAACGGCTTCCACACGATTCGCGCGCTCGCGATCCTGATGAGCCTCCTCGGCACCATCGACCGGCCGGGCGGGTTCCGGCACAAGGCGCCGTTCCCACGTGCGATCCCGCCGCAGGCGAAGCCGCCGAACGGCCCGCACGCGGTCAAGCCGAACACCCCGCTCGGGAACCTCGCGCTCGGCTGGCCCGGCTCGCCGGACGATCTCTTCGTCGACGAGGCGGGCGGACCGGTACGGATCGACAAGGGATTCTCGTGGGAACACCCGCTCTCGGTGCACGGCGTGATGCACAGCGTGATCACGAACGCGTGGCGCGGCGATCCCTATCGCATCGACACGCTGATGATCTTCATGGCGAACATGGCGTGGAACTCGACCATGAACACCATGGAAGTGCGCCGGATGCTCAACGACCGCGTCGAAGGCGGGGACGCGGAGGGCGAGTACAAGATCCCGTTCATCGTCGTGTGCGATGCGTTCCAGTCGGAGACGACCGCGTTCGCCGACCTCGTGCTGCCCGACACGACGTATCTCGAGCGGCACGACGTGATGTCGATCCTCGACCGCCCGATCTCGGAGTTCGACGGCCCGACCGACTCGGTGCGCGTGCCGGTGGTGGCGCCGAAGGGCGAGTGCAAGCCGTTCCAGGAAGTGCTGGTCGAGCTCGGCACGCGCCTCAAGCTGCCCGCGTTCGTGCGGCCCGACGGGTCGCGGAGGTACCGCGACTACCCCGACTTCATCGTGAACTTCGAGACCGAGCCGGGCTCCGGGATCGGCTTCCTCGCCGGCTGGCGCGGGACGGGCGGCGAGAAGTTCATGGTCGGCGAGCCGAACCCGCGGCAGTGGGAGATGTACGCGAAGAACGACTGCGTGTTCCATCACACGCTGCCCCCCTCCTACCGCTACATGCGGAACTGGAACCGCGGCTACGTGGAGTGGGCGCAGCGGACGCGCATCCGCCGCTTCGGCGAGCCGATCCTCATCCACCTCTACTCGGAGGTGCTGCAGCGCTTTCGCCTTGCAGCGCAGGGCAAGTGGCCGACGCGGCGCCCGCCGGAGCGCCTGCGCGGGCGCGTCGAGACGTATTTCGATCCGCTGCCGTTCTACTACGAGCCGCTCGAGGCGCAGCTCACCGACGCGCAGAAGTATCCACTGAACGCGGTGACGCAGCGCCCGATGGCGATGTACCACTCGTGGGACTCGCAGAACGCGTGGCTGCGGCAGATCCACGCGCACAACTATCTGTACGTGAACCCGCGCACGGCGAGCGCGCACCGGATCGGCGACGGCGACTGGATCTGGGTCGAGTCGCAGTGGGGCAGGGTGCGCTGCATGGCGCGTCACAGCGAAGCGGTCGAAGCGGGCACCGTGTGGACCTGGAACGCGATCGGCAAGGCGCCCGGCGCCTGGACGCTCGCGCCGGACGCGAACGAGTCGCAGCGCGGGTTCCTGCTGAATCACCTGATCGCCGACGAACTGCCGGCCCCGGGCGGGGCGATCTCGAACTCCGACCCGGTCACCGGGCAGGCCGGCTGGTACGACGTCAGGGTGCGGATCTACAGGGTGGCGGCGGAGGAGCCGGAAGTGACTTCGCCGCAGGTGGCGGCGGTCGGCACCGTTCCCGGCGTCGCGCAGACGCGCCGCACGTGGCAGGCCTTCGTGGCGGGGAAAAGGATTTCCGGATGACGCCGTTGGAACCGAAGGAACGCTCGCTGTGACCCAGCTCGCGTTGGTGATCGACCTCAACGTCTGCGTCGGGTGTCACGCGTGCGTGACGAGCTGCAAGGAGTGGAACACTTCCGGCGTGGCCGGCTTCCTCTCCGACGACAACCCGTACGGGAAGGATCCCACCGGGACGTTCCTCAACCGGGTGCAGAGCTTCGAGGTCGGCGAGTATCCGAACACGCAGACGGTGCACTTCCCGAAGTCGTGCCTGCACTGCGAGGACCCGCCCTGTGTGCCGGTCTGCCCGACCGGCGCGAGCTACAAGCGCGCCGAGGACGGGATCGTCCTGGTCGACTACGACAAGTGCATCGGCTGCAAGTACTGCGCGTGGGCGTGCCCGTACGGGGTGCGCGAGGTGGACGAGCACCAGAAGGTGATGAAGAAATGCACGCTCTGCGTCGACCGGATCTACGACGAGCTGCTGCCCCCTGCGGACCGCCGGCCAGCGTGCGTGATGGCGTGCCCGACGAACGCGCGGCTCTTCGGCGACATCCACGACCCGCAGTCGGAGGTGTCGCGGGCGATCCGGGATGCCGGCGGCTACCAGCTGATGCCCGAGTGGGGCACGCATCCGGCGAACCACTATCTCCCGCGCCGGAAGACCGAGATCAAGGTCCGCGCCGAGGACCTCGAGCGCGTCGACAACCCGCTGAAGATCGACGGACGGCTGCCGAAGCCGGCGCTGAAAGACCCGTCGCTCGACGACGTGACGTCCTGGTAGCCGCGAGAGTAGCCGAGGCAATTGGCGTGCACCCGGCCTGGTCGGTGATCCTCCTCACGACGCTCATCGGCGTCGGGCAGGGGCTCTTTGCGGCGCTCGTCGCCGTGCAGGCGCTCGAGCTCGTTCCGCCGGGCGCGGCGTTCTACCGGTTCGGTGCGGCGCTTGCCTTCGCTTTCCTCGCTGCGGGGCTGATCGCGTCGTTCTTCCACCTCGGGCGTCCCGAGCGCGCCTGGCGGACGGCGGCGATGTGGCGCACGTCGTGGCTCTCGCGCGAGGTGGTCGTCCTGCCGGCGTTTATGGCGTGCGTTGTCGCGTACGGGCTCGGTCACGCGCTCGGCTGGCCGGCGTCAGGCCCGCTCGGCACGCTCGCGATCGGCACGCTCGGGATCGTCCTGTGCGCGGCGCTCTTCGTCTGCACCGGGATGATCTACGCCTGCCTCCGCTTCCTGCAGGAATGGCATTCGCCGCTCACGATCGTCAACTATGCGCTCTTCGGCTGTGCGTCCGGGCTGATGCTGGCGACCGGATTCGCGGCGCTCGTCGAGCCGGCGCTCGTCCGGCCGCTCGCGGCCTGGGCGGCCGGACTCACGCTCGCGGTGCTCGCGACGCGCACCGCAAGCCTGGTTCGCAACGCCCGGCTCAAGCCGAAATCGACGCTGCAGACCGCGATCGGCGTGAAGCACCCGCGCATCGTGCAGACCTCGCAGGGGTTCATGGGCGGCTCGTTCAACACCCGCGAGTTCTTTCACGGCGCCCCGCAGGGGCTCGTGCGGTCGATCAGGTGGACGTTCCTCGTCGCCGTCTTCCCCGTCCCGCTCGCGCTGCTCGCAGCCGGCCTCGCGTGGCAGGCCCCGGTGCTGCTCGTCGCGGCGTTCCTCGTCCAGTACGGAGGGCTGCTCGCCGAGCGGTGGTTCTTCTTCGCGCAGGCGAACCATCCGCAGAACCTCTATTACCAGCGCATCTCGTGAGGACGGGCGCGCGGCGCACGCGTTCTGCTATATTGATCATTGCCCCTGGGCCAGCGGCGATCGCCGCGACCGGCCACCCAAAGAGATGGAGGACACAGTCATGGACTTCGACAAGGACCTCGACACCCGCGGGCTCAACTGCCCGCTGCCGATCCTGCGGGCGAAGAAGGCGCTCGCGGAGATGACGACGGGCCAGGTGCTGCGCATCGTCGCCACCGATCCCGGATCGGTGAAGGACTTCCAGGCGTTCTCGAAGCAGACCGGCAACGATCTCCTCTCGCACTCCGAGGCGGGGAAGGAGTTCACGTTCTTCATGAAGAAGAAGTGAGCCCCTCGCCCCGCGCGCTGGTCCTTGCCGCGTCCATGCTTGCCGCGACGGCGGCGGCGCAGGATGCGACCTACAGCGTACGCGTGCTTACCCCGGAGACGGCATTGAAGGCGGCGCAGGCCGCGATCGCACGGTGCCGTGCGAACGGTTTCCAGGCAACCGTCGCCGTGGTGGACCGGATGGGCGTCGTGCAGGTCGTGCTCCGCGACCGCTTTGCCGGCCCGCATACGGTCGAGATGGCCCGGGACAAGGCCTGGACTGCGGTGAGCTTCCGCACCAATACCACCGACCTCGCCCAGGCGACGCAGGGCGCGTCGCCGCAGAGCGGCATCCGCAACCGTCCGGGCGTGGTCGCCGCGGGCGGCGGCCTGATGATCGAGGCCGGCGGCTCGATCCTCGGCGGGATCGGCGTTTCGGGTGCGCCGGGCGCGAAGGACGACGATGCGTGCGCTGCGGCCGGGATCGCGGCGATCCGCGACAGTCTCGAACTGTAGAGATCGGAGGACAACATGCGTCCATGGCCGTTCCTGATTGCGGCGGGGCTCGCGGCGATCGCCGGCTGCGACTCGAAGCCGAAGGAGCCGCCGCCCGACATCATCAAGAGCCAGCGGCAGGCGATGGACAAGGCGAAGGGCGTGGAGCAGGTGCTGCAGAGGTCCGCCGACGAGCGACGGGAGGAGGCCGACCAGAAGTGAGCCGGTACCGATGAGACGGCTCAACGTCACCGACCTCGGCGCGCTGCGCGACGAGCTGGCGGAATCGGCGGTCGCGGCGAAACTCGACGGCGACCGGTTCAACCAGGCGGCGCGGCTCGCGTGGCTCGGGCATGCTGTGCTCTCGCCGGTGGACGCCGACGCGCCCGGGCCATGGCTGCTCTATCTCGAACGCCCGGAGCGGCTCGCCGAGCAGTGCCTGGGGTTCGACGAGGATCTGCTGCGGCAGATCCACATCCTCGAAGCCGAGCAGGGCGTGGCGCTCGCCGCGATCGCGGTCGAGGGCGCCAAGGACCGCTCGTCGACGCTTGCGGCGCTCGACCGCCGCGACTTCCACGCCGAGCGGCTCGCCGGGCGCTAAGGCCGGAAGCGGGCCCGGCGTCATCGCGGCCCTCCCTCTCCCCGCGGGGGGGAGGAGAGGAAGTGGCGAGCCGAGCACGCGCTTCCGGGTGCCCGCGTCCTACGACAGCGCGAGGGCGCGCTTCACCTTGCCGGACGACTCCGCCATGATCTGCGTCGTCGCGCCCGCGATCCAGCGGTTCTCGACCTGCCAGTACTCGGGTGAGCGCTTGCCCGACTTGACCGACTCGGCCGCGATCACCATGAGCGTCGCCACGACCCGGTCTTGCCTGAGCGACGCGTACTCGATGCCTGCCCAGTCGATGACCTCGTCGATCACCTGGCCGCTCACGTCGCGTTCGTAGGCCGAGCGCCAGCCCATCTGCTCCGGGCGGAGCGTGGTGACGATTCCGGTTTCCTTCGACCGCACGCGGAACGGTTCCATCGCGGTGTGCCGGTAGACCACCGCGACGAGCAGGTGGCCGCGTGAGCGCACGTACGTGTAGTCACCGACGACGACGTAGTGCCGGGCGCGCTCCTCCGGCATGCCCTGCGAGACGAGCAGGCGCTGGAAGGCGTGCGTCGCCTCGAGCATCGCCTCCGGCCGGTTCTGCCCGAAGCCGAAGTTCTCGCCGGCGACCTCCCCGGTGCGCTTGTCCACGCGCGGGTCGGCGAGCGACGAGACGCCGAACGTGGCGCGGTACGAGTCATCCAGCGTGACCGCCTGCGCCTCCCGCAGGCTGCGGTTGAGGTCGTCGAGCGCCATGCCGACCGTGTACGGCAGGAACGCGAGCCCCTGCAGCAGCCCGCCGACGATCATGAACGGCGACAGGATGAGGTTCGCCATCCCGCGACCGAAGGTGTCGAAGCCGCGCTCGGCGCCGGGGGCCGCGCAGCCGGTGACCAGAATGGCGCTCGACAGCAGTGCGACGCCCGCCCGTTTCATACTGAATCCCATGGTTCTCTCCTCGGTGATTCGAAACCGCCGGCCCGGAATGGGTCGACGCGCGAGGCCATGGTGCGGGCGGGGGACCCATCCGCCCGGTTACGGAATGGTTGCGGATCGCTTACAGGCGATGGTGCGGTGCGGCGTCAGGCCGCAAGCCCCACCCGGGCCCTGACACGGCCTCAGCCGGCCTGACCGGCGGCGGCCGCGTGGCCGGCGACCGGAAAGCTGACTTCGACCGTCACGCCGCCGGTGTCCTCGCGGTTGCGCGCGCGTGCGCTCCCGCCGTGGAACTCGGCGATCAGCCGGACGATGAAGAGACCGAGGCCGAGATGGGGCTCGCCCCGGGGCTTCGCCGGGGCGTCCGCCTTCGCGCCCGGCGCCCGGACCGAGA
>Ga0335084_10005358_pt1 | contig 12680 bp, 10 predicted proteins | sample Lox_Sample_44_FD_206721 | JGI IMG/M metagenome (GOLD analysis project Ga0335084, IMG submission 206721) | Soil microbial communities from Loxahatchee National Wildlife Refuge, Florida, United States - Lox_Sample_4.4 | ecosystem: Environmental > Terrestrial > Soil > Wetlands | place: USA... | reverse complement strand
GACCGGAAAAGCGTTGGCGATCTGGCCTGCAGGCTGAGCCCCACGGCGCAAGAGATCGAGAACGGCGCGACGGGTCGGATCGGCGAGGGCCTGGAAAGTGGCCTCGTGGTTGCGGGCTCTCGAATATGTAACCGAACGGTCACGCATAATGCGTAACCATATCGTTACATAAGTCCGATGTCAAGCACTTTTTTTGGGCGCCACGGATTAACACGGATTTCTACGGATCGATGCTGAATAGATCTATCCGTGCGGATCTGCGAAATCCACGTCGATCCATTGTTAATTACTTGCCGTTGGAGACCATGGCCAGGAAGGCCTGGTGGACGCGAGGATCGTCGGAGAGTTCGGGGTGGAAGGTTGCGGCCATGGCCCTGCCCTGGCGAACAGCGACCGGATCGTTGCCCTCGGTCGCCAGGACTTCCACGCCTTCGCCCATGGACACGATCTTCGGCGCACGAATGAAAACCATTTCGAGCGGCGAACTATCGGGGGCCCGGGCATCCTTCAAGTGATGGTTGAGGCCGGCGAAGAACTTCCCTTCCCGGATCGAACTGTCGATCTGGCGTCCGTAGGCGTTGCGGCGAATGCGGATGTTGAGTGCACCCAGTCCTACCTGGTCGGGATTTTCTACCTCCGATGCGAGAAGGATGGCGCCGGCACAAGTACCGAAGGTCGGCTTGGCCTTCACAAAGTTCTTTAACTTTTCGAACCCAGCTTCACCGAGCAGTTTGAGGAAAGTACCGGATTCGCCGCCTGGGATCACAAGACCGTCGATGTGGTCGAGTTGCTCGGGCTTCTTCACAAGGAGGACCTCCACGCCCAGCTCTTCGAGCCGGCGGCGGTGCGCGTCGAAATCGCCTTGTAATGCGAGAACGCCGATCTTCATTTGAGGATTTACCTGCTCCAGGGCGAGGGAACCAATGAACGCAAGACCTCTTTCACATTCTAATGGATCGCGCGCGAGGTTCGCGCAGGATGGGAATGACTTCGACAGGCTGTACGGTTCAGGGTTTCCGGCTAACCAGCCTGGGATGGCAGGGGCCAGAGCAAGGTCATGAGCAATGCGACAGCGATGCCAAGTGATACTTCAACAAAACGGTGAGTCGCCACAACCCAAGGCGAGCGATCATGGGCAATCAGCAAGACGATACTGAGCGCGATGGCGGCGAAACGATACGCGCCAGCGACGCGGAGGATGGAACAAAGAATTCCGCACAGGAAAATGGCGGCTCCGTACAGAATCCAACCGGGGCGGAAATATGTGGCGATCAGCGCGGCCAAAAATGCGCCGGCCGCTGTACCGACGAACCGCTGCCAGGCCAAAGTCATCGGATTCACAGTCGATAGCAGAATCACGATCGTGGAAATCGGTGCCCAGTAGAACTCGGGCATTCGCAGTCCACGCGCAAGAAGCAGCGAAGCCGTGGTAGCCAGCGCAGTTCGAATCGAAACGATGCCGGTGTTACGCGTGAGTCCCAAGCGCCGGAGCACGGTGAACATGAGAGCGTTATTGTAGTGCGTCCTAAGCGAGGAGGTACTCGATCCGCGTCTCCAGTTTCGTCGGATCGTCGGTCCAGTCCCCGTAAATCTCCCACGATTTTCCGCCTAGAGTCATCCCATTGGCTGCCACCCAGTCCTGGATCGCACGATGCGTTTCGCCCATGCGCTCGTACGGACCGACATGCAGAGCGCTGGCGGCTCTTCCTGCTGGGGTTTCTGTAGAGAAAACCTCGCCGGATTGGGGAAATGAACGTGTCACCTCAACGCCGAAGTCCGCTACCATGGTTGATTCTCCCTTGGCCGGATGCTGGTAGAGGAAGATGTTGTGGCCATCGGTTCGCAAGCCGGGATTTTGCCGCAGGAATGCCCAGACCTGATCCAGGGCGGGCCGCCACGCACTGCCGACCTGACCAACACGCACCTGACGACGAACTGCGGCTAGCATCCGAGGAGAGACGACTTGTATCGAGACTGACATGCCTATGGGTCTGAACATCCTAACATCGGAAAAGGACGGTGAGTCGTAGCCTGAGCTCACCACGATTCGAAGCAATCGCAGTTTCGCTCTTGTCATGATAGGTGGTCATCCGACGAAAGGCTGTCAAAGCAGGATTGATTGGCACGCAGTTAGGAGCTAAACTTCCGCGAAGGATTTGGCTGCGATTCCCCTGCGAAGCTCACCATGTGAGGTAAACCCGATGTTTCGCCGAATTGCGCTTTCTGGGATTCTGGCGGTGTCCTGCTGCGTGGCCGCGGCGCAGGTCTTGACCATCCCTGGATCAACCAACCGCTTCAGCAACGCGTTTGCACTGGACGGGATTCAGTCGGCGAGGATGGACTTCGACTTCTTTACCATCAACAACCGGAGTGCGGGTCTCACTCCCTTGCAGACGCCGAGCGGCTCTGTTTCCATGCTCGATTTGAAGGCGCCGGGCAAAGCCCAAAAGGAATATCAGAAGGGTTATCAATTGCTGATGCGAAACGATGTCGCAGGCGCCATCGAGCATCTGACTCGGGCAACCACGATCTACCCGAAGTATGTCGCCGCCCACAACGCGTTGGGGACTGCATATTTGAACCAGAAGCAGAACGACAAGGCAGAGAGCGAGTTTTCTCAGGCCGTGGCGCTCGACGAGCACATGCCGAACTCCTATCTCAACCTGGGGTGTGCCCAACTGGCACTCACGAAGAATGCGGCGGCGGAAGAAACGTTCCGGAAGGCTTCAGCGCTCGTCCCATTGGACACACAGGCTCAACTCGCGCTCGCCTACGCCGAATTCGCCAACAAGGACTATTCGGCGGTGATTTCGACGGCGCAACTAGTACATAGCCGGAAACATGAGGGAGCGGCGCTGGTTCACTTTTTCGCGGCCGCATCCTTGGAGGCGCAAAACAAACTCAGCGACGCCCAGAACGAGATCAGGCTGTTGCTCAGGGAAGATCCGAAATCGCCGTCGGCGGAGGAATTCAACAAGATTCTGGATGCTCTTAAAGAAGAAGGCAGCCGGCGCGCTCAGTTGAAGTTCGATCCAGTACAAAAGGTTACTTACTCGATCGGTATTCCGACCGGAATGAGTCCGCAAGTGGTAAATCGGATGGCGGAGCAGGCTGTCGAGAACTTGTCGGCGCGAGAGCAGATTGAGGAGGCCGAGCGTAGCTCGGACGCGGTTTGCAGGGATTGTGCAGGAATGGTCGCGGAGAGCTCGCCTTCACCTTCGAAAGCCACTTCCTCACCGCCGGGCACTATATTCCGCTCCAGTGTGGACGAAGTAGCGATTTTGTTCGCCGTTACCGATCGCGGCAAGTCGGTGACCGACCTAGCGAGTTCCGACATTCAGGTTCGCGATAACCGGCTCGCACCGGATACGGTTCTGAAGTTTCGCAGTGAAAAGGAGCTTCCGCTGCGGCTCGGGCTTGTCATCGACACCAGCAACTCGGTGACCGACCGGTTCAAGTTCGAACAGGCGGCCGCGGTTCAGTTTCTTCAAAAGGTCGTAACCGGCCCAGACGATCAGGCGTTTGTGGTCGGCGTGAATAATTCCGTGCTTCTGGTGCAGGACTTTACTTCGGACCAAGCGCGCATGGCCCATGCGATCGAGGAGTTGGCCCCGTCCGGTGGTACAGCGCTGTGGGACGCGGTCAACTTCGCATCTGAAAAGCTAGTAAGCCGTGCCGAGGCTCAGTCGGTCGCGCGTGTGATGGTAGTGATCAGCGACGGCGCAGATAATTCAAGCAACATCACGTTGAAGGAAGCCATTGCCGGCGCCGTTCGTCGCGAGATTGCGATTTACACGGTAAGCACTCGAGACGCCATCAACGAACAAGAGAGTGCGATGCTGGGCGATCGGGCCTTGCAGACTCTTTCCGAACTCACGGGTGGCGCCGCCTACCGACCGGGTTCTGTTTCGAGGCTGCAAGGCAGTCTTTCGGAATTGCAGGAAGTCATCCGCAGCCGTTACCTGATTTCCTACCGGCCCGCTTCGTTTCAGCGCGACGGGAGCTATCGAGCGATCGATATCACTGCAGAGGAGAATGGACACAAACTGCGGGTATATGCACGGCGCGGCTACTATGCCTCGGCGCTGGCGATCCAACAGCCCGACCGCAGCCCATAGTGCCGTGTGGAGCTATCGGGGGTGAGTGGCCCATCCTGCCGGCCGTGAAGCCGGACGAGGATGGGCCGTCGTGCCTGGGGGCTTACTGGCTGAAGGCTACCCCGTTAAATGAAGCAATGCCGATCGGGTCTGACGTAGCAACGAAAGACAGATCGCCAAAGCTATCGATGGAGAAAACGGAGACACGTCCGCCGCTTCCATCCGACGCGGTGAAGATCACGGCGAGCCAATTCCCATCGGGAGAGACGCTGATGTCAGTCGCCACTCCGCCAACCGGAACAGATTTGTAGAACGCTCCACCTTTGCCATCACTGAAAAAGATGGAGATCGCCTGCCCCGGGCTGTTGCCGGCATACCAGATGTTGCCAGGTCCCTTCGCCAGCCAGCAGGGTGCATTCGTCGGGAATGCGGGCTGGGGACCCAGGACGGGAAAAACGTCTCCAGCCTTGTCGACCAAAGCGAAGCTGTCCGGGCTGTGGGCGGGAGTGAGTCCGAGAAGGTCTCCCCAGAAGGCGGCGCCAAGAGGAGTGTCATTGGCATCCGGTGGCAGAGTCACGGTGGAACTGGCGCCGTTCAATGCGCCGCCAGGAGTGAGGCCGAGCTGGAGCACAGAGCCCGATTTAAGCGTGACTGCCGACCAGCTCTCGCCGGTAACGATCTGCGCGGCCGAGTTGTCGGGGAGGGACACCGTGTTGCCGTCCACAAACCCGGAGGGCCAGGAATGGCTTTCGGCGCAATTGCTGCCCACGACAAAGGCATGTCTATTATTGAGAGCTACGGAAACTGGCTGCACACAGTTGGAAGCAAGTGGAATGCTGCCAGCTATCCGGATAGAGTGGCCATCGCGGACCAGGCGACTCAGAGTGTTGGAACCGTAGTTGACGACTGCTCCGGTTTCGCCGCGGAATTGGAGGGCTCCCGCATTTCCCCCAGCGCCTCCTTTAGCGCCCGTGGGTAAGGTGTTCACGAGCGACAGCGAAGGCGTGTCTCCTGAACTCAGTTTGAATACGACGACCTGATTCGCGCTGGCATCATTGGTGCTGGTTATGACGAGAGTGCTTTGCCCGTTATGTCGATCCGATGCAGTGGCTGACGCGCCTGCGAGGCATAACATGATCAGCATCCCGCTGATATACGACAACTGATTTTTCACAATGCTCTCCTGTTTCAGTCTGGTTCTGCTGCGTGAGTAGACGACGGGGCCAGAACTCGGCCGGAGCCAGCCCGTGAGACAGCACGGTCCGCCCCAGCAGAGACCTATACAGGGCTTCCCCGCTGCTTCTAGTTTCAAGTTTTGCGCCCGCATGCGGTGGCGCAGATGGGATGCCGGGCGGAGAGGAAGGTTACAAGCTACGATTCGTTCTTTGCACCAACAGTTCGGCTTCTGCCCGTAGTATCCTTGGCGCAACTGAAAACCATTTCATCCAGCGAGGAATACATGGCAGGACGACTGCAGAACAAAGTGGCTGTCATTACAGGCGCCAGCGCGGGCATTGGACAGGCGTGTGCGCGGACTTTGATGCGCGAGGGCGCCAGCCTGGTGCTGACGGCGCGCCGTAAGAACCGCATGGAAGAGCTTGCGTCTGAGGCGAAGCAACTCGGCTCGAGCGCTGTGATTGTCGTGGGCGATGCCCGTGAGGAGCAAACCGCGCGCCGTACCGCTGAGGAGGCGGTGCGAGCCTTCGGGCGAATCGACATCCTCATTAACAACGCGGGTATGGGGAACTACAAGAACCTGGTCGATACCAGCGCGGAGGAGTACGGCGAGATGATGGACGCCAACATGCGCTCGACCTTCCTGTTCAGCCGGCACGTCGTGCCTGTAATGATCAAGCAGAAATCCGGGCTGGTGCTGATGATTTCGTCGATGGCGGGGGTGTATGGGTTCGCAGGCGAGGCTGCCTATTGTGCCACCAAGTTTGCGCAGGTCGGCTTTGCGCAGGGACTGGATAAGGAACTTCGATCGCATGGAATCAAGGTGGGCACGATCAATCCGGGCGGGGTCAAGACGGAGTTTGCGCTCGGAAAGGGCCGCACTGAGAAGAGCGTGGCGGAGTCGGGGATGCTCGAGGCGCAAGATGTCGCCGAGGCAGTGCTGTTTGCCTGCACACAATCGCCGGGATCCCGGATCATTCAGATTCAGATGCGGACGATGGCGGAGGCTCTGGCGTAAGAACTCTGACGAGCGCCAGGATTATCTGGACTATCTTCAGGAATGACCGATACAGGATCAGCGATCTCACCGGCAGTGCGTGCAAGGTTGGAGGCGGCTCGGGTTGCGCGGCTGGCAACCGTCGATTCGAAGAACACCCCGCACATTATTCCAGTTTGTTTTGTTTTTGATGGATCGGTTCTCTACAGCGGGATTGATCGCAAGCCAAAGCGTGTCGCCGCACAACAACTGGCCCGGCTCAAGAATATTCAGACAACGCCGGAAGTGGCATTCCTTGTCGATGAATACGACGACGACTGGGACCGGCTTTGGTATGTGCTGGTGCGCGGGAAGGCGGCACTGGTCACGGCGGAGCGAGAACACAAGCGCGCGCTTGCACGCTTGAAGGCGAAGTATCCGCAATACGCTGCCGGCCTGCTCGACGAGGACGCTCTCATTTTCCGCATCACGCCAGAGCGAGTCACGAGTTGGGGAAAGGTGTAACTGCCTAAGCCGCGAGTCCTCTCAGTTGACCGAGTAGGGACATCCACAGATCGAGGGACTGGCCTCCTGCAGAAAACGCAGGATCGAAAAAGACCTCGTGCGCTCCAATGGCGGCACAAGCCTTCGTGTCCTCGGCGATCTGCTCGAGCGAGCCACTGAAGATCATGCGATCCTTGCCGAGCGGCTTGTCGGCAATTTCGAGAATGGCCCGTACGATCAGCGACAAGGTCGAGGGATCACGGCCGGCGTCTTTCGCCATCTGTTTTACCTGCTCGAACATCTGGGCCATGCCGGCTGCCGGAATCAACACGGGATTCCAGCCGTCCGCCACAGTTGCCAGCCTCTTCAGCGCGGCCGGCGCAAACGCCGCCAGGTAAATCGGAGGATGGGGTTTCTGAACCGGCTTGGGATTGATGTATGACTTCGGCACGCGGTAAAACGTTCCCTGAAATTCGACAGGGTTCGTCGTCCAGATAGCTTTGAGGACCTGCAGGAATTCGTCGGCCATGGCTCCACGTTTCTTCATGTCGGAGCCAGTCGCATCCATTTCATCTTTGGACCATCCCAGGCCGAGACCGACGCGTAATCTGCCCTTGGAGAGAACATCGATCGTGCTCAGGCGGCGCGCCAGCATAACCGGGTTGTAATACGGGATATCAAGAACACTGGTTCCGAGTGTGATCTTCGAGGTGGAGGCAGCCGCAAAAGTGAGAGCGTCGAGCGGATCGAGAGCATGCTTGTAAGGTTCAGGCAACGATCCGTCGGAAGTTGCGGGGTAAGGACTCTGGAGCTTTACGGGGTACAGCAAGCGCTCCACCGTCCAGAGGCTGTGATAGCCAAGGGCCTCGGCGCGCTGGGCCACCTTCGCGATTGCCTCTGGTGTGGCTACGGGACCGATATTGGGCAAAGCGAATCCGAGTTTCATGGTGTCTCCGCATGGAAAATTGTCCGGGTATTCTAGCCGCAAGTGGCACCAGTCTCAACCACAACGAGGCGCGTGATGCGATTTGCAGTTGTGTGCGGTGCAATCGGAGGGCACCACGAAGTCCTGCGCGAGCTCGCAGCTGAGCACACCTTGGCTAGGCGAAGCTCTCGTGGAAGCGGATAGAAAGCTCTTGTCGGTGCAAGGTTGGGCGGACATTAGTTGGTCCGCCCAGCACGCTTACCAGCCGCGAGTCTGCAGCATGTGCGCTTCATCGAGCGCGCTGACGGCGAGGCCCTTCATGGCTCCCTGCAGGTCTTCGCTGACTTCAAGTAATACTTTAGGGTCTTGATAATGCGTCGCGGCGAGGACGATTGCGCGGGCGCGCTTGGCGGCCTCTTCGGGATCGGCGAACTCGGTCGAGTTCTTCATGAAGATGCCGCTGCCCACAAAGACAGCCTCTGCCCCTAGTTGCATTACCAGGCTTGCGTCGGCGGGTGTGGCGATTCCTCCTGCAGAGAAATTCGGGACCGGGAGCTTCCCTGCTTTGGCGACCATCTTGATTAGTTCGTACGGAGCCTGGTGCTCCTTCGCCTTGGCATAAAGCTCTTCTTCGCTGAGCACTGTCAGGATCTTCATTTCCTGCACGATCTGGCGCATGTGCTTTACCGCGTGAACGACATCCCCTGTGCCAGCTTCGCCCTTGGTGCGGATCATGGCGGCGCCTTCGGCGATGCGGCGCAAGGCTTCTCCGAGGTTGCGGGCACCGCAAACGAACGGAACATTGAAAGCGTGCTTATCGACGTGGTGCGCTTCGTCGGCGGGCGTGAGGACTTCGGATTCGTCGATGTAGTCGACGCCGAGTTCCTGCAGAATCTGGGCCTCGGCGAAGTGACCGATGCGGCACTTGGCCATTACGGGGATCGAGACGGTGGACATGATCTCGCGAATCTTTTTGGGGCTCGCCATGCGAGCGACGCCGCCTTCGGCGCGGATCTGGGCGGGCACGCGCTCAAGAGCCATCACGGAGACGGCTCCGGCCTTTTCGGCGATCTCGGCCTGGCGTGCGTCGGTGACATCCATGATGACGCCGCCCTTGAGCATTTCGGCGAGGCCGGTCTTGAGGCGGAGAGAAGTGTTTGTATTGTTGCCATTATTTTGGGACATGTCAGGAACCTGTGGATACCTTTTCGCGATCGCGAAGGATGGGCTGTCGACTCAGCTCTCAGCTGTCAGCTTTCAGCCATCAGCTAACCCATTTCAAAGTCGTGGGGTTAGGCTTTGATTGATTTTAACCCGTTGGGGATATTTGCGGAACCCCGATCGGTCGGCCTGCGTTGGACTGGCGAGACGCGCTTCTTCTGTCGCCTATGAACATCGTGAGCGATATAGGAAGAAGCCCCTATTGACGTCCGCTCAAATACTGCCTACAATCCCGCCCGGCTTCGGAACCCGATGGTTTCCCCGTTTTCCTGAGCAGCCTGCGCCCTAGTGGCAAAGCCGCTCCAGACCCACGCTCGCATGTAGACACAAAGGAGAGCCCCGATGCTCAGTTCTTTGCGCAGGATCGTAAACGTTTACGGTCTCGCACTCTTGGCTTTTGCATTCGTTCCTGTCCAGCTCAGAGCGCAAACCGTCGCGACCTATGACTTCGAGGATGCTACCGCCGACGGCTGGATCTCTTTCTTTGGGGCGAGTACGCCCGCGGCTACCAATGTCTCAGCCTACACCGGCTCTTACAGTCTGCTTACGAGTACCAGCGCCAGCGGGACTGGCGGACCCTCCATCGATCTGAGTTCCGTTCTGCTTCCGGGAGCGCAGTACACCATCACAGGATGGGTACGCCTTACGAGTGGAGAACCTGCGACGAGCGCGAATTTCACGGTCAAGCGCAGCGACGCTTCCTGCTCGGGCGGGGCCTGCTATGACCTGATCGGCAATTACACGGTGGCAGTGAGCGATTCGGGATGGGCACAGATCGGCGGAACTTATACTCCTGCAACTACTGAAACTGGACTCTTGCTATACGCGCAACTCATAGGGCCTACCAGCGCGCAATCTTTCTATCTCGACGACATTGTCATCACCGAGATTGCGCCGCCACCGGGTGGAACTCCAGTAGCCACTTATACCTTCAGCGATGGCGGCCTTGATGGCTGGGCGCCCTTTGGTTCGCCGACTTTGACTAACGTGGTGTCGCCGAGGGTGGATCCGGCCGGTAACGCGAATAGCCTGTTGATTGCGAACCGCACGGCGGGTTACATGGGGCCTAGCCTTAATCTGCTCGGCGTAAACAACATCCTGGCAGGCGCCACTTACCAGGTGAGCGCTTACATTCTGCTGGCGGATCCGGACGCGGCGAATCCGACGGCAACGATCTCGATCAAGCGGGAAGACTGTGCCACGAACGGGGCGTACAGCAATGTCGGAACTTCCGGCGCGCTTTCCAACACGGCGTGGACCAAGGTGCAAGGCACTTTCAGCTTCAGCAATCAGCCCGGGCCGCCGAGCGCACTGGTGCTCTACATCCAGTCGAGCAGCGCGACCGACTCCTTCTACGTGAGCAATGTGGTGATCAGCGAACTGGCCCCGCCTCCGCCCGATCCAAGCCAACAGGACAATACTGGCATCTCGACCAACTTCGAAGATGGCGGTACGGACGGCTGGAGTTCGCGTTCCGGCTCCTCGTCAGTAGCCAATTCGACGGCGGCCGCTCACGCTGGAACGGGCAGCCTGCTTACCACGGGCCGCATTGCCAATTGGGATGGACCGCAAATCAACGTGAGTAACAAGATGTACAACGGTTCCAAATACAACATCAGTGGATGGGTCATGTTTACGCCTGCGGACGGATCCAGCCACGTCATCAACGTAAGCCTCCAAACCACACTCAGCGGGAATACAAGCTACCCGAGCGTGACCAGTTATCCGGGCGTGACCGTGGCTGCGGATGGACAGTGGCATCAGATCAGCGTTACTGGGTACAACATGTCGAACGCCTACGATCAGGGAGCAGCCAGCCTTTATTTCCAGACCGTACCAGCGAGCGGCGATGACCTGGTGTCGTTCTACATCGACGACTTCCAACTGACGTACGTTGCGCCTCCGGTCATCCAGACGGATATTCCGTCGCTGTTCCAGACGCTCTCGGGGTACTTCCCTGTTGGAGCGGCGGTCGACTCAACCGACCTCTCAGGTCCACATGAGCAATTGCTGACGATGCACTTCAACAGCATCACATCGGGCAATGAAATGAAGTGGAGTTCGATCGAGAACACGAAAGGCAGCTTCAATTTCAGTCCAGCTGATGCTGAGGTGGGAGTTGCGGTCTGCCACAACATGCACATTCGAGGACACAATCTGGTGTGGGCCACGGGCGCGCAGACTCCGTCATATGCAGTCGGTGACGGTACCAATTCACCAGGCAACCAAGCCACAGTCGTCGCCAACATCCAGGAACATATTCAGAACGAGGTGCAGCATTTTGGAAACCAGGTGTATGCCTGGGACGTGGTGAATGAGCCGCTGGATCCGAATCAGCCGGATTGCCTGGTGCACGGCCCGTTCTATACCGTGCTGGGCAAGAGCTATCTTGATGTCGCCCTACAGGCGGCCCGTCAGTATGCCCCAGCCGGCACGAAGCTCTTCATCAATGACTACAGCACGGCCGATCCGAATCGGCTGGCCTGCCTGGTGAAAGTTGTGCGCGACCTGCGCTCTCGCGGGATTCCCATCGATGGCGTCGGGCACGAGATGCACAATGCCATCAATTACCCGAGCGTCAAGGCGATGGAAAATGCCATCAACACCGTGCATAAAGCTTTTCCAGATATCGATCAGCAGATCACGGAACTCGATATGAGCGTGTACAACGCCGGGGACACGACGTCGAATTATGGGATGAACATTCCGCCGGCGGTTCTGGCCGAACAGGGATGGCTCTACAAAAGTTACTTCGATCTGTTCCGTCGATTGAGTGGGAAGATCAGTGCGGTCACGATATGGGGGATGGCTGACGACGATACGTGGCTCGACAGCTTCCCTGTGTCCCGCACGGATTACCCGTTACCGTTCGACATGAACCTGCAGGCCAAGCCGGCTTATTGGGGAATCGTCGACCCCACCAAGCTCCCCGGATACGGATTGAAGTTTTCCGCCAGCGTCACTGCAGGACAGGGGAATACGCGTGTGATTACGCTGACCGCGACGAACGGGGATGCGGGGACAGCGTATGCGACACAAATCAACAATCTCACACTGAAGCAGGATTCCGGTCCGAGGTGCACTCCGGTAGTTACTGCGCCGGGAGCATTCCCGATCTCGCTGGGTGATATTCTGGCAAATGGCACGGCCAGCGTGTCGTTTACGGTGAGCCTGCGAGGGTGCAATCCACATTCCGAGTGGAAGGTGGGTGTGCCTTGGAGTTCGTCGGTATATGAAACCGGGACTTTCAATTTCGAGGTGGAATTCAGCCGCGGCCGCAGGTGATTGTCTTCCGCGTCTCCGAATTAAAAGAAAATGCCCCGCATTCATGTGCGGGGCATTTTTGCTGACTTCGTGACTACCGCGCCGGATATTCCGCGGGGATCGGCACCGGGACGCGCTTGTCGATGGGCACGAATTCCCTTTCCGCGGGGCCGAGATAGACCTGGCGAGGGCGTGCGATCTTCTGCTCGGGGTCTTTCATCAGTTCCTCCCACTGGGCCAGCCAGCCGGCAGTGCGCGGAATTGCGAACAGGACCGTGAACATCTCGGGCCGGAAGCCCATGGCCTGATACATGATCCCGGAATAGAAGTCGACGTTGGGATACAGCTTGCGCTTCACGAAGTAATCGTCTTCGAGAGCGATGCGTTCGAGTTCCAGAGCGATATCGAGTTTGGGATTGCGTCCCGTGACCTCGAACACCTGCTCGGCGCTCCAGCGGATGATTTTGGCCCTCGGATCGTAATTCTTGTAGATGCGGTGTCCGAAGCCCATCAGCTT
>Ga0335084_10005356_pt1 | contig 12682 bp, 11 predicted proteins | sample Lox_Sample_44_FD_206721 | JGI IMG/M metagenome (GOLD analysis project Ga0335084, IMG submission 206721) | Soil microbial communities from Loxahatchee National Wildlife Refuge, Florida, United States - Lox_Sample_4.4 | ecosystem: Environmental > Terrestrial > Soil > Wetlands | place: USA... | reverse complement strand
CGATTCCTCGACCACCTTCTGGTGCCGGCGCTGGATCGAGCACTCGCGCTCGACGAACGGGACGATCGTGCCGTGCTCGTCGCCGAGCAGCTGCACCTCGACGTGGCGCGCGTGGCGGATCAGCTTCTCGAGGTAGATCTCGTCGTTGCCGAAGGCGGCCCTGGCCTCGCGCCGCGCCGCGGCGAGGAGCTCGGCGAGCCCGTCCCCGTCCTCGACCAGCCGCATGCCGCGCCCGCCGCCGCCCCAGCTGGCCTTCAGCATCAGCGGGTAGCCGATGCCGGCGGCGAGCGCGCGCGCGGCGTCCGGATCCGCGGGCAGCGGCCCGGTGGCCGGCATCACCGGCACGCCGGCCGCGGTCGCGAGCGCGCGCGCCGCCACCTTGTTGCCGAGCGTGCGCATCGTGGCGGGCGTGGGGCCGACGAACACGAGCCCGGCCGCGGCGCAGGCCTCGGCGAACTCCGGGTTCTCGGCCAGGAAGCCGTAGCCGGGATGCACCGCGTCGCAGTGCGCCTCGCGCGCGACGTGCACGATGTCGGCGCTGTCGAGGTAGGCCTCGACCGGGCCCTTGCCCTCGCCGACCAGGTAGCTCTCGTCCGCCTTGGTCCGGTGCAGCGAGAAGCGATCCTCGCGCGAGTAGATCGCGACCGTGCGGATGCCGAGCTCGTTGGCCGCGCGCATCACCCGGATCGCGATCTCGCCGCGGTTGGCGATCAGGAGGCGCTGGATGCGGCCGCGCGCCGCGTGCTGGCTGCTCATGGGGGGTCCCGTCGTGCTCGCGCCCGGCCCGCGGTCGGCGCGGCGGACATCGCACTGCATCATAGCCGTGGCGCGCGCCGCTTCGCGATGGCTTTCGCTGCCGCGGCGCCGGGGCCGCGGACAGTTGCAAGTCCGGGGAAGCGGCCTAAGCTCGGCGGATCCGAATGCCGGGAGCCCGGATGAACCTGCGCCTCGACCGACGCCGTTTCCTCGTGCTCTCGGCCACCGCCGGCGCCGGCCTCGCGCTCGGCTTCGCGACCCGCTGGCGCCACGCCGCCCGCCGCCCGGACCCGTGGCTGACGGTCCGTCCCGACGACACGGCGCTGCTCGAGGTGCCGTTCACCGAGCTCGGCCAGGGGACGCTGCTCGGCATCACGCAGATCGTCGCCGAGGAGCTCGACCTGCCGCCCGGCGCCTTCACGACGACGACCGCGCCGATGGAGGCGCGCTACCTGCTCAAGGACTCCTTCTACACCGGCGGCAGCGGCAGCATCCGCCCGCTGTTCGACGACTGGCGCCGCCTCGGCGCGACGGCGCGCGCGCTGCTCGTCGCCGCGGCGGCCGAGCGCTGGTCGGTCCGGCCCGAGCAGTGCCGCACCGAGTCGGGCGCGGTGCTGCACCCGGACGGCCGGCAGCGGCTGCGCTACGGCGCGCTCGCCGGCGCTGCCGCGCGCCAGCCGCTGCCGGCCGAGGTGCCGCTCAAGGCGCGCGCCGACTGGCGGGTCATCGGGCTGCCGCTCAAGCGCCCCGGCCTCAGGGCGATCGTCGAGGGCAGCCTCGCGTACGGCATCGACACGCGCCTGCCGGGCCAGCGCTACGCCGCGCTGGCGCAATGCCCGGTGTTCGGCGGCCGGCTGCGCGACGTCGACGAGGCGCCGGCGCGCCGGCTCGCCGGGGTGCGCGCCGTGGTGCGGCTGCCGGACGCGGTCGCGGTCGTGGGCGACACGACCTGGCACGCCGCGCGCGGCCTCGCCGCGCTCGCCCCCGCCTGGGACCCGCCCGCCGGCCCGCTGTCCTCGGCGGCGATCGAGACCGAGCTCGAGGCGATGCTGGCGCGCGAGGACCTGCGCGCGGTCGCGCCGGACACCGCCATGCCGCTCGCGGCCTACCGGGCGCGGGTCGCGCAGGCGCTCGCCGCCGCGCCCGCCGTGTTCGAGCAGCGCTACCGCGGCCAGCTGCTGTCGCACGCGACGATGGAGCCGCAGAACACGCTCGCGCTCGTCAAGGGCGACGCCGCCGAGCTCTGGACCCCGACCCAGCACCAGACCGACGTGCAGCGCGAGGTGGCCGCGGCGCTCGGCCTGCGGGCCGGGCGCGTGCGCGTGCACACGACGCGGATCGGCGGCGGCTTCGGGCGCCGCCTGAAGGTCGACTACGCGGTGCAGGCGGCGCTGGTCGCGCGCGCGGCGGGCGTGCCGGTGCAGCTCCTCTGGAGCCGCGCCGAGGACCTGCAGCACGACTTCTACCGGCCGGCGGCGCACGCGCTGCTCAGCGCCGCGCTCGACGCCGACGGCCTGCCGACCGCGATCCGCGCCCGCACCGCGGCCACCAATGACACGGTCGGCAACGGCCTCAACGCCCCGTGGTACGCGCTCGACCCGGTGATCATCGAGCTCGGCGAGCACCGCTCGGCGCTGCCGATCGGCGCGTGGCGCTCGGTCGACGCGAGCCTGACCTGCTTCTTCGTCGAGAGCTTCGTCGACGAGCTCGCCGAGCGCGCCGGCGCCGATCCGCTCGCCTACCGGCTGCGGCTGGCCGCCCGCGAGCCGCGCACGCGGCGCGTGCTCGAGGCCGTGGCCGAGCGCGCCGGCTGGTCGCAGCCGGCCGGCCGCGCGCTCGGCGTCGCCGCGTTCGCCGGCTGGAGCAGCTACGTCGCGCTGGTCGCCGAGGCGGAGCGCGCCGCCGACGGCACGGCGCGCGTGCGCCGCCTGACCTGCGCGTTCGACTGCGGCACGGCCGTCAACCCGGCGCTGGTGCGCGCCCAGGTCGAGGGCGGCGTGACCATGGCGCTGTCGGCCGCGCTCAAGGAGCGGATCACGATCGAGGCGGGGCGGGTGCGCGAGCGCAACTTCGACGACTATCCGCTGCTCGCGATCGGCGAGGCGCCGCCGATCGACGTCGTGCTGCTCGAGAGCCCGGCGGCGGCGGTCGGCGGCGCGGGCGAGCCGCCGGTGCCGGCGGTCGCGCCGGCGGTCGCGAACGCGCTCTACCGGCTGACCGGCGTGCGCCGGCGCAGCCTGCCGCTCGCGCTCGGCTGAGCGCCGCGGGCGTCAGCGCGCGGCACGACGCTTCTTGCGGAACGAGCCGGTCTCGAGCGTGTCGTAGGCCGCCTCGCTGAACAGCGAGCGGTTGCGCCCGTCCGCCTTGGCGTCGTAGAGCGCCTCGTCGGCGAGCTGCACGAAGCCCTGCGTGCTGCGCTCGAGCGTCGGCGCGACGTAGGCGATGCCGACGCTGACCGTCACGTTCGCCGCCACGCTCGAGTCGCCGTGCGGGATCGCGAGCGCGGCGATGCTCGCGTGGATGCGGTGCGCGACCTCCTGCAGGTACGGCCGCGACGGGTCGTACAGGATCACGGCGAACTCCTCGCCGCCGTAGCGCGCGACGCAGTCGAGCGGCCGGCGCGCCGCCTGGCGCAGCGCCGCCGCGACCGACTTCAGGCACTCGTCGCCGGCCTGGTGGCCGTGCTGGTCGTTGTAGCGCTTGAAGAAGTCGATGTCGACCAGCAGCAGCGCGAGCGTCACGCCCTCGCGCTGCGCCAGCTGCCAGACCGTCTCGAGGTGCTCGTCGAAGCGGCGGCGATTGTGGATGCCGGTGAGGCCGTCGCGCGCGGCGGTCTCGGCGAGCATGCGCTGCTCGAGAAAGTGCGTGCGGATCTCCATCTCGAAGGTATAGGCGGTGATCGCGCCGACGACGTTGGCGAGCAGCAGCACGAGCGCGTTGTAGAGCACGTTCGCCTCGGGCAGCGCGCCGATCATGCCGAACGCGAGGTAGGCGCACCACATGATGAGGTTGGCGCGCAGCGCCTGGTAGAACAGCAGCCCGAACAGGTAGTAGACGTAGACCGAGGCGAGCACGACGCAGACGAACTCCACCTGCACGCCGGCCTGCGCCGCCTTGATCTCGACCGCGATCACCGTGATGCCGGCGATCGGCGCCAGCAGCGGCGCGACGCGCGGGTAGATCCGGTGCGCCCGGTCGAGATAGGTGATGCCGATCGCGATCGCCAGCGTCGGCAGCAGCAGGCTGAGCTGCGCGAAGCCGAGCGGCGACTGCGCGCCGGCGCGGATCAGCAGCGCGTGCAGCAGCCCGAAGCACGCCACCAGCACCGCGGCGAGGTACAGGTTGAAGCGGATCTGCGCGAGCCGCGCGCGCGACTGCTCGCGCCGGAACTCGCGCTCCAGGTCGTGCTCGAACCGCAGCCACGGGAATCCGGCGCGCAGCTGCCGCGCGGCGGCGGACTCGTCGATGATCAGCTGCTGGGTCTCGTCCGGGTTCACGGCAACGACCGCCTGGCCGCGGCGCACCCTCGGTGGCTCGTCAATATGTTCAGTTAACACCCGGGCGCGCAGCCGGAACTGCGCAACGGTGCACGAAATCGCCGTGCGCCGCGCTCAGCCCCCGGCGGGGTCGTCGGGGTCACGACGCGCGTCACGCACGCGCGTCCGCCAGACCTCGAAGGGATCCCAGCCGCCCGGCCGCAGCGCGGGCTCGACCGCCGCGGCGGCGCCGGCCGGGTGCGACGCCTCGTTCGCGGCCTGCGCGGAGAGTTGCACGGTCTCGAAGCGGCTCAGCGCATCCAGTTGCTTCATACCAGCGGCCACCCGGTGACGGCGGCGGGGCCCGAGCGCGCTCGGCAACCCCGCGGGGGCGCCATAGTAAGCGATTCCCCTAATCGCGTCTCGCCCGAGTAGGAGATTGCCTTATGTCAAAGGGTGGGGCGTCGCGGTAGCCGCGCGGGCGCGGCCGCGGGCGCCGCGGCGGGGCCTCAGCGCAGCGCCACTCCCGGGGCCGCGACCGGCCGCAGCGCGCGGCGTGGCGCGCGGGCGTCGCGCCGGGTCGCGAGCCAGCGGCCGGCGAGGAACGCGGCGCACACCACGAGCACGAGCGCGGCCCCGAGCCAGAGGCCGTGACCGTCGCTCCAGCGCGCGACGGCGGGCGCGAGCACGCGCGCGATGCCGAGGCCGGCGACCGCGAGGCTCGAGACGCCCACGGCGAGGCCCATGACCCGCGAGGCGATCCGCGCGAGCTCGTCGGAGCGGTCGATGAGGCGCGCGATCAGCAGGCCGTTGCAGCCATCGGTCAGCAGCATGCCGGCGAGGAACGTCGAGCCGAGCAGCAGCGCGTTCGGCACGCCGCCGAAGCGCGCGCCGGCGACCGCGAACAGCGCCGCCTGGCTGACGGTGTCGAAGGACAGCGCGAACAGCGCGCCCACGAGCAGCACGGTCCACGGCTGCTCGGCGCGCGCCAGCCGGCCGAGGAAGCGGCCCTTGAGGCCGACCGGCGCGACGACCTCGCCGGGTCCGGCGGCGAGCACCGCGCGCAGGTTGACGATGCCGAGCAGCGTCAGCATCGTCACCGAGATCCACAGCCCGCTCGCCTCGAGCCACGCCGGCGTCTGCCAGCGCGCCGACCACACGCCGACGAGCGCGGCGATGGCGACCACGACCGCGCCATGGCCGAGCGAGAACAGCGCGCCCGAGTAGCGGGCGTGCGCCGCGCCCCGGCGGCTGCCGACGCGCGTCAGGCCGTCGATGGTCGCGAGGTGGTCCGCGTCCAGCCCGTGGCGCGCGCCGAGCAGGAACACGACGAGCGTGAGCGCGCTGAAGTCGGTGGGCAGGGATGGCACGCGGGCCCCGGTATGAGGATTTCGCCGGTCTTCATACTAGCCGCGCCGGGCCGCCCGGCGCCTCGCGGTTTTCCACAGGGTCAGTAGCGCGGCTTGAGGTGCACGTGCGGCTGCCGGCCCGGGGCATACGGGGCGTGGGTGTGGCGCTCGGTCTTCTCGACGCTGACGAGGTTGAGCGCGCCGTGGCGGACGCCGGGCTCGGCCGTCAGGCGGCCGGCGAGCTCGCGCACCGCCGCGGTCGGCCCCTGCAGCAGCACGCTCTCGAGGCAGTTGTCGTGGTCGAGGTGCACGTGCAGGCTCGCGATCGTCAGGTCGTGGTGCGCGTGCTGGTGCTCGGCGAGCCGCTCGGCGAGCTCGCGCGCGTGGTGGTTGTAGACGTAGCTCAGGCTCGCGACGCAGTGGCCGGAGCTCGCGTTCTGGTGCTCGGCCTCGAGCCGCGCGCGGATCAGGTCGCGCACCGCCTCGCTGCGGTTCTCGTGGCCGCGCGCGGCGATGAACGCGTCGAAGTCCCGCGCCAGGTCGTCGTCGAGCGAGATCGTGAAGCGCTCCATGGCCTGCTCCCCGGTGCGGCCGCCGTGGCGGCCCGCGCCGTCAGTCGGCGAGGTATCTCGCCAGGTAGTCGCGGAACGGTTCCTGCGTCGCGGCCTCGAGCCTGGCCTGCGCCTCGAGCGAGGCCTCGGCCTCGGCCGCGAACTCGGCGCTGCGCGCCTCGTTCGGCGGATGCAGCTCGGTGAAGTACGACTTGTAGGTCTTGGACATGCGCAGCGCGATGTCGAAGAACGACTCGCCGGTGTCGCGCATCTCCTTGAGCAGCCGCGCCGACGGCGTCGCCTCGACGTCGCGCAGCTTCTGCGCCTGGCCGGCGAGCGCGGCCGTGTACGGCCGCGCCGGGTCGCCGTGGTCGAGCAGCTCCGCGGTGCCGGCCATCGCCTGCAGGATCTCGCCCGCCCAGGTGCGCATGTCGACGTCGCGCCCGTCGAAGCGCAGCGTCAGGCCCGGCTCGCGGCCGCGGCGCGCGACCGTCACGTGGTTGCGGTCGAACTCGAGCTGCGCGCCCGCGTCGATCGGCGCGCTCGGCGCCAGCGCGCAGAACGCCGCGAAGGCCTCGAGGAAGCGCAGCTTGTTCTGGTTGACGCCGACCGGGTCGAGCGCGCTGACGTCGAGCGAGCGCATCTCGACGTACTCGACGCCGGCGCGCCTGAGCGCCTTGGTCGGCCGCTCGCCGGAGCGCGCCACGCGCTTCGGGCGGATGAACGCGTAGTACTCGTTCTCGATCTGCAGCCGGTTGGCGTTGAGCTGGCGCCACTCGCCGTCGACCTCGACGCCGAGCCGCTGGTACTCGGGGCTCGGCGTCGAGATCGCGGCGCCGAGGTCGCGCACGTAGTCGGCGAGCGAGTTCACCGAGATCGCGACGTCGGCCTGGCTCTTGTTGCGGTAGCCGAGATCGCTCATCCGCAGCGAGGTCGCGTACGGGCCGTACAGCGTGCCGCGGCCGAGGTCCTCGAGGCCGTGGTCGCCGCGGCCGGCGACGAAGGAGCGGCAGACGGCCGGCGAGACGCCGAACAGGTAGTGCACGATCCAGCCGTGGCGGCGGTAGTTCCTGAGCAGCGCGAAGTAGGTCTCCGAGACGAAGTCCTGGCCGGCGTCGCGGCGGCCGAGCACGTCGGCGAGCACCGCCCAGAACGGCGCCGGGAACGAGTAGTTGAAGTGCACGCCCGAGATCGCCTGCATGATGCGCCCGTAGCGCAGCCCCAGGCCGACCCGGTAGACGGTCTTCATGCGCCCGACGTTCGAGCTGCCGAACTGCGCGATCGGGATGCTGGCGTCGCCGTCGAGCCGGCACGGCATGCTGGTGCACCAGAGCAGCTCGTCCTCGAGGTGGCGGTAGACGAACTGGTGCAGGTCGGTCAGGTACTGCAGCAGCTCCCAGCTGGTCGTGAAGGTCGGCGTGACGAGCTCGATCAGCGCCTCGGAATAGTCGGTCGTGACGTGCTCGTGCGTCAGCGCCGAGCCGAGCGCGCGCGGGTGCGGGCGCCGCGAGATCGCGCCCGCCGGCGTCACCCGCAGTGACTCCTTCTCGACGCCCTTGAGGCCGCCGAGCAGCACCGCGCGCTCGCCGGAGTTGATCAGCCCGGCGAGGTGGCGCTCGTAGCGACGGTCGATGCGCAGGGCGGGCACGCGGCACTCTCGAGGCAAAGGGCGGCCATTGTAATGGAAGCGACGGCAGCGCTCAGGGCAGCTCGGCGACCGCCTCGACGGCCACCAGGAAGCCGGGGTCGACGAGCCGGCGGACCTCGACCCAGGTCGTCGCCGGCCGCTGACTCTCGGGGTAGAAGCGCAGGCGCCGCTCGGCGACCTTGAGCAGCGCCTCCATGTCGGTGGTGTAGATCCGCTCCTGGACCACCTGCGGGAAGCCGCCACCCTCGGCCGCGAGTGTCGCCGCGAGGTTGGCGTAGACGGCGTCGAGCTGCGCGGCCATGTCGCCCGGTCCGATCAGCTTGCCCTCGCCGTCGACCGCGACGGTGGCCGCGATGTAGACCGTGCGGCCGATCTTGACCGCCTGCGAGTAGCCGAAGGACTGCTCGTAGCGGTTGAGGTGGAAGGGCTCGGGAATGCGCGCCGGCGGCGGCGGCGGCTCGCCCTCGCTGCAGCCGGCGAGCGCGCCGAGCAGGACGGCGAGCGCCGCGGCGCCGGCGGGCGCGATGCGGCGCGCGGCGCTAAGCTTCAACCGTGACGAAGGCCAGTCTCGCATCGCCGCTCCTCCCCACTGCGCACCGTCGCGCCGGTCTTGTGCTGCTGCTCGCCGGCCTCGCCGCCGCGGCCGCGGCGCCCGCCGCCGACAGCTTCGCCTGCGGCAGCCGGATCGTCACCACCGGCATGCTCGACAGCGAGGTGCGCGCCGCCTGCGGCGAGCCGGCCGAGATCGGCCGCGACACCATCTTGCGCCGGCCGACGATCTGGCGCCAAGGCCGGCCGATCGTGGTCGGCGACCGGCCCGAGCCGGTGCCGGTCGAGCGCTGGCGCTACGACTTCGGCCCGAACCGGCTGATGCTCAGGCTGCGCTTCGACGACGGCGTGCTGGTCGAGGTCGCGACGCTCGGCTACGGCTCGAACCCTAGCCCGGACCCTGCGCCCTGAACTCGACGCGGGCGCGCGTGCCGCGCCCGCCGTGGCCGCTGCCGAGCTCGAAGCGCGCGCCGTGCAGCGCGACGATGTCGCTGACGATCGCGAGCCCGAGGCCGGAGCCGACGCCCGCCGTGCCGGCCGCGCGGTGGAACCGCTCCACGACCCGCGGCCGCTCCTCGGGCGGGATCCCCGGCCCGTCGTCCTCGACCTCGAGGAACGCACCCTCCGCGAGCGGCCCGCAGCGCAGCGTCACGACACCACCGGCCGGCGTGTAGTTGAGCGCGTTGTCGAGCAGATTGTTGACGAGCTCGCGCAGCAGCCACTCGACCGCGCGCACCGCCGCCGGCGCCGTCTCGGCGCCGAGGTCGATCCGCTTGCCGAGCGCCCGGTCGAGGTGCTGCGTGACCGCCTGCTCGATCAGCCCGGGCAGGTCGACCGCGACGAAGTCGCGCTCGAGCGTCGCCGAGCCCTCGGCGCGGGCCAGCGTCAGCAGCTGGTGGGCCGTGTGCGCGAGGCGCTTGAGGCCCTCGCGCACCGCGCGCACGCGGTCACGCACCGGCAGCGCGTCGGCGTCGCGCTCGAGCAGCTCGAGCTGCGCCTGCATGCCGGCGAGCGGCGTGCGCAGCTGGTGCGCGGCGTCGGCGACGAACTTCTGCTGCGCCTCGGCCGCGGCGCGCACGCGCGCCAGGAGCGCGTTCAGCGAGGCGACCAGCGGCTTGAGCTCGAGCGGCACGCGGCCCTCGTCGAGCGGCTCGAGCTCGCGGGCCGCGCGGCTGGCGAGCTCGTCGCGAAACTCGAGCAGCGGCCGCAGGCCGCGGCGCACGCCGATCAGCACGAAGGCGACCACCGCGACGAGCTGCAGCACGTCGAGCGTCAGCGTCGCGGTCACGAGCGGCCGGGTCGCGTCCTCGCGGTCGGCGATCGGCTCGGCGACCGCGAGCGTGAAGCCGCGCGACCCGGCCGTGAACCGGTACCAGACGATCCGCATGCGCTCGCCGGAGCCGAGCAGCGTCGTCGCGAAGCTGAAGCCGTCGCCCGGCCGCGCCGCCGCCGCCGGCGCCGGCACGCGCCGGTCGCCGGTCAGCAGCCGGCCGTCGGGCGCGTACAGCGCGTAGCGCGGCCGCGAGCCCTGCGCCTCGGCGAGCTGCGCGGCCACCGGCCGCGGCAGCTCGAGCGTCACGCTCCCGCCCGGCGCCTCGCGCACGTAGGCGGCGAGCACCACCGCCGCGTCGGCGAGCGAGCGGTCGAAGGTCGTGCGCATCGGGCCGACCACGACCAGGTAGTCGAACAGGAGCGCGAGCAGCAGCAGGCCGCCGAGCGGCACGAGCAGCAGCGCCAGCAGCCGCCGGGCGACCGAGGCCGGCCGGCCGGCGTCAGGTCGCGGGCTCATCCAGCCGGTAACCGAGGCCGCGCACGGTGCGGATCGCGGCGGCCTCGCCCAGTTTGGCGCGCAGGCGCGAGACGTAGACCTCGACCGCGTTCGGGGTCAGCTCCTCGTCCCAGCCGGCGATCGCGCGCAGCAGCTTCTCCTTGCGCACCACGCGCCCGGCGTCGAGCGCGAGGCACTCGAGGATCGACCACTCGCGGCGCGTGACGTCGAGCGGCTGGCCGCCGAGCGTCGCGGTGCGGCTCTTGAGGTCGAGCGTCAGCGTGCCGATGTGCAGCTCGGCGCTGGTCGCCGAGCGGGTGCGCCGGATCAGCGCGCGGCAGCGCGCCGCGACCTCGGGCAGCTCGAAGGGCTTGGTGAGGTAGTCGTCGGCGCCGAGGTCGAGCGCGTCGACCCGGTCGGCCAGCCCGTCGCGCGCGGTGAGGATCAGCACCGGCAGGTCGCTGCCGGCCCGCCGCATGCGGCGCACCAGCGCCAGGCCATCGGCCTTCGGCAGGCCGATGTCGACCAGCGCGAGGTCGAACTCCTCGGTCGCGAGCGCGGCCTCCGCCTGCTCGGCGCTCGCCACCCGGTCGACCGCGAAGCCTGCCCCGGCGAGGCCGCGCTTGAGCGCGTCGGCCACCAGCTCGTCGTCCTCCACGATCAGGATGCGCATGCGCCGAGCCTAACCCATCGGGCGCTCACGGCGCCGCCTTCTGCGCCGCGATCCAGCGCGCGACCTTGGCGTCGAGCACGTCGAGCGGCAGCGCGCCGTCGCCGAGGATCGCCCGGTGGAAGGCGCGCACGTCGTAGCGGGCGCCGAGCTCGCGCTGGGCGCGCGCCTTGAGCTCCTTGATCTTGAGCTCGCCGATCTTGTAGGTCAGCGCCTGGCCCGGCACGGCGATGTAGCGGTCGATCTCGGCCGCGGCATCGGTCGCGCCGACCGCGGAGTTGGCCAGCAGGTAGTCGAGCGCCTGCTGCCGCGACCAGCCCCTGGCGTGCAGGCCGGTGTCGACGACCAGGCGGATCGCGCGCCAGATCTCGCCGGACAGGGCGCCGAAGTAGCTGTAGGGGTCCGTGTACAGCCCGAGGTCGCGGCCGAGCGACTCGGCGTACAGCCCCCAGCCCTCGACGTAGGCGCCGTAGCGGCCGAAGCGGCGAAAGCTCGGCAGGCCGGTGAGCTCCTGCTGGATCGCGATCTGAAAGTGGTGGCCGGGCTCCGCCTCGTGCAGGTACACCTCCTCCATGCCGTACTTCGGCCGGGACTTCAGATCGTAGGTGTTGACGTAGAAGATGCCCGGCCGCGAGCCGTCCGGCGCCGGCTGCTGGTAGGAGGCGGTCGCCTGCGCGGCGGCGCGGAACGGCTCGACCGCGCGGATCTCGAAATCGGCCTGCGGCGCGAGGTCGAACAGCTCCGGCAGCCGCGCCCGCACGCGCGCCTTGAGCGCGCCGTAGGCGGCGAGCAGGTCCTCTTCCCGGTCGAAGTAGAACCGCGGGTCGGCGCGCAGCGCGTCGAGGAACGCGCGGCGCTCGCCCTTGAAGCCGAGCTCGGCGATGACCCGGTCCAGGTCCGCGCCGATGCGCTGCACCTCGGCGAGGCCGAGCTGGTGGATCTCCTCGGGCGTCAGCGCGGTCGTGGTCGCGAGCCGGACCCGGTAGGCGTACCACTCGTGGCCGAGCGGCAGGTCGGTCCAGGCGACCGAGGCGCGCGCGCGCGGCAGGTACTCGTCGCGGACGAAGTCGCGCAGCCGCCGGTAGGCCGGGTTGATCGTGCGCTCGACCGCGTCCCGAAACGCCGCCCGCAGCCGCGCCTGCTCGGCCGCCGGTACCTGCTGCGGGAACTCGGCGACCGGCTTCATGAACAGGCTGCGCGCCGGCTCTGCCGCGATCAGCTGCTCGAACTGCGGCAGCAGCCGCTCGACCACGCAGCGCGGCTCGACGTAGCCGCGCGACGAGCCGCGGCGCATGTTGACGATCGCCTGGTCGACCCAGGCGCCGAAGCCGGCGACGCGCTGCAGCCAGTTGTCGTAGTCGCGCGTGGTCGCGAACGGCTGCGCGCCCGTGCCGCCGCCGAGCTGCGCGAGCGTCTGCGGCAGGCCCGCGAACTGGTTCACCGGCAGCAGCTCGGCCGGGTAGCGGTAGCCCTCCAGCTCGAGCGTGCGGTCGCGGCGGAACACCGCGTAGCTCAGCAGGTCCTGGCCGGCGAGCGCGCGCTCGTCGATCGCCGCCAGCCTGGCGAGGGTGCGCTTCTCGAGCGCGTACTCGAGGGCGAGGTGCGCGGTCGTGAGGTCGTTCGGCAGCTCGGCGTCGTAGCGGTGCTCGCCGAGCAGGGTCGCCTGCACCGGCCGCAGCGCGAGGCGCTCCTGCCAGTAGTCCTCGACCAGCGCACCGAGCGCGGCGGCCGGCGGCGGCGCGGGCCCGGCCGCGAGCGCGCTGCGCAGGGCGCCGTGCGCCACGAGCGGGGCGAGCCGCCGCCGCAGGGCCCAACGAGGCTGGTGCATGGAGACCTCCGCGAGCGCCGCCGATTATAGGCCGGCGCCGGCCGCGCGCCGCGACAGCGCCGCGTAGCGCAGGTTGAGCGCCAGCGC
>Ga0335084_10005355_pt1 | contig 12682 bp, 10 predicted proteins | sample Lox_Sample_44_FD_206721 | JGI IMG/M metagenome (GOLD analysis project Ga0335084, IMG submission 206721) | Soil microbial communities from Loxahatchee National Wildlife Refuge, Florida, United States - Lox_Sample_4.4 | ecosystem: Environmental > Terrestrial > Soil > Wetlands | place: USA... | reverse complement strand
GGTAAGCGCATGGCGTCGGCCCGTCTCGTCGTCGTCGACGTGACCGACAGCCCTCGAGCCGCAAGACCGCTCCATTCACGATTCAAGACCTGACCCCCGGCTCGCACCGAGATGGAGCGAGCGCGGGGCCGCGCGCACCGGCGCAAAGCATGGAACGCGCCGATCCCCGCTTCCTTCCGCAGAGAAATCCGTGCTGTGACCTGCACTTAGGCGCCACGAGCCGGCGCCAGCGGCCGTGGTACGCGGCTTGCACACCGGCCTGCATACAAGATGGTGTGCAGGCTCGCGAGCCGGTTCTGTTATCCGTCCGGCGGCGGTTCGCACGTGTTCAACAGCCTCGAGGAAGGAGCCTTGCGTCATGTCTGAGAAGCACCCCAACACGACTCGTCGCGACCTCATCAAAGCCCTTGCCGCAGCCGGTGTCGGCACCGCGCTGGGACCCGGCTTGGTCGGCCCAGCTTTTTCCGCGGAGATCGTGGTCGGCGTGATCTACGTTGGCCCCAAGGACGACTACGGCTACAACCAGGCGCAGGCGCAGGCTGCGGCGCAGATCAAGAAGATGCCGGGCGTGAAAGTGGTGGAAGAGGAGAAGGTCCCCGAGACCGTGGACGTGCAAAAGACCATGGCCTCCATGATCGAGCAGGACGGCGCCGTGCTGCTGTTCCCGACCTCTTTCGGCTATTTCGATCCTCACGTCATCAAGATGGCGGAGAAATATCCCAATGTCCGCTTCGCGCACTGCGGAGGCCTGTGGAAGGAAGGTTTGCCGAAGAACGCCGGCAGCTATTTCGGCTACATCGACGAGTGCCAGTACCTGAACGGCGTGGTCGCGGGACACACGACGAAGAGCAAGAAGCTCGGCTTCGTCGCCGCGAAGCCCATCCCGCAGGTCCTGCGCAACATCAACGCCTTCACCCTGGGCGCCAGGAGCGTCAAGCCGGACATCATCACCACCGTAATCTTCACCGGCGATTGGGCGTTGCCGGTGAAGGAGGCCGAGTCCGCCAACAGCCTGATCGATCAGGGCATCGATGTGATGACCATGCACGTGGACAGCCCGAAGGTGATCGTGGAGACCTGCGAGCGCCGCGGCATCTACGTCTGCGGCTATCACGCCAACCAGTCGGCGCTGGCGCCGCGCGCGTATCTCACCGGCGCGGAGTGGAACTGGGTCACCCCGTACACCGAGCATGTCAAGGCCGTGATGGAAGGTCGGCCGATGAACAACTTCCTGCGCGGCGGGCTCAAGGAAGGCTACGTGAAGCCCTCGCCCTATGGGAAAGCGGTGTCGGAGGGTGCGCGCAAGAACACGGATGGGATCAAGGCCAAGATGGCGAAGGGGGAGTTCGTCATCTTCAAAGGTCCGCTCAAGGACAACACCGGCAAGACCGTGATCGCCTCCGGCGTGAGAGAAGGTCAGACGGATGTCGTGCTGGAGCAGATGAACTATCTGGTGGAGGGCGTGGTCGGCAAGGTGTGAGAGCGCAGGCGGCGAGCGGCTCGATCGAGCTCACACCATGCCGGTGGCCGGCTCCCTGACCTTGCCCGCCGGCACCGCGGCGGCGGCCGCTTTCCCGAGCGACCGGATGCGGCGCGCCGCGGAGGGGGTCGCCATCCCCGTCGGCGCGCTCGTGGCGGCGATGGTCCTGTTCGGCGTCTTCATGGCGCTGATCGGGAAGAATCCGCTCGAGGTGTATGCGCTGATCTACCGGGGCGGATTTTCCGGGGCCTTTGCGTGGCAGAACACGCTGCAGCGCGCCGCGCCGCTGATCCTGACTGCACTGTGCGTCGCGCTCCCCGCACAGGCGGGCCTGATCATCATCGGCGGCGAAGGCGCCCTGGTGCTGGGCGGAATGGCGGCGGCGGTGCTTGGGCTCGCGGTTTCGGGCGCCTCACCGCTCCTGGCGCAGATGGCCATGGCATTGGCCGCGATGTTGGTCGGCGGCGCGTGGATTGCGCTGGCGGGAGCGCTGCGCTACTACCGCGGCGTGAACGAGACGATCAGCAGCCTGCTGCTCACGTACATCGCGATCGCGCTGTTCAACCATTTCGTCGAGGGCCCGCTGCGCGACCCGGGCAGTCTCAACAAGCCCTCCACCCGGCCGATCGGGGAAGCGATGATGGTCGGCCACCTGCCCGGTATGGACGTGCACTGGGGCCTCGCGTACGGCTTAGTGTTCTGTGCGGTCTGCTACGTGCTCGTGCGCTACACCGTGGTCGGGTTCGCGTTGAGGATCGTCGGCGGCAACGTGCGCGCGGCTCGGCTGGCGGGCCTGCGGGTGGGTTCGCTGGTTCTCACGAGCTGCTTCCTGGGAGGCTCGGCGGCGGGGTTGGCCGGCATGGTGGAGGTCGCGGCCGTTCATGGCAGCGCCAACGCCTCGCTCATCGCCGGCTACGGGTATGCCGGCATCCTGGTGTCCTTTATTGCCCGGCACAACCCGATCGCCGTGATCCCCGTGGCCGTCCTTGTTGGCGGCATCGGCGCGGCCAACGGGCTGCTGCAACGTAGGCTCGATTTGCCCGACGCGACCGTGCTCGTTCTCCAGGGCATCGCATTCATGGTCATCCTCGCGGCGGAGACGCTGTACGGCCGGTTCCGCGTCTTTCAGCCGCGCGAGATGCGTAAGTGACGCCGCATCGCGAGCAGAGCTGAGGCGCAGATGGACCTGGGTTGGTGGGGTGTTCCGATCGCGGTGCTCGGCGGTGCCATCCGGGTCAGCACGCCGTTTCTGTTCGTGAGCTTGGGCGAGTGCCTCACGGAGAAGAGCGGCCGCATCAACCTGGGGCTCGAAGGCATCCTCGTCATGGGTGCGATGAGCGGGTATGGCGTGTCGTATCTGAGCGGCAGCCCATGGCTCGGCGTGCTGGTGGCGGGGCTCGCCGGCATGCTGCTGGGATTGCTCCACGGAACGGTCTGCAGCCTGCCCAGAGTCAACGACATCGCGGTCGGCATCGGGCTGATGCTGTTCGGCACCGGGGTCGCGTTCTTCCTCGGCAAGCCTTTCGTGCAGCCCAAGGCGCCCACGCTGCCGGCGATCCACTTGGGAGATTGGGCGAGCTCGCCGCAGGTGCAGTCGGCGCTTCAGGTGAATGTGCTGTTCGTGATCGGCGTGGTCCTGGCCCTGGCGTTGACCTGGGCGTTCCGCAACACCCGCTGGGGCCTGGTGGTGCGCGTAGTCGGCGACAGCTCCGAAGCCGCGCGCGCGATGGGCTATAGCGTGAATCGGGTGCGCGTCCTGGCGACCGCGGCGGGTGGATTCCTGGCCGGCATCGGGGGGTCGTTCTTGTCGCTCTACTATCCCGGAAGCTGGAACGAAGGCCTCTCGAGTGGTCAGGGCTTGATGGCCGTTGCGCTGGTGATCTTCGCGCGCTGGCAGCCTCTGCACTGCTTCTATGCCGCGCTGCTGTTCGGCGGAGCCGGCGCCCTGGGTCCGGCGCTGCAATCGGTGGGCGTCACCAGCGGCTACTATCTGTTCAACGCCGCGCCTTACGTGTTGACCCTGGCGATCATGATCGCGACCTGCTCGCCGCGGCGCACCCTGTCCGGTGCGCCGGGAGAGTTGAGCGTGACGAGGTGAACCTGTGAACGACGAGCGCCGCGCCGCGGCCGGGCGCTATGTGTCGGCCGATCCCTATCCCTGGCCCTACAACGGCGACCTGCGCGCGGAGAACACGGCGCTCATCGTCATCGACATGCAGATCGACTTCTGCGGCCGGGGCGGCTACGTAGACAAGATGGGTTACGACCTCTCGCTGACACGTGCTCCCATCGAGCCGATCCGCGCGGTCTTGGGCGCCATGCGCCAGAGCGGCTTTCACATCCTCCACACGCGCGAGGGTCATCGGCCCGACCTGTCCGATCTCCCCGACAACAAGCGCTGGCGGTCGCGGCGGATCGGCGCCGGGATCGGCGACCCGGGTCCGTGCGGCCGCATCCTCGTGCGCGGCGAGCCGGGCTGGGAGATCATCCCCGAGCTGGCTCCCGCCGGCGGCGAAGTGGTCATCGACAAGCCGGGCAAAGGCTCCTTCTGCGCCACCGATCTCGAGCTGATCCTGCGCACGCGCGGCATCGCCAACCTCGTCCTCACCGGGATCACCACCGACGTCTGCGTGCACACCACCATGCGTGAAGCGAACGACCGCGGTTTCGAGTGCCTGCTGCTGGAGGACTGCACCGGCGCAACGGACTACGGCAACTACCTCGCCGCCATCAAGATGGTGAAGATGCAAGGCGGCGTGTTCGGCGCCGTGGCGACGTCGAGGGCGATGATCGAGGCCCTTAGGGCGTGAAGGGTGAAGGAACTGAATGAGGTGAAGAAGTGAAAAGGTGAAGAGGTGAAGAAGTGAAGGAGGTGAACTAGGCTTTTACCCTTCACCCTTCACCCTTCACCCTTCACGCATCGCGATGCTGATCCCCCCGCCGGAACCACCGCCCGACCGCGCGCTCGAGGTCGAGTGCGTCGATATGACGAAGCGCTTCGGCGCGTTCGTCGCGCTGGACGACGTCTCGATCAAGGTCGAAGCGGGCTCTTTTCATGCGCTGCTGGGCGAGAACGGCGCAGGCAAGAGCACGCTCGTCAAATGCCTGGTCGGCTATTACCGCCCCGATGCCGGCGCCGTCGTGGTGAACAAGCACGAGCGCAGCATCCGGTCGCCGCAGGATTCCCATGCGCTGGGCATCGGGATGGTGTACCAGCATTTCACGCTGGTGCCCAGCATGACGGTGGCCGAGAACCTTGTCATGTCGCGTGGCGACGTGTCGGCGGTGGTGAATTGGCGCCGGGAGCGCGAGCGGCTGGACGCGTTCATGCGCACGGTGCCGTTCCAGGTGCGCCTGGATGCGCCCGCCGCGGCGCTGGCGGCGGGCGAGAAGCAGAAGGTGGAGATCCTCAAGCAACTGTATCTGCGTTGCCGCTTCATCATCCTCGATGAGCCGACCTCGGTGCTGACGCCTCAGGAGGCGGACGAGGTCTTGGGTCTGCTCAAAGACATGGCACGCGCAGATGAGGTGACCGTGCTGATGATCACCCACAAGTTCCGGGAGGTGATGGCGTTCGCCGACCGCGTTTCGGTGTTGCGCCGGGGACGGCTAGCGGGCGAAGGCCGGGTGCAGGACCTGACTCCGGCCGCGATGGCGGAGATGATGGTCGGGTCGCGCGACGTGCCCACAGCACGGGCGCGCCGCGAGCAGAGCGCTCCGGCGGCGGAAGTGCGGCTTTCCATCCGGGGGCTCTCGGTGGAGGGCGACACGGGGTTGCGTGCGGTGGACGGTGTTGCGCTGGACGTGCGTGCCGGGGAGATCGTCGGCGTGGCCGGCGTTTCGGGCAACGGTCAGCGCGAGCTGGTGGAAGCCCTGATCGGCCAGCGCACACCGGTGGCCGGCGAGATCCGCATCGGCGGGGAGCCCTATGGCGCGAGGCGCTCCGAGATGCGCAAGCACCGCGTGTTCAGCCTGCCCGAGGAACCGCTGCGCAATGCGTGCGTCGGCGCGTTGAGCGTCGCGGAGAACATGGCGCTGCGCAACTTCGACCGCTCGCCGCTCGCGGCCGGGGCGTTCTTGCGCAGGCGAGCGATCCGCGCGCAATCGACAAGGCTGATCGCGGAGTACAAGGTCAAGACGTCAGGGTCGGACGCGCCCATCCGCACCCTGTCGGGTGGCAATGTGCAGCGCGCGGTGCTCGCGCGCGAACTCTCCGCCGACGTATCGGTGCTGATCGCGGCCAACCCGGTCTTCGGGCTGGATTTTGCCGCGGTAGCCGAGATCCATAGCCGCATCCTGGCGGCGCGCGAGGCCGGTGCAGCCGTTCTGCTGGTGAGCGGAGACCTGGACGAGCTGCTGCAGCTGTCCGACCGCATCGTGGTGATGTTCGATGGCAGGTTCGTGCACGAGGCGCCCACCACCCGCGCCGACATCGGAGTCATCGGCCGCTGCATGGCAGGGCACGCGGAGGCGGAACCCCACGGGATCACGCGGGGAACCGGAGCATCGAGGAGGACCTCAAGTTCCTTCTAGGATCGGCGCGGGATCACTCCGAGATGAACTTTGCGCGCCGCGCCTCAGACTGCGCGCCAAGTTCTGTCAGTAAACCCAGCCGTAGCGGCCCTGACAGTACCCGCAGTAGCTGTCGATCCCATGGACCGGGATGGGAGGGACCGATGGCGCAACGGACGACGGCGGCGCCGCATCGTCATCCATGTAGAAATGGGGATTGGTCAGATCCATGGACTGAAACGATTGGCCGTCAAAGGAGGTCGAGGTGCGGAACTGTCCGTCCGATGCGCACGACGACAACAGCAGCACGGCAGCTGCAATCAAGAGCGCTTTCATGACACCTCCTGTCATTAATCACTCGGCGCCACCATCCAGCGTCGTGCCCTTACGCAACACTGACGCGGACTTGGACGGTCGGCCTGCTGTTTGCGAGCACAGCCGGAACCCGTTGCCTTGTCCTGCATTCCACCACAGAATTGTAAGCGGAAGATTTCAGCCCGGGGTTTTGGTTGCGTCCGGCCCTGGCTGAGTTGCGAAATGCAACCGAGCTGACCCGTTGCTTACGTGGAGTCTGCGGTCGGTTTCAAGGAGCAGCGGCGCGCGCCGCGTCCACGGCCCGATCGCGCGCTCGGGTTCGCGATGCTAGGTCTTGTAGTATCGCCGCGCGCGCATCTCTGCCCGTGCCGCTGCCGCTTGGGGGCTTAGCTGTCCCGTCGCGGCCTCGGCGACCATGTTGACCAGGATGAAATCGGCCAGGCATGCGGCGGAGGCCACACCCTCCTTGCCGGCATACCCCGGGTGCAGCGTCATGCTCGGCCCGTCGCGAAACGGTGTGCGCTTGGGATCTTCGGTCCAGATCGGATCGGACTCGTAAGCGCGAAGCGTCTGCGCGAAGTAGCCCAGCGATGCCCGTTGCCACGCTTCGTACTGCTGTCGCTCCAGCATGAAGCGCAGATACTCGCGCGCTGCGTTCGGATACGGGGTGTAGTGAAACACCCAGGCGCACGTGAAGGGAGACAATTCGGTAGGCCGCCCCACGGGGCCGACGGGGAAGTGCGCATGCTGCATGTCGGCCGCGATCGCTCTCAGGGCCGGGTCGGCGGAAGTCTGGGCGACGTAGTAGATCGAAATGCCGTTGTAGGTGAGCGCGATCTGGCCCGCGAGAAACGCCTTGTTGTTGCTCGGGTCCAGCCACGAGAGCGTGCCGGGGACAAAGGTCGGATACAGCTCGCGGGCGTACTCGAGCGCGGCCACGGTCTGCCGGGAGTTGATCGCGACGCGATCGTGCTCGTCGGCCAACCGCCCGCCGTGCGACCACACGAGCCAGTGGCACCAGCTGTTCGCGTCTCCCGCAGCATTGCCCAGCGCGAACCCGGCCGGCGTGCCACGGGCTTTCAATGCGCGGCACAGCTTCAGGAACCCGGGCAGGTCGCGCGGGATCTCGCTGAAACCCGCCGCCTGCACCATGCTCTTTCGATAGACCACGCAGCTGGTCGGAAAGGCCATCCCGAGCGCGATCCAGCGCCCCTCCGTCATGCAATAGGCCTTGACGGAGTCATACCACCCGCCGTACCTGTCCGCGAGATCGTTCGCCAGCTCGGTCAGGTCCAGGCACTTGTCGGGATAGAGCTGAGGCTGACCGAAGCCGCCCATGACGATATCGGGGCCGGCGCCTACATCGGCCGCCATCGCCGCCTTGGACGGAAGGTCCTCCAAGCTCACGCTTTCGACATGGACCGTCACACCAGTGAGCTCGGTGAACTTGCGGGTGTTCGCGAGCCACTGATCCTCGTCACCCTGGACGAAGCGTTTCCAGCGCAGGAACCGGAGTTGAGCGCCTCGTTCGGGCGGGTAGCGCAGCTCGGGCGTTGCCGCTCTGGCGCCGCGCGCGAGTGTGAACGCGCCGCTTGCCGCCAGCGCTCCCGCGCCGAGCGCTTTGAGCACCTCGCGCCTTTCCCTCTCAGCCATGATCGCCTCCCTGGAGTTGACGCGCGTCGAGCGCTACAGGGTAAGCCCTGGGCGATGAGAAGTCCACGCGAGCCGCCCGGATCGAGCTATCCTTTCTGCCTCCGATCCCCCAACCCGTGGCGCGCTGCTCATGAAGATCACTCGGATCACCCCGATCGTGGCCGACGGCGGTCATCGCATCATCGTCTTCGTCAAGGTGGAGACCGACCAACCCGGTCTGGTCGGGTGGGGAGAGGCCACGCTGGAAGGCAAACCGCGAGCGATCGCGGGTTGCGTCCAGGACATGGAGCCGATGATCCTCGGCCAGGACCCGCGCCGCATCGAGCACTGCTGGCAGATCCTTTACCGCAGCGGGTTCTGGCGCATGGGCGTGATCGGTCTGTCGGCGATCAGCGGCATCGACCAGGCGCTCTGGGACATCAAAGGCAAGGACCTGGGCGTGCCGGTGTACGAGCTGCTCGGCGGGCGGGTGCGCGACAAAGTGCGCGTCTACACTCACTTCCTCGGGCCGGCGGCGACCGGCCGCCACGGCGCCGCGGAGCTCGATGCCTCCGTGGAAAGCGCGCGCTCGAAGGTGGAGCGCGGCTGGACCGCGATCAAGACCGTCCCCGTGCCGATCACGAACGTTCTGGACGGACCGAAAAAGCTCAAATACGCCGAGACCTTTCTCAAGACCGTCCGCGAGGCGGTCGGCGACGACGTCGACATCCTTCTCGATCTGCACGGGCGCTTGAGCCCGCAGATGGCCATTCAGTACGGCAAGCGCTTCGAGCCGTACAACCCGTTGTTCCTCGAGGAGCCGGTGCAAGCCGAAAATCCGAAGGCGATGGTGGCAGTCGCGCGCGCGCTCACCACGCCGATCGCCACCGGAGAACGCCTGTTCCTGCGCTGGGGCTTCCGCGAGATCCTCGAGCGCGGCGCGGCTAGCCTGTTGCAGCCCGATCCCTGCCACACCGGCGGCATCACCGAGACGCGCAAGATCGCGGCGATGGCCGAGACGTACTACGCCGGCCTGGCCCCGCACAATCCTCTAGGACCGTTGGCCACCGCGGTGTGCGTGCACATCGACCTGGCATCGCCGAACTTCGTGATCCAGGAGATGATCGACCCGGAGGGCGCGCCGGAAGCGCAGGCGCTGCTCAAGGATCCGCTGCCGGTGGTGAACGGACATATCCTGCCGCCGACCAAGCCCGGCCTGGGCGTCGAAGTGGACGAAGCGCAGTGCGCCAGGCGCGCGCCCGATTACTCGATCGAGAAGGCGGGGGGCATGGCCATGCGGTATTACCATGCCACACACGAGGATGGGGGGGTGGCGGACTCGTAGCCGCGCCGGCCCGGGCCGCATCATGCGCATCCGACTCTTCTTGCCGCCTCCCCGATGACGATCAGAGTGGGACTGATCGGCGCCGGGGTGATGGGCACCGACCATGCGCAGACCCTGTCGACCGCGGTGGCCGGCGCGCAGCTCGTGGCCGTGTCCGACGTCGATGCCGGCAGAATGGCCAAGGTCGCCGGCATCTGCAACACGGCGCGCACGGTCGCGGACCCGCTGGACCTCATCCGCGACAGCGATGTCGATGCGGTGCTGGTGGCCTCGCCGGATCGAAGCCACGGCGCCTATGTGACCCCGTGCCTCGACCTCGGCAAGCCGGTGCTGTGCGAGAAGCCGCTCGCGCCGACAGTCGAAGAATGTCTGCAGATCGTCCGCAGGGAACACGCGCTCGGGCGAAGACTGGTGACGGTCGGCTACATGCGCCGTTTCGACCCGGGCTATATCGAGATGAGGCGGCGGCTGGAGCAGGGGGAGTTGGGCGCTGCGCTGCTCATGCACTGCATCCACCGCAACGTCGCCGCGCCGCCGCTCGCAACCGATTCGATGCTGATCACGGGCTCGGCCGTGCACGAGTTCGACATCGCCCGGTTCGTGCTCGGCCGGGAAGTGAAGCGGGTGACCGTTGTCACCCCGCGCAAGACCGGACTGTCGAAGATGCAGGACCCGCAGATCCTGCTGCTCGAGATGGACGACGGCGTCGTCGTCGACGCCGAGGTCTTCGTCAACGCGCAGTACGGCTACGATGTCCGCGCGGAGCTCGTCTGCGAAAAGGGGACCATCGCGCTGGCGCTGCCGCACGATGTCAAAGTCATGCACTCCGCGCAGGAAGGCGTCGCCCTCCCGGCCGACTGGAGGCCGCGCTTTGCTTCCGCCTACCGGGCCGAACTGCAGGGTTGGATCGAAGCGCTGCGCACGGGCGTTCCGGCTGGCGCGAGCGCGTGGGACGGATACGTCGCGACTGCGGTGGCCGACGCTGGGCTCAGGTCGCTCGAGTCAGGCCGGCCGGTCGAAGTCACGCTCCAGCCGCGACCCACCTTGTACGACTGAAATGGATCGCGCAGCGCCTCGGAACCCTGGGGGCCGGATCGAGGCCGCCTATCCGAGCAGCCCTCTGATCACCATGTGCCTGTCGCTCACTTGCGCGACTTCCAGGGGCAGACCGGCCTGCTTCACCTGGGCCTTGGCCTCTTCGACGGTGAAGGCTGCGCACAGCGAGTTGTAGAAATCCTCCTTCAGGATCGGATGCTCGTCGGGCGCGACGCTCTCGACGATGTTGCGCGCATCCTGGGGCGTGTCCGGTCGGATCAGATCCATGACATAGATCGCAGCGCCAGGCCGCCCCAACCGCTCGGCTTCGCTCCAGAGCACCATGGGGTCGGGCAGGTGGTGCAGAAGATCCTTCGAGAGCACGGCGTCGAAGCTGTGCTCCTCCAACGCCAACCCGGGAATGATGCCTTGGATCGCAGTGAGGCGCGCCTGCAGATCGGCCGCGCGCACCGCGTCGCGGGCGAACCCGATCATCGCCGCGGAACCGTCGATCGCCGTGATGCGGACGTTGGGCTTCGCGCGAGCGAGCCTGAGCATGACATCGCCGGGCCCGCAGCCGATGTCCACGACTTTTCCCAGATTGTCCGGATAGTCCGCGATCAGATGGTCGACGTACCACTGATTGGAGGTGGAGAAGTCCGCTTTCGCGTAGGCGAGCGCTTGTTGCTCGTCCTCCATGATCTCGGGCTCGAGTGTCCTCTGCATTGGAGCCTGCTCTGTGGTTGTGGGATTGCCGGGACCGGCATGCGTGTGCTCTCGGAACCGGGACGGGCTGCGGCACGCGGCGCCATCGAACGAGCGCGGACGTGCTGCAGCGTCGTCCCGGCTCCCTGATGCACGTTTCAGCTCAGATCTCCCCGGCGCCCATCTGCTGATGGATGTAGTCCGCTTGGCGGATCTCCAGCGCCACGATCGTCAGGGTCGGATTGCAGCACGCCGAGCTCGTGAATTGACTGCCGTCGCTGATGAACAGGTTCTTGATGTCGTGCGTCTGTCCCCAGCCGTTGCAGACTCCGTCCCCGGGGTTGGCGCTCATCCTGCATGTCCCCATGTTGTGGCTGTTGGGGAACGGTTCACGCCATACGATGTCTCTCGCGTTCCCCGCTTGGAAGATCGTTTCGAGCGTCTTGCGGGCATGTTTGAGCAGCGCGACGTCGTTCGGGTGATCCTTGACGGGAGCGATGTTCGGGATCGGCAAGCCGTACTGATCCTTCGTCGACTTGTCCAAGGTCACGCGCGCTTCCGCCTGCGGCATATCCTCCCCGCAGGTCCAGACCGCGACCATGTGGTTGTACTGCTCGACCAGGGCGGAGACCTTGCGGCCCCATCCGCCGGGCACCACGCTCAACGCGGTGAACGGCAGCCCGACGTCGAAGATCTGCAGGTAGTAGCCGGCGGCGAAGCCGCGCGAGGGATCGAAGCGGGCCTCGCTGCGCATGATCCCCGGCGCGTGGATCCCCCTGTGCGCGTTGACCGGCTTGTCGAAGGTCGCGTACATGTGCTGGGTCGCGTGCCGGGTGTAGTTTCTGCCGACCTGACCCGAGGAGTTGGCCATCCCATCCGGGAACATGTTGGAAGCCGAGTTCAGCAGCAGGCGCGGGCTCTCGATGGAGTTTCCGGCGACGCAGACGATGCGTGCTTTCTGGACCTGGTGGTTCCCGTCCTTATCGGCGTACAGCACGCCGGTGACCTTGCCCTTGGCATCATGCTGGATCTGCAGCACCATGCTGTTGGGACGCAGCTCGAAGCTTCCGGTGTCCATCGCCTTGGGGATCTCGGTGTACAGCGTCGACCACTTCGCGCCGATCTTGCAGCCCGAGGTGCAGAACCCGATCATCTGGCAGGACGGGCGCCCGTCGCGGACCACCGAGTTGATCGCCGAGGGGCCCATCTCGAAGGAGTACCCCGCCCGCTTCGCGCAATAGTTGACGACCTTGAAGGCGTTGGTCTCCGGCTGGCGCGGCAACCCGTTGGTGCCGGTGACCCCCATCTTGCTTTCCGCTTTGTCGTAATACGGCGCGAGGTCGTTCAAGCTGATCGGCCAGTCCAGCAGATTCGCCCCGGCCATCGCACCGTAGGTGGTGCGCGGCTTGAACTCGTGTTCCTGGAAGCGGATGGAGTAGCCGGCCCAATGCACCGTGGAGCCGCCGACGGCCTTGACGATCCAAATCGGCTGACCGGTGCGCGGATCCTGCCACGTCAGCTTTCCCCACATGGTGAATTCGTCGTTGACGAAGTCGGCCTGCGTCAGGTGGTTGCCGGCTTCCAGGCACACCACCTTGTGGCCCTTCTGGCAAAGCTCGTTCGACAGGGTTCCGCCGCCGGCTCCGGAGCCGATCACG
>Ga0335084_10005354_pt1 | contig 12682 bp, 10 predicted proteins | sample Lox_Sample_44_FD_206721 | JGI IMG/M metagenome (GOLD analysis project Ga0335084, IMG submission 206721) | Soil microbial communities from Loxahatchee National Wildlife Refuge, Florida, United States - Lox_Sample_4.4 | ecosystem: Environmental > Terrestrial > Soil > Wetlands | place: USA... | reverse complement strand
GGGCCGCGTCGGCCGCGGCCTGCTGGGCGTAGACGGCGCCCTTCGCGACGTTGTCGTCGCAGGCCTTCGCGTAGATGCCGGCGTCGGGCTTCGCCCCCTTGAGGAGCGCGTCGACCTTGCGGATCTCCTCGTCGGCGATGGCCTTCAGCTGCTCGAAGGGCTTCGCGCCGACGACCTGGCGGCAGTTGAAGAACATGTTGGGCGTGCCGTTCGCGCCGATCGAGCTGGCGAGCGCCTGGTCCTCGGAGATGCGCGGCGTGCCCTTGCCGGCGGAGACGAACGCCTGGTACCGGCCCATGTCGAGCCCGACCTCGCGCGCGTAGCGGGCCAGCGAGTCGGCGTCGAGCGCGGTCTGGTTCGCGAACAGCTTCTCGTGCATCTGCCAGAACTTGCCCTGCTCACGGGCGGCCTCCGAGGCCTGGGCGGCGGGCATGGCGTTCGGGTGCATCGGGAGCGGCTCGTGCTTCCAGACGATGCGGATCTGGCCCGGGAGCGACTCCTCGAGCTGCTTCAGCGCCGGCTCCACCCGGCTGCAGAAGGGGCACTGGAAGTCCGAGAAGAGGACGAGCGTCAGCTTCGCGTCCTTCGGCCCGCGCGCCGGGTCGTCGGCGCGCAGCGGAACCTTCCTGAACTCGGAGGGCGGGGGCGCCGCCTGGGTGGGCGGAGGGGCGGCGGGCGCCTCGGGGCCGCCGGCCATCATCTGCCGGGTGGTGGCCGCGCCCGCCATGATCTTCGCGTACACGTCGCGCGGGGCGACGCCGCCCTTCACCATCGCCTGGGCCTTCGCGAGCTCCTCGTCGATGACCGTCCGGAACGCGTCGAACGGCAGGGCGCCCTCGAGCTTGCGCCCGTTCACGAAGAAGGTGGGCGTGGCTCCCGCGCCGAGGCCGGTGACGAGCGCCTGGTCGCGCAGGATCCGGGCCTCGTGCGTGCGGCCGTCCATGGCCGCGCGGACGCGCGCGGCGTCGGCGCCGGTCGCCACCGCGGCCTTCACGATGGATTCGGGGTCCATCGCCTGGAGGGCGAAGAGGGCCTCGGTCGCCTCCCAGAACTTCGCATCGCCCCGCTCGACCCGGACCTCCTCGGCCGCGAGCGCGGCGGGCATCGCCATGGGGTGCATGGAGGTGAGCGGGTTGTGGCGGAACGAGAGGCGGACCCGGCCCGCGTACTCCTGCTCGATCTGCTTCACCGTCGGAGCGGCGCGCTTGCAGAAGGGGCACTGGTAGTCGCTCGACTCGACGATGGTCACGAGCGCGTCGGCGGGGCCCTTCGTGGGCGTGTCGTCGACCGGGAGCCGGTAGACGGCCTTCGGGTCCTCCCGCGCCGGGGCCGGGCGGCTCGGAGCCGGCCCCCCCGGGGCGCCGGGCGCGGCCGCGGCCGTCCCTTGCTGCCGGGGCGGCAGCCGGTTCACGTCGAGCGCCCCCCGTCCGAAGAACCCGACGGCGAAACCGACGACGAGGGCGATCACCCAGCTCACGTGCCTCATGGAGTTCTCCTGACGAGCGCCCCGAGATAACACGGGACCACCCGGCGCTCAACGTGGGTTCAGGTGTCAAAACCTGAGGGAAGTACCCAGCCTGAAGAGTACGGGGAGCCCCGCCTGACCCGTGAGCGGGCCGCCCAGATCGATTCCGGCGTCGAAGCCCAGCCGGCCGGTCAGGCGCACCTCGACGGCCGCCCCGAGGAGCAGCCAACGCCAGCCGAAGTCGCGGTTGCGCGCGTTCGCCGCGTCGAGGGCGATGCGCAGCCGGAGCGGCGCGCCCGGCGCCGCCCACGAGAGGCCGGGTCGCAGCGCCACGTTCGAGTCCGGCGCGAGGCCGAGCGCGATCTCGACCTCGGGGCGGAGGCCCCATTTCCCGAGCTCCCAGCCGCCCGCCGCGGCGATCTCGAACACGCCGCCCTTCTCGCCGGGGTCGAGGCCCAGCTCGCCGCCGCCGGCCAGGGAGACGTGGAGGACGGGCCCGGACACCTCGGCGCCCGCGGAGGCCGGCGAGGCGAGGACGGCGAGCGCGAGGCAGAGGGCCGCGCCGGGCCCGGGGACGGCGCGGGCGCGGAGGGGGCGGGAGCGACGCATCGCGGCGAAACCTACGACGGGCCGAATCCCCGGGCAAGCCGCCGGGTTGCCTCGCCGAGGGGGAAGGGGGTAGAGGATGCCCCGATGCAGGGCACCCTCGACATCGCCGCCATGCCGTCGGCCGCGCACACGATCGACACGTCCGGCACGCTGTGCCCGTATCCGATCGTGGAGACGGCCCGCGCGCTCCGGAGGCTCGCGCCGGGCGAGGTGCTCTGCGTCGTCGCGACCGACGCCGGCATCCAGACGGACATGCCGATGTGGTGCAAGGCGACCCGGAACGAGCACCTCGGCACGTTCCGCGACGGCGCGGCCTTCCGCAGCTGGGTGAGGAAGAAGAGGTAGCGCGTGCCGGGCAAGGCCATCGCCATGATCTCGGGGGGGCTCGACTCGACGCTCGCCGTGGCGCTCGTGCGCCGGCAGGGCATCGAGGTGAAGGCGATCAACTTCTACACCGGCCTCTGCATCACCGAGACGCAGCGCCGCAAGGGCGGTCGCCCCGACGGCACCATCCCCGAGAACGAGGCGCTGCGCGCCGCCGCGGAGCTCGAGGTGGACATCGAGTACGTGGACATCTCCGGCTCCGGCTACTTCGACATGCTGGTGCAGCCGCGCTGGGGCTACGGCGCGAACGCCAACCCCTGCGTGGACTGCCGCGTCTTCATGATGCGCAAGGCGCGCGAGATCATGCTCGCCGAGGGCGCCGACTTCGTCTTCACGGGCGAGGTGCTGGGCCAGCGCCCGAAGAGCCAGCGGCGCGACACCCTGCGCATCATCGAGCGGGAGAGCGGGCTCGAGGGCCGGCTGCTCCGGCCGCTCTCCGCGAAGCTGCTCGAGCCCACCCTCCCGGAGCGCGAGGGGATCGTCGACCGCGATCGGCTCCTCGACATCAGCGGCCGGTCCCGCAAGCGCCAGATGGAGCTCGCGCGCGAGCTCGGCATCGCGAGCTGGCCCCAGCCGGCGGGCGGCTGCTGCTACCTCACCGACGAGAGCTTCGCCGAGAAGTTCTTCGACCTGCTCGACTCCCGGGAGGCGAGCGGGGCGGCGAGGCGCATCGACCGCGACGACGTGGTGCTGCTCTCCACCGGGCGTCACTTCCGGCTCTCGCCGCGGGCGCTGCTCGTGGTCGGGCGCACCGAGGTCGAGAACGTCCTCCTCGAGAAGTTCGTCGAGGGAAGGGCGCGGGTGGAGGCGAAGGGCGTGCTCGGGCCGGTGGCCCTCGTGGAGGGCGTGCCGACCTGGGAGGAGCGGGTGCTCGCCTGTCGCATCGTGGCGCGCTACGGCAAGGGCAAGGACCAGCCCGCCGTGACGGTGGAGTGGCGGGAGGGCGACCAGGTGGAGGAGCACGTGGTCGGGCCCGAGCGCGACGAGGTCCGGATCGAGGCCCTGCGGGTGGGTTGACCGGCCGTCCGGCTTGCGCCAGGGCAAGCCGGTCGACCGATCGGGTCAGGCGCAGCCCCTGCGCGCCGCCGGGTGCGACCGAAGCGCGCGACGAGGTTCCGGGGAGGACCCGGGAGTGGTATCACCACGCCCCACGGACGCCGGGCCCGGCGTCCGAAACCGACAGCACGGAGAAGGACCGATGCCCCAGAAGCGCATCTTCTCGTTCGGCGGCGGCAAGGCGGACGGCAACAAGGACATGAAGGACCTGCTCGGCGGCAAGGGTGCCGGGCTCGCGGAGATGTCCAACATCGGCATCCCGGTTCCCCCGGGCTTCACGATCACCACCGAGGTCTGCACCGACTACTACCGCTCGGGGAAGAAGCTGCCGAAGGCGCTCGAGGGCGACATCCGCGGGGCGATGAAGAAGACCGAGGCCCTCGTCGGCAAGAGGTTCGGCGACCCCGAGAATCCGCTCCTCGTCTCGGTCCGCTCCGGCGCGCGCGTATCCATGCCCGGCATGATGGACACGGTCCTCAACCTGGGCCTCAACGACCGGTCCGTGGAGGCCCTGTCGAGCCGCTCCGGCAACCCCCGCTTCGCGTGGGACAGCTACCGCCGCTTCGTGGCGATGTTCGGCGACGTGGTCCTGGGCCTCAAGCCCGAGAAGAAGGAGGACCGCGATCCGTTCGAGGTCATCCTCGAGGCGAAGAAGCACGCCCGCGGGGTGAAGTACGACTCCGAGCTGCCCGCCGACGCGCTCCGCGAGCTCGTCGGGGAGTTCAAGGCCGAGATCAAGCGGCGCACCGGTCAGGAGTTCCCCGACGACCCGTACCGCCAGCTGGTCGAGGCGGTGCTGGCCGTCTTCCGCTCCTGGGAGAACGACCGGGCCATCGCCTACCGCAAGATGTACGGCTACCCGTCGTCGTGGGGGACCGCCGTCAACGTCCAGTCGATGGTGTTCGGGAACATGGGCGACGACTCGGGCACCGGCGTCGCGTTCACCCGCAACCCGGCCACCGGCGAGAACGAGTTCTACGGCGAGTTCCTGGTGAACGCCCAGGGCGAGGACGTGGTGGCCGGCACCCGCACCCCGCAGAAGATCGCCCAGCTCGAGGCGAAGTGGCCGGCGGTGGCGAAGCAGCTCGAGGACACCCGGCTGAAGCTCGAGCGCCACTACCGCGAGATGCAGGACATCGAGTTCACCATCGAGCAGGCGAAGCTCTACGTCCTGCAGACGCGCACCGGGAAGCGCACCGGCCTCGCCGCCGTGCGCATCGCCGTGGAGATGGCGGACGCGAAGCTCATCACGAAGGAGGAGGCCCTCGCCCGCATCGACCCCGAGGCGCTCAACCACCTGCTCCGCCCGATCTTCGACGCCGACCGGAAGAAGGAGGCGGTGAAGTCCGGCAAGCTGCTCGCGAAGGGCCTGCCGGCGGGCCCGGGGGCCGCCTCGGGCAAGCTCGTCTTCTTCGCCGAGGACGCCGAGGCGTGGCACGCACGCGGCGAGGCGGTGATCCTCGCCCGCCACGAGACCAGCCCGGAGGACATCCGCGGGATGGCGGCCTCCGAGGGCTTCCTCACCGCCTTCGGCGGCATGACCTCCCACGCGGCCCTCGTGGCGCGCCAGATGGGAAAGGTGGCCATCGTCGGCTGCGAGGCGATCTCGTTCGACTACCACGCCCGCAAGATGAAGGTCGCCACCGAGAAGGGCGAGCGCACCTTCGCCGAGGGTGAGTGGGTCTCCATCGACGGCTCCTCGGGCGAGGTGCTCGAGGGCCGCCTCGACACGAAGCCGTCCGAGGTCGTGCAGGTGCTCGTGGAGAAGTCCCGCGACCCGAAGGACGCGCCGGTCTACCGCGAGTTCGCCAAGATCATGGGCTGGGCCGACGGCGCCCGGCGGCTGAAGGTCCGCGCCAACGCCGATCAGCCCGACCAGGCCACCACCGCCATCGCGTTCGGCGCCCAGGGCATCGGGCTCTGCCGCACCGAGCACATGTTCTTCGGCGAGGGGAAGATCGGCCCGATGCGCGAGATGATCGTGGCCGAGACCGTGGCCGACCGGCGCGCGGCGCTCGCCAAGCTCCTCCCGCTGCAGCGCGAGGACTTCCGAGGCATCTTCGAGGCGATGGGGCCGCGCCCGGTCACCATCCGCACCATCGACCCGCCGCTCCACGAGTTCCTGCCCCACGACGAGGCCGGCCAGGCCGAGCTGGCCCGCGCCACGGGGAAGCCGCTCGCCAAGATCCGGGCCCGCATCGACGACCTGCACGAGTCGAACCCGATGCTGGGCAATCGTGGCTGCCGCCTGGGCATCGCGTACCCCGAGATCACCGAGATGCAGGCCCGGGCGATCCTGGAGGCGGCCTGCGACGCCGCCGCGAAGGGCGTGAAGGTCGAGCCCGAGATCATGATCCCCCTCGTCGGCTCGAGGAAGGAGCTCGACGACCAGGCCGCCATCGTCCACCGCGTGGCGGACGAGGTGCTGGCCGCACGCGGCCAGAAGGTGAAGTACTCCGTCGGCACGATGATCGAGATCCCGCGCGGCGCGCTCACCGCGGACGAGATCGCGAAGACCGCCGAGTTCTTCTCCTTCGGCACGAACGACCTCACCCAGACCACCTTCGGCCTCTCGCGCGACGACACCGGCCCGGTGCTGGCCGCGTACCTCGAGAAGGAGATCTACTCGGTCGATCCCTTCGTGTCGGTGGACCGCGACGGCGTCGGCGAGCTCATGCGCATCGCCGTCGAGAGGGGCCGGCGCACCCGGCCCGGCATGAAGATGGGCATCTGCGGCGAGCACGGAGGCGATCCCGCCTCGGTGATCTTCTGCCACGAGATCGGCCTCGACTACGTGTCGTGCTCCCCGTACCGGCTCCCCATCGCGCGCCTCGCCGCGGCGCAGGCCGCGCTGAAGGAGGCGGCGGCGACGAAGAAGAAGCCCGCCCGCCGAGCGGGCGCGAGGAATGCGGGACGGAAGATGGCCGCCCGGAAGGTCGCGCGCACGAGGCGGCCCGGCAAGGCGGGCCGGCGGTAGGTCCAGGTACGGACGCCTCCGGCGCCGGGATCCCCGGTGCCGGGGGCGCCTCTTTGACGGGACCCCGTCCGTCGGGCACACTCGCCGTGATTGGTCCGATGAGCCGCCCCGACGCCCGACATCTCCTCCTGGCCGCGAGCGCGCTGCTGCTCGCGGGCCTCGCCGCGAGCGCCGGGCCCGGCCGGGCGGGCGATCCGGTGGAGGATTCCGCGTCCGCGCCGCAGGCCTCCACGCCCGCGCCGGAATCGACCCCCGAGCCGGTGGCCCGGTCGACGCCCGAGCCGGCGTCCACGACCACGTCCGAGCCGGCGTCCCGGTCGGCCCCCGAGCCCGCGACGCCGGCCGCGGCGGATCCCGCCCCGGCGCAAACGGTCGAGGCCGTCCAGGCCGCGGCGGGCGAGCCCCTGCCGCCGCTCGGCGAGGCGCGCCTCGACCTCGCACGCGGAAGGTGGGTCGCGCCGCTCGGCGACGCCGAGGCCGTCCTCACGATCGACGCCACCCTCCAGGCGCGCCTCGAGCGGCAGCTCGCATCGTGGAACATGCCGTGGGGGGTGGTGGTCATGCTCGAGCCCGCGACGGGCCGGGTGCTGGCGATCGCGGAGCACTCCCGCGCCCAGCCAGGCCGGCGCGATCTCGCGCTCACGCCGCTCTCGCCGGCCGCCTCGATCTTCAAGCTGGTCACGGCCGCCGCCCTGCTCGAGGCGGGCATCGACCCCGACGCGACCGTCTGCTACCACGGCGGCCGCCACCGCCTGCAGCCGCGCCTGCTCGAGGACGACCCCCGCCGCGACCGGCGCTGCGCATCGCTCAACACCGCGTTCGGCCATTCGACGAACGCGGTCTTCGCGAAGCTCGCCGACCGGGGCCTCGACGCGGACGCGCTGCGCGCGACCGCCGGTCGGTTCCTGTTCAACGCCCCCATCCCGTTCGAGCGGCCCGTCGAGCCCTCGCCGGCCAGCATCGGGGACGAGCCGTTCGAGGTGGCCCAGGCGGCGGCCGGCTTCGGCCAGGTGCGGATGTCGGCCCTGCACGGCGCGCTCCTGGCCGCGCTGGTCGCGAACGGCGGCATGCTGGTCCCGCCGCGCCTCGTGGAGGAGCTTCCGGGTGGGATGGTCTCGCCCGGGCCGGCCCCGTGGCGCGTGGTGGACGAGGCGGTGGCCGCACGCCTGGCGGGCATGATGGAGGCGACCGTCACCCAGGGTACGGCCCACCGGGCGCTCGGCAGCCGCATCCCGCCCGCGCTCCGGGGCGTGGCCATCGCCGGGAAGACGGGCTCGCTGGCCGAGCGGGAGCCGTACCGCGACCACTCGTGGTTCGTCGGCTACGCCGGAACGCTCGCGCCCGAGGTCGCACTCGCCGTGGACGTGGTGAACGACCGGCTCTGGCGCGTGCGCGCGACTCAGCTCGCGCGCGAGTCGCTGGAGATCTTCTACGGCCTGCGCCTTTCGGATGCCGGCGTCACGGGCCGGAACCGGATGGCCGCCGCGCGCTGAGCGCGCCCCGTCATCGAAGCTCGACGAGGTGGGCGTCCGAGAGGCGCTTCATCGCCTTCAGGACCTCGATCTCCCGCATCGGCGCGAGGCGCGCCAGCGCGGAGAGGTCGCGCCGGCCGTCGCAGCGCGAGAGGAGGTACTTGTCGGCCGCCGCCACGCGGAGCCGGGCGATCCCGTCCGGCTCGACGACGAGGCGCGGCGTGCGCGGCGGCGCGAGGAGCTCGATGCGGAGCTGCTCGAGCAGCGCCCGCTCCGCCTCGACGAGCAGCGCGCGCGCCGAGTCCGAGCCGGGCGAGAGCTCGACCGCACGCCCGGCCACGAGCTCGGCATCCGAGGCGCGCCCCGCCGCCAGCATCTGGCGCGCGCGATCCATGAGCTCGGAGGAAGCCGAGGCGGCCGTGGGCACCGGCGCCGCCGGCGCCAGCGCGGCCCTGAGCACGCCCTGGCGCGCGAGGGCGTAGAGGCGCTGGTAGAGCTGGAAGTCGGTCGCGTGGAGGGCGAGGCCGATCTCGTCGATGGTCTTGCCCTCGCGGGCGAGCGCCACCATGCGTCCGTCCACGGTCGTGGGCCGGAGCGTCGGGGGAACCCTCGCCTCGTCGACCTCCAGCGCGGCGGCGCCGGTGGGGAACTCGCCGCGGAAGGCGTTCCAGGCGGTGGCCCGGAACTCGGCCTCCTTCAGGATGTCGGCGAGCGGGATCACCGCGTCGAGCTCGTCGATCGCGGGGGGCGCGGCGTCGTCGAGCGAGAAGACGCCCGAGTCCCACAGGAAGACGTCGAGCAGGGTCTCCCGGATCTTGATGGCGAGGACGTCGCGGATGACGTCGGGCGTCACCACGCCGACCATGGTGAGCACCTTGCCGAGGCGGACCTTCGTCTCCTCCTGCGTCTTGAACGCCTTCGCGAGCTGCTCCTCGGTGATGTGCCCGAAGTTGACGAGCAGCTGGCCGAGGTACTCGCGCGGATCGTTGGAGGCCGCGCCCACGGCCCGCCCGCCGCGCAGGTGGACGGTCTTCCGCACGGTGCCGCGCTCGCAGGTCAGCGCGCCGGTGGCCTGCCGCTGGGCCAGGTGCGTCACCAGGTCGGTGAGCGGGAAGGCCGCGAAGCTGCCCATGAGGCCGCGCATCCGGCGTCGAGTGTCGCGCGCCGCGGCGTCTGGCGGCAAGGCGGGGACCGGTGTACAAGGCCCCACATGACGGACGCCGCACCCTCCTCCGACCGCCTTCGCCTCTGGGCGGGGCTCGCCGTCTTCGCGGCGGTGACGGCCCTCGTGGCCCAGCGTGCCCTCGACGTGCTGGTCGTCCAGCCGGGCGAGCTGTCCGCGGCCCGCGCCGCGGCGTTCGACGCCACGCCCGCGAACATCGAGGCACCACCGGTGAACCTGGCCACCCTGGACGGGAAGCGGTTCGACCTGTCGGCCTACCGCGGCAAGGTGGTCTTCCTCAACTTCTGGGCGACCTGGTGCCCGCCGTGCCGGGAGGAGATGCCCAGCATGCTCGCCCTGGGGCGCGAGCTGGCGGCGCGGTACCCGGGCAAGTTCGAGATGATCGCCGTCTCCGTGGACGAGAGCGTCGGGTCCATCCAGGAGTTCTTCGCGGCCCCTCCGTACGGTGGCGCCGATCGCATCGGCGTCACGGTCGCGCTCGATCCCGACCAGAAGGTCACGCAGGCGTACTACTGCACCGCGCGCGGGAAATGCCCGGACCTCAAGTTCCCGGAGTCCTACATCGTGGACGGGCGCGGTCGCCTCGTGTCCTACGTGGTGGGACCGCGGAACTGGTCGGTGCCGGCGGCCCGGGAGTTCCTGGAGCGGCTGCTCCGGTCGTAGTCCGCGATCGGCTCATACGGACAGTACGCGCGACTGCGACCCGGCCGTCCACGGCATGACGCAACGCGTCCACAACCGGTAAAACGGGCGCTTTCCGGCGTCACGCGCGGGGATGTCCGGGGCCAAACAGCCGGATTTCATTGATAGACGTTCCGGGCGTGCACTATAAACGCCTCGGAATCTCTGGGAATCCGGGCAATCTGACGGCGGCTAGGCCGGAGGGGCGCGTGGGCGGTGCGGGTCCATCGATCCCCGTGGTCATCATGGGGCTCGGGCACATCGGTCGGGCGATCGGACGTGCGGCTCTGGGCCGGCACGGCCTCGTGGTCGTCGGCGCCGTCGACCGCGACCCGGCCCTCGCCGGCCGCCCGCTCGGCGAGGTCCTCGACGCCCCGGCGCCGGACGTCCGCGTGTCGGCCGAGCTCGGCCAGGCGATCGCGGGCCACCCCACCGGCGCCGTGCTCCACGCGACCGGGAGCCGCCTCGACCAGGTCCTCCCCGAGATCCAGGCGATCGTCCGGGCCGGCTGGCACGTCGTCTCGACCTGCGAGGAGCTCGCCTTCCCGGCGCTCGACCACGGCGACGAGGCCAAGGCCCTCGACGCGCTCTGCGAGCAGCACGGGGTCGCGGTGGTGGGCACGGGCGTCAACCCGGGGTTCGCGCTCGACCGGCTGCCGGCGTTGCTCGCCCAGACGGTGGGCGAGGTCCGCCACGTCCACGCCGTCCGGGTGGTGGACGTGTCCTCGCGCCGCAGCGGCCTGCAGAGGAAGGTCGGGGTGGGCCTCACGCCCGAGGCGTTCGACGCGGCGGCCGACCGCGGCGAGATCGGCCACGTCGGCCTCGCGCACTCGGCGGCGCTCGTGGCGGAGTCCTGCCTCGGCCTCGAGGAGTACGAGGTGGACGAGGAGCTCGAGCCGCTCGTGGCCGAGGAGGGCGACCCGGGGCCGCCCAGGGTCGAGGCGGGCCAGGTGGCCGGCGTCCACCAGACCGCGCGCGTGTTCGCCGAGGAGCGCGAGGTGGTCCGCCTCGAGGTGGTGCTGGCCCTCGGGGCCGAGCGCCCCCGCGACGAGATCACCATCGACGCAGAAGCGCACCTGCATCTGACCGTGGAGGGGGGCCTCCCCGGAGATCTCGCCACCGCTCACGCGGTGGTCAACGCCGTCCCGGCGGTGATGGAGCGGCACGGGCTCCTCACGGTGCTCGACCTTCCCGCCGGGAGGTGAACGGAGAGCCATGCTCGACAAGTCCCTCATCGGCCGTGAAAGCGAGCCGGCCATTCACGAGGTCGAGAAGAGCGCCATCCGGCGCTTCGCCGACGCGCTGGGCGATCCGAACCCGATCTACCAGGACGAGTCCGCGGCCCGGTCCGCCGGGCACGCCACCATCGTGGCCCCGCCCACCTTCCCGGTGGCGCTCACCGCCAACGAGCGGTTCCGCCACTCGCTCGACCTCGGCACCCGCTCCATCCTGCACGGCGAGCAGGGCTTCGAGTACGCGCGCCCGCTGCTCGCGGGCGAGCGGGTCACGGTGGTGTCGCGGGTGGCGGACGTCCAGGAGCGGCCGGGCGCCAGCGGGCCGATGGACGTGCTCGTCATCGAGGACGAGGGGAGGGACGAGCGCGGCGAATGGGTGTTCCGCTCGCGCGCGACGTTCATCCTCCGGCGCGGATAGGGGAGCCATGCTGACGGCACGCCAGCTCTACTTCGAGGCGGTCAAGATCGGCGACGAGCTGCCGCCGCTCGTGAAGCCGCCCGTGGACCGGCTCCAGATCGCACGGTGGGTGGGCGCGGCACAGGACTTCAACCCGCTCTTCATCGACGAGCCGCACGCTCGCCAGGCCGGCTTCCCGAGCGCCCTCGTGCCCTGGATGATCGCGATGGGCTTCCTCGCCGAGCTCGGCACGGACTGGGTGCGGGGCGCGAGGCTGCGCAGGTTCAACTCGCGGTTCGTGAAGATCGTGTGGCCGGGCGACGTGCTCACCGCCCGCGGCAGGGTGGCCGACCGGCGCTTCGAGGAGGGCGGGCGCTACGCCGTCGACCTCGAGCTCTGGGCCGAGAACCAGCGCGGCGAGCTCGTCGTGCGCGGCCTCGCCACCTTCCAGCTCTACTACAGCTCCGAGGACGAGGCCCGGCAGCGCGCCGGCCAGCCGCCGCTCGTGGTGAGCCGCGAGGAGGAGGAGGCACGCCTCGCCCGCCTGTCGCGCGCACAGCCCCAGCGACCGCAGCCGCCCCAGAGCCGGCCGCTCGCTCCGGCCCGTGCCGTGGCGCCGCCCCCCGGGGCCGCGCCGCGGGCCCAGGGCGGTCCCATGCCTCCGGCATCCCTCGCCGCCCAGGCCGCGCACGGCCCGAGCGCCGCGGCCCGGTCCCGGCCGGCCCGCGCCGCCTCCCGGCCCGCCCGCGCGAGGCCCGCCGCGGCGAGGAAGGCCGCCAAGCGGTCCGCCGGCAAGGCCAAGGCGTCCCGGCCGCGTCCCGCCAAGCGCTCCGCTCGCAAGGACCGCGCGGCGCGAGCCCGGGCCCGCAAGCCGGCCAAGAAGGCTTCCGGCAAGAAGCGCCGGTAGGCGAGGTGCCGTTGCTCCGCGGTCCCGGCTCGCTGGCCCTCGCCGCCGCGCTCGCGGGCGCCACCGGCTGCCGCCGTGCCGCCGAGCCCTCCGCACCGGTTCCCGCCGCGGCCGAGCCGGCCCGCGAGGGCGCGGAGCGGTTCGCCGCGGCCCTCGCCGAGGGCGACGCCGCCTGGGCCCGTCGTGCCGACCGCGGCCGGCTCGACGCCGCCGTCGCCGCCTACGGCCGCGCGGCGGCGTGGCGCCCGGGCGTGCCCGAGGCGGAGCTGCGCCTCGCGCGCGCCGAGGCCTTCCGCGGCCTCGCCTCCACGACGCC
>Ga0335084_10005353_pt1 | contig 12683 bp, 8 predicted proteins | sample Lox_Sample_44_FD_206721 | JGI IMG/M metagenome (GOLD analysis project Ga0335084, IMG submission 206721) | Soil microbial communities from Loxahatchee National Wildlife Refuge, Florida, United States - Lox_Sample_4.4 | ecosystem: Environmental > Terrestrial > Soil > Wetlands | place: USA: Florida... | reverse complement strand
CGAGCAGCGGCACGATGATGAAGGCGAGCTCGAAGAAGTCGAGGAAGAAGGCGAGGAAGAAGGTGAGCAGGTTGACGACGATGAGGAAGCCGATCTGCCCGCCCGGCAGGCTGGTGAGCAGGTGCTCGATCCACAGGTCGCCGTTCACGCCGCGGAACGTCAGGCTGAAGACGGTGGCGCCGACCAGGATGAAGACGACGAAGGTGGTGAGCTTGGCGGTCGAGTTCATCGCCTGCATCAGCAGCGACCAGCTCAGGCGGCGGTTGATGAGGGCGAGGATCAGCGCGCCGGTCGCCCCCATGGCGCCGCCCTCGGTCGGCGTCGCCACGCCGATGAAGATGGTGCCGAGCACGAGGAAGATCAGGGCGAGCGGCGGGATCAGCACGAACACCACGCGGCCCACCAGCTTCCAGCCGCGCAACGGGCGCGCCTCGGGCGGCAGGGCGGGCGCGGCGCCCGGGTACATGACGGTCACGCCGAATACGTAGCTCGCGTAGAGCGCCGTGAGCACCAGGCCCGGCAGGATCGCGCCGGCGTACATGTCGCCGACCGAGCGGCCGAGCTGGTCGGCGAGCACGATCAGGACCAGTGACGGCGGGATGATCTGCGCGAGCGTGCCCGAGGCGGCGATGACGCCGCTCGCGAGGCGCCGGTCGTAGCCGTAGCGCAGCATGATCGGCAGCGAGATGAGGCCCATCGAGATCACCGAGGCGGCGACCACGCCGGTGGTGGCGGCCAGCAGCGCGCCGACGAAGACCACCGCGTAGGCGAGGCCGCCGCGGATCGGGCCGAAGAGCTGCCCGATCGTGTCGAGCAGGTCCTCGGCCATGCCGCTTCTCTCCAGGATCAGGCCCATGAAGGTGAAGAAAGGCACCGCGAGCAGCGTGTCGTTCGACATGATGCCGAAGATGCGCTCGGGCAGCGCCTGGAAGAGGGCCTCGTTGAGCAGCCCGAGCTGGATGCCGATCAGCCCGAACGAGAGGCCGAGCGCGGCGAGCGCGAACGACACCGGGAAGCCGAGCAGCAGGAACACGATCAGGCCGATGAACATGATCGGCGCGATGTTGGCGACGAGGAAGGCGCTCACTTCTGCCCCGCCTTCTCGACGTCGAGGACGATGTCGAGCCCCGGGTCCTTGTGCTTCTCGACCGGGTCCGGAATCAGGCCCTGCAGGAAGGCGATGCGCTTGATCAGCTCCGAGATGCCCTGCGCGGAGAGCAGGAAGAAGCCGAGCGGCACCAGCAGGCGCGCCGGCCAGCGGATCAGGCCGCCGGCGCTGCCGGAGATCTCGCCGCTGGTCCAGGCGTTCATGAAGATCGGCCACGACAGCCACATGATGAACAGCGACATCGGCAGCAGGAAGAAGACCAGGCCGAAGACGTCGATCCAGACCTGCGCGCGGCGCGAGAGGTGCGACGAGATGACGTCGATGCGGATATGCTCGTTGTGCAGCAGCGTGTAGCCGGAGCAGAGCAGGAACACCAGCGCGAACAGGTACCACTGCAGCTCGAGCCAGGCGTTCGAGGCGATGTTGAGGGCGTAGCGCGAGGTCGCGTTTCCGGCGCTCACCAGCACCATGACGAGGATCGCCCAGTAGATCAGACGGCCGACGTACTCGTTTGCGACGTCGATCGCGCGCGACAGCGCCAGCAGTGGTTTCATGTCAAGAGCCGTGAAAGTCTGTTGTCAGGCGGAGCGCATTCTCGAGGCGCGCTCCTGCATCGCGGCGTGCAGCCGCGGCTTGTAGCCTAGCGCAAAGAACAGCTCCGCGCAGAGGAAGATCGGCGCGACGAAGATCTGGAACAGGTTGTCGGTCAGGGCCGGCTTGCGGCCCTCGAAGACGTGGCCGACGAGCTGAAGGATCCAGCCGCCGGCGAACAGCGCGCCGAACCAGGTCCAGCCGGCCGCGGCGCCCTGGCGGGCCAGGGTATCCCCCAGGTAGACGAGGAGCGAGGTGACTCCGAGCATGGCGAGGCCGAGCGGAACGTCGAGCACGAAGTAGTAGGCGAGCACGACTGCGGCGAGGACCATCGCCGCCGTGAGCGTCGCGCCGCCCACGTCGACGCGCAGCCACGCGAGCGGGATGAACAGCGACAGCATGATCGCGGGGACGCCGACGAAATGCGTCGCCTTGTTGCGGCCGTCCTGGTGGTAGGCCGCGTAGAAGCCCATCTGCTCCTCGATCGACTTCATCTCCTCCTCCTCGGAAAGACACTATAATTCAGCGTTTTAACCGAGTCCATGGTCGTCACGCACGGCTCTTTGCAGAGCGCCCGGGGCCGGTGTGCGCTGACCATAGGCAACTTTGACGGCGTGCACCGCGGCCATCGCGCGCTCATCGCGCGCGTCACGGCCAGGGCACGCGAGCTGGGATTGGCTTCCTGCGTCCTCACCTTCGAGCCGCACCCGCGCGAATTCTTCGCGCGCGAAGCGGCGCCCGCGCGCATCACCCGGCTGCGCGACAAGCTGGAGCTGATGGCCGCCGCCGGCATCCAGCGCGTGCACGTCGAGCGCTTCGACGAGCGCTTCGCCCGCCTCCCGGCGGCGCGCTTCATCGACGAGGTGCTGCTGCGCGGGCTCGGCGTGCGGGCGCTTTTCGTCGGGCGCGACTTCCGTTTCGGCGAGCGCCGCGGCGGCGACTTCGCCACGCTCGAGGACGCGGCGCTGCGCCACGGCTTCGCGCTCGAGGCGATGCCCGACGTGCTGTTCGACGGCGAGCGCGTGTCGAGCTCCGCGGTGCGCGAGGCGCTCAAGGCGGGCGATCTCGCCGGCGCGGAGCGGCTGCTCGGACATCCCTACACGATCAGCGGCCGCGTGGCGCACGGCGCCAAGCTCGGCCGCGACCTCGGCTTCCCCACCGCCAACATCGTCCTGCGGCGGACCGCGCCGGTGTCCGGGATTTTCGCCGTTGAAGTCGAAGGGCTTGCTGAAGGAAAGAAAATGGGTGTCGCGAGCGTCGGCCGTCGCCCGACGGTCAATCCGGTGCCGATTCCCCTGCTCGAGGTGCACCTCTTCGATTGCGACCGCGATCTTTACGGCGAGCACATCAAGGTGCGTTTCCTGAAAAAGCTGCGCGACGAGCAGAAATACGACGGGCTCGAAGCGCTGCTGCGGGCGATCGCCCGCGACGCCGAGCAGGCAAGGGAGTACTTCGCGACGCATGGCTGACTACAAAGACACGCTCAATCTTCCCGAGACGCCGTTCCCGATGCGCGGCGACCTCGCCAGGCGCGAGCCACAGTGGGTGAAGGAATGGCAGGAGAAGGGCGTGTACAAGCGCCTACGCCAGGTGGCGAAGGGTCGGCCGCGCTTCGTGCTGCACGACGGGCCGCCGTACGCGAACGGCGACATCCACATCGGCACGGCGGTGAACAAGATCCTGAAGGACATCATCGTCAAGTCGAAGAACCTCGCCGGCTTCGACGCGCCTTACGTGCCGGGCTGGGACTGCCACGGCATGCCGATCGAGGTGCAGATCGAGAAGAAATACGGCAAGAACCTGCCGCCCGAGGAAACGCAGCGCCTGTGCCGCGCCTTCGCCACCGAACAGATCGCGCGGCAGAAGGCCGACTTCCAGCGCCTCGGCGTGCTCGGCGACTGGGACCATCCGTACCTCACCATGGCGTACGGCAACGAGGCCGACGAGATCCGCGTGCTCGGCAAGCTGCTCGCGAAGGGCTACATCTACCGCGGCCTGAAGCCGGTCAACTGGTGCTTCGACTGCGGCTCGGCGCTCGCCGAGGCGGAGGTCGAGTACGAAGATCGCAAGGATCCCGCCATCGACGTCGGGTTCAAGCTGGCGGATGCGGACAGGGAGAAGGTTCGACGGGCTTTTGGTCTGGACCATCTTCCTGGCGGTCCGATCTACGCGGTTATCTGGACGACGACTCCTTGGACCCTTCCGGCAAACCAAGCCCTGAACGTTCACCCCGAACTTCTGTATTCGCTTGTCGAGACGGAGCGAGGCGCGCTCATTCTTGCAGACGACTTGAAAGAAGCTTGTCTAGCTCGATTCAAGACTGCGCGTATTGATCCGACGAGCAAGCCTGATCACAGCACGCTCGGCAAGAATCTGGAAGGAATTCGCTTCCAGCATCCCTTCTATGATCGTGTTTCTCCAATCTACCTCGGCGAATACGTGACGCTCGACGCCGGCACCGGCGTCGTGCACTCCGCGCCGGCCTATGGCGTCGAGGACTTCGACTCCTGCCGCCACTACGGCATGAAGGACGACGAGATCCTGACGCCGGTGATGGGGGACGGAAAGTACGTCTCGTCGCTGCCGCTCTTCGGCGGCCTATCGATCTGGGAGGCGAACCCGAAGATCGTAAAGACGATCGAAGAGAAGGGCGCGCTGTTCTCGGTCGACTGGAAGCACACGCACAGCTACATGCATTGCTGGCGCCACAAGACGCCGGTCATTCTGCGCGCGACGACGCAGTGGTTCGCCTCGATGGACAAGCCCGTGAACGGCGAGTCATTGCGGCGGACCGCGCTGCGCGGCATCGAGAAGACGCAGTTCTTCCCTTCCTGGGGCCAGGCGCGCCTGCAGGGCATGATCGAGCATCGCCCGGACTGGACCCTCTCGCGGCAGCGCCAGTGGGGCGTGCCGATGCCGTTCTTCCTGCACAAGGAAACCGGCGCGCTGCATCCGCGCACGCAGGAGCTCCTCGAGGCGGTGGCGAAGCGGGTCGAGAAGGGCGGCATCGAAGCCTGGCAGAAGGTGAGCGCCGAGGAGCTGCTCGGGGCCGAGGCCGCGCAATACGACAAGAGCCGCGACACTCTCGACGTCTGGTTCGATTCGGGCTCGACGCACTTTACCGTGATCCGTGGCTCGCATCGCGGCGACACGAATTTCCCGGCCGACCTCTACCTCGAGGGCTCGGATCAGCACCGCGGCTGGTTCCACTCCTCGATCCTGATCTCGTGCATGCTGGACGGCGTGCCGCCCTACGACGGTCTTCTCACTCACGGCTTCGTCGTCGACGGCGAAGGCCGCAAGATGTCGAAGTCGAAGGGCAACGTCGTCGCCCCGCAGCAGGTGTCGAATACGCTGGGCGCGGAAATCCTGCGCCTCTGGGTGGGCAGCACCGACTACTCGGGCGAGCTGTTCATCTCCGACGAGATCCTCAAGCGGGTGGTCGAGACCTACCGGCGCATCCGGAACACGCTGCGCTTCCTGCTCGCCAACACTTCTGACTTCGACGCGGCCAGGCATGCCGTGCCGGTCGAACGGATGGTCGAGATCGACCGCTACGCCCTCGCCCTGGCGAGGAAGATGCAGGAGGCCGCGACCGCCGACTACGAGAAATACCAGTTCCATCTGGTCATGCAGCGCATTCAGACTTTCTGCTCGGAGGAGCTGGGCGCGTTCTACCTCGACGTCCTCAAGGATCGCCTCTATACCTGCGGCGCCGATTCGCAATCGAGGCGCTCCGCGCAGACCGCGCTCTACCACATCATCCATAGCCTGGTGCGGCTGATGGCGCCGATCCTGAGCTTCACCGCGGAGGAAGCCTGGCAGGTGTTCGCCAAAGAGGGCAGCGTGTTCGAGAGCACTTGGCATTCCGTGCCCGACCCGAAGCTGGACGAATCCGTCCTGCATGGCTGGGGAGACGTGCGCCAGCTGCGTGAGATCGTCACCAAGAAAATCGAGGAACGGCGCGTTCAAAAGGAGCTCGGCTCCTCCCTGGAGGCGGAGCTGGATATCCGCGCTTCCGGGGCGCTCTACGATTCTCTTGTCCGGCTGGGAGAGGACCTGAGGTTCGTATTCATCACGTCCCGGGCCACCGTGCATCGCGCTGACGGCCCCGTTCTCGTGGAAGTCACCCCGAGTTCAAATCGAAAATGCGAGCGCTGCTGGCACTACCGCGCCGACGTGAACGGGGAAGGGCTCTGCGGCCGCTGCGTGAGCAACCTGAGAGGCCCCGGGGAGCCGCGCCGGCATGCCTGACGCGTCCTCCCAGTGGGCCTTTCTCCACCCGGCCACGCCGTGGTTCGGCGCCGCCGCAACGGTCGTGGCGCTCGACCAGCTGGTGAAGTGGGCGGTGCTCGGCTACTTCGCCGGACGCCATCCGGTCGAGCCGGTGACGTCGTTCTTCAACCTCGTGCTCGCCTGCAACAAGGGCGCCGCCTTCAGTTTCCTCGCCGGCGCGCCCGGCTGGCAGACGCCGCTCTTCACCGCCTTCGCGCTCGTCGCCTCGGCGGTGGTCGGCGTGCTGATCGTGCGCAACGCGGGCAAGCGCCTGCTTTGCGCCGGGCTCGCCCTGATCCTGGGCGGCGCGCTCGGCAACGTCGTCGACCGGCTGCGCTTCGGCTGCGTGGTCGATTTCCTCGATTTCCACACCGTCGCGCTGCACTGGCCGGCCTTCAACGTCGCCGATTCGGCGATTACACTGGGCGCCGTGGCGCTGATCCTCGACAGCCTGCTGCACCGCGAGTCCGGCAATGCCCGGCACGCCTGACATGGAAGTGGTGCTCGCCAACCCGCGCGGCTTCTGCGCCGGCGTGGAGCGCGCCATCGAGATCGTCGAGCGCGCGCTCGCGCAGTACGGCGCGCCGATCTACGTGCGCCACGAGATCGTGCACAACACCTACGTGGTGGAGAACCTGCGCGCCAAGGGCGCCGTTTTCGTCGAGGAGCTCGACGAGGTGCCGGCCGGCGCGATCGTCGTCTTCAGCGCGCACGGCGTCGCCAAGGCGGTGCGCGCGCACGCCGAGCACCGCGGCCTGAGGGTGTTCGACGCCACCTGCCCGCTGGTCACCAAGGTGCACATCGAGGTGACCAAGATGCTGCGCGCCGGCTACGAGATCGTGATGATCGGCCACCGCGGCCATCCCGAGTCCGAGGGCACGATGGGACAGGCGAGCGCCGGCATGCACCTCGTCGAGACGGTCGAGGACGTGGCGAGCCTCGCGCCGCGCAATCCGTCGAAGCTCGCCTACGTCACGCAGACCACGCTGTCGGTGGACGACGCGGCGAACATCGTGGCGGCGCTGAAGGCGCGCTTTCCCGCGATCCGCGGCCCCAAGCGCGACGATATCTGCTACGCCACGCAGAACCGCCAGGACGCGGTGAAGTTCATGGCGCCGAAGTGCGACGTGGTGATCGTCGTCGGCTCGCCGAACAGCTCCAATTCCAACCGGCTGCGCGAGGTCGCGCAGGGCTGCGGCAGCGATGCCTACATGGTCGACAACGCCGCCGAGCTGAAGGCCGAGTGGATCGCCGGCAAGGGGCGCATCGGCGTCACGGCGGGCGCCTCGGCGCCCGCGGTGCTGGTGGAGCAGGTCGTCGCCCGCCTGCGCGAGCTCGGCGCGAAGCGCGTCACGCAGCTCTCCGGCATCGAGGAGCACATGGTGTTCCCGCTGCCCAAGGAACTCAGGGCCGCGGTTTGAGCCCGGGCTGGCCGCGCCTCGCGCTGGCGCTCGGCCTGTCGGTCCTGTTGCATCTCGCCGTGCTGCTTCTCATGCAAATGCCGGCGCCTTCGTCATCGAAGGAGGGCGCGGCGGTGAACGTGCTGCTCCTGCCGCTCGAGCCGCCGGGCAGCCTCGCCGCTCCGCCGGTCGCGGGCACGCCGGCGAAGCCCAGGCCCGAGCGCCAGAAAGAGCGCGGCGTGGACCGGCCGCCGCAGCCGGTCGGCCGTCCCGCGCCCGAGGGCGAGGCTCCGCTCCGGTCGTCTTCGATCAGTATCGGCCCGGCGTCCTCGCCGGTCGAGCCGCCCGCCTCGCACCTCGCCGACGCACGCACGTACGTCGCACCTGAGAGCCTGAGCTCGGCGCCGCGCCTTACCGGCGGCTTCACCGCGTTCTATCCGCGGCTCGCCTACCGGCAAGGTCGCAAGGGTGTGGTGGTCCTGCAGCTCATGATCGATGAGCGGGGGACCGTCACCGAGGCGCTGCCGCTTGCCGGCACGAGCCCGGACTTCGTCGACGCGGCGATCGAGGCGCTGCGCCGCGCGCGCTTCCAGCCCGCCGAGGGACCGGAAGGCCGGCCGGTGCGCGCGCGCGCCTACTTCGCGGTCAGCTTCGTGCTCGAATAGGCCGCATGGCGCGAAAACCGATTCCTGCCGCCGAACCCGCGAAGACCGATCCGGCGAGCGGCTTGCCGGTCGGCTGGATCGCACTGGCGGTCGTCGTCGCCGCTGCCGTGTGGTTCCTCGTCTCGCCCGACTTCCGGGGCGGCGGCGCGCGAGGCGACCTGCCGGTGGAGGCGGCCTTCCGCCGCGAGCCGGCCGGCCAGGGCTTGACCCTGCTGCTGACCAACAAGTCCGGCCGGCCTCTCACTCTCGACGCGACGGTGAAGCGCCCGCGACTCAAGCAGACGAAGACCTACCGGCTCGAAGTGCCGGCCGGCGCAACGATCGAGCTCGGCTATCGCCAGGGCTGGTCGTTCGCCTCGGGCGACACCGTGTCGCTGGTCCACGAGGACTACAACGCCTGGGACGGCCTGATCGAGTAGCCGTCCCAGGGAACCGCCGCCGCTAGCGCACCCGGTAGGAGAAGCGCTTCACCAGCGTGCCGGAGGCGTTGGTGTTGACGTTGGAGGTCGTCTTCGTCGTATCGGCGCCGGTCGTGATCGCCTTGATGGCTCCGTTCGGCAGCTGGACGACTGCGACGCCCACCGTGATCGTCTTCTGGTTCGCCCAGCCCACCGCCCCGTTGGGCGAGGTGCTGATCGGCAGGCCGCTCCTGAAGTCGAACTGATACTGGAAGCTCGATCCGCCGACCGCGCACACCGCGCCGCCCGCCGTGTTCGCCGGCACGTTGGTGGTGACGAAGATCGTGCCGTTGACCAGGCGCGGGTCGACCAGGTTCACGCCCTCGCCGGGGCTGTCCTGCACCGCCGGCGTGCCGAAGCTCGGGTTGAAGTCGATGAACCAGCCGTCGTTGGTGTTCCAGTTCATGGTCACGGTCGGCGTGGTGCTGATGCCGCGCTCCGTCGGCGAGATCTTCGTGAAGCTGCGCTGCACGAGCGCGGTGTCGGTGCGCAGGCTTGCCTGCACGCCGCTGCTGTACGCCTTGTCCTTGAAGGCATAGAAGGACTGCTGCCAGGCCGACGCGCCGGCGCCCTGGTCGGTCAGGTCCGGCGTGCCGAGATAGCGGCCGGTGCCGATGAACAGGACGTAGTCCGTGCCGATGATCGACGGAATCGGCCGCGAAGTGATCGGCTGGCCGCGGCCCGACGCGTCCTTCAGCGTCGTGATCTTGATGACGGTCACGGGCGCCGGGCTGGCGGGGGTCGCGGGCGGCACCAGCGGCGCGCTCACGTCGAGGCGCCAGACGTTGCCGAGCTGGTCGCCGGCGTAGACGTACTGGAAGGTAGCGTCGATCTTGCCGCCGTTGGTGTAGTACGGCGCGGCCTTCATCAGGCCCGACGGCGTGGTCGCGTTCCCGACGCCGGTAGGGACCTTGTTGAGGAGCTCGCCGGTAATGGCGTCGACCACCCAGAAGAATCCCGTTCCGCTGCCGGTGCTGGCACCGATGGTAACGTTGTTGTTCAGCCCGGAGGTGAAGACCACCACCCAGCGGCCGTCGTAGGCGCGCTTGCCGAAGACCGGGTTGCCGTAGGTGAGCCCGATGTCCACGTCGGCGGTCGACGGGTCGCACTGCGTCTTGTCGGCGCACCATTCCCACAGCGCCTTCGGCGAGCTCGGGTCGGTGACGTCGAGCGCGTAGTAGCCGCGTCCGCCGCCCGCCGCGCCGCCGACGAGGATCGTCTTCCAGGCGCTGGCGGTCGTGTCGTAGACGTCGTTCACCTCGGGCGAACCCTCGACGAAGTAGGTGTGCGTCGCCGAGTAGGTCTTGTCGGCGAGGATCGGCATCATCGGCATCAGGAAGCGCGGCAGATAGGCCCAGGCCTCCGCGCCGGTGTTGCCGTCGAAGGCGTGCAGGAAGCCGTCGTTCGCGCCGACGTAGACCCGCGGCGCGCGGCTGGCCTGCGCCGTGATGAACGAGCTGTAGCTGCCGCCGTAGTCGAAGATCGGCGCGCGCACATAGTTCGGCTTCGCGCTGATCGTGTCGCCCATGATGGTCTGCGTCACGGTACCCGTCGCCGGGTCGACCACCGTCCGATCGCGGAACAACGGCGAGGTGGAGCTGGGCGAGGCTTCGTTTCCGGTCTGGCCGCGCAGGAAGTCCACCAGGGTCGAACCGCCATTGATGGTCGTCTGCTGCGCCGACGAAAGGCTGGTGCATTGCGATAGCAGGGGCACGTTGTACAGAGTGGAGCCCGGGTTGGTGTCGCACTTATGGGTGAAGAAGGCCTGCTCGGTGGCGTTGAGCGACGCGAACGTAAAGTTCTTCACCTTGTTCGTGCCCGCGGGATCGAACGTAAGGATCGTCCGCGTATCGGTCGTCGCGGTGACTCGCCCGAGCAGGAGCTGGTCGCCCTGCCACTGGATGTTCGGATCGACGTTGCCGGTCGCCGGGTCGATCAGCTGCGAGAAGACGCGGCCCGCCCAGGTGTTGGTCTCGTACGTCGTGCTGAAGATCTGGTTGTCGGTCTGCGTCACGTTCGGGCTGGAGGTCGCCGAGGCGGAGGCCGCGGCGAACTGCGAGCCGAGGGCCGTCAGCGTGTTCTGGATGCCCGTGGAGAGCGCATCGACGTTGGTGCCGAGGTAGTACTGCCCGCGGCCGTTCACCGCCGCATGCCAGAGGTCGTCGAGCGCGGACGGATTGTCATTGATCGGTTGCGGCCAGTTGCATGTGCCGGTGGTCCAGAAGCAGGCGTCAGCGGCACCGGCCTTGATGTTCGCAAAGTCGCCGGTGCTCGCCGTGTCGTAGTCGGGCTGGTAGCGCATCAAGCCGTCGGCGAGGCCGACCGTAAACGTCACCATGGCCTGGTGGGCGGCGTAGTTCTTCGATCCCGAGGTCACCGGCACGTTGTTGGGCGAGACATCGAGGCTGGAGGCGTTGAGCGCCGGGCCGGTGCTGTTGCCCTTCGTGTCCTTGCCGCCGCGCAGGTCGCTGCGGTAGTAGTACATCGCCACGTCGGCGAGCGTGTCGGAATAGCCGCCTACGGTATTGACCGTGGTGGTCGGCGTGCCGACCACCGGCGTGCTCGGGTTGGGGCTGATGAGCGTGAGCGTGGTGCCTGTTCCGGTCGTCGTCGTCGCCGAGCCGTTGTTGTTGAGGCCGCTGTAGGCCTGTGCGCCGCTATTGCTGTTGGTGCACGCGCTGCTGCTGCCCGGCGACGTAGTGGTCCAGTTGCTGCCGCCGTCGTTGCTGTACTCGTAGAGCTGCGCGGCGCCGGTGGTAATGTTCTCCGTCTGCTGACTGTCAGTTGTCGTAGTCTGCTGATTGAGCGTGACTGTCTCCCGAATGAGAACGTACCGCTTGCTGCTCGACTTGCTGCCCGATGAGCAGTTGCCGCAGGTCTTCTTCGTTCCGTCGTTGAATGTCACGCTGCCGCTGCCGCTGTTGTCGCAGACCTTCGTTTCGGTCGATATCTTCGGCTGTACAACGCGGGTGTAGTTGCCCTGGGCGCAGGTGCCGTTGGGCGCCGCCGCCGGCGCGAAGGTCGCGTTCGTGGAGGACGACGTCGTCGTGCTCCCGCCCACGATCGAGACGACCGACTGCGTGCTGACCGTCGTGCGATCGATGACGCGATGCTCGGTGGCGCCGCAGCCGCAGGCGGTGTCGCCGCCGCCGCCGAAATTGGTCATGAGATTGCCCGCGCACGCTGCTTCGGCCACCTGGGTCGTATCGGTGCGGGTGGTCGTCTTCTGTCCGATGGCGCCGTCGAAGGTTCCGGTCGAGGTGCGATCCACCGCGACACTCGTGTACGGAGAGTCGGTGGTCGGGTCGACGCTGTCCGTGCTTCCGATGGCGTTGCCGTTCAAGTCCTGCCCGGCGTTGCCGTTCCAGTAGCCGTCGGTAGTCAGCAGCGTGAAGTGGCGCTGGCAGGAGGCGATCACCGGGTCGTCCGCGGCCGGGATGCCTTCGGTGAGGGTGCCGTTGGCGCCGTTGACCTTGCCGGCGAAGATCCAGCCTGCCCGCGAGAGTGCCTCGCGCAGCGGCGTTCCCTGGTCGGGAATCTGCTGGTAGAACTTCTTGTACCAGTTGTCGGCCTGGTTGCCCGAGCCGCCGCGGAAGGTGTCGATGCGCAGGTAGCGCGAGCTCTGCACCTTGCCCTGGTCGCTCGAGCTGCTGGAATTGTTGTAGTTGGGGTTGATGGTGATGAAGCCGACGCGCAGCTTGTCGTTCGCCGAGCCGGTCGAGATCAGCGGGACGAAGGCGCGTCCGGCGATGGTCTTCATCATCTGCATGCGCGTGTGGTAGTACGCGTACCAGCGCGCGTAGTTCTGGATCTCCTCGGTGTAGGTGCAATCCGGCGCGGTGCCGCTGGTCGCGCAATCGCCGCGGTTCGGGCGGTTCTTGAACGGCGCGCCACCGCTGACGATGTATTCCTTGGTAAACCAGCCGTAGCGGCCGAAGGTCCACGACGGCGAGGCGCCGTAGCCGACGTACTTGGCGCGGCAGCGCGGCGTGCCCGACGAGTCGCCGATGGCCGCGGGCGCGAGCGCCTGCTCCTGCGTCTGGCAGAACCGCACGTACGCCGGAAAGGTGAAGCCCGAGGGCGGTGTGTTGCCGGGCAGGACCTCGGCGCAGTTCGTCAGGTTCACGTCGCTGCAGTACTCGACCGGCGTGATCATGTACGCGATCGCCGCGCCGTTCACAGTATC
>Ga0335084_10005352_pt1 | contig 12683 bp, 13 predicted proteins | sample Lox_Sample_44_FD_206721 | JGI IMG/M metagenome (GOLD analysis project Ga0335084, IMG submission 206721) | Soil microbial communities from Loxahatchee National Wildlife Refuge, Florida, United States - Lox_Sample_4.4 | ecosystem: Environmental > Terrestrial > Soil > Wetlands | place: USA... | reverse complement strand
CGTGGTGCGCGCGCCGATGGCGGCGAAGCCTTCGGCGATCATGCCGCCCGGCACCCGCAGCTTGAGGCCCTTGAAGTCCTCGATGGTGCGGATCGGCTTCTTCGAATGGATGATGTTGGGACCGTGGTGGATGCGGTTCACGTAGTAGAGGCCCTGCTTGGCGAAGATCACGCGCGCGACCTGCAGGCCTCCCTTGGAATAGAAGAAGATGTCCCACTCGTGCGGGTAGCGCAGCCCCATCAGATAGGAGCTGAGGAACGCGGTCGAGGGCAGTTTGCCCGCCCAGTACAGCGTGAAGGAGTTCATCGCCTCGAGCACGCCGTTTTTCACGCCGTCGAGCAGCTCGAAATCGCCGACCACCTCCTTCGCGGCGAAGGGCTTGAACTCCAGCTCGCCGCCGGTCTTCTCCTTGATGGTGTTGCACCACTCCTTGAAGGTGGCGAGGCCGACGCCGGCCGGCCACGAAGTCTGCACTTTCCAGGTGGTGGTCGCGGCGGCGGCGCCGGCGGTCTGCAGGAAACGGCGGCGCGCGGATGGCTTCACTTTGAGCATGGTTCCTCCTCCTTGGGGGAAGCGGAAATTACAGCACAAAGCCTGCGTCTATCGCAATGCGATCTATCAAGCGATCGCGGCAAGGGCCTCGCGTACCGTCGAGAAGATGCGGTCGATCTGCGCCGGCTCGACGATGAGCGGCGGGGAGAAGGCGAGCGTGTCGCCGGTCCAGCGAACCAGCACGCCCGCTTCGAATACCTTGAGGAAGGCCTCATAGGCGCGCGCCCCCGGCGCCCCGGCGCGCGGCTCGAGCTCCACCGCGCCCATCAGCCCGATGTTGCGCACATCGATGACGTGCGGCGAGCCCTTGAGGGCGTGGATCGCTTTCTCGAAGCCCGCTTCGAGGCTCGCGCCGCGAGTCAGGATTGCTTCCTCCGCGTAGGTATCGAGCGTGCCGATGCCGGCGGCGCAGGCGAGCGGGTGGCCGGAATAGGTATAGCCATGGAACAGCTCGATGCCGTCCGGCCCCTGCATGAATGCGTCGTAGATCGACTCCTTCGCGAACACCGCGCCCATCGGCACGGTGCCGTTGGTCATTCCCTTGGCCACCGTGAACAGATCCGGCATCACGCCGAAACGCTGCGAGGCGAAGGGATGGCTCAGCCGGCCGAAACCGGTGATCACCTCGTCGAAGACGAGGAGGATGCCGTGCTTCGTGCAGATCTCGCGCAGGCGCTGCAGGTAGCCCTGCGGCGGGACCAGCACGCCGGCCGAGCCGGCGACCGGCTCGACGATCACCGCGGCGATGGTCGAAGGGTCGTGAAAGGCGCACAGCCGCTCGAGCTCGTCGGCGAACTCGGCGCCGTGCGCGGGCTGGCCCTTCGAGAAGGCGTTGCGCTTCAGGTCGTGCGTGTGGCGGATGTGGTCCACGCCCGCCACGCCGGGCCCGAACACCTTGCGGTTGGCCGGGATGCCGCCCACCGCCATGCCGCCGAAATTGACGCCGTGATAGCCGCGCTCGCGGCCGATCAGCCGGAAGCGCTGGCCTTCGCCGCGCGCGCGGTGGTAGGCAAGCGCGATCTTGAGCGCCGTATCGGCCGATTCCGAGCCCGAGTTGGTGAAAAACACCTTCGAGAATCCGGGCGGCGCGATCTCGGCCAGGCGCTCGGCGAACTCGAACGCGATCGGGTGCCCCATGTTGAAGGTCGGCGCGAAGTCCATCTGCTCGACCTGCTTCTTCACCGCCGCGACGATCTTCGGCCGGCAGTGGCCGGCGTTCACGCACCACAGGCCGGCCTGGCCGTCGAGGAGCTGGCGGCCGTCGGCCGTCCAGTAGTACATGCCCTCGGCGCGCACGAGCAGGCGCGGCGTTTTCTTGAACTGCCGGTTGGCGGTGTAAGGCATCCAGAACGCGGATGCCTCGAGACCGGTCGCTGAAAAATCGGCCCGCTTGTTCATCGGGCTACTTTACGCCTATGCGCTGTAGGCGACCACCTTCTGCTTCTGCTCGCCGAGACCTTTGATGCCGAGCGTCATGACATCGCCGGGCTTGAGGAACACCGGGTTCGGCTTGATGCCGAGGCCGACGCCCGGCGGCGTGCCGGTGCAGATGATGTCGCCCGGCAGCAACGTCATGTACTGGCTGACGTGGGAGATGATCCTGGCGCAGCTGAAGATCATGGTGCGCGTGTTGCCGCTCTGCATGCGCTTGCCGTTGACGTCCAGCCACATGTCGAGGCGCTGCGGGTCGCCCACCTCGTCGGCGGTGACCAGCCACGGGCCGATCGGGCCGGCGCTGTCGAAGCCCTTGCCCTTGTCCCACTGGCTGGTGGCCATCTGGAAGGAGCGCTCGGAGACGTCGTTGCAAATGCAGTAGCCGGCGACGTGGCTCAGCGCCTCGCTCTCGTCGACGTACTTGGCCTGCGTGCCGATGACGATGCCGAGCTCGACTTCCCAGTCGAGCTTGGTCGAGTTCCTGGGCTGGATGACGTCGTCGCTCGGGCCGCTGATGCAGGTGGTGGCCTTCATGAAGACGATCGGCTCCGGCGGGATCGGCAGGCCGGCTTCCTTGGCGTGGTCGGAGTAGTTGAGGCCGATGGCGACGAACTTGCCGATGCCGATGTAGGGCACGCCGAGGCGCGGACTGCCGTTCACCACCGGCAGGCTCTCCGGCTTCACCTTGGAGAGCATCTTCAGGCCGCGCGGCGAGAGCTCGTTCGGGCCGATCTGGTCGATCATCTTGGAAAGGTCGCGCACGCGGCCTTCGCCGTCGACGAGGCCGGGCTTTTCGTAGCCGGCTTTTCCGTAGCGGCAGAGTTTCATATGGTCATTCCCCCATCGATTGAATACATGTTGCCGGTCGCGAACAACGACTCGTCGGACGCGAGGAACACCAGGATGCCGGTGATGTCCTCGACCGTGCCCAGCCGCCCCATCGGCTGGCGCGCGGTGAAATCCTTGCGCGCCTGCACCGGGTCGGCGAACGCGGCGATGCGGCCGGCGAGCGAGGGCGTGTCGACCGTCCCCGGGCCGATGCAGTTGCAGCGGATGCCCTGCTTCACGTAGTCGGCGGCGATCGCCTTGGTGAGGCCGATCACGGCGGCCTTGGTGGCGCCGTAGACGAAGCGGTTCGGCAGGCCCTTCACGCTCGAGGCGATCGACGACATGTTGATGATCGAGCCCCTGCCCTTCTTCAGCATGCCGGGCAGGAACGCGCGCGTCACCAGGTACATCGACTTCACGTTCAGGTTGAAGCTGAAGTCCCAGTCTCTCGGCGTGCAGTCGAGGATCGTGCCGTGGTGCACGAAGCCGGCGCAGTTGAACAGGATGTCGACCGGGCCCACCTCGGCCGCGACCTTGTTCACCGCCTGCTCGTCGGTGACGTCGAGGACGCGGGTCCTGATGCCGTCGCCTTTCAGCTCGGCGAGGGCTTTCTCGTTGATGTCGGTGGCCCAGACCTGGGCGCCTTCGCGCGCGAAGGCGAGCGCCGCGCCGCGCCCGATGCCCTGCCCTGCGGCGGTGATGAACGCCGTCTTGCCCGCGAGACGCCCTGCCATGCGCACTCCCCGAAAGGGCAGCGATTATACTTCGCGTCTCCATGAATAAACTCGATTTCGCAGGGCGGACGGCGATCGTCACCGGCGGCATGCAGGGCATCGGCGCGGCCATCGTCAAGCGCCTGAAGAGCTCCGGCGCCGAGGTGATCGTGTGGGACCTCGACGGCTCGCCGCGGGTGGACGTAGCCGACGCCGCCTCCATCGACGCGGCCCTCAAGAAAATCGGCAAGGTCGACGTGCTGGTCAACAACGCCGGCATCGCCGGCAAGAATGTGCCGACCGTCGACTACCCGATCGAGGAGTGGGAGCGCGTGCTGCGGATCAACCTCACCAGCCAGTTCCTGTGCTGCCGCGCGATCGCGCCGAAGATGGTGAAGGCGAAGTACGGCCGCATCGTCAACATCGCCTCGATCGCCGGCAAGGAAGGCAATCCCAACGCCGTCGCCTATTCCGCGTCCAAGGCCGGCGTCATCTCGCTCACCAAGAGCCTCGGCAAGGAGCTCGCGCAGAACGGCGTCCTGGTGAACTGCGTGACGCCGGCGGCGGCGAAGACGGCGATCTTCGACCAGATGACCAAGCAGCACATCGACTACATGCTCTCGAAGATCCCGATGGCGCGCTTCGTCGAGGTCGACGAGATCGCGGCGCTGGTTTGCTGGCTGGCGAGCGAGGACTGCTCCTTCTCCACCGGCGGCGTGTTCGATATTTCAGGCGGCCGTGCCACCTACTAAGAAACTGCGAAGCATTCAGTGGTTCGGTCGTCAGGATATCTATGGTTTCATCTATAGAAGCTGGGTGAAGAACCGCGGCGTGCCGAACGACCAGTTCGACGGCCGCCCGGTGATCGGCATCTGCAACACCTGGTCGGAGCTCACGCCGTGCAACACGCACTTCCGCGTGCTAGCCGAGCACGTGCGCCACGGCATCCTCGAGGCCGGCGGCTTCCCGCTCGAATTCCCGGTGATGTCGCTCGGCGAGACGCTGCTGCGGCCCACCGCGATGCTCTACCGCAACCTCGCCAGCATGGACGTCGAGGAGTCGATCCGCGCGAATCCGCTGGACGGCGTGGTCTTGCTCGCGGGATGCGACAAAACCACTCCGGCGACCCTGATGGGGGCGGCGAGCGTCGACCTGCCGACGATCCTCGTCTCCGGCGGGCCGATGCTCTCCGGCAAGTACCGCGGCACCGACATCGGCTCCGGCACCAACGTCTGGTCGATGTCGGAGGACCTGCGCGCCGGCAAGATCACGCTGGAGGAGTTTCACGAGGCCGAGTCGTGCATGCACCGCTCGCACGGCCACTGCATGGTGATGGGCACGGCCTCGACGATGGCGTCGATGGCCGAGGCGCTCGGCGTCGGCATGCCCGGCAACGCCGCCTTTCCCGCGGTCGACGCGCGCCGCAACGTGATCGCGCGCATGGCGGGAAGGCAGATCGTTTCCCTGGTGAAGGAAAAGATTCCCCTGTCGCGGATCCTGACCAAGGAGGCGTTCGAGAACGCCATCCGCACGCTGTCGGCGATCGGCGGCTCGACCAATGCAGTAATTCACCTCATCGCTCTCGCCGGCCGCGTCGGCGTAAAGCTCGACCTCGACGACTTCGACCGCCTCGGCAAGGGCATGAGCACGATTCTCAACCTGATGCCCTCCGGCAAGTACCTGATGGAGGACTTCTGCTACGCCGGCGGATTGCCGGTCGTACTGCGCGAGCTCGGGGAGAACAACCTCCTGCACAAGAATGCGCTGACGGTGAACGGCAAGACCATGTGGGAGAACGTCAAGGGCGCGCAGTGCTGGAACAGGGATGTGATTTTCAGCTACAAGAAACCATTCAAACGCGATACGGGTCTTACGGTGCTGCGCGGCAACCTCGCGCCCAACGGCGCCATCATCAAGCCCTCGGCGGCGACGCCGAAGCTGCTCAAGCACAAGGGCCGCGCAGTGGTGTTCGAGAACATCGAGGACTTCCACGGCCGCATCGACGATCCGAAGCTCGACATCGACGCGAGCTGCGTGATGGTGCTGAAGAACTGCGGGCCGAAGGGCTACCCCGGCATGGCCGAGGTCGGCAACATGCCGCTGCCGCCCAAGCTGCTGAAGAAAGGCATCACCGACATGGTGCGCATCTCCGACGCGCGCATGAGCGGCACCGCCTACGGGACGGTGGTGCTGCACATTTCGCCCGAAGCGAGCGCGGGCGGCGCTCTTGCGCTGGTGCAGAACGGCGACCTGATCGAGCTGGACGCCGCCAAAGGGAAGATTGAATTGCTGGTTTCCCCCCAGGAACTGAAGAAACGCAAAGCGAAGTGGAAAGCGCCCAAGCCGCCGCTCGAGCGCGGGTACTGGCGTCTTTACTTCGATCACGTCCAGCAGGCCGACAAGGGAGCCGACCTGGACTTCCTGGTCGGCAACAGCGGGTCGTTCGTCCCGCGCGACAACCATTGAGGAGGCCCCATGCTGCAGGCCGCTGACCTCACTATCCGCCTTCACCCCGACGACGACGTCGTCATCGCGCGCTTCGAAATTCCAACCGGCACGCTGGTCACCAAGGAGAGCGTGCGCGCGCTCGTCACCATCCCGGCCGGCCACAAGATCGCGGTGCGCGCCGTCGCCAAGGGCAAGCCGGTGCACCGCTATAACCAGATCATCGGCTTCGCGACGCGCGACATCGCCGCCGGCGAGCACGTGCACGTGCACAACATCGCGATGGGCGATTTCCAGCGCGACTACGCTTTTGCTTCTTTGAAAACTGAAACCCGGTATTTTCCCGAGCCGGCAACCTTCCAGGGCATCGTTCGCGCCGACGGCCGTGTCGCCACGCGCAACTACATCGGCATCCTCACCAGCGTGAACTGCTCGGCGACCGTGGCGCGCATGATCGCGCGGCATTTCGAGAACCGGCTGGACGACTTTCCCAATGTCGACGGCGTCGTCGCCCTCACCCACAAGACCGGCTGCGGCATGGCGAGCGAAGGCGAGGCGACCGACCTCCTGCGCCGCACGATCGCGGGCTATGCGCGCCACCCGAACTTCTTCTCCTCGCAGCTCGTCGGCCTGGGTTGCGAAGCCAACCAGATCAATGTGCTTCTTTCTTCCGAAAACCTGAAACGCAATGAGCGCCTCGGCGCCTTTACGATTCAGGAGAAGGGCGGCACGCGCAAGGCGGTGGAGAACGGCATCGCCCGCGTGAAGGAGATGCTGCCGGAAGCGAACAAGGTGAAGCGCGAGACCGTGCCGGCGAGCCACCTGACCCTCGGCCTGCAGTGCGGCGGCTCGGACGGCTATTCCGGCATCAGCGCGAATCCCGCGCTCGGCGCGGCGGTCGATCTGCTGGTGCGCCACGGCGGCACCGCGATCCTTTCGGAGACGCCGGAGATCTACGGCGCCGAGCACCTGCTGACCCGCCGCGCGGTGTCGCGCGAGGTCGGCGAAAAGCTCATCGCGCGCATCCGCTGGTGGGAGGAATACACCCGCCGCAACGGCAACGAGATGAACAACAATCCCTCGCCCGGCAACAAGGCGGGCGGCCTCACCACCATCCTCGAGAAATCGCTCGGCGCGGTGGCGAAAGGCGGCACCACCAACCTGGTCGACGTCTACGAATACGCGCAGCCGGTGACGGCGAAAGGCTTCGTCTACATGGACACACCGGGCTACGACCCGGTCTCGGCGACCGGCCAGGTCGCCGGCGGCGCCAACCTGATCTGCTTCACCACCGGCCGCGGCTCGGCCTACGGCTGCAAGCCGGCGCCCTCGCTCAAGCTCGCCACCAACACGCCGCTGTTCGTGCGCCAGGAAGACGACATGGACATCAACTGCGGCACCATCGTCGACGGCACCGAAACCATCCAGCAGGCGGGCGAGCGCTTCTTCCAGCTGATCCTGCAGACGGCTTCCGGCCGCAAGTCGAAGTCCGAGGAATTCGGCTACGGCGAGGACGAATTCGCGCCGTGGACCCTCGGCGCGACGATGTAGCTCATTTCCACTTGATGGAGCAGCCGATCGAATTGATCGGTTTCGAAGGGGCGGCGCCGCTCATCGCCTGCACCAGCTCGTCGAGGCGCCCGTGGTACCGCAGGTCCAGAGCTGCGTCGAAGGCATAGAAGTCGGGCGTGCACACCGCGTCGTAGGCGCGCGCCACGTCCTGCGTCTCGTCCAGCACATACGGAAACGGAAAGCCTTTTTCCTTCGCGACGCGCTTCATGTTGTCGAACGAGTCCTCGCGGTTGTATTCGGGATCGTTGGACATCACGGCGATCGAGCCGATGCCCTTCGCTGCGAGCGCCCGGCAGTCGGCGACGATGCGGTCGATGGACCGCTTCACATAAGGACAGTGGTTGCAGATGAACATCACGACGAGCCCGTTCGGGCCGCGCGCGCTGGCCGGGCCGTGCCGCAGGCCGTCGGTACCCGGAAGATCGAAGTCAGGCGCCTTCATGCAAAAATCCTAGCATGACGCCCCGCTTCTACGTCGACGCTCCGCTGCGCGCGGGCGGTTCCTGCATGCTCCCGGAGGATTCCGCGCACCACGCGGTCCACGTCATGCGCCTGCGCGAAAACGACGAGGTAACGCTCTTCAACGGCCGCGGCGGCGAGTACGCGGCGCGGATCGCCTCCATCCAGCGGCTGCGCATCGCCCTCGACATCCTTCAGCACCGGCCGGTCGAGCGCGAGTCGCCGCTGCAGATGACTTTGGTCCAAGGCGTGTCGAGCGCCGATCGCATGGACTACACCGTGCGCAAGGCGGTCGAGCTGGGCGTCTCGGCGATTCATCCGGTGCTGGCGACGCGATCCGTTGCCCGGCCCAAAGGGGAAAGAGCCGACAACCGCCGCGCGCACTGGCAGAAGGTGGCGATTTCGGCTTGCGAGCAGTGCGGCAGGAACAGGATTCCGGAAGTGCATCCCGTGGTCTCGGTCGAAGCCTTTCTTCGCCAGACGACTCAAGGGTTCAAATTCCTGCTGTCGCCGCGTTCGGAGCTGGAATTCTCCAAGTCGATCCCATCCGCCGCGGCGTTCGTGTTTGCCGCAGGCCCGGAAGCCGGCTTCGACGCCGACGAGGAGGCTGCGTTCGCGAAGGCCGGCTTCACGCCGGTGAAGCTCGGGCCGCGCGTGCTGCGGACCGAGACCGCCGCGCTCGCCGCGCTTGCGGCGCTCAGCGCGCTGCGGGGAGATTTCTAGCGAGCAGGTCGGCGAGCGGCGCGTTGCCGTTGGCGCGCGCGATCTCGGGCGCGCTGCGACCGTCCGCGTCGCGGCTGGCGAGGTTGACGCCGCGGCCGGCGATGAACAGCTCGACCGCGAGCGCGTCGTCGCGCTTCACGGCTTCCAGATAGTCCCTGGCGTCGAAGTAGCGCAGGCCCATCGCGTTGAGGTCTTTGCGCGCCTGCAGCGACTTGTCGGTGGAGATGGTTCCGGCCGCCGGCCGGCTCAGATCGCGGCGCGCCAGCCCGAGCACATCACCGGCGATCGAGGCCATCTGCTCGCGCTGCGCCGCCGGCAGGTCGGCGGTGATCTCGTTGAACAGTCCCGCCGCCGCCTGGTTGGCTTGCGTGTTGCGGCCGGCGAGGACGTCCGCCATCGCGGCGGGGTCGTTCTGCCCCGCGAGACGCACGAAAACCTGGACCAGCGAAAGCATATGGCCGAATGCCGCGTCGTCGTCGGCCGCGAGGGCGGGAAGCGCGGGAGCAAAGAGGGCGGCGGCGAGGAGAAGGCGGACGAGTTTCATGGCAACCTCCAGCCGGCGAGCATAGCGCAGTCGATGCGGCTCGGGCATACCAAGTAGAATTTGTAAAAACTACCTATGGCAAATTCGCACCCCGAAGCGTTTGTCCGCTGGTTCCGCCAGGTCGCGCCCTACGTGCACGACTTCGGCGGGCGCACCTTCGTCGTCGCCTTCGGCGGCGAGATGCCGGCCGAGCGCGCGCGCTTCGCGAGCTTCGTGCACGACGTCAACCTGCTCGCCGCGCTCGAGATCCGGCTGGTGCTGGTGCACGGCGCGCGGCCGCAGGTCGACGCCGAGATCAAGGCCAAGGGCCAGCGCTCGAAGTTCGCGCAGGGCCTGCGCATCACCGACGAGGCGGCGCTCACCGCCGTGAAGCACGCCGCCGGCGCGATGCGCGTCGAGATCGAGGCGCTGCTCTCGCAGGGCTTGCCCAATTCGCCCATGGCGCGCGCGCGGCTGCGCGTGTCCACCGGCAACTACATCACCGCGCGGCCGATCGGCGTGAGAAAGGGCGTCGACTTCCTGTTCACCGGCGCGGTGCGCAAGGTGGACGCCGATGCCCTGAACGCGCACCTCGACGCGGGCGACGTGGTGCTGGTGCCCCACCTGGGCTACTCGCCGACGGGCGAAGTCTTCAATCTGTCATGGGAAGACGTCGCCGAGAACGTGGCGGTCGCCCTGCGCGCCGACAAGCTGCTCATGTACACCGACAAGCTGCCGACCGGCCGCAAGGGCGACGTTCTGAGCGAGCTCACCGCGCGCGAGGCCGAGGCGCTGGTGCGAAAGGAGGGGCTGGCGACGCCGCAGACGGCGCGCGCCATCGAGCACGCGGTGCGCGCCCTCGCCGGCGGCGTCGGCCGCGCGCACCTCGTCACCCGGCGCGTCGAGAGCTCGCTGCTGCTGGAGCTGTTCACGCGCGAAGGCGTCGGTACCATGATCAACGCCGAGCCGGTCGAGAAGCTGCGCCCGGCGCGCATCGAGGACGTGCGCGGCATGCTCGCCCTCATCGAGCCGCTCGAGGCGGACGGCACGCTGGTCAAGCGCAGCCGCGAGCTGCTGGAGGCCGAGATCGGCAACTTCGTCGTCGTCGACCACGACGGCTCGATCGTCGGCTGCGCCGCGCTCTATCCGTTTCCGCAGGCGAAGAGCGCCGAGTTCGCCTGCCTCGCCGTCGCGCCGGAGTATCGCGATGCGTCCTGCGGCGAGCAGCTGCTGAAGGCCTGCGAGGAGCGCGCCAGGAGCCTCAAGCTGCGCAAGGTCTTCGCCCTGACGACGCACGCCGCGCACTGGTTCCTCGAGCAGGGCTTCCGCGCCGCGGACCCTTCGGCGCTGCCCGCCGAGCGCCAGGCGCTCTACAACTGGCGGCGCAACTCGAAGGTGTTCCTCAAGAGAATATAATTTCGCATGGCGCGAATGGTGAAGTGCGTGAAGCTCGGCCGCGAGGCCGAAGGGCTGGAATTCCCGCCCTACCCGGGGCCGCTCGGCAAGCGCATCTGGGAGAACGTCTCCAAGGAAGCCTGGGCGCAGTGGCTCAAGCAGCAGACCATGCTGGTGAACGAGAACCGGCTCAACCTGGCGGACCCCAAGGCGCGCAAATACCTGATGGAGCAGACCGAGCGGCACTTCTTCGGCGGCGGCGCCGACACCGCCTCCGGCTACGTTCCGCCGGAAAAATAGGGACAGACCCTATTTTTCGTTAGCGGTGCGTTGAGGAAAATAGGGTCTGTCCCTATTTTTCTATTCCAGTATTTCCTTCTCGACTTCCTCGATGGCGATGTGCCGCACGTCGCGGCCCTTCACCATGTAGACCACGTACTCGGCCATGTTCTTGGCGTGGTCGCCGATGCGCTCGACCGCCTTGGCGATGAACAGGATCTCGAGCGAGCGGCTGATGGTGCGCGGATCCTCCATCATGAAGGTGATCAGCTGGCGCATCACGCCGCGGAACTCGTCGTCGACCGCCTGGTCCTGCTTCACCACCCGCATCGCCTCGGACACGTCGAGGCGGGCGAACGCGTCGAGCGACTGGCGCAGCATGGCGAGCGCGCGGTCGGCGACGTGCGAGAGATCGATGCGCGGCATGTGCAGCCGCTCGGCGGTGTGGATCAGCTTCGCCATGCGCGCGATCTTCTCCGCCTCGTCGCCGATGCGCTCGAGGTCGGTGATGGTCTTCACCACCGCGATCAGCAGCCGCAGGTCGCCCGCCGCCGGCTGGCGGCGCGCGATGATCTGGCTGCAGGCCTCGTCGAGCCCGACTTCGAGCGCGTTCACGCGGTGGTCGTCGGCGATCACGCGGTCGATCAGGGTCATGTCGCCGGTGATCAGCGCCTCCACCGCGCGCGTGATCTGCTCCTCGACCAGCCCGCCCATCTGCAGCACGCTCGAGCGCACGCCCTCGAGCTCGGCGTCGAATTGCTTGGACGTATGTTCAGCCATAACACTTCACCCTAGCAGCTTGATGTGACTGAAATGTTACGCCTTTCCGGCGGTGATCGCTCTGACCCCGCCGGCTTCCGCGAGGAGCAGCACGTCGGCTGCGCGGCGCGCGAAGATGCCGTTGGTGACGACGCCGGCGATCTGATTGATCTCACCCTCGATCTTCGGCGGGTCGAGCAGGGTCATGCCGCGGCAGTCGAGGACGATGTTGCCGTTGTCGGTGGCAAAGCCCTGGCGCAGCTCGGGCAGGCCGCCGAGCTTGACGATCTCGCGGCCGACGTAGCTGCGCGCCATCGGCACCACCTCCACCGGCAACGGAAATCTGCCGAGCACCGGCACCAGCTTCGACGCGTCGCAGATGCAGACGAACTTCTTCGCCACCGCGGCGACGATCTTCTCGCGCGTCAGCGCGCCGCCGCCGCCCTTGATCATGTGCAGGTTGGAGGTCACCTCGTCGGCGCCGTCGATATAGACCGGCAGCTCGTTCACGCTGTTCAGGTCGAGCACGCGGATGCCGTGCTTCTTCAGCCGCTCGGCGCTCGCCTCGGAAGCGGCCACGGCGCCTTCGATCCTGTTTTTCATCGAGGCCAGAGCATCGATGAACTTGAATACCGTCGACCCCGAGCCGACGCCGACCACGGCGTCCTGCACCACGTGCTTCAACGCTTCCCGGGCGACCGCTTCCTTGAGCTGGTCCTGAGTCATCGCTTTTTCTGCGGCGGCAGGTCGGTGCAGACGCCCTCGTAGAGCTCGGCGGCCATGCCGACCGACTCGCTCAGCGTCGGATGCGGGTGGATGGTCCTGCCCACGTCGACGGCATCCGCGCCCATCTCGACGGCGAGCGCGAGCTCGCTGATCAGGTCGCCCGCGCCGGTGCCGACGATGCCGCCGCCGACGACGCGGTGCGTATCGGAATCGAACAGCAGCTTGGTGAAGCCTTCGTCGCGCGCGTTCGCGATGGCGCGGCCGGAAGCGGCCCA
>Ga0335084_10005351_pt1 | contig 12684 bp, 9 predicted proteins | sample Lox_Sample_44_FD_206721 | JGI IMG/M metagenome (GOLD analysis project Ga0335084, IMG submission 206721) | Soil microbial communities from Loxahatchee National Wildlife Refuge, Florida, United States - Lox_Sample_4.4 | ecosystem: Environmental > Terrestrial > Soil > Wetlands | place: USA: Florida... | reverse complement strand
ACGCTCGCCACCAGGAACCTGCCGATCCTCTCGACGCTCCAGGGCTGGAAGTACGGGTTCGACAGCCCCTTCAAGGCCGAGGTCTACTTCGTCGCGACCCGGCAGGTCACGGACCTCAAGTGGGGAACGCCGAATCCCGTGATCGTGCGCGACCCGAACCTCGGTCCGGTCCGGGTGCGCGCCTTCGGGAGCTTCACCCTGAAGGCCACGGACGCGCGTCGGCTCGTCACCGAGCTGGTCGGGAGCGACGCGACGTTCGTCGTGGACGAGATCACCACGCTCGTCCGCTCGATCATCGTGAACGCGTTCGCCGAGCTCGTCGGGACGTCGACGATCTCCGTCGTCGATCTGGCGGCGTCGTACCCCGCGCTCTCCGAGCGCCTGCGCCAGGCCGCGGTCGCCCGCATCGACGACGAGTACGGGCTCCAGCTTCCGCAGCTCTACGTCGTCAACGTGTCCGTGCCCGCGGAGGTCGAGGAGGCGCTCGACGCGCGCGCGAGCCGGGCCGTCGTCGGCGATCTCGACGCGTATCGGCAGTATCAGCTCGGGCGCTCGACGCCCGTCGCCGCGGCGAGCCCGGCGGGTGGGCTCGCCGCCGCGGGCGTCGGCCTCGGCATGGGGATGGCCTACGCGCAGGGCGCGCCGTCCACGCCGCCGCCGCTCCCCGGCTGGCACGTCGCCGCGCAGGGGCGCTCGGTCGGACCGCTCGACTTCGCGGCGCTCGCTGCCGAGATCTCGGCCGGACGCGTCTCCCGCGACACGCTCGTCTGGACGGCCGGCATGGCGGCGTGGGAGCCCGCATCGACGGTGGCGCCCCTGCAGGCGCTCTTCCCACCGCCGCTCCCGAGGGCGTGACCGCCCGACGTTTGACCGCCCGCACGCGATTGCGTTAGCAGCCCGGGACGAGCCTGCATCTGCGGCCGTTCGGGGAGCCGTGGTGACGTTTGCCGGCGCTCCACCCTCCTGACGATGGCCGACTGGGACCGCGAATGGGAGCGCGCCTGGAAGGCGCACCCCGACAACCCCTGGTTCCACTACCAGGCGGACGTCTACGCCGACTGGACCGGAGCCGTCGGGCCGATCCGCGTCCTCAAGACCGACGCCTTCGACGAGGCGTGCGGCCTGGTCCCGTTGGGCGGCGCAGCCGCGGCCGCGCGTATCGTCCACATGGACGTGTCGCCGCGGATCCTCGCGGTCGCCCGGGAAGGTGGCGGCGCACCGCTCGCCTGCGTGACCGACGTGCGGCGGCTCGCCTTCCGCCCCGGCGTCTTCGACCTGGTGTTCTCCCCATCGACGCTGGACCACTTCGACGACCCGGCGGAGATCTCGCGCGCGGTGGCCGAGCTGGCGGCCACGCTCCGGCCGGGCGGGCGCCTGCTGGTCACCCTCGACAACTCGGCGAACCCGATCCTGCGGTTGCGCGGGGCGGTATATCGCCGCACCGGACCGGTCGGTGGAGTCATCCCTTTCCCCATGGGGCGGACGCTCTCGCGGCGCGCGCTGACCGATCTCGTCGCGGAGGCGGGCCTCCAGGTGCTCGAGAGCGGCTACCTCCTGCACGCGCCCCGGGTGGTCGGACTGTGGCTGGGAGAATGGGCCGCGCGTGGCGCACACTCCCGCGCGAGGCGGGCGCTCCGGACGCTCTTCGGCCGCTTCGATCGGGTCGCCGCCGCCCTCCCGAGCCGGCGCTGGACCGGACACTTCGTCGTCGCCGACTGCTACCGTCCTCCCGGACCGCTCCGCTCCCAACGGCATCCCGCGATACCGTGGCCGGTCGACGCCTACCTGAAGCTGGCCATGCGGATGCGTTGCGCGTACGTGCGGGCGCTTCCTGCACCGCTGATGGCACGCATCGATCCGCCGCTCCGGCAGACGCTGGCGGTCGCGCGCCGGGCTGCGGCGGTGCCGCTCTATCTCCGCCAGCGGATCGCCGAATACTCCGGACGCTGCGGCGGCACGACTGCCCGCATCGCACTGTGGGGGAAGCCCGGGTCGCCGCGACACCTCCTCGACCTGGTCTTCGACGGCGAAGCGTCGAGCACGTGGAAAGGCGCGATGGGTCTTCCACGTCTTCTCCGCGACGTCGACGGGACGGGGACGAACGCGGACCTCCTGCTCGCCGAGACGACGCCGGCGCTCGCCGGGGCCTTCGCGGCGCGCGGCTTTCTGATCGTGCCGGGGATGGTGCGCCTGGGGGCGGACGTCGAGACGCTGGTCGCGACCCTGGCGCGGCCGTCGTCCTCGCTCGCGTCGGACATGGCCCGGATGCGTCGCACCGGGTACCGGAGCGACGTCTGGTCGTACACCCGCGCGCGCAGCCAGTTCGCCTATCGGCGCTTCATCGTCCCCCACGCGCACAGCCGCTTCCAGGCTGCCGCCTGGGTTCCCGCCTTCGACGAGATCGACCGGCTGTTTGCGGCCGGGCTCGCCCTCGCGATCACCCGGCCCGGGGAAGCCGATCCCGATGCGCTCGGCATCGTCGTCCCGCGCGGGCGTCTCCTCTGGTTCGTGGTCCTCGGGACTCGCGACGCGGATCCCGCGGTGCTGGCTGCGGGTGGGCTCGCGGCGCTCTACCATGCGGCGATCCGTCTGGCGCACGAGCGCGGCATGCGATGGGTCGACGCCGGTCGCTGCCGGCCGTGGCGCACCGACGGCGTGATGCGCTTCAAGTGGAAGTGGGGCTTCCGTCCCACCACCGACACCTCCCAGACGCTCGAGTACGGGGTGAAGATCCTTCGCCCCGAGAGCGCCGCGGCCCGGCGTTGCGCCGAGAGCGGGCTCATCGTGCGCGACGGCCGCCGTTTTCTCTCCATGGGTCCCGACGGGCAGCTCGGCGCCTGCTGAGCGCTCACGCGCGGTCGAGCTGCGAGAGCACCGGGCGGTACTTGCGGGTCGGGTCGTCGGGCGCGGCATTCCAGGGCTCGAAGTCGAGCGCCATCGCCGCGGGGAGCTGCGTCGCGAGCTCGGCCCGGAGCCGCGCCGTCAGCGCGTCCCAGCGTTCGGGGCGCGTCAGCACCCGGACGCGCAGCCGGTGCGGGTCGTCCTGGATGACCTGGTAGCGCTCGAGCTCGTCGAAGCGGGCGAACGTCTCGTGGAACCAGGGCCAGTGCAGGCGCCGCCCGTCGGGGAGGAGGACGACGTCCGCGGCGCGGCCGACGAGGTCGACCAGACGGGGGAAGGTCCGCCCGCAGGGACAGGGCTCCGTCACCAGGGCGCCGCGGTCGCCGGTCTCGTACCGCAGCATCGGCATGGTGCGCGCGATCAGATCCGTGACCACGATGCGGCCCTGGGTGCCCGACGCCGCCGGTCGGCCGTCGTCGTCGAGCACCTCGACGAGGTGCGTGTCGGCGGTCACGTGCAGCCCGCAGCGGTGGTGGCACTCGAAGGCGAAGTTGCTGACCTCGACCAGCCCGTACACGTCGGTCGGCTCGGTCCCGAACGCGTGCACGATGAGCTTCCGTATCGTCGGGACGAGCGCCTCGGAGTCCGAGATCACGAGGCGCAGCGGCGTGGGTCCCACCCCCGCGGCGAGGGCGGCGGCGGCCAGCTCATGGAGCGTCGACGGTCCGGCGCACAGGACCTGGGGCCGGTACTCGAGGAACGTACGGAGCAGGGTCTCGGGTGGGTCGAGGATCGAGGCCCAGCGTTTGGGAGCGAGCCCGAGGCGCTGGATGGCGAAGGTGGGGCCGGCGAGCGCACGGATCTCGAGCGTACGGTCGGTCCAGCGGAACCCCGCCTCGCGCAGGATGCGGAGACCCGCGGCGCGATGCCAGTCGACCTCGCGGGGCCCGCGTACGATGCGGAGCGGCGTCCCGGTCGAGCCGCTGGTACGGACGACGTCGCCCCGCGCCGGATCGAACCCACGGACGACGAGTTCCTCCAGCGGCGTCTCGCGGAGCAGGGCCTTCGCCATCGTCGGGATGCGAGGCAGGTCGTCGAGCGTGCGCACCGCGTCCGGAGTGAGGCCGGCCTCCTCGAACCGCCGGCGGTGGACGGGGGCCCGGGCCCAGGCGTGCGCCACGAGCGCCCGCAGGCGGCGCTCCTGGAGTGCACGGATCGTCGCCGCCGGCGCGCAGGAGCGGCCGCGGCCGTCGGCCAGGAGGAAGGCGGCGTACAGCACGGGTCCTCAGTACCCGATCGGCCGGAGCGCGGGGGTCATGGCACCTTCATGGCCCGCACCGCGAGCAACACCTCGTAGTCCGGGTCGCGGTGATCCAGCTCCGCTCGCGTCAGGTCTTCGGCCGCGAGGCAGTGCAGGTTGGCGACGGCCGCGAGCACGTTGCCGTAGACCTCGATCCTCGCCTCGCCCCGGGGGAACGTCTCCGCGAACAGCCGCCGCAGCGATTGCGCCGTGAAGCGCCAGTACTCGCCCCACCCGTCGACGCCCTCCCGGCGGCCGATGCGGCTCGTCCCGTGCGCGGTCAGCAGGAGGACCCCGCCCGGCCTGAGGATCCGGTGCAGCTGCCGGAGTGCCGCTCGGAAATCATAGATGAACTGCAACGTCTGCGTGCAGATGATGCAGTCGAAGGTGTCGTCCGGGATGGCGGTGTCGGCGGTCAGGTCCGCCACGATGGTCGCCTGCGGGTTGCCCGGGACGGAGTGCAGCACGTCGCTCCGCGTGACCCGCGTGTCGCCGAACTCTCGCGTGTAGCGGTCGTCCATCATCTCGAGCACGTGCCCGCGGACGTCGGCGCGGCAGGCGGACAGGAATTGCGTGACGTAGTACCGATCCACGAGCTGGCCACGGTCGAAGGCGAACACCGGACTGATCGGCGAGACGCGCCGGAGCTGCCCGAAGTCGACCTTTCCCACGCGGGTCCACTGGAGGCCGTAGCGGCGCTGCTGCGCGCGGAGCCAGTCCCGTGCGTCCACCGGCAGGAGCGCCGTCGCAATGGCGCGCACCGCCCGCGCGGAGCGGCGCCGTCCGATCATCGCAGCGCCGGCTTCTTCACGCACAGGAAGCCGCTGAAGTTGTACCAGCGGAAGAACGGTTCGACGATCTCGAACCCGTTGCGACGGAAGAGCTCCTGGTTCTCCTCGGCGCGGTAGGGGATCAACACGTTCTCGAGCGCCTCGCGCTTCCGCAGGATCTCGTTCTCGGAGTATCCGTTGCGCCGCTTGAAGTCGTAGTACAGGTCGACGAAGAAGCGGTTCATGTTCGAGTCGTTGGTGAGCACCTTCTCGGTCACCACGAGGGCGCCGTCCTCGACCAGCCCGTCGTAGATCCATTTGATGAGGGCGTCGCGCCGCAGCGGGCGGATGAACTGGAGCGTCCAGCAGAGCGTCACCACGCTGGCGTTGCGGAGCTCGAGCGGCGCGAGATCCGCATTGAGGTCGCCCAACCGCAGCTCGATGCGCTCTGCTACGCCGGCGTCCCGGACGCTCTGTCGCGCCCGATCCAGCATCGGGGGCGAGCTGTCGTAACCGACGAAGCGCGCGGGACCGGGGATCGCCCGGCACAGCGAGAGCAGCGTGGTCGCCGTGGAGCATCCGAGGTCGTAGACGTCGGTCCCGGGGATCCAGAACTTCTCGGCGAGCTCCCGCACCATGCACTGCTGCTCCTGGTAGAGCGGCACGCTGCGCACGAGCATGTCGTCGAAGACCGAGGCGACCTCGTCGTTGAAGACGAAGTCGCTGGCCCGCACCGTGGTGGACGTGAAGACCCGATCGCGCTTCATGCCGACGCCGACTCGCGGCCGGCGATAACACGGCCGCCGAGCCGCGGTCCAGCAACCTGCCGCGGCCCCGGCGCATCCGCTGCGGCGTCCGACTGGAGGCTGGAGCCCGGGTGGGCTACAGGAGCGGGCGGGACCGAATCGGCAACCGTGGACGCCAGCACACCCGACCCAAGCCCCCCCTGGTCGCAAGCGGGCATCACCGACGTGCCCGTGGCCCGGGCGTTTCTCGACGCCGTCCGCAGCCCCGCCACCCTGGTCCTCCCGACGGGCGACGGGGAGCTCGGGTGCTTTCGCACGCGGCAGGGAAGCCGGACCCGCGGACACTCGGCCGCTCCCTGCCCGAGCGTCATCGCGGCGACCCCGCCCCCGGCCGACCTCGTCGCCCATCATCGTGCCCTCGGCGTCGGGGGCGCCCGGTTCGTCACGCCGGCCGTGGTGTCGTGGTCCAAGCCCCTCGCGCAGCTCGTGCTCGAGGACGCGGAGCTGGTGACCCGGCTGCGCGCGGACCCCCGGCTGTCGCGCATCTTCGTCGCATTCAAGGACGCGAACGCCGCACGGCTCATCGAGCGGGTCGGCCTGGCGCCGGCCTGGTGCACGCCGTCGCCCGAGGCGTACGCGAACGCGAACGACAAGCTCGCGTTCGCGCAGGCGGCCACGGAGTTCGCGTTCGACGTCGTGCCGCTCGAGCCGGCGCCGACCCCCGACGCGCTGGCGCTGGCGTTCGAGCGGCTCTCCGGCGCGTACGGAGAAGGCTGCATCGTACGGCTCCGACGGGGCGCCTTCGGCCACGGCATCCATCATGCGCGTTCTCGACAGGAGGCGCAGCGGGCGTGGGGTCGGCTCCATCCGCACGGCGACGTCCTCGTGGCGCCCTACCTGCCTCCTGCCCGCGTCCTCCGTAACGTCGCGACGCACGGGATCGTGACGGAAGGTCGCTTCGCCCCGATCGTGTTCTCGGATCAGATCATCCGGCAGGGGTGGTTCGTCGGGGGCCGCGTCGACGCCACCTGGGGGGCGGAGGAGATCGCCACCATCAGGCGGGGGCTCGACGCAATCGCACGCTGGCTGTCGGCGATCGGGTACACCGACGCCCCGGCAGGCGTCGACGGGTTCCTCGTTCGGGAGGCAGGCAGCCTCCGGTTCCTCGCGCTGGATCCCAACATCCGCCTCACGGCGACGATGTTGCCCTGGGCCACCGTCGCGACGCTCGCCGAGGCAGCGGGCCGCTCGTTCGTGTGGCAGTTCGAGCGCCGCCGTGTCCTCGGGCGTGCCCTGTCGCTCGCGCGCCTTCGGCGATCCCTGGGAACGGATCTCCTGCGTCCGGACGCCGTGGGGCAGGGCGGCGTGCTGCCGAGCATGATCGACGGCGCACGGCTGGGGTTTGGCCTTTCGATTCTCTCGGTCATTCTCGTCGCGACCGACGCCGAGCACCTCGCCCACCTGGTCGCGCGCGTGCGGCGCATCGGGTTCGGGAGGGGGTAAGAGGCCGGGAGCTCGTGGACCTCACCATGCGGACCGCATGGCACGCCTCGGGGTTGCCTTCCGCCCCGTACCCGGCCCATGATCCGCGCCCGCCGGGGCTGCGATGCTCGCCCAGATCAGACAGCGCCTCTCCTGCCTCCTCCCCACCGACTTCCGCGCCTATCTCGCGACCCGCACCAACGCGCACCGCCGCTTCGTCGGCCCGGAGGGCGAGTACGACCTCTCGGCCGCGTCGCAGTTCAACCTGCTCACGCTGCTCGGGCTCCGCGAGCATCACACGCTGCTCGACGTCGGCTGCGGCTCGCTGCGCGCCGGGCGGCTCTTCATCACCTACCTCCAACCGGGGAACTACTTCGGGATCGAGCCCGAATCCTGGCTGGTCGAATCCGCGCTCCGCACGGAGTTGGGCCCCGACTTCGCGCGCGTGAAGCGTCCGACCTTCGACGACAACCGCGACTTCGCGCTCGGCGTCTTCGGACGCACCTTCGACTTCGTCCTCCTGAGCTCGATCTTCTCGCACGCGGCGCCGCACCAGGTGCGCACCTGTCTCGCCGAGGCGCGGCTGGTGATGACGCCGACCAGCCTCCTCGTCGCCTCCTTCACGCCCGGCCCCTCCGACTACGACGGCGACGCGTGGGTCTATCCCGGCATGGTGACCTACCGCCTCGAGTCCCTGCGCGCGCTCGGGCGCGCCGCCGGCCTCGACTGCGAGCCGCTCGACTGGCCGTACGTCTACGGCACCGGCCGGCAGACGTGGGTCGCGTTCGCCGCCGCCGAGGCTCCGGCGTGACGCCCGACTTCTCGATCGTGGTCCCGACCTACCGGCGGCCGGACGCGCTGCACGCGTGCCTGACGGCGCTCGCCGCCCTCGATCCCTCCGGCCCGACCCACGAGGTCCTGGTCGTCGACGACGGTGGGACGTCCGTGCCCGACGCCGTCGTGGAGCCGTTCCGCGGGCAGCTCGAGCTCACGGTGCTCCGCCAGCCGCACGCCGGCCCCGCGGCCGCGCGCAACGCCGGGATCCGGGTCGCGCGCGGCCGCTGGATCGCTTTCACCGACGACGACTGCACGCCCGCGCCCGGCTGGCTCGCGGGCTTCGCGCGGCGGTTGGCCGATCTGCCCGATCACGGCGTCGGCGGACGGACCGTCAATCAGTTCGCGAGGAGCACGTTCTGCACCGCCCAGCAGCTCCTGGTCGGCTACCTGAGCCGCGTCCCCCGTCGCGGCGAGCGCACGCCGGGCTTCTTCCCGTCGAACAACCTGGCCTTCCCGGCCGACGCGTTGCGCGCGCTCCGCGGCTTCGACGAGACCTTCCGGTTCGCCGCCGGCGAGGACCGCGACCTCTGCAACCGCTGGATCGCGTCGGGCCGACGGCTGGCGGAGGCGCCCCACGCGGTCGTGCGTCACGGCCACGCGCTCGGCTTCGGCGACTTCTGCCGGCTGCACCATCGCTACGGCCGCGGCGCCCGGCACTTCCATCGCAAGGTCGCCCAGCGTGCCGGCACCCGCGTCCGACTCGAGCCGGCGAGCTTCTACACCGGCCTGCTGCTGGCGCCGCTCGGCACGGTTCCGCCCTGGCGCGCCCCACAGCTGTGCGCGGCGCTGATCCTCTCGCAGGTGTGTCACACGACCGGCTGGGCGGCGGAGCGCTGGATCGAGCGCCGCGCCACCCGCGTCCGCGCCTGAGCTACGCCGCGTCCACCACCTCGCGCTGCCACAGCTCGAGCACCAGCAGGTTCCAGAGGTGGAACTGCCACTCGCGCACCCCGCGCTCGTGCTCGTCGACGAGGCGCCGGACGGCCTCGGGGCGAAACCACCCCCGCGCGAGCGCGCGCGGGGACAGCAGCGTCTCGTGGACCAATGGTCGCAGCTCCCGCCGCAGCCACTGGTCGATCGGGATCCCGAACCCCTGCTTCGGCCGGTCGACCACGTCGGTGGGGAGATGCTCGCGCATCGCCACCTTGAGGAGCCACTTGGTCCGCGTTCCACGGAGCTTGTACGACGACGGCAGCGCGGCGGCGAAGGCCGCCACCTCCTGATCGAGGAACGGACAGCGCGCCTCCATCCCGTGTGCCATGGTCGCCACGTCGGTCTTCACCAGGAGGTCGTCGGGGAGATGGCTCGCGACGTCGGCCGCCAGCTCGCGGCCGGTCTGATCGGGAGCGTCGCTCGCGGCCAGCAGCGCCTGCTCGAGCGCGCACGATTCGTCGCGCACCGCCGCCCGGAGCTCGGGCGTGTACAGCGCCGCCTTCTGCTCGGCGTCGAAGTGGAGCAGCCAGCGGCAGTAGAGCTGCGCCAGCGACTCCCGGTCGAGGGCGGTGAAGCGGGCGAGCTGCCGCAACGGATGCTCGAAGCGCAGGCCCGCAGGAACGACCCCACCGACGACCGCAGCCACCGCGCGCCGGAGCGGTCGCGGCAGGCGGAGCCAGCGCGCGGCGAGCGCGCTCTTCACGTAGCGCTCGTAGCCGGCGAACGCTTCGTCGCCCCCGTCGCCGGTGAGCGCGACGGTGATCTCGCGGCGCGTCTCGCGCGCGAGGAACCAGGTCGGCAGCGTCGACGGGTCGCCGAACGGCTCGTCGTAGTGCCGCACGATGCGCGGCAGCTCCGCCGCCAGGTCCGGCCGCACGACCACCTCGTGGTGCTCCGTCCCGAAGCGCTGCGCGACGATCCGTGCCCAGCGGCTCTCGTCGTGGCTGGGCTCGCCGAAGGTGACGGAGAAGGTGGGGATGCGGGCGCGTCCCTCGTCGGCGAGCATCGCGACGATGGAGCTGCTGTCGAGCCCGCCACTCAGGAACACCCCCACCGGCACCTCGCCGACGAGCCGCCGTCGCACCGCCGCGCGCAGCAGGCCGTGGAGCTGCCCCGCCGCCTCGTGCGGCGACGGCGGCGGCGTCGGGACGACGTAGCTCGGCCGGAACCAGCGCTCGATGCGCACCTGCCCGTCCCGCACCGTCAGCCGGTGCCCCGGCGGCAGCTTCTCGATCCCGACGAACGCCGTGCGCGGGCCGGGCACGTAGTCGAAGGACAGGAAGTGGTGGACCGCCTCCGGGTCGACGTCGGGCCGCGCCTCGCCCGCCGCGAGCAGCCCCTTGATCTCCGAGGCGAACGCGAATCGCCGGGGCGTCCGGCGCCAGTAGAGCGGCTTCTTCCCGACCCGATCGCGCGCGAGCAGCAGCGTCCGCGAGCGCCCGTCCCAGATCGCGAACGCGAACATGCCGTGCATCCGCTCGACGCACGCGGCGCCGTGCTCCAGGTAGAGGTGCAACAGCACCTCGGTGTCGCTGCGGGACCGGAACGCGTGCCCGCGCGCTTCCAGGTCGCGGCGCGCGTCGAGGTAGTCGTACAGCTCGCCGTTGTAGACCACCCACACCGCGCCCGACGGATCGCTCATCGGCTGGGCGCCGGTCGGGCTGCGGTCGATGATCGCCAGCCGCCGATGCCCGAGGCCGGCCGGGCCCCGCACCACCACCCCGTCGCCGTCCGGTCCGCGGTGCGCGAGCGCCGTGGTCATGCGGCGCAGGGCCGCCTCGTCGGCCGGCCGCTCCGGATCGCGCTCGACGATGCCGCAGATGCCGCACACGTGCGCGTCAGCGCCCGGGCGGCCGCGGGGCGCCGGCCGGGAAGCGGACCAGCGCATCGCCCCAGACGCTCGCCCGCTCCCTGGCCGAGACGAACCGGTCGCGCCGGAAGTCGAGGTCGAGCGTCTGGTCGGCGGCATCGCCGAGCCCGAACGCGTAGCCCATCATCTCGCCGGCGGCGCTCGCCGTGAGCCCCGTGATCAGCGACGGCAGCACGCCCGGCATGAGCCGTCCGAGCCAGCCGAACTCCCGCATGCGTCGCACGATCCGAGCGCCGCGCACGAGCGGAATCAGCGGCGAGCCTGCGACCCACATCAGCCGGCGTCCCACGCCCCAGCCGCGCCGCCGCGTCGCCGCGAACTGCTTGCCGATGTAGTAGTTCTCCGCCACGAACGGCCGGAACCTGGTCATGTAGACGTGGAAGACCTTCGCACGGCTCTCGAGGTAGAGCCGGTGCCCGCGTCTCCGGAGATCCCAGTGCAGGATCGTGTCGGCGACGAACATCGCGTCGAGCTCGGCGCCGTAGTCCATCAACAGGGCGCGCTTGTAGCTGCTGTTGTGACCGGGGAGATCGTCGATCTCGCCGCCCTCCGTCGGCTGCACCCAGGGGCCGTACTGGAGGAGGTAGTTCGTCCAGGCCCAGTAGCGCTGGGGATTCGCGAGGCCGACCGCCGGACCGACCGCCGCCCACGGTCCTTCGTGCGCACGCAGCAGCGCCTCCGCCCAGTCCGGTGCCGGGAAGCAATGGTCCTCCGTCAGCGCGACGATCGGCGCGCGCGCCGCGCGGACGCCGGCGGCGCGCGGGCGAGCGAGCGCCGTGATCGGGCCGACCTCGACGACCTGGTGCCCCCAGAAACCGTCCAGCGCCTGCGCGTCGAGCGCGAGCGCCGCGCGCGATTCCGCCACCAGCACGATCTCGAGCCGGTCGCGCAGCGTCTGCTCGGCCAGGTAGAGGACCAGGCGGCGCATCGGCTCGAAGCCGTAGGGCGCCACCAGGACGACCGACATCGCGGGCGGCCCGCTCATCGCGTCGGCTCGACCCCGCCGAAGGCACACTCCAGATAGCCGCGCGCCTCGCCGAACGACCATGCCGTGATGCCCGCGGCCGTGAGTGGCGAGACCAGCAGGAACCGCCCGAAGTGTCCGCGCGCCTGCCGGGCGGCCCGCAGGAAGAGCAGGGGCGGCAGCAGCGGTGAGAGGACGGCGCGCGCAAAGGCCCCGACCCGACCGAGCTGCTCGCGGCCGCGGAGCCGCGCGAAGTCCCGGCCGTGCCGCGGCTCGTGCCGGAGGATGGCGCCGATGCGCGTCGGATTCAGATGACCGACGCGGATCGTCGGATCCAGATAGGGGCGCACGCCATCCGCCCGGCATCGCCAGATGAACTGCGTGTCCGAGCAATAGGCGCCGATCAGGAAGGGCCCGTAGCGCTCGTACGCGGCACGCTTCACCGTCATGCTGCACCCGGGCACCTCGTCGACGAACCCGGCCGCCATGCTCGGGAGCCAGCGGTTGAATTCGGTGAAGTAGTAGGCCCAGCCGGCCAGGCTCGACGGGTTGCCGTTCTCGACCACGCCGCCGATCACCGGGTGCGGTGCGGCGTGGGCGCGCATCACCGCCTCGACCCACTCCGGTCCGACGACGCAATCCGCGTCGAGGAAGGCGAAGACGTCCCCGGAGGCCTCGGCGACGCCCAGGTTGCGCGCCTCGCCGGCGAAGCGACGCTCCGCCGATCGGATGAGTCGGACCGCCGGGAAGTCGCGCGCGACCAGCGCCGCGGTGTCGTCCGCCCCGCTGTCGACGACGATGGTCTCGAACGGGAGGTCGGTGTGCTGCGCGGCCAACGATGCCAGCGCGCGGGCAATCGTCGCGCGGGCGTTGTATGAGGCGATGACGATCGAAAGCAGGGGCCGCATGAGTGCCGGGGGAACGGCGAGGTCCGACGATAC
>Ga0335084_10005350_pt1 | contig 12684 bp, 16 predicted proteins | sample Lox_Sample_44_FD_206721 | JGI IMG/M metagenome (GOLD analysis project Ga0335084, IMG submission 206721) | Soil microbial communities from Loxahatchee National Wildlife Refuge, Florida, United States - Lox_Sample_4.4 | ecosystem: Environmental > Terrestrial > Soil > Wetlands | place: USA... | reverse complement strand
TGCAGGGACTCGTGCAGATCGCGGCCGGGTACTCCAAGGTCGAAAGCGGCGGGCACGGCGGCGCGCTCAAGCTGCTGGGCCGCGGAATAGCACAGGTGCGGGAGTTCGGTGCGCAGGCGTTGGGCCTCGCACTCGGACCATTCGTCGCGGGCGTCGAGGCTGATTTGCAGCGTCTGCGCACAGCGGCCGCTGAGGTGAACCTTTCGCTTGTGCGCGTCCCAAGCCTCCAGCTGGCACCGAAGTCATAGCTCACCGTGGTCCGACGACGCGCAGCAGCGTCGCGCTGTCGGTGACTTCACACGTCGCGCAGTTGGTATTGAAGCCGTAGGTCCAGTGCGCCGTCGCCGCGCCTGTGCCATTGGTGTGGAAGGTGAAGGTGTAGTCGAAGACATATTCCTGGAACACGTGGTTGATCAGGCACACACGCTGGTCGAACATGCGATACGTCGTTTTCACCGTTCCGGTTGCATCGGGAGTCAGGCCGCGGGCGATTGTCGCTCCGTCCCGCACCTGGATGTCGAGTTGACCCGCGACGCTGGTGACATGATAGATCGTGTCTTGCAGGCTCGTGAACAGCTGCCCGTTGAGATAACAGATTTGCCCGCCCCAGTTCGCCGCCCAGTCGCCGGAGAGCTGGTACGCGATGCCCGTCGGAGTGGGGGTCGACGTTGCTGTGCGCGTGGCAGTGGGCGTGCGTGTGAACGTCTGGGTCGGCGTCCGCGTTGGTACGCGCGTGGGGGTAAATGACGGCGTCGGAGTTGCGGACGGGGTCTCGGTTGCGGTGGCCGAGGCGGTTGGCGTCGAGGTTGGCGGCACGGTCCGCGTGGCCGTGCTCGTGCCGTTCGGGGTGCGCGTGATGGTGAAGGAGGGGCTGGGCGTGGGCGTCCACGGCGCCGCGAAGGTATCAAAGATGTCCGCCAGAATCGGAATGACGTCACGATCGGAGAGGCCGCGGTCGCGAAACAAGTCGGCGTAGGTGCACGCGGGAAACTGCGCAGCATTTCCTGAGACGATGATCGCTGCGCAGAAGTCCGCCGCCGTCCCGCGTCCATCGCAGTTGGCGTCGGCGAACAGAGGCCGCGGCGTTGGGGTGCGCGTCGGGGTCTGTGTTGGGGTCGGGGAGGCAGTCGGCGTCGCCGTCCGCGTCGGTGTCGGTGTCAGCGTCGGCGCGCTCACGGGCGTGCTTTGGGCCACTGCAGGGGAGAGATGCACCAGGCAGCTCAACATACAGGCGGCAAGGGACGAACGGCGCACCAGCCCCCTCGGTGTTGACCTCCCGCCTCTCGGGACTGCCGATAAACAGCTGCGCCCCTCGATACGCCGCCAAGAGAAGGCGGCTACTCGGGGTGAACGGTTCAACACCTGCCGAAAAAGATCCGAAAATCCGTTCGCCCCGAGTAGGCCCCGTTTTCTCCGGGGCCGTATCGAGGGGCCGCCTCGGAGGAAATCGGCAGTCCCTCCCACCTGAGGGTCGTGCGTCACAGCTTGTACTCGATCTCCAGCCATCCCTGGCCATTCCGTTTGAACTCGCCGCCGACGGATTGCGAGCGCCCGGCGATGAACAAATATCCGATCTGTGTATTCAAATGATCGGTCACGCTGTATGTCACACGTGGGCGCACAATCGTGTAGTCGCTCTCGATGGCGTGGATGGCCACGAGCTGCGTCTTCAGGGTATCGGACAGGAAGCCCTTGCGCAGGTTGGTGAGCAGTCGCGTCTCGACGTCCTTGATCAATAGCTGCACGTCGTTGTTCAGGACGTCGGTCTGGTTGACCTGCAGAAGCAGCGTGTAGCCCTCGTAGACGTAGTCGCCGCCGATGCCCCACTCCACCGCGTCGCGGATGACCGAGCCTGGCGGCAACGCCACCGGCGTGGTGCCTGCACCGCGCGCCAACGCGACCAGGGCCTTGGCGATCTCCGGCGCAATGGCGGCCGGGTTGGTCACCAAGAAGCGCAGGTCGCGGCTGAAGGGACGGTTGTTCAGGTAGGCAGCTTCGGCGCGTATGGTGAAACGATCAAAGGCATACGCCGCGTCAGCACCGGCCGAGTTGATCTGATGAAAGTGCGGGGTCAGCGTCGTCGTCGCCGCCAGGTTCGCCACGTGCAGTGGTGCGTTCGGGTCCGGCTCGCCGCTGGCCAGCGCCGTCAAATTGAACGCCGGTTGCGGATCGAATCCGTGATACCCGTACAGCGCGAAATCCACGTCGTGCAGCAGCGCGGCGTAGCGTACACCGATGCCGCTGTTCTCCAAGCGCGCGGCCGGCTCCCCCGTGTTCCGCACTTGGAAGCCGATGGGCACCGAAAAGGCCGGGTTGGTGCCCCCGTTGACCGGAAAGATGCCGGCGGGAACGGAGATCGTCGTGTTGGGAATGGCTGCCGGCGGAAACCAGCGCTCCGCGTCACAGTGCGACACGCCATTCTGGACCACGCAGTCGGCGAGCGGGAAACGATACGGAATATACTTGGGCACCCACACGGCGGTGAGGCGGCTTTCCGGCAGCGGCCACGATTCCGGGAAGAAGTAGGACCCTTGCAGCGCCGGCACACCGATCTTGCGTTCGTTCTCCTCATCCATGAGCGGGTCGATGTAGTTGAAGGGATTGAGCAGATCGTTGGGCTGGGTTCGGTCGAGCTTCCCCCACGCCACCTTCTGCAATCCCAGACGCACATCCACCGACGACAGCTTCGCGTCGAGGTACGCCTCCTGAAAGTCCACGACCGGTGAAAGGTCCTGGAAGGCGTCGTTCCACGCGTAGGTGCCGGAGCGGCCATCTGCCTTCATCGTCGGGCCGCCGTTGGTACCCACGGTGGTAGAATCGAAGCGCAGCCAGTCGGTCAGCGACACGGCCGCACGCAGCGTCAGCCGCTCGCGGGTGCGATCGTGCTTCGTCGAGCCGTTTTCCTCGACGACTTCACGAACGCTGAAGCTGGAATCGAGATCGACTGTGCGGCCGCCGATTGTGGTTTGGATCGACCATGCCGTGGTTGCAGCCCCTAGCTGCGCTGCGAGGATGATCGCAGTCCGTGTGCGCGTAGCTCGTCCCACCCAACTTCCCGCGTCGGCAACCGCGCTGCCTTAACTTGAAATCCATCCAGGCGCAATACAGTATTGGGGTAGCGTCTGTCCGTCTACTTTCGCGAGAGGCACCCATGCGCAGCAACGAATTGCTTTCCAAAGGGCTCGACAGCGACATTGGCGTGGCGCATCGCCGCTTCTTGGCCGCCATGGAGAACCGGTTGCACACCATGCCGCTGGAAACCAAGGAACGCTACTTCGTGATCCTGTCGTCGCTGGTGGGCAAGCTCGAAGCCGAGGACAAGCACCTGCGCGACGTGCTTCAGGAGATGATGTCCGAAGCCGCCGGCTATATTTTCCAGGAGCTCGGCTCCTCCCGTTGATGAGCGTCGTGTGAAATCTGCCTTCTTGCCGCGGCTGGTCAACCGGCCGTTCGGGGATCCCGGTTTGCACGTCGGCATGCGCTGGCAAGGAACGGCGGTGCAGTTCGATCTCGGCCGCATCGATCGGTTGCCGGCCGCTGAGATTCTCAAGCTGACACACATCTTTGTGTCGCACACGCACATCGACCACTTCATCGGCTTCGACCGCATCATCCGCCTGTTCCTGGCGCGCGACGCCTGCGTATCGCTCTTCGGACCGCCGGGCATCATCGGCAACGTCACCGGCAAGCTCGCCGGCTACACCTGGAATCTGGTCGACGGCTACAACTTCGTCCTGACGGTCCACGAAGTGCATCCGGATCACATCCGCAGCGTGCGCCTGCCCGCGACCACCGCCTTCACCGTCGAAGAGGCGGGCACGCGCGAGTTCGCTGGCGTGCTGCACGAAGACTCCGCGTTCAGCGTCCGCGCCGTGCACCTCGATCACAAGATCCCGTGCCTCGGCTTCGCGCTCATCGAGAAGACGCATCTCAACGTGCGCAAGGACGAGCTGGAACGGCTCGGCATTCCCGCCGGCCCGTGGCTCAACCGGATGAAGGAAGCGATTCGCACCGGCGAACCGGACGACACGATTATCACCGCGCGGTGGGTCGACAGTGGGACGCAACACGTCGCGGCGTTCACCCTGGCGGAACTACGCGACCGCCTGGTCGTCGAGACGCCGGGGCAAAAGCTCGCCTACGTGGTGGACACGCTGTTCAGCAAGCAGAACGTTACCCGCGTCACCGAGCTGGCACGCGATGCGGACGTCTTTTTCTGTGAATCGCTGTTCCTCGACCAGGATCGTGATCAGGCCGTGAAGCGCCATCACCTTACGGCGCGCCAGGCGGGGACGCTCGGACGTCTGGCAGGCGTCAAGCACCTGCAGGTCTTTCACTTCTCTCCGCGCTACGACGGTCAAGCCGACCGCATCTACGCGGAAGCCGAGGCCGCGTTCCGCGGTGAACTGGCTCCGGATGAGCCGGTGTGAAGATCGTGTTCGTGCTCGTGACTCGTGCTCGCGATCGGCGACAGGGTCAATCAGATGGAAAGGCCGACCGATGAGTCCCGGAACACGAACTACGCGCACGAATACGGTCGTTTCCGACGAAGAGCGCGCCTTCGCTGAGCGCCACCGCGTCGCGCACCTGGCGACCGCGGACGCCGCGGGCGCCCCGCACGTCATTCCAATCTGCTATGCGGTGGTCGGCGATGTGTTCTACTTCGTCGTCGACGAGAAGCCGAAGCGCACGCGCACCGAGTTGAAGCGGCTGCGCAATATCGCCGTGAACCCGCGAGTTGCGCTGGTGATCGATGACTACGACGAGGACTGGACGCAGCTGGCGTATCTGCTGGTGCGCGGTCGCGCCGCGGTTGTCGAGGAGGGGGCAGAGTACGCCACGGTGCTCGCTGCGTTGCGCCAACGCTACCCGCAATATCGCGCCATGCCACTGGCGCCCGACACGCATCCGATGGTGCGCATCGTGCCCGAGCACCGACACTTCTGGCGCGCAGCGGCCACGGGAAAGTGACGCATGCAGCCGCTATCGACGCTGCGCCGTGACCGGCGCGATCCGGAGCTGCGGACACCCGTCAAGCCCGCCGTCGAGGATGCACAGGGCTCGACGACCGGGCGGCACATCGTGTGCGCGGTTTGCGGTCATCACATCACCACCGAGCGCGAGCGCAGCGAGATGAAGGGACGTCACGAGCATCGCTGTGTGAACCCGGGCGGCGTGATCTTTCACATCGGCTGTTTCCGCCGCGCGCCCGGCTGCGTTTCTCACGGCGTTCCGACCACAGAGTTCACGTGGTTTCCGGGCTTCGCGTGGAACTACGCGCTCTGCGGCGGCTGCTCGACCCTGCTCGGCTGGCACTATCACGGCGCCGAAGCCGGGGCGTTCTTCGGCTTGATCCTCAACCGATTGGCCACGCAGCAATCGCACTAACACTAACCGCGCTGTGGCGCGAACCGTGCTCGTGCTCGGCGACGCGGTGCTCGAAATCGTTCAGTCGGGTGGCTTCCGATTACGATTACCAGCACGCGCACGAGCACGAACACTGAGTGATGACAGCCTCAAGCGAGCTGACGCAGCGAGTGCTCCGCCGCACGTGCAAGCGATGCGTCGGCGCTCCGACTCGCCGCCTGCAGCGCAGCCTGCACCGCATCTGAGCGGTCGCCCAAGAGGCCCAGGACCGCGGCAGTAACGCGTTGCACGCTGACGTCAGGGTCGGCCAGCAGGGCAATCAGGCGCTGCGCCGCAGCGGCTCGATCGATCGCCAGCCGCGCCAGGCAGGAGATCGCGGCCAGGCGGACGTTGGTGTCGCGATCATGGAGCGTGGCGAGCAGGGCGCGTTCGGTTGCCGGCGAGCGGGCCTCGAGATCGCGCAGGCAGTAGGCGGCCATCTTGCGTTGTGCGGCATTGCCGGCGCTGAGCAACCGTTGCAGCGCCTCGACGACTACGGCGTCGCCGCGCAGACGTGCCAGAATATTTCCGGCCGCCCAACGCACGTCGCCGTCGTCGGAGCCCAGGGCTTCCAACAGGGTGGGCAGCGCAACCGGCGGCGCATCACCGAGCAGGGACAGCGCGTACGTGGCGCCCCAGCGCTGTCCCGCGGGATCCGAACTGATGGTTCGCACAAGCACGTCGCGGACGTTGGTACCCTGTGCGCCGAGCGCGGCGAGGGTTTCCGCTGCGCGTCTCTGGATGATCTTCCGTGCATCGCCGAGGCAGGAGACCAAGGCGTCGAGCGTCTCAGCGTCAGCGCTGCCGTGCGCGGCCACCTCCGTCATGGCAGCGAGCCGTTCGGCCACATCGGGCGTGCGCAGCCGCTGCGCCGCGGTCATGGTGCGATGCCCCTGCAGATGGTGTCGGCGATGGCACGCGTGCGGCCGATCCCCAGAATGAAGTGTTCCGGCCGCGCGAAGATTTCGGATGCGACCGCATCGATGGCGCGCCACTCGGCCGGGCACAGCCGCAGCTCACGTTCGAGCTGGGCAATGGCTGGTGAGTTGGCGATGAAGTCGCCGGCGAACACAATCTCTTTGATGAAGCGGTTCTGCTCGAGCGAGAAGTGGGCCTCGAAGGCGCCGAGTTGGACGCGCTCCGACGCGTGGTGCTCCAAGTCGGGACGCAGGCGCCGCTGCTGCAGCCAGCGGTCGTCGTGAAACTCGTGCGCCGCCGTCGCCTCGATGGCGCGTTCTTCGAGTCCGGTCAGGGCGTGCTCGGCAAACGTCAGGTCGAACTGCTTTTCATAGCCCCGGCGGAGCATGTCGGCGACCTCCGCGGTCACCAGCTCCACGCCGGTTTCTCGCGCCAGGCATGTGGTCTCTGCCGGCGTGAGCATCTCCGCATTGACGAGGCCGTGCTCGTCCACGCCGTCGAGCAGATGCGCTAACAGGCTGAAATCGCGCTGATTGGCGATGATGGTCTCGAACAGCAGAGCCCCAGCCTGGTCCACCTCGAAAGACACTAGTCCGAGGATGCGGCGATCGACAGTGATGAAATCCCGACCGGGATAGAAGGCGGGCACGCCGACGAGCTTGCAGGCATCGAGAATGCCGCGGACGTAGCGATTCATCACCTGGTACGGCGCCAGCGCAAAGGGGGCGTCGGAGAAGAGCGCCGACCGGTGCGGCAGGACCAAGGTCATGCCGACGAACCCGTCACCAAAGGGGATGGCGCGTCCACCCGACTGCCGGCGGTGGATGTGCACGTCCGCCGACGCCGGCGGCTGTTCGGGCATGAGGTGGTAGCGGCCCAACGACAGCACGTTCCCGGCAAAGTCGTAGACCCGCAACACGCCGAGACGCGTGCGCGACGGTCGTCCGACGACGTGCAGGAAGTGTGTATCCTCGGCGAGGCTAGCCCTGGGCGCGATGCCCGGCTGCACGATGAAGTCGAGCGTGTGCATTGTCGTGAAGCGTGCTCGTGAGTCGTGCTCGAGCGCTAGGTTGCCTGGGAGGAACTTAGGAGTTGTTCCTTCCTCTCTCCTTACGCGTGCGACTCACGAACACGCTTCACGATTCCATCGGCGGCTGCCACCCCTTGCCGCGGCAGTCGTCACAGACAGGGATGGTGGTGCGCTTGCCGTTGTGCTCGATCAGCACGCCGTGGACGAGCTCGGTGGACACGGATTTCCCGCACGCGGAACACTGCGCGGTCAGCGTCTTGTTCTCCTTGGCCTTCTCGCTGGGCATGCGTCGTGGTCCCCGAGGGGCGGGAGCCTGTCGGTGTCACTCTTGCGCTTCGACCACGACAGTGACCTGCGCGTCAATGCCGACCCCGAGGTGCACGGGCACCACATGTTCGCCGATCGCCTTGATCGGCTCGTCGAGACGGATACGGCGGCGCTCGACGGTCACGCCCTGCTCAGCCAGCGCTTTCTCGATATCGATATTGGTGACCGAGCCGAACAGCTTCCCCTCTTCTCCGGCGCGCGCCTTGATCGTCACCCGGAGGCTCGACAGCTTCTGGGCTGCGCCTTCCGCTTGACGGCGGTCGCGTTCGCGTTTGTCGGCCACGACGCGCTTCTGATGTTCCAGCACATGCACGTTGCGCCGGTCGGCGACCACCGCCAGTCCGCGCGGCAGGAGGTAGTTGCGGGCGAACCCTGGCTTCACCTTGACGATATCGCCCACGGTGCCGAGGTTCTGAACATCCTCTCGTAGAATCACTTCCATTGTTGCGTCTCCTTCACTCGCCGTCGGTATGGAATTGCACGCCTGCGGAGCCGGCCCCGAGGCGCCGGAAGTTGCCCCACAGGTCGAACACACCGAGGACCAGAACGATCGCCGCGAGCAAGTGTTGCACGGCGATCAGAATGTAACCGGCAACGCGGATGCCGCGCGGTAACCGAAAGCGGTCGAGATAGTAGCTGACGATCGCCAACCCCTGGCAGAAGTAGCACGCCAGGGTGACGAGGAACAGATTGCGCGCCGCCAACGCAACCGGCTCCGCCGGCACGAACATGCCAAACCCGGCAACGATCAGTGCCCAGATCAGCGCATCGGGTGTCCGCCACAGGCGCAGGTTCACATGACGCCCCAAATCGGTCCACGCTTGCAGCAGGAGGAGATTTGCCAGCGTCACGGCAAGACCCGTGAGCACCACCATTGCTGGCAGGATTTCCATCAACCCAGCGATCACCGGGTCGCGTTCTGCTTGCGCCAGCGCCAGCGTATTCTCCGGGACGCCGAGGGAGCTGTAGGCAGACAGGGCGAGGTCGACGCTGCGCGCCACCTGGTCGTGCACTGCAGTGGCTGCTGCGTCGACGCCGCCATAGGCCAGCAGCAACAGGCACGCTATGCCGGCAGACCAGGCTGCCACGCCGGCGAGAACGGTACGTTCAAATGACCAGAAGCGGCGGATGCCAACCGCCAGGACCAGCGTCGGGAGGCCGAACGGGAGGATGAACCCAGGGATAGCGTCTGCTCCCAGGACGACACCCACTGCGATGCCTGTCAGGACGAACCAGAAGCTGCACTCTCTCGACGGTGCGCGCGTGGCCACGACGAGGCCGGGCAACGGCACCAGGAATGCGACCGGTGCGGCCAGTGGGAAGGCGCAGGCGAGGCCGTAGAGGGCTGTACTGATCGCCACTCCTGCCCCGAGCCGAAGAGCGACGTGCGGCATCAGGCGTTTACCGTGCTGAACGGCAGTAGCGCCACCGCACGGGCGCGCTTGATGGCGGTCGTCAGCTCGCGTTGATGCTTGGCGCAATTGCCGGTGATGCGGCTTGGCACCACCTTCCCGCGTTCCGTGATGAAGCTCGATAGGGCGCGGGTGTCCTTGTAGTCGATGAAGCTGTCACGATCTGCACAGAAGCGGCAGACCTTACGCCGCACGGCGCCGCGGCGCCGAAAGGCGCTCTTGTCGTCCGCCGCGGGGCGCGCCCGTTTGCCGCTCTCCCTTCCTCCACGCATGGCCATGTTCAACTCCCTTGCTCCGCCGCGGCGGCAGCGCTCTGCTCTGCCGCCGGCCGCGGACGCCGCGGGCCGCGTCGTATGGCCTTACGCGGTTGCGGCGCACGGACCGAGATGAAGCGCAAGACTTCGTCGGCGAGCTTGAGGGTGCGCTCCAGCTCCTTGACGACCTCCGGCCGCGCACTGTACTGCGCCAACACATACGTGCCGCGCGGTTGCTTGCGGATGGGGTAGGCGAGCTCACGGATGCCCCAATCCTGGATCTCCGTCACCTGCCCCTCCATGCTCTCAATCAAGCGGCGGACGCGATCCAACGTTTCGCGCACCTGCGCCTCGGGTATCTCCGGGTGCAGGATGAATAAGGTTTCGTACCGATGCATTTACTTCCTCCCGTTTGGCGCTGGAGCGGCAGCCGCGCCGGTCCTTGTGCGTACGTTGAAACAACTCATCGCCTTCTCCTCCCCATCGCGCAGCACGCGTTCCACCGCGTCGGCGGCGCGCCCGACGGCGGCCGCAACCGCCTCGTGTTGTTCGGCGGGAAAGGCGGACAAGACGTAATCGACCACCTCCTCGCCGCGCGCCGGCCGGCCGATGCCGACGCGCACGCGGGTGAACTCGTGGCCGCAATGCGCAGCGATCGAGTCCAGGCCGCGATGCCCGGCCGTACCTCCGCCGCGCTTCACGCGCACAGAGCTGAACTCCAGGTCGAGATCGTCGTGGATGACGACGAGGTCGGACGCAACAACGAGGGGGGCGACATCGGCCAACGCGGCGCCGCTGCGGTTCATATACAGTTGCGGTTCCATCAACATCGTTGGCTCACCAGCGATCACTCCCTGTGCGAGGTGCGCGCTTCGTGCGCTCGGCTCGAGCGTCAGCCGCCACCGCCTGGCCAATTCCTCCACGACCATGAACCCTACATTGTGACGCGTGGCCGCGTATTCGTTGCCGGGGTTGCCCAGGCCCACCACGATACGCATCGCGGGCGACGGCGATCACCCTTTCTTCTCCGGTTCCGCTTTCGCCTTCTTCTCCGGCTCTGTCTTCGCGGCCTCGGCAGCTGGGGCACCTTCTGCGGGAGCGCCTTCTGCAACTGCAGCGGCCTCTTCGACCTTCACTTCTTCGACCGTCGGCGGTAGGACGGTCACCAGCGTCGTATCCGTGTCGTAGCAGAGTTTCACGCCCTCCGGTGCCTGCAGTTGGCTGACGTGGACCGCGTCGTGGATGTTGAGGGCGCTGACATCGACGTTGAGGAATTCGGGGATGTCTCCCGGAAGGCACTCGACCTCGACGTCGCGTTGAACGGGTTGCAGGATCCCACCGAGGGCGACGCCCGCGGCTTTGCCCGTGAAGTGCAGCGGCACACGCACGCGCAGCTTTTGGGTCAGATCGACTTCATAGAAGTCGGCGTGCAGCACCGCCCCGGTGACAGGATGGTACTGGGTCTCTTTGACCAGGGCGACCTTGTCTCCGATGTCGGCCACTGCCGACCGGAAGCGGATGAGGTGTGACCCTTCGAGCGCGGCGACTTTCTGCAGGAACTCCTTCGCATCGATGGCGATCATCGTCGTCTGCCGCTGGGGGCCGTAAAAGACCGCCGGCGCCTTACCAGCCTGGCGCAGGCGTCGGGCTGGACCTTTGCCGCCTGTCTGCCGAAGTGTCGCCTCCAACTCAACTGTCTGCATACATAACTCCCCGGTATCAGAATAGTATGGAAACTGCCTCTTTAGACGAACAGCGAGCTAATCGATTCCTCGTAGTGCGTTCGGTGGATGGCCTCGCCGATCAAGTGCGCAACCGAGAGCACCCGGATCTTGGGGCAGTGTTGCGCCTCGGGGCGCAGAGGAATCGTGTCGGTAACGATCAGCTCGCTCAGCGCGGAATCCTGGATACGCGCGATCGCCGCTCCAGACAAGACTGCATGGGTGCAACACGCGAGAATCACCTTGGCGCCGTTCTCCTTCAAGGCGGCAGCGGCCGCCGCGAGCGTCCCCCCCGTGTCGATCATGTCGTCGATGAGGACACAAACACGGTCGCGCACCTCACCGACGATATTCATGTCGGCAACCTCGTTGGCGCGCGCTCGCCGTTTGTCGATGATGGCAAGCCCGGCATCCAAGTGTTTGGCGAATGCGCGGGCACGTTCGACGCCGCCGGCGTCCGGCGACACAACGCTGACCTCGTGTTGATTGAGCCGCTCGCGGACGTAGGGAAGAAGCACCGGGGTCGCGAAAAGGTTGTCGACAGGGACGTTGAAGAAGCCTTGGATCTGGCCGGCATGCAGGTCAACGGTCAGCACACGTGCGGCGCCGGCCGTCGTAATCAGATCGGCGACGAGCTTGGCGCTGATCGGCACACGGGGCGCAACTTTGCGGTCCTGCCGGGCGTAGCCGAAGTAGGGCACCACCGCTGTGATGCGTTTGGCCGAGGCACGTCGGAAGGCATCGAGCATGAGGAGCAGCTCGATGAGGTTGTCGTTCACGGGCGTACAGGTCGATTGAATGACGAAGACATCGCCACCGCGTACATTTTCGGCGATCTCGACCAGGACCTCGCCATCGCTGAAGCGCCGGACCTCGGCGGCGCCGCGCGACACGCCCAGGTAGGCGCACACGGCATCGGCGAGCGCTGGATTTGAATTGCCCGCGAAAACTTTGATCTCGTCCCTCACGTGTCCGTCACCCACCTTACGTGCGCACAAGTTACTGGGCGGGAAGGATTCGAACCTTCGATACCGGATCCAAAGTCCGGGGCCTTACCGCTTGGCGACCGCCCATCAGTTTCCCAGGGCCGGCGACAGCTCCAATGTTTGAACGGCCTCGGCCCACAACGCATGGCGCCGCAGCCTCGCCGCCCCCTCCGCGGCCGATTGGGCATCAGCCCACACTCCAAACACTGCCGAACCGCTCCCACTCATGAGCGCCGCTTGCGCACCTGCTTCCATAACTTTCGTCTTGAGACACAACAGCTCAGGGTGAATCTGTGCTGCCGCCTCTTCCAAGTCGTTCACTAGCAAATCAGTGAGAGGCTTGCGACCGCCGACGAAGTCCGCGATGTTACTGACCGCTGGGCCCCTTGTCAATGAAAGTGGCATCGCACGGCTCTGTGAGTAAACCAAGGCCGTTGACAGGGGGTGGCCGTCCGAACAGACCACGATATCGAGGCAGCCACCAAGCGTCGTCGGCACGACCTGTTCGCCGACACCACTCACCTTCGCGGGGCGGCCATATATGAAAAACGGGACATCGGCGCCCACTTTCGCACCCACGTCGGCCAGCTGCGGTGTTGGCAGCGGCTCTCTCAGCAAGCGATTGAGGGT
>Ga0335084_10005349_pt1 | contig 12684 bp, 15 predicted proteins | sample Lox_Sample_44_FD_206721 | JGI IMG/M metagenome (GOLD analysis project Ga0335084, IMG submission 206721) | Soil microbial communities from Loxahatchee National Wildlife Refuge, Florida, United States - Lox_Sample_4.4 | ecosystem: Environmental > Terrestrial > Soil > Wetlands | place: USA... | reverse complement strand
AGTGCTTGGCCGTCTGTGTCGACCTCACGCGGCACCCCCTGACAGTGATCGATAAAGCGAGTACGGAAGTAAGTCTTTCCGAGCTTGTTCGACCAGCGTTTTCGTATCGGTAATCAGCTCAATTCCGTCGATCTTCTTTCCATGCCATTTCTCCATGGCGTTGCGATCACCGCCAAGCAAACGATTGATCGCAGCTTTGTAGTTGGCGAACTGGCTCGCTGTTCTCGATCCCCGAACATTGATTTCTCTGGGTCCATCCGGACCGGGCATCTGGAGATATCGCACCAGCCTGTCACTCTTTGTTGCGCGGATGCGTCCGCCTGGCCGATCCTGCACGAGCGCCGATCCGACATATCGTTTTATCGTTCGAACTGTGACGCCATTGTCGCGGGCTGCCTTCGAGAGCGTATCGCCCTGCCGCATGGCCCACAGTGCCTTAAAAGCACGCTGGCGAGATGCATTACTACGCGCCTGCAACTTAAAGGTTCGTGCTTTCGACCGCGCCTTCCCATGTCGGTTCCGTGTTTTCGAAGCTGCCATAACTGTTCCCCCTGTTTCGGGCCGCAGTTTCGCACGCGATTCCTGCCGAGCTGGGAACCTCAAGAACATTTTGGTGCGAGATTGGGATACTGCGGTAAGGATGGGATAGACTTTTGGTGCGATAGTCGTTGCTCGCCATGCAGAATCGCCCTCCTTTTAGGGGTGCGCCGATACTTGACAGCTTTTTAAATGATGCGCAAGAAGCTGCAAAAACCAAAGGCTAAAGCCCGCGACATCCGGCTGGGCCGACCGGGACAGCTGGATATCGAAGACCTTCCAACGAGGTTCCGGAACATGAAGTCCTTTCTGGAAAACTTTTGGGGACGTGTCGGACTCGGTTTGAAGAAAGCACGGAAAATTGAGGATGTGAAATCGGCATTCTCATCCGTCCAGGGAATCGAATGGATGACCCCATTCAAAGGGCACGCGAGCTGCCTTATCTATCCACGGGCGCTGAAGGTTCCAACTAGCGAAATGCGTGCAACGCGGCGCAAGCTCAAGGATGCCGAAGAGCGGGAACAGCAGTGTTGGATAGCCTACCATGAAGCAAACCCCAAGGCTCAACAGGCTACGACGGCTTTCCAGCAGGCGATTTCACAGTTTGATGGTGTTCTTGACCGATTTGAATTTTTCTTTGTGCTTTGCATTCTGGCCGACGCGTTGAGCGTTCAGGAACTGAGAACGTTAACGCCGAAGCTCTGGGTTGCTGTCCAAAACGCACAACAAGAGAAGAACAGACTTCGAGAGGCATTGAATGCGCAAGAAGCATGGTTCGCCAGAAATGAAGTGGTCAAGTTTGCCACGAATCGACGACGTAGCAAGAGCTTGCTCAATTTCGCGAGAGCTATGGCAGGCCTTCCCGAGTGGGGATGGTTTCATTCTCGGCGCACTTGCGAGGCTCTTATCAAAGACGATTCCGATCCAAGATATCCTGCCAAGGTCTTCGACCTGCTGTCGTCTTTGATTCGCAAAACGAAGCCCCTCATCCTGAGAAGAGTCGAAAAAAGATTGCGTAAAGAGCTTCTAGACTCGGATGCCGATCCGATGTTGAAGGGATACATAGCCCCACAATGGGACTACTTGGAGGAAGCAATCCGTTTTTGTCAAGGAAAAGGCTTCAAACGATCAGAGCTTCCGTTCAAGATCATGGATCGATTCATTTACCATAGCGAACGTGGGAAAAGTACAATAGATACAGAGCTGGCTAAACGAAACGAACTTCGATAGCTGGCTGACAAATGCGGACTTGCCGACTGTTGGAAGCAGGCGACAAGCCCTAACCACCATGGAGGTATGACTCCGATGGCAGCTTCACGCACCCTACCGCAACCCGACTTTTCCCGCAAATCCCCGATTGGCAGAAGTGGCGTTCTCGCGCTTTTTGGCTACGGAATCAAAGTGCGAATGCAGTGTGGCCACCTTGAAATCGAGGATGGTATTGGCCCTGAGCGTCGAAGAATCAGGCTTGCGCGTGTAGGTCACGGTCTGAAACGACTCGTGATCGTTGGGGCAGATGGTTTCATTTCTCTTGCCGCCCTCCGATGGCTCGCAGATCAGGATGCCAGTTTCGCGATGCTCGAACGAGACGGAACCGTGCTGGCCACAACTGGCCCGGTTAGACCTTCCGAAGCGAAGCTCCGGCGTGCTCAGGCGCTTGCGCACTCGTCCGGCGCAGCGTTGCACATTTCCCGAGAGCTGATCAGCCGGAAACTCTCAGCTCAGGAGGATATGGCGCGTCACAAACTCTTAGACACAGCGACAGCGAATAACATCGCTGTATTCAGGGCTGAATTGCCAAGTTCTGACAGCATCAACGGCATTCGCCTGATCGAATCGCGAGCAGCCCGCTGTTACTGGCAATCGTGGAGCACGCTTCCGATCAATTTTCCAAAGAACCAATTGTCTCGCGTTCCTGCTCACTGGAAGAGCTTCGGAGCACGGGTATCTCCGATCACAGGATCGCCACGGCTTGCCTGCAATCCTCCGAATGCCTGTTTGAATTTTTTGTATTCCCTCGCCGAGGCGGGGGCGCGTCTCGCAGCTGCTACGCTCGGCCTCGATCCGGGTCTGGGTGTGCTCCATACAGACACCTCCGCTCGGGACAGTTTGGCTTGCGACCTGATGGAGCCCGTCCGCCCGCATGTGGATGCTTACCTCCTGGACTTGATCACACGGGGATATCTGAACCGAGACTGGTTCGCAGAGCAGAGGGACGGAAACTGTCGCCTTGTCCCGGAGTTCGCCGCACGACTGTCGGACACAGCATCGATGTGGTATCGGCAGGTTGCTCCTGTCGCAGAATGGGTAGCTCGCGCGTTCTGGGCTACCATACGCAGACCGGACAAACCCTTTACAACGAGGTTAACTCAAAACAATAAGCGGGCAGTGAAAGGCGCTCCTGCCCAATCGCCAATCGTTCGCGTACCCTCACCGCAGAAGATTTGTGCAGGTTGTGGCAACGCAATTCGACGCCATTCCACATACTGTCCCGATTGCTCGTTGAAGAATTCCACCCTGTCGCTGATCGAGGGAGCCAGACTAGGCCGCGTGATTTCCCATACTCCACAAGCTGAAGCACGTCGAAGGGAGACGAAGAGATCAAATGATCTAGCGAGAAGCCAATGGTCGCCGTCGAAACTGCCATCCTGGCTCACTGAGGAGGTATATCTGGGAAGGGTTCAGCCGCTCCTCGCCAAAGCGACACTCTCACAGATCGCATCGGCTATCAGCGTCTCAATTCCCTACGCGTCTGACATCCGAAGAGGGAAAAGACGACCGCACGCGAGGCATTGGCGTACGTTAGGTGAACTGGTAGGAGTCATCGGATGAACCGTCGTTGGCCTTTAAGGAGTTGAGTCCAGGACGCACGTCTGTCTAGGTTTGGGACTGATTCGGTCTTGGACGACGCTCCAATGCTCACTCTGTGGTCCGAAGGTTCCAGCCGGATGCGGGGGAGTCGATTTCGCGTCCCGAAGCCAGCGAATCGTTCCAGATATCCGACCCTGATGTGCTTCGCTCATACTCGCAGGTACTGACAATGCGTTCCGATGCCGCATGCCTATGGAACGATTACACGTGAGAGAAGGTTGTTATATCTGCTTGGAAGGTGCGGATGGTTGAGGCGGAAGTGGCGCAATGGGAGATCGCTACTTTTGATCTGGCACCTGAAGAGTGATTCCGTTCACATCTTCGGTTATCAGTAGAGGCATCTCCGCCGGGCTGTAACTTCGGATGGTCTTGCTGTTGAGCATGCGTCCAAAATCGCTGGCCGCCGGAGCCTCACCGCTTTTTGGTTCTGTGTCCGCCGCGGTCGCCTTCAACACGTAACGGCCTTCCGGTACATAGCTGAGCTTGAATGTTCCATCCTCGCCGATGATGGCTGTTCGAATCGCCGTCTTAATCTCGGGATCTTCGAGTTCAACAATCCCCGAGTTCACTGCATGTTTGTCGAACTTTGCCACTACGCTGCCAGATATGCTGTGCAGCCCGTTCACCGGGAAAATGACCTCGATGCCGTCCCGGTGCTCGCCATCGCCGAGTTCGATAGGCTTGATTTCCTTCTCCCTCAGGGCTCCACCCTGATAGACCACCAACGCATCGCCCGGATTCATATGGAGCGCCACCGACGTGGCACCCAGACCCGTCATTGGCTGAGACACAGGCAGCGTCGCTTTCACTGCGAACTTGCCAGGAGGGAGCCCGTAGAATCGAAACTCTCCGCGGTCGTCTGTGATGGCCGGAAGCATCGAGAGAGGCCATAGCTCCTTCCACTTCCCATCTTTCTGCAGCATCAGCAGCGTCGGCATGACACCCGGTGCCGGACTCCCGTCGTCGTAGATTACCTTCCCGCCTAGCGTCGCGCCACGCTCCAGTACTAATTTGACGCTTGTTGAAGTGCCACCCGCCACCACAATCTTTTCAGATATGCTCTCGACGGAAGTCACTGTGTCAGCATCTGCTTTCATGCGCTCCGTCTGCGAAAGTCCACTTAGAGGCGAGCGATAGCCCGGCAGTTGCGGAATCAGGTAGTAGATACCTGGTGGCACTTTATCAAGCGAAAAGTTTCCATCAATTCCTGTGACCGTCGACAGGCTCGAGCCCTTCATCGCTGCCGCCATCGCCTTCGCCAACTCCTTGGCGAAGTCAGGATTATTTCTAATCTTCGCCGGGTCGACCTGCGGACTCTGCTGGGATTTTTCCGGCAGCAGCTGTACAGTGGCAAATCGAGCGGGCAGTCCGCTATCTTGGCAGAACACTTGCCCTGTTATCTGTCCGAAAAGTGGCTGTGGACCCGCTCCGGTCTGTTGCGCAAGTGCACCACGCCCCAGTGAAAGAATCAGCAGCGCGAGAAGAGCTGTGAGTAAATGCAAGAGCAAGCACTTCATCAGAATCACATCCTAGCCGAGTCTACTGCGACCTTTCAATTCCTATGATGGCGCAAATACGCAACCTACGTCACGCCGCGAGCAGTTGACCAATTGTGCCGTGGAGCGTATTCGGATTTTGTAACAAGTTGAATAATGTTTTCACCTTAAAGAACTAACATCCGCAGGCGAAGCTATTGGGTTCGTTCGTACTTTGTAACAAACGAGAGAAGTTTTCGACATTAAGAACGAACGGAGGTAGCATTTTTGCCCGCACGCGGCCGTGATGGAGCAACCGATTCGAGTTTCGTGGTGACCAGTGAGGAAGAAGGGCTCAGCGTGCTTTTGCGTTGCACGTTTGGATAGCGAGCTTTGACTTTGAGTTGCAAGTCGAAAGCCGCGTACGGAAGGAACCACTTTGAGCCTGAAAAGGCTGGTTCCCAGATTGTCGCAAAAATCTGCGGTATACCTCTTTTTGTCCTCAAAGATGGCAATTACTGGAGGTTAAATATGCAGAGTAATACACATGAACAAACAAGCGACCCTGTTCCCGATCGAGATACCGTCGGGAGCGACAGACGAGGGTTTCTACAACAAGCTGGAATAGCTAGCTTGGTGCTAGCTTCAATGGGGTTCACGAAGGGCTCCGCCGTTGGCCAATCAATGACACCCGACGTCGGCCCAACTCCGCCACTAGACTTTAAGGCGCTTGACTATAAGACCACCAAAACGACAGACAGTACAGAAGTCACTCTGGTTCATCAGATAACGGGCGGTAATGGGATCAAGGCTGTTACGTCGTCGTTTCTGAAAAGATCCGATTACGGACAAGCATATGTGGTGATGAATACTATATCCGTGAAGTATTTCACCGCGTCGGCAGACCCAACCTCTGATCAGCCCTATCACATAACGAATGCTGTAGGAGTTCAATTCGGCAAGAAAGGTCCGATTTCTGGGCAAGAACGAACGGACACCATTGAAAGCTTTTGGAACGTTAACGGGGTGACTAGTAACGATACACAGACGGTCCAAGTCAGCCTAAAAGCCCCTTTCGATGTGCAAGGACTTTCCATCGAAGACGTTATGAAAAAGGTATATGAGTTGAAGAAAGAAGCTGTCGACAGCGCGGTCGACAAATCGGGAGTGCGATAACAGATTCAAAGAACGGTCGAACGACATCTATCAGGAGGTCGCAATGAGTGTAAAATGTGGGCCATTGTGTGCCATTGCATGCGCTCCGCTACTCGAAGATCCACCTTTGTACCTAATTTGCATAGGAACATGCTTGTCCCGTTGTGGAGATGATCCACCTGGAAAGAACGCAGACTGCGGATGCAAAAGGATAGTGGGTGAATCTAAGAGCACGGGGGGTGTTGGGAACAACAGCATGGGTATTGGAAAACACTGAAGACGACAGACGCCATAGCGTTAAGTGGCTTGCCAGCAGTTGAGTGTTTCTCGAACGTACCCGTTGCACCTGCGAAGAACCGACGATTCTGGAGATACACCTCATTTCCAGCTTCGTCGGTTTGATGGCCGGAGTTGTGGGTCCGGGAAACCAGACGATGCAGAATCGGATTAAGACTCTAGGAAGAGCTCAGGATGAAACTTCAAGTAGGCTATCTCTTTCTCCAAGTTCTGAACGATGAGGCTCAGTTCTTCTTGCTGTTCTTGGAATGGAAGAAATTTCCCTAATGCTGAGATTCTGCTAATTTGCTTTTCCATAAGATCCAATTGGAACGACAGCTGAATTGGAAGATCGGGTCGGGATTCCATAATTGTTTCTCCCATTCCTCCATGGGAAAATGGATATGAGACTTGTACAACCCTAAGTACAAGAGGACCGGAGTCCAACCGGAACCCAGAGTTCTGCCTCGGAAGCGATTGAAACAACCATAATACATCCGTTCGCGACACAGACCATTCGTTTGACGAACGAATAAATCGCTTGCAAACGTTTACCCCGAAATCACTCAAGGATTGAAGTTGTGCGTTGTCGTCGGGGGGGGAGTCCTGAATCCAAAGTAATGCAGAATCAAGATGTGGCGGGGAAGGGGAGGGAGCATTTTGCCGTCTCCTTATACCACCCCGTCAAACCCCGAAGGGGGTGGTATATAGAGACGGCAAAATGCTCCCTCCTCCTGCTCCAGACCCCATATTCAACCGATCTTGACTCTGACTGGGGCCCGCCCACCTGCGTGAAGGGGCTCGTGCGTGCGTGCGCCTGTGTGGGTGCGAGAGCGAGGGCATGCTCGACAAACGTGAAGGAGGTTGGGGACGACACACGGGGACTTGCGTGGGGGTGCTTAGCGTCGTCGTCGTGCATGTCCTGGGCAGCTTCACTATTCATGGGCGACACCCAGAGCACTCGATCAACAGAGTATCGCCCGTAGTTGACTGGCAGCGTCAAGTTTCACTTGCTTACAAGGGTTGCGGAGTCATCAACGCTCCATGAGTCGCCGTCGACCATGTTACGCAGGGTCCCCCTGACCTGAACCACGTGCTGTCCTGGAGTAGGCACAGTGGTCACAACGACTGTTATCGCGCTGACCCAGTTCGCACGAATGGCGGTCGGATCAGCGTGAGCTGCGCAGAACGCGTTGTCACTATCGGAGGGAGGTGCCGCGACCCCGTCCACCAAGATATCGAGATCGAGATAGGTCGTAGCATGAACTCCCCCTACCGAGCATTCTGCGCTGAAGGAAACTGCGACCCGCTGATTGGCTTGGGTTGTCGTGAATGAAATACTGGTTGCTCCAGCTTCAGTCAGCGGAATTACGTGTGTCTTCGCGTCGAAATAGAAGTTAGGTTTATCCCTCGTCGCAGCGCTCATGATTTGCGCATGAGATTGCAGCGCACATAGTGCTAACGCGACGAAAGCCGCAAATACTTTGTGTTTCATAATATTCTCCTTTGGTCCCAAAGATCGAATTCCTGTTGCCTTCCAGGCGATTCGTCTTCGGAATGCAACCGAGACTCTCTGCCAAGGGCGGTATTTCCTCAATGCAAAGCAAGTCACCGAAAGCTCACATTCGCATCATCAAGACTTATCTGACTGCCTTTTCAGTAACTTAAAACTGACTAAGTTCGACGGAACGAACCCTGGAAAGGTCGGTTTTTAATGCTAAAATTCCACGCACTCAGAGGTTCTTGGCTTGGGGATTAAGCAGTCCGAAGGCATTGTGCGGTTTGAAGGATTTGAGCTCAACGTTCGCAGCGCCGAGCTCCGGAGTCCTGAAGGAAAGACCGTCCGCTTGTCGGAACAGCCGCTGCGAATTCTGACTGCCCTTTTGGAAAGCCCCGGCGAACTTGTGCTGAGGGAGGACCTGCGCAAGCGTCTTTGGCCAAACGATACCATCGTAGAGTTCGAGCACAGTATTAATGCAGCGGTGAACCGGCTTCGGCAGGTTTTGGGTGACGCGGCAGATAATCCCAAATTCATTGAAACTCTCGCCCGGCGTGGCTACCGCTGGAAGACTCCCGTGCAATGGGGGATTGAGCAAACCGTTGCCTCTTCTCCGGAACCACCGGGTGGCAACCTGATCGGGAACCGAATTTCGCATTATCGCGTGCTGGAAATTATTGGTGGCGGTGGGATGGGAGTGGTTTACAAGGCCGAAGATGTCAAGCTGGGTCGGTTGGTCGCTCTCAAACTCCCTCCCGACGAGCTCGCTAACGACAAACAAGCACTCAGTCGTTTCCGGCAGGAAGCCAAAGCTGCGTCCGCGTTAAATCATCCCAACATTTGCACGATTTACGAGATTGGCGAGTCCGAAGGGTGGACTTTCATTGCTATGGAACTGCTGGAGGGGCAGACGCTCAAACACCTCATAGCGGGTAAGCTGTTGGCCATCGAAATGGTGCTCGACCTCGGAATCCAGATCGCCAACGCCTTAGACGCCGCCCATTCGAAAGGGATTGTCCACCGGGACATCAAGCCTGCGAACATTTTTGTCACGAGCAGAGGACAGGCGAAGATTCTGGATTTTGGGCTGGCGAAGGTCAAACCTGTGCTGAGCAATGTGGTAGCGGCAGAATCGACGGTGACGCTGGAGGAGCACCTTACCAGTCCAGGTGCAGCAATCGGCACAATCGCCTATATGTCTCCGGAGCAGGCGCGAGGCAAAGAACTTGATGCCCGCAGCGACCTGTTTTCCTTCGGAGCTGTTTTGTACGAAATGGCGACGCGCCGGGCGACGTTCTCTGGTTCCACCTTTGCCGTGATCTTTGAAGCCATCTTGAACAGAACGCCCATTTCGCCACAGGGCATAAATTCCGAAATTCCGGACAAGTTGGTGGAGATCATCGACAAAGCGCTGGAGAAGGATCGCGACCTGCGCTACCAGAGCGCTTCCGAGATACGCACAGACCTGATGCGTCTCAAGCGGGACTCGAGTGGAGAGGGTGCCGTGACTCAATCCGCTAAGCCAGCACCGCGATCCCGATTGCCTTTGGCCGTCACCATTATTGTTGGGACGCTCATTATGGCGTCCCTGGGTACCTGGTTCATCCGGCCTCTTCGCCTACCGAAGGTCAAAGAGTGGGTTCCGATTACAGGCGACGGTGTAATGAAGGGCAACTTGGTAACTGATGGCCCGCGCCTCTATTTCAATGAGTCTGAGTTTGGTAGGACGGCGCTTGTGCAAGTATCCACTGAAGGCGGAGGAATAGTACCAGTAGCCACGGCATTTCCAAACGCTGCGCTTTTTTGCATTTCGCCTAATCAGACGCAGCTCCTCGTGGGCAAACCTTCATTAGAATATCCCGGAGATCTCGAACTCTGGGTAGTGCCCGTCCCGGCAGGATCACCGCACCGGATTGGTGACATTCTCGGCCATGATGCGTGCTGGGCCCCGGATGGAGCCCATATTGTTTATGCCCATGGAAATGACTTGTACTTTGCAAAAACCGACGGCACTGAAATTCGCAAGCTTGCGACCGCCAGTGGCAGTCCATATTGGATTCGATTCTCACCCGATGGGAGCCGGTTGCGCTTCAGCGCCGGAAGCGAAGGGCGCAAGTGTCCAAGCCCCACTTCCCGCGCATAGACCGCCGAACGTTTGCCTGGGATGTGGGAAGGAAGTTGCAGCTGGGAGCATGCATTGCGCGACCTGCGCAGTCGAGGTCTCACGAAATAAGATGGTCGAAATTGCCAAACAAGGGCGGATCGCCTCCCGTTCCGCCGAATCCAAAACACGGCTCGCAGAGACACAACGCCGCCAGACGACGGCCCGTTGGAACTGGGATCCGGCTAGTCAACCAGATTGGCTCACTGAGGACTTCTACACGAATCAAATTCTGCCTAGGCTAATCACTTGCTCGCTCTCGCAGATCGCGTCCGCGCTAGGCGTCTCAATCCTTTATGCGTCCCATATCCGCAGGGGAAGACAGCCACATCCGAGGCATTGGTCTGGTTTGGCTGAATTGGTAGGAATACCGGATTAAGCATTTCTGTACGAGAGTGACGCACATGTGTTATATCAGGCCGGACGGTTTCCGAATTAGAAGTCGCGCTACTTTTCCGTGCTCACTCTTCCATGTTCGTCGAGAGCAAGTTTGAGCCGAGCTGCCACGGGTTTTCCTTTCAGGCTTGCTGGAGTAAATCGGAAGTGGTCCCCAATGTAGTGTCCAACCCTAAATGCAGTCTCCCGGTCCGGGGCCTTAATGATATGGATATCGCAAATTCTACCTGTTGAATTCACAAGCACCTCAAACACGACACGAGAGCTGACCTTTGGTGGCGGTTCCACAAAGACAAGCTCACTCTGAAATTTCGGACCGTTTACGCGGCCGTCCCCCGGAGCGTAGATCGTTGTACCCTCGGCTATGCAGCTTCGAAAGCTATCGTCGCTTTTTATTGGAATCGGAAACACCATGAAAGCGGCAAACAAAAAGCAGGAGAGAAGAGGCGTAACTGTCATCGGCGTGGTCTGTAGCCACATCAGTCTGCGCAAGCACCTTATCCGAGTTAACAATTGCGGGCCACTCGCCAAGTCACCGAGGCAGCCTCTCGTGAGCTTCTTTGACTGAAATCCATTGGACTTGGTGCGCTTCTTTCAAAACCAAAAATTCGGCTACAGTCTGCCGAATATGTTGCAGCTTCTCACTCACGTCCGCTGGAGTTGGGATTCGAAACAGCCGCTGCAGCCTCGAACGGTTGTAGAGAATCCAGATCTGCCAGCTGGAATTGCTTTGGCGATCTGGCCAGAGGCTAACCCCGATTCGTCCAGTCGAAAGAGGAATACCAAATCCGCCGTACCCGAGCGATGATATATCGATTTTGGTTGTCCCAAAGCCTCTATCTTGGATCGCCAAACGAAGTTCGTCGAGGAGCCTCGTCAGGGCGTTTGATGGCGGCTCTTCTCGTCGATCAGACTGCGTTAGAGTGAACGCCACCGTACTCTGCATGCTTGGAGGCATCAAAAACTCAGCCCCCAACCACGCGCAATGGCGCTACACATTCCGGTAAAACAGTTGGTCATGCTCGTCCCCGCCTCGGGTAGGACTGCCTCAGGATAGAGCACCGGTACTGGAATCTGTGTAGCACCTTCTGCAAAGCTCTCTGCGAGTCCCTCCGTAGCAACAACCTCGTCTGTCGCAGGCACCAATAGACCATGCATCCAGGTACCTCCTGACTCAAAGGCGAAATGCAGATTACCCTCCAGTGCCCCAACAGCGACATGCATCGTACCAACATTTGCGATGATTGCGCCGCCACCCCCGACGAGAAGACTTGCGCCATACCAACCTGCGTAGGTGCGCCAGTCGTTCATCGTGCCGGCGGCGCTTCGAAGCGTTCGTCCACAGGTTGAGCAGGCCGCGCTATCGTAGAATGCAGCGAGGCCGGGATAGGTGTCCGCTGTCTCGTTTCCAGGACCGACTAGCGATATGTCGTAATGTCCCCGAACCTCCTGAATCGTCACACCTGGGCATAGGTCACCCTGGCTGCAATCCGCAGTCCCGTACGTCACGGTATAGCCTGGAATCCACTGCTTATGATATCCCCCGACAGATGAAGTAGAGCCGTCCGGCCACACAATTTGGATAAGCGACGGATCCAGGAGCAGATTCAAAGCATTCTCGCACGAAATAGCCATGCCGTCTGAAGTCACCGCACAAGTCTGCTCCCCCTTCAAGTTCGAGTTCGGATTGTCGAATTGCATCTTTGCCGCTAGCCCGCTCGGATCCGTCATGCTGTTCGGGTTTGTCGGATACGAGTAAGCATTCCAGCTCGCATGTGCTGGATCTGGCGAGAGCCAACGTCCGGAGTTTTGCATCAACTCTCTGTTCGGAGTGTCGAAGAGACCATTGGTGATATCGACTAAATCACCTGTGAAGTCTTGTGCTCCACCTCCTGACGAACCAAAGCTATTGTACTTTTCGCCATACGGAGCATAGGCAGTATCGAAAGCCTGTCCGCGCGCGGCAAGCGTAGTGCCGAGCGTCTTGGTGCCAAGCCAGTTCGGATGCATGAACCATTTGTTTGTGGCGTTGGTGCCCCAAGCGTACAGTGTCCCGGCTCCGGGCTGCGGAAGATATACGGAGGTAGTAGTCTGACCTTTCATCTCCCCGATTCGGCCAACTGGTCCGTAGAGGATTTGCTGGTAGGTTCCCGCCGCATTGGTCTCAGCGATCCTTCCGAAAGCGTCATACGTCACGCACGTTCCGGACGTTCCACAAATAGCGGGATTGACCCCGGGTCGAACGCTCCTCATCCACCCGGCCCACGATCAGGCAACGAATTTTGACGGATGCATCAAGCGAGAAGCCAATCTGG
>Ga0335084_10005348_pt1 | contig 12685 bp, 10 predicted proteins | sample Lox_Sample_44_FD_206721 | JGI IMG/M metagenome (GOLD analysis project Ga0335084, IMG submission 206721) | Soil microbial communities from Loxahatchee National Wildlife Refuge, Florida, United States - Lox_Sample_4.4 | ecosystem: Environmental > Terrestrial > Soil > Wetlands | place: USA... | reverse complement strand
TCGCGCAGCGTCGCGAGCGAGCCATCGTGCATATAAGGGGCCGTGAGTGCCACGTTGCGCAGGCTCGGGGTCTTGTACGCCCATCGGTCCCTGGCTTGATGCGTGACCTCGAAGCGGCCGTCGTCGTACAGATCTCCGCCGAAGAGCGCCGTCATCTCGGCCGCGGAGACCTCGGCTCTCTCTCCTCCGCCCAAAGGTACGGACACGGTCCGGGTTGCCGCATTGGCGTGCGCCCAGCCGACACCGGTGTTGTGAAAGCGGTGATCGGTGAACAGCGCGTCGCGCTTGTTGAAGTGGTGGCAGACAGCACAGCCGGCCTTGCCTCGGAACAGCTCGAGCCCGCCGCGCTCCTCGGCGGTTAACGCGGAGCTCTCCCCGGCGAAGAACCAGCGGTCGAAGCGCGAGTTCGCGGCGATCAATGTTCGCTCGTAGCTCGCCAGGGCCGCGGCGATCGTGTCCTCGGTGATCCGAGCGTCCGGAAACGCGAGTGGAAACGCGGCGGAATAATCGGCAAGAGCGCTGACTCGCGCCACCACCGCCTGGCGCGAGGCGTTGCCCATCTCGTCGGCTGCCAGCAGGGGGCTCCAGATCTGGCGTTCCAGGCTCGTCTCGCGGCCATCGTGGAACAGCGAACGCTGAAAGCCCACGTTGAGCACAGTAGGTGCGTTGCGGCGCAGGCTGCGACCCTCGATGCCAATGGCCGTTGCCATCTCGTTGGTCGTGAACCCCTGTTCCGGGACGTGGCACATGCCGCACGACATGGTGCCGTTGCGAGACAGCCGCCGGTCCATGAACAGCCGGCGACCGAGCTCTACCCGCGCGGCCAACGGATCGTTCCCGGAGACTTCGAGGGGAGGTAGTCCCAGCGCGGAGTCGGCGGGAGCGCTCTGTGTTAGCAGCGCGAGTAGGCCGGCGAGAATCGTCGAAAGGAAGGAACGCAGGCGGCAATCAAACATACGGTCCGCCGATGCGGAGTTCAGCGTAGCTTCACGCCGTCTTCCAGCAGCAACGTCTGCACGTCGTTGACGATCACCTGCGGCACCAGAAAGCTGCTCGTGTAGATCTCTCGCACCCATCCGTCGCGGTCGATCAGGAACACCTTGAGCATGTGGGTGAGATTCTCGGGGTTCTCCGCCTCGGCTGGGTCGGCCGGCACTCTGACATCCTGTCCCAGACCATCGAGGACGGGCCGCAAATCCTGCGGAGAACGCGCGGTGAGGAAATCCCATGGCACCGGTGAGCGCCTCTGCGTCTCTCCCGCGCCGTAGGCGCGCATGACATCCGGCGTGTCATGCACGGGGTCGAAGCTCAGGCTCACGATACGGACGCGGTTTCCGGTCGATTTCTCCTGCTCCAGGTCGCGTCGCACCTTCTGCAGCGTGTACAGCGCCATCGGACAGCCGCTCGGGTCGGAGCAAGAGGTGTACATCAGGCTCAGCAGAGTGATGCGGCCTTGCGTGTACTCCGCCAGACGCGCGCGTCGATTGTGCGTATCGACCACCGCGCCGTCCGGCAAGGCCTGGATACGTTCGAGCCTATAGGTCCCCGGTGCTGGCGGGACGAAATCGGCTCGGGCCGACGACACTTCGTGGGCCATCACCGCGCCACTGCCGATCAGCAGTGCCAGGGCGGCAGGCAGCAGCCACCGCCCGGCACCAGCGCGGTCAGCGCGAGCGCGACGCCTGCTGTTCGGGTTGATCCACATAGGCCGCCTTCAGGGCCTTCGAACCCAGCTTGATGTGGTGTGCCCGGCCCAGCTTCTCCTTGTAGAAGTCCACCTCGAAGGTCGGAGTCAGCGCGTTGCCGTCCCAGTCGAAGCCGCGCAGGAACTGCACGTCGTTCTCGCCGGTCTTGTCCCAGTTGGCCAGCAGCGAGGATGTGATATAGACGCGCTTACCGTCCCAGCTTTGCGAGATCATATTGACCTGCTTGCCGGTGGCTTTCTCGTAGGTTTGGGTCGGGTGCTCTGGGTTGCTCAGGTCGAAGTAGCGCGTTTTCCCGTCCATGAAGGTGTTGACCCACAGCCCCTTGCCGTCGGCGCTGATGCTGATGTCCACCGGTAGCGGGATCTTGGACGGGTCGCCGATCACTGCGACGTCCTGCGCCTGCCATTCGCCGGAGGCGTCCTGCTTGATGAGCCAGATCTTGGATGTCAGCGCGGTGGCTAGGACCGCCCAATTGTCACCCGGGTTCAGTGACCAGCGGAGCTCGAGCGGCGAGCCGGGCACGCTGAAGATTTTCCTCGGGCTCATGGTCTTCAGGTCCCACAGCACGACCGTGTTGCCGAAGTGCTTCATGGCCTCGGCGTCGCCCACCAGCTCGCCAAGGTTGCGCATGTAGTTGTTCCAGCCGGTGAAGCTGGAGGTGAGCAGAACGTTTTTCTGCGGGTTGATGGCTATATCGTAGCCGTAGCCGTCGCCGCCGCTGCTGGTGGGGATCGGGTAAGTCCGTATCAGGTCGCCCTGGTTGTTATAGAGCGCTAGCCCGGTGACGCCGCCGTGATCCTTCGAGTTGGATAGATTACCAACCAGCACGCGCCCTGGGAGCGCGTAGAAGGTATGGGGGCCGACGAAACCGGTCTGCTCGGGCAGGTCCCCGATGGTCTTGACCAGACGTGGATTGCCCGGGTCCGTGCCGATGTCGAACACATAGATCTTGCTGTCGTCCAAGCCGCCCGCCCACAGGTAGCGCCGGTCGTCGCTGAACCCCATGTGGTGCGCTTCGCCGCGAGCACCCACGGAGACCGAGTTGAGGACCTTTCCGTACTGGAGCGAAGCGGGATTGACGTCGATAGTGACCAGCTTGTCCCAACCGTCCCCGACCCCAGGCACACCCAGAGTCCAGACGTAGGCGTAATCCTCCTGGCCTTTGATGAGGCTGCTTAGGTAGGGCGAATTGCACGTCTCGTCGGCCAGTGCGCTCGCTCCCCCTGCAAACAAGCTGCACAGTCCAACCAACACAGCGGCGCGCGCGCCGCGACAAAACAGCGAAGCACCAATCTGATGCGCAAACATGGCATCCTCCCCCGAGGTGGCGATGTTGTGCAGCGTATGTGTACTGGGCAGATTGCCCAACGTGAGCTGCACGAACGTTTCTAGTATAAGAGCGTTGGCCTCAACGCGTACAGCAGCCCTCAACGCGTACAGCAGCTACCCGGTGTGCCGCGCGACCGAACCCACTCGATCACCGCTTCCTGGAAGCCCTGCGCGTTCACCGCCTGGGGATGGTTGATGATGCTTACGACCACGATAGTCCGGCCGCGGCCATCGACGACGTAGCCGGCGATGGCGCGCACGCCGTCCAGATAGCCCGTTTTGAGGTGCCCGTGTCCGATTGCCGGCGATCCGAAGAGCCGCCGCCGCAGAGTGCCATCCACGCCGGGGATGGGCAAGGAGCTGGCGTACTCGGGCATCAGAGGGCTGCGCGCGGCATAGAGCAGCAGCTCGCCGAGGTGCCGCGGGCTGATGCGTTCGTTGCGCGACAGGCCGGAACCGTTCTCGATCTGAAGCTCGGGGAAATCCAGATGGCTGCGTCCGAGCCATTCGCGCATGGCGCGCGCCGCCTTCTCGGTGCTCAACGGCGGGTTGTCGGCGGCGAGTGAGAGCGTCAGAAACAACTGGCGTGCCATCACGTTGTTGCTGAACTTGTTGATGTCGCGGATTACCTCCGCGAGTGGGGCGGATTCCCAAGTGGCTACAAGCCGGCCCGTCTCGGGAACCAGTCCGTCGCGCACTCGCCCCGACAAGCTCCCGCCCAGCTCGCGCCACAACTGCTGGAACAAGGCAAACGCATATTCGTTGGGAGTGAGCAGGCTGTAGTTCTTCTCCTTCGGGCCGCAGCCGCGCGGGAACACGCCGGTAAAGCTCAGTCGCGTCGGCTCGTGGTTGGCCTGCAGCCGATCAAACCAGAACTCGCAGCTGCCGCCACTCAGCGTCAACTGATTGACGATGTTGATTTGCGGCAGGTCGGGCAAGGGCAGAATCGTGACCGTGCCGCTATCCTCCTGCGGCAGAAATTCTAGACGCACCGACTTATAGTTCAGCAGCAGCGCATCCGGCCCAACGTTGTAGGGTCTTCCGGGGTCGTTGTCGAAGTGGGCCGGGTCAGTCGGTTCGACCGCGAAGAAGCTGCGGTCCAGCACCAGGTCGCCGCGGATCTCGCGCAAACCGCGCGCTCGGATCTCGCGCAAGAACAACCACAGGTCCTCGATCGTGAGCTTGGGATCCCCGTAGCCCTTGAGCACCAGGTTGCCTTGCAGCACGTCGCCGGTAAGGGTGCCGTCGAGCCAGGCTTCGGTGCGCCAGGTGTAGTTCGGGCCGAGCAATTCGAGACCAGCCAGAGTGGTGAGCAGCTTCATCGTCGAAGCCGGATTCATTGGACGGTCGGCATGATGCTCGAGCAGTGGCTGCGCGGCCTCGACCTCCTGAATGTACACACCGATGGCGCTGGGCGGGATCCCAACCGACGCGAGCGCGTCGCGCAGTGGCGCGGGCAGCGGCGCCGGCTGTGTCAGACTGGGCATGCCGAGCATCAGCAGGCCAAGAAGCGCGACAACGCGAAGACCTGTGATTCGTCTAGCGGAGCGCAGGAAGGTGAGCTTCATCGAGCGATGCAAACAAGGTCGTGCGCGTGGCGGGGATCGCATTTTAACCGCAAGTAGCAGCATTCGGTCTCAGGTGCTAATCACGACCGCAAAAGTTCCTTCTTTACTCCGCTGCGTGCGGCCGCCGTGTGCAGAGGTCGTCGCAACGCGCAAGCACTGTGCAAGACGAGCGTTGGCACCGAAAATGCTAACAGTTGCATCACGAGGGTGGACCCTGTATTTTTTCACGGTGTTAGGAGGTTTGGGCACATGCACCTGATGCAATGCATCGAACAGCAAATGGCCGCGACGCAGCTTCCGCTGTTCGCGATCACGCTGGCAGCAGTCCCGTGTCCCGACACACCCGTGATCCTGACTTTGCATTGGCACGCCTTCGTTCGCGAGCGGCTCGTTGACAGCGAGGACGCCGAGCCGGTTGCTTACAGACCTATTCCCAGCTCAGCGCTTCAGGTCAATGCGCGCTGGGGAGATGTTCTCACCGTCGACCGTGCCGCTCTCGCTGCCGCGTGGGAGCTGGGCGCCTGGGACGTGGCGCGCGCCGAGCGCCCGTCGGTGACACGCCCCGGCGCCGAGTCGCGCGAAGCACTCGAGTGTCTACAGGCGTTTGGCGCATTCCCCTTCGGTGTGGACGGCAACCAGGTCGTGGTAGCCGACACCCCCGACGCAGACGATCTGCTCAACGTAGCGGCGCAGCGCGGTTACCTCATGTGGATGTTCCGACCCGTGCGTGGCGGCATTTGGAAAGACGTGACCGACGATGCGACCTTGCTTCCCGACGGCACGCGCGAGCCGCCGTGTCCGGTTGCGCCTGTGCCTCCCGCCGGAAGCGGCGCTCGCAAGACGGTCTATCGGTTCGGCGTTTCTGCGGGCCTCCGGCACTGACCGCGCCGTAGGCCAGTCCCTTATGCGCTAGTTGGCCCCAGCGCGGAGCGTCACGCTCCGCTTTGAGAGGCACCCTGCGTTTCCTTTCCGGCGCCCGCGCATGGGTGCCCAGGCTGTCAGCCTGTTGGTTTTTTCCGCGCTCCGGCCTATTCGAGCCTTGAATTGTCATACCCTCGCCTGTATCATTGGCACTCGTTAGCCCGGAGTGCTAATAATCCCCCTGGATTCATTATTTTTCAGTTACTTAAGGAAAGGAGGCAGATCGATGAAAATCCGGCCTTTGCATGATCGAGTTGTCGTGAAACGCTTGGAAGAAGAGCGCAAGACCGCTTCGGGTATCGTGATTCCGGACACAGCTGCCGAGAAGCCCGATACCGGCGAGATCATCGCCGTGGGCAATGGCAAGATCCTCGAGGACGGCAAGGTTCGTCCGCTCGACGTGAAAAAGGGCGACAAGGTGCTCTTCGGCAAGTACTCGGGCCAGACCGTCAAGGTCGAGGGCGTGGAGTACCTCGTGATGCGTGAAGAAGACCTGATGGGCGTCATCGAGTAATCGCCGTATCCCCTTATCCCTTTCAAGAATTCGCAGGAGTCCCGTTTATGTCAGCTAAAGAAGTGAAGTTTCACGATTCCGCCCGCAACCGCATCGTCGCGGGCGTGAACATTCTGGCCGATGCGGTCAAAGTGACCCTCGGCCCCAAGGGCCGAAACGTGGTGCTGGAGCGCTCGTTCGGCGCCCCCACCATCACCAAGGACGGCGTGTCGGTCGCAAAGGAAATCGAGCTGAAGGACAAGTTCGAGAACATGGGCGCGCAGATGGTCAAGGAAGTAGCGTCCAAGACCTCGGACGTCGCAGGCGATGGCACCACCACCGCCACGGTGCTGGCGCAATCCATCGTGCAGGAAGGCATGAAGTACGTGGCCGCCGGCATGAATCCCATGGATCTCAAGCGTGGTATCGACAAGGCCGTGGATACCGTAGTTGCCGCGCTGAAGAAGATGTCAAAGCCCACCACGACCAGCAAGGAAATCGCACAGGTTGGTTCGATCTCTGCCAACGCGGACGAGTCCATCGGCAAGATCATCGCCGACGCCATGGAGAAGGTCGGCAAGGAAGGCGTGATCACCGTGGAAGACGGCAAGAGCCTGCAGAACGAGCTGGAGGTCGTCGATGGCATGCAGTTCGATCGCGGCTACCTCTCGCCCTACTTCATCAACAACCCAGAGAAGCAGATCGCCGTTCTCGACAACCCCTACATCCTGCTGCACGACAAGAAGATCTCCAGCATCCGCGATCTGCTGCCGGTGCTCGAACAGGTGGCCAAGGCCGGCCGCCCGCTGCTGATCATCGCTGAAGAAGTCGAGGGCGAAGCGCTGGCAACCCTGGTGGTGAACAACATCCGTGGCATTCTCAAGACTTGCGGGGTGAAGGCCCCAGGCTTCGGCGACCGCCGCAAAGCCATGCTGGAAGATATCGCCATCCTGACTGGCGGCACCGTGATCTCCGATGAGCTCGGCCTGCAGCTGGAAAAGGCCGGCCTCAATGACCTGGGCCAGGCCAAGCGCGTCGAAGTGGGCAAGGAAGAGACGACCATCATCGATGGGGCCGGCGACGCCAAGCAGATCGAAGGGCGCGTGAAGAGCATCCGCAAGCAGATCGACGAGTCCACCAGCGATTACGACCGCGAGAAGCTGCAGGAACGCGTGGCCAAGCTGGCCGGCGGTGTGGCGCTAATCAAAGTCGGCGCTGCCACCGAGATGGAGATGAAGGAGAAGAAGGCGCGCGTGGAAGACGCGCTGCATGCGACCCGTGCCGCGGTAGAGGAAGGCATCATCGCGGGCGGCGGCGTGGCGCTGATCCGCGCCCGTCAGTCGATCCAGGCGTTGAAGGGCGACAACCACGATCAGGATGCCGGCATCAAGATCGTCATGCGGGCCCTGGAAGAACCGTTGCGCCTCATTGTGGCTAACGCCGGTGCCGAACCCTCCGTCGTCCTGAACAAGGTCCTCGAGGGCAAGGGGAACTTCGGTTACAACGCGCAAACCGATCAGTACGGCGATCTGGTCGAGATGGGCGTGCTCGACCCGACCAAGGTGGCGCGCTGCGCGCTGCAGAATGCTGCCTCGGTCGCGGGTCTCATCCTCACCACCGACGCGATGGTTGCCGAGCTGCCAAAGGACGAAAAGCACAGCCATGGTCCGGGCGGTGGCATGGGAGGCATGGGCGACATGGATATGTGACGCGCTCGTGAGCGCGTCCTGGCGAAAGCCAGGATCCATGCTGTAAGGATCCAAGGGCCCCGTCGAAAGACGGGGCCCTTGCCTTTGGTGGCCGCTAGGGCGCATTTCGCTCTGGAAGGGGGCCTCCTTGCGCGGCGCAACAAGCGATGCCGGGAAAGGCGAGGTGCGACGCGGGCTCCGTTGACAACCACCCCAAGTGCAGCTTATGTTGCCTGGGAATCGCGCCAAGCTACGTGCGAGTACCAATAGAACGCCAACATGGGAGGACCTAGATGAGTCAGGCTACAGCTGCCGTCCAGGCTGCATCCGCACATCCCGATTTCCAGCCCGAAGAGAAGCGAGTCATCTTCGCTTCGTCGCTCGGTACGGTCTTCGAGTGGTACGACTTCTACCTCTACGCCACTCTCGCGCCGTTCTTCGCGGCCCTGTTCTTCCCGAAGGGCAACGACACCGCGGCGCTGCTCTCGAGCTTTGCTACCTACGCCGCCGGCTTCTTGGTGCGGCCGTTCGGCGCGCTCGTGTTCGGACGAGTCGGCGACATCGTCGGTAGGAAATACACATTTCTCGTGACGATCACCGTCATGGGCGCCGCAACTTTTCTGGTCGGGCTGCTGCCGACTTTTGAGAAGATCGGATGGCTCGCGCCTGTCCTGCTCGTCACCCTCAGGTTGCTGCAAGGGCTGGCACTTGGCGGAGAATACGGCGGAGCGGCGACGTACGTGGCCGAGCACGCGGCCGAGAACCGGCGCGGCTACGACACGAGCTGGATCCAGACCACGGCGACGCTCGGCTTCTTCCTGGCGCTGATCGTGATCATGCTTTGCCGTTTCAACATCTCCAAGGAAGATTTCGCCCAATGGGGCTGGCGTCTGCCCTTCCTGGTATCTCTGATCCTGCTCATCTTCTCTGTCTACATCCGGCTCAAGCTCGAGGAGTCACCGGTGTTCAAGAAGATCAAGGCGGAGGGCACCACATCCAAGGCTCCACTCACTGAGGCCTTCGCCAACTGGAGCAACGGCAAGATCGTGCTGTTGGCGCTGCTCGGCGCGACTGCCGGCCAGGGTGTTGTCTGGTATACGGGTCAGTTCTATGCGTTGTTCTTTCTCCAGATCACGCTCAAGCTCGACTATCACATCGCCTACACGCTGATCGCCATCTCACTGGTCATCGGCACACCGTTTTTCATCTTCTTCGGCTGGCTGTCGGACAGGATTGGGCGCAAGAACATCATCATGCTTGGATGCCTGCTGGCCGTCCTTACCTACTTCCCGCTGTTCAAGGGACTGACCCACTACGTCAACCCGGACCTCGAGGCTGCGGCAGCGAAGACCTCGATCTCGGTGGCGGCGAATGACTGCCATTTCCACATCTTCGTCGGCCCGTGGTCGAAATTCACCGAATGCGACAAGACCAAGGACTTCCTGACCAAGCAAGGTGTCTCGTTCGCATCGTTACCAGGGGTCGAGGGCGAGAACGTCGTGACCAAGATTGGCGATGTGGAGCTGAAAGGCTGGGACGAGGCCAAGTACAAGGACGCAATGAAGGCAGCGGGATTCCCAGCCAAAGCGGACATGTCCAAGGTCAACTGGTTCATGACTGAGCTGATCCTTGTCATCCTCGTCATCTATGTGACGATGGTATACGGACCCATCGCCGCGTTCCTGGTGGAGTTGTTCCCGGCGAAGATCCGCTACACCTCTATGTCGCTGCCTTATCACATCGGCAACGGCTGGTTCGGTGGCATGCTGCCCTTGTTAGCCACTGCGATGGTGGCCGCCTCGGGCGACATCTACTACGGCCTTTGGTATCCCATCGTGGTAGCCGCGATGACCTTGATCATCGGCGTTACGTTCCTCAGGGAGACCAAGGATCACAAGGTGCGCGTCGACCTGTGAGCATCCATCTGACAAACTAAAGCCCGCTTCGGCGGGCTTTGTTATTTTGGGCGACACGAGAAGCTACGCGCGTGCCGCTCGTTGGGGGCTGGACTAGAAGGCGGTTCTTGTCCCACAGCCTTACACAGCCGTCTGCCAGCCGCTATAATTCGCGCTCCTCGGGCGGTCCCCTCCGCACCGGGCCACAGAAGCACGTGGCTAAAGGGCTCAGTTGGTAGAGCAGAGGACTGACAACAAGTGAGGCCACGGTGGTCGCCGAGCTTGTTGCGGGGCAGGCTAACACCGGCTTTTCGATGTTAGGGGAGCCTTGCGGCTCGCGGCCGAAGCCTCAAATCCTTGTGTTTCGGTGGTTCGCGCAGCAGAAGTGGCCAAGTAGCTCAGTTGGTAGAGCAGAGGACTGAAAATCCTTGTGTCGGTGGTTCGATTCCGCCCTTGGCCACCAATCTTCCAATTACCTGCGGAAAGTAGAAGATTCAAACGTGCATCTAGTCCCCGAACTAGTACCGGTTTCCGTGTCATCTCTGACGGCGGGGACGAACTCTTTTCTGGCTCGGCCTTGTCCTTCGTTCAGATCTACCGGGAGGCTCAGCCGCATACGTGTGTTGCGCCCCGAACTGATCGATAAGTTCACGGATAGGTTCGGATTCGAACAGGTCGCCCGCGTCCGAGTAGACGGCGGTCATTCTCGATCTCCATTCCTGAAGTGATCTGGAAGCCTCGACGAGTTCTTTGATCTTTTCTTGGTGTTCTCTCCCGATCTCGCCTCGAAGTTGCAGCAGTCCCACAAGCGCCTCCATCTCGCTCGAAATCATCTTGAGCTTCTCTGAGAGACGTAACTGCTCCCTTTTGATCTCTCGGAAATGTAGACCAAAGCCAGACAGTTCTTGGAGCCCGATAAACGTTCGATCCGAAATCCTGGCGATCTCGGTGAAGTCGCGCTGGACAGAGCGCTTCAGCGCATCCAGTTCCAACAACTGCGCGCGTATCCTTCTAGTGCGAACAGCGATCACAAGAACGCCTAATAGAAGCGTGATCCCCGTCGCGACAACAGCAAGCAACAGCAATTGATCCGATTCGATGTCCATTCTCGGATCTCCTTTGTTAGTAGCTAATTTAGCCGCTTATTTCGAGACAGACGAATCTATACACTGTCCACCGTATAGCGAACCCTTGCCAATTAATGTTGCCGCATTGTGAAAACGCGCGCGCGAGTTCCCCCTCATCTACTCTTAGAAATCCCGGCTCAATGACGAGACGAGTGACCTTGTAAGCGCAGCTGTTGTAAAGGTAGCTATCAAAGCGCAGCTTTTTTCCATAGGCACAGGGCGAACGCCTTTGTTGGTGATTGAGGCCACTCTCCTCCCACCGGTGCGGGCACTGCTTCGATGACCGTCTGGGGCGTAGGCGTGACTACGTCCAAGGATTGTTCCTGGTATGCGGCAACGAAGTCGACCGGTTGCTGAGCCAGTGAACGCGACCCGCAAACACCCAAGCATACGCTAGCTATTCCTGTTTCTTCTCGCTGTCTCGATCACGTCCGGGTTGAGGTCCTCTAGCGCTGTGTCGTATGCGTGACCGACGGCGATATGATCACGCAGCTTGACGCCAACCGGCAACAACACAAGATCCGTCCTGCAGGGATCGATGCGCCAGGGAAGGTATAGCCCTATGGCCAGCACTCAAAGCCGCATCTGGCCGACGTGCCCCTGTACTGAGCTCATGGCTTGTCTCCAAGCGGGATCCGAACTCCCAAGGTAACAAAGTTAACGCCCATGTTGGGACTTCTGATGTAGAGATTGGAGTAGTGCGTGAAGCCCACGTAAAACCACTTGTAGCCCACGACGACCTCGTCGTGGAACATGAAGTTGCTGCCCACCGTCCTGGTGTCGATCGTCTTGCTGGTGCTCCATGCAGGCCCCGCTCCGAGCTCTGCCCAGAGCCTGTCGATATCGCCCACTCGAAGACTCGGTGTCACGTCAGCAATCAGGACGTCGTCGGGTAGGTAGGCGACACCTCCGCCTAGCTTGATGACCCGGGTAATGTCCAATTGTAGGCCAGCTCGATATCCAACTTTTCCAGTCCCATTCCAGGACGGGAGCACCTCCAGGTTTGCTTCGGCGGCTCGGGATGAACTGAATGTGAAACTTATCGTGGCGCTGGCAAAAATACCGGCAAGGAGCAGTGAGAAACTGAAGCCGACAGGCTTGGAACGCTTGGAGAAGCGCGCACGCGCCAGCGCGAGGAAGCAAGGGTCGTCCAACCTGAGATCGAGGCATTGCGTTTTCGGGGCGGTTAGATTTAGATCCCGGCGGCATCGTGAAAACTCTAGCTCCATATCTGAGCTGATTGCCCTGAGCGCGAGACAGCAAGCCGATACACCGCCCGCCGTTTTTGTGAGTGCTGGAAAGGCTACGAGTAAGGAGTAGTAGTCCTATTCCAGCGCGTCGTTGCGTTTGGCGCGTCCTCATGTCCGCGCAACAGTTGTGCAAGCATTTTTGTCGCTGAAGTGCCGGGTTCGTAGACTGACCACTATGGACCGAATCGTCACGCGCTACGACCTGGTTTCGGCGATCCATAACATCTTGACGACCAACGCCGTGGCCAATCCCGAGGACGCCGTGCAAGTTGTTGGGGTCGCCGGGTCGTGGAGCCCGGGATTATTCGCTGTGATTCCTTCTGAGCGCGCGAAAGCGGCGCTCGAGGAGGTGTTGATGGACATCACCGGGCGTCGGCATCCCACGGCTGGCAACGCCTGGATTCTCGACGAAGCCCAGAGTCTGGCGCTGATTAAGGCAGCAGAAGATTGAAGGCTCAGACGACGGCGCTGCGCAGCCTATCGCGTCCGTACCCGCTTGCCTTTGAGGTGTTCGAATTAGTCCGAGAGGTTTCGGGGCTTAGATAAGCACATCGATTGGAGCAATCCCGGTTCGCTTCTTTCTGCAGCCTGCGGAGCAGATTCAGCCACAGCCGAATCTCAAGCCCCGCAGGAGGGACTTATGCGCAGCTCGAAGCGCCTTCTTCGCTTCTTCACCGTAGTAGGCCTCTGCACTGTCTGCGTCCTGGC
>Ga0335084_10005347_pt1 | contig 12686 bp, 9 predicted proteins | sample Lox_Sample_44_FD_206721 | JGI IMG/M metagenome (GOLD analysis project Ga0335084, IMG submission 206721) | Soil microbial communities from Loxahatchee National Wildlife Refuge, Florida, United States - Lox_Sample_4.4 | ecosystem: Environmental > Terrestrial > Soil > Wetlands | place: USA: Florida... | reverse complement strand
CCCGGGAACATGGCCACCATCATGGGCGAATGGGCGAGAAATGGCTGGCTCAACATCGTCGGCGGCTGTTGCGGCACCACGGCCGAGCACATCCGCGTACTCGCCGATGCGGTGCGCGGCGTGGCGCCGCGGCGCGTACCCGCGCTGCCAGCGAAACTGCGCCTCGCGGGCCTGGAACCGCTCAACATCGGCGCGGAATCCCTCTTCGTCAACGTCGGCGAGCGCACCAACGTCACCGGCTCGAAGGCATTCGCGCGCCTGATCCTCGCCGGCAACTACGCCGAGGCGCTGACCGTGGCGCGCCAGCAGGTGGAGAACGGCGCGCAGGTGATCGACATCAACATGGACGAGGCGATGCTCGATTCGGAGGCGGCAATGCAGCGCTTCCTCAGGCTCGCTGCGGCCGAGCCGGACATCGCGCGCGTGCCGGTGATGATCGACAGCTCGAAGTGGCGCGTCATCGAGGCGGGCCTGAAGTGCGTCCAGGGCAAGAGCATCGTGAACTCGATCAGCATGAAGGAAGGCGAGACGGAGTTCCTGCGCCAGGCGCGGCTCGCGCGCCGCTACGGCGCCGCCGTGGTGGTGATGGCTTTCGACGAGCAGGGCCAGGCCGACACGCTCGAGCGGCGCACCGCGATCTGCCGGCGCGCCTACGAGCTGCTGACCACGAAGGCGGATTTCGCGCCCGAGGACATCATCTTCGACCCGAACATCTTCGCGGTGGCTACCGGTCTGGAAGAGCACGCGAACTACGGCGTGGACTACATCGAAGCGGCGCGCTGGATCCGCCAGAACCTGCCTCACGCGCAGGTGTCCGGCGGGCTCTCCAACCTCTCGTTCTCCTTTCGCGGCAACGACGCGGTGCGCGAGGCCATGCACACCGCGTTTCTCTACCACGCCATTCGCGCCGGCATGTCGATGGGCATCGTCAATGCGGGCCAGCTCGGCGTGTACGAGGAAATCGAGCCGCAGCTACGCGAGCGCGTCGAGGACGTGATCCTCAATCGCCGGGCGGATGCTACCGAGCGGCTGATCGAGTTCGCCGGCACTGTGAAGGCCGGCGCGGGCAAGGCGGCAAGAGAAGACGATGCCTGGCGCCGCGGCCCTGTGCGCGAGCGCATCGTGCACGCCTTGGTCAACGGCATCGCGGCGTACGTCGTCGCGGATACGGAGGAAGCGCGCCTGGCGGCGGCGCAGCCGATCGAGGTGATTGAGGGTCCGCTGATGGACGGCATGAACGTCGTCGGGGACCTCTTCGGTGCGGGCAAGATGTTCCTGCCCCAGGTGGTGAAGTCCGCGCGCGTGATGAAGCAGGCAGTGGCGCACCTGGTTCCCTACATCGAGGCGGAGAAGGCGCGCACCGGCCAAGCGGGGCGCCCCAAGGGCAAGATCGTCATCGCGACGGTGAAGGGAGACGTGCACGACATCGGCAAGAATATCGTCGCCGTGGTCCTCCAGTGCAACAACTACGAGGTGGTGAACCTCGGCGTGATGGTGCCCGCGCAGAAGATCCTCGACACGGCTCGCGCCGAGAACGCCGACGCCATCGGACTCTCCGGTTTGATCACGCCGTCACTCGAGGAGATGGCGCACGTGGCCAAGGAGATGGAGCGCGCGGGGCTGCGGCTGCCGCTGCTCATCGGCGGCGCAACGACATCGCGCGTGCACACCGCCGTGAAGATCGCACCGCAGTATTCGGGCCCCGTGGTCTACGTTCCCGACGCCTCGCGCTCGGTCACGGTGGCGCAGAGCCTCCTGTCTGCTGAGACCAGGGCGGCCTATATGACGGAGGTGAGTGCCGACTACGCCAAGATCCGCCAGCAGCACGCCGACAAGAAGGGCCCGGGCCCGCTGTTGCCGATCGCGCGGGCGCGCGAACTCGGCCATGCGACCGATTGGAAGGCGTATGCGCCGCCGCGGCCTGCCAAGCCGGGCCTGACCGTCCTTAAGAACTACCCGCTGGAAAAGCTCGTCCCCTATATCGATTGGGGGCCTTTCTTCCAGACTTGGGAGCTCTCCGGGACCTACCCGGCGATCCTCGAGGATCCCGTGGTCGGGGCCGAGGCGAGGAAGCTTCACGCGGACGCCCAAGCCATCCTGAAGCGCATGATCGACGGCCGCTGGGTGCGCGCGAGCGGCGTACTGGGGCTATTCCCGGCGGCACGCGTCGGCGACGACGTCGAGGTGTATCGCGACGAGTCGCGGCGCGAGCTGCGCGTGACGTGGCACAACCTGCGGCAGCAGAACCAGAAGCCCGCGGGCCGCGCCAATCAGTGCCTCGCCGACTACGTCGCACCGCGGGATGCGGGCATCGCCGACTGGATCGGCGCCTTTGCGGTCACTGCGGGCCTTGGCATCGAGAAGAAGCTCGCCGAGTTCGAGCGCGCGCACGACGACTACTCGGCGATCATGCTCAAGGCGCTCGCCGACCGGCTGGCGGAGGCCTTCGCCGAGCACCTGCACGAGCGCGTGCGGCGCGAGTACTGGGGCTACGCGCCGCAGGAGGCGCTGGGCAACGTGCAGTTGATCGCGGAGGAATACCGCGGCATCCGGCCCGCGCCCGGCTATCCCGCCTGCCCGGATCACACGGAAAAGGGCGCGCTCTTCGCCCTGCTTGACGCTGAAGCGAACGCCGACATGCGGCTTACGGAGTCCTACGCGATGCTGCCCGCGGCAGCGGTCGCGGGCTTCTATCTCTCGCATCCCGACGCGGGCTACTTCGCGGTCGGCAAGATCGGGCGAGATCAGGTGGAAGATTACGCGCGGCGTAAAGGCATGCGCACGGAGGAAGCCGAGCGCTGGCTTGCTCCGTATCTCGCCTACGATCCCGACGCGCGGGCGAAAGCCGCGTAGCTATAATGAGCCGCAAACCGCAACCGGAGACATGAGATGGGCAGAGGCGACAAACGCACGCGCAAGGGAAAGATCTACAAGGGCAGCTACGGCAAGACGCGCCCGCATCGCGTGAAGAAGAAGAAAAAGGCGCTCTGAGCCCGAAGCTCCTCGTCGCACTGGGCGCGCTGCTCGCCGCAGTGGGCGTCGCGCTCGGCGCATTCGGCGCGCATGCGCTGAAGTCGCGCCTGCCGGCGGACCTGCTGGCGGTTTGGAACACCGGCGTGCAATACCACCTGTGGCATGCGCTGGGCATGATTGCCGTAGGCCTTTGCGCCTCGATCGTTCCCGACGGGCCCTGGCTGCGCGCCGCGGGCGCCTTGCTGTTGGCGGGAATCGTCCTGTTTTCGGGCAGCCTGTACGCGCTGGCGCTGAGCGCGCCCAGGGGGCTGGGCGCGCTGACGCCGCTCGGTGGCATTTCCCTGATACTCGGCTGGCTCGCGCTCGTCATCGCGATGCTGCGCGCCTAGCCGGCGCCGCGTTCCGGCGGCCGCGCGCCACCGCGCGACAAGCGCAGAACCTTCGGTGCTCACGTCGCACTGCCGACGGCCAATTCCACCTTTTCCGAGAGCGGCCACTCGCCCAGCGCCTTGCGCATGGCAGGCAAATGCGCGGGGTCGGCCAGCGCGATCACCACGCCGCTCGGCTGCTCTTCGCGGATCAGGCGCGCCAACTCCACCTGCAGCGCCACGCGTCCCACGCAACACGGGCAGGCCGTGGGCCGGAGCGCGACCCAGCCCGGCGGCGTGCCACTTGGTGGCCCGGCCACCAACAGGACCGGGACGCGGCTCACTTGCGCCAGAACGCCGGGGTGATCACCACGAGCAGCGTGAACAACTCCAGGCGCCCAAGGAGCATGGCGAAGGAGCAGATCCAGGTCTGGAAGTCGTTGAGCACCGCGTAGGTGGATGCGGGTCCCACCCGCGCAAGGCCCGGGCCGGTGTTGTTCATCGAGGCCACCGCCGCCGAGAACCCTGTCACCACGTCCGCGCCGCTCACGGTGAGCAGCAGCGTGAACAGGATGATGCAGGAGACGTAGACGAACGCGTACGCCAGCACCGCGAACACGACGTTGTTTTCGACGGTCTGGCCGCCGAGCTTCACCGGGTTGTAAACGCGCGGGTGGATGATGCGCAGCAGCTCGCGGAACACCTGCTTGAACAGGATCTGCGCGCGGATCATCTTCATGCCGCTGCCGGTCGAGCCCGAGCAGCTGGCAAAGCTGCAAAGGAACAGCATCCATAGCGGCGCGAAGATCGGCCACAGATTGAAGTCGGTGTTGGCGTAGCCGGTGGTAGTGGCGATGGACACCACGTTGAAGGCCGCGAAGCGCAGCGCCGTGGCGAAATCCGGATAGGCTCCCACCCAGGCAAGGTACGCCGCGACCCCGATCACCGAAGCGAGCACGACGCCGATGAACGCTCGAGCCTCGGGGTCCGCGCGGTAGGCGCCCAGCGAGCGTCGATGCCAGGCGAGGAAGTGCGTGGCGAAATTGATCGCCGCGATCAGCATGAACACGATCGCCACCACCTCGATGCGCGGCGAGTTCCAGTGGGCGAAGCTCGCGTCGTGCGTCGAGAAGCCTCCCAAGCCCATGGTGGTGAAGGCGTGCATCACCGCGTCGAGCCAGCTCATGCCGGCCCAGTGGTAGGCGAGCCCGCACGCGACCGTCAGCGAGAAATAGACCAGCCACAGGCCCTTGGCCGTCTCTGCGATGCGTGGCGTGAGCTTGGTGTCCTTCATCGGCGTCGGTGTCTCCGCCTTGAATAGCTGCGAGCCGCCGACGCCGAGGAGCGGCAGGATGGCGACCGCCAGCACGATCACGCCCATGCCGCCCAGCCAGATCATGAAGCCGCGCCAGATGTTGAGCGAGGGCGGTAACTGGTCGAGCCCGGAGAGCACGGTCGCCCCGCTCGCAGTCAGCCCCGACACCGCCTCGAAGTAAGCGTCGGTGAAGGACAGCGTCGGCAGCTGCAGCATGAGCGGCAGCGTGGCGAAGGCCGGCAGCACGGTCCACACCAGTGCCACGAGCAGGAAGCCGTCGCGCACCTGCAGTTCGCGCCCGGCGCGGCGCGTAGCGGCCCAAAGCAGCGCCCCCGCGAGCAGGGTAACGCTCATCGCCTTGCCGTAATCGGGCACCGCGCCGTCCGCGAAGCCGAGGGAAAAGGCGATCGGCACCAGCATGCTGGCGGCGAACAGCAGCACCACCAGCGAGAACACGTGCAGGACGGCGGGCAGGCGCACGATAAGTGCGCGCTAGAGGAAGCGCGCGCCGACCTGGAACAGCTTCTCCACCCGCGGCAGGGTCTTCTTGTCGGTGACGAAGACGATCACGTGGTCCTCGGCCTCGATGCGGGTGTCGTGGTGCGCCATCAGCACCTCGCCGCCGCGCACCACGGCGCCGATGGTCGTGCCGGGGGGCAGCTCGATTTCCTCGACGCGCCGGCCGGTGACGCGGCAGGAATCGCGGTCACCGTGCACCACCGCCTCGAGCGCTTCAGCGGCGCCACGCCGCAGGCTGTGCACCGCGACCACGTCGCCGCGGCGCACGTGGGCCAGCAGCTTGCCGATGGTGGCCTGCGCTGGCGAGATGGCGATGTCGATCTGGCCGCTTTGCAGCAGGTCGACGTAGCTGCGCCGGTTGATGAGCGCCACCACGCGGCGTGCGCCCATCTTCTTTGCCAGCAGGCAGCTCATGATGTTGTTCTCGTCGTCGTTGGTCACCGCGACGAACAGGTCCATCTGCGCGATGTTCTCCTGTACCAGAAGCTCCTCGTCCGTGGCGTCGCCGTTCAGCACCAGCGTCCGGTTGAGCTTTGCCGCCAGTCCCTCGCAGCGCCGCTTGTTGTGCTCGATGACGCGCACCGAGTAGGCGCTCTCCAGCGCGCGCGCGAGGCGCATGCCGATGTTACCGCCCCCCGCGATCATCACGCGCTTCACCGGCTGGTCCATGCGGCGCAACTCCTTCATCACTTGCCGGATGTTGTCCGAGGCCGCCAGGCAGAACACCTCGTCGCCATCCTCGATCACCGTGTCGCCGTCCGGCATGACCGCGCCGTCGCGCCTGAAAATCGCCACGATGCGGGTGTCGATGTTCGGGATGTGGCCGCGGATTTCCTTGACGGGCCGTCCCACCATGGGCCCGCCCTGATAGGCGCGCACCGCCACCAGGCTCACCTTGCCCCCGGCGAAGTCGAGCACCTGCAGCGCCTCCGGGAACTCCACCAGCTTGACGATGTAGTCGGTGAGCACCTGCTCGGGGCAGATCGACAGGTCGACGTCGAAGCCATCGGGCCCCAGCACCTTCGGATCGTCGAGGAAATCGGTGGCGCGGATGCGCGCGATGCGCCGCGGCACGTTGAACATGCGCGCCGCCAGCTTGCAAGCGACGAGATTGGTCTCGTCGGACTGCGTCACGGCGATGAGCAGGTCGGCATCGTCGATGCCCGCCTCGGTCAGTACGGACGGATGCGCAGCGCTCCCGGTGACGGTGCGCAGGTCGAGGCGGTCCTGCAGCGCGCGCAGGCGCGCCGGGTCGGTATCGACCACCGTGATGTCGTTTTGCTCGGAGACCAGGCTCTCCGCCACCGTGCCGCCGACCTGGCCGGCACCAAGGACGATAATCTTCATGGGTGAGTCTAGCCTTCCTCGCGCTTGCCGACCGGCAGGCCGAGCGCCTTCAGCTTGCGGTACAGATGGGTGCGCTCCAGTCCCGATTTTTCCGCCACGCGCGACATGCTGCCGCGCTCCTGCGCCAGCAGGTTCTCGAAATACACGCGCTCGAACGCCTCACGCGCCTGCCGGTAGGGCCGGTCCAGGCCGAGCTCCGCCGCACCGGGCTGCGCGCCCTGCGCGGCGAGCACGCGCTCGACGTCCTGGGCGCCGATTTCCTCCTCGAGCGCAGTGATGGCGAGATTCTTCACGGCGTGCTCGAACTCCGCAAGGTTACCCGGCCAGCGGTGCTGGCGCAGGGCATTGAGCGCTGCGACCGAGAAGCGCCGCGGCGGGCAGGCGCGCGCCTCGATGAGCTGAGACAGCAGTTGCGCCGCGAGCTCAGGCACGTCCTCGGCGAACTCGCGCAGCGCCGGCAGCCGCAGCGTGAGCTCGGAGAGGCGTTCGGCGAGCTCGGGTTCGTAGCCAGCCCGTTCTACCAGTGCCTTGGGGTCCACGAGAGAGAAAGAGACGATGCGCACCTTGTGCTTGTCGGCGCGCGACAGCAGGAACTGCAGGTTGCGCTGATCGGCGCGCGCAAGGCGCGACAGCTCGTGCAGAAACAGGATGCCGCCCGCCGCCCGCGCCAGCAGATCGGTGGAGGCATCCGCCAGAAATTCGCTGCCCGACAGGAACGGCGCCCCGGGCGCGGCGAGCAGGCGAGCGAAGGCTTCCGCCTGCGTACCCGGCTCGCCGCGCAGCATGAGCGGCGAGGTGGTCTGCGACAGCTGGGCAAGGCGCTTGCGCAGCTCGGCGAGCGACGCCGAGCGGCCCAGCGCCGCGAGCGACAGCTCGCGCGGCGCGGCGAGCTCGTGGTGGCGAAGCGCGCGCTTCACCGTGGCGAGCAGGCGCTGCAGCGCGATCGGCTTTTCCAGGTAATCGAGCGCGCCGATGCGCGTCGCCTCGACCGCGGTCTCGATCGTGCCATGGCCGGACATCATCACCACCGGCATCGTTAGCTGGCCGCCGCCGGCCCATTCCTTGAGCAGCGTGATGCCGTCGGTGTCGGGCATCCAGATATCGAGCAGCACCAGGTCGGGCCGGCCGGACTCGCGGGCGCGGCGCGCGGCGCCCGCGCTCTCGGCGAGCTGCACGCTGTGGCCTTCGTCGGACAAGATTTCCGAGAGCAGCTCGCGGATGCCGACTTCGTCGTCGACCACCAGGATCTGCGCCATCGCGGAGTCAGGCCGCCTCGGCCAGCGGTAGCAGAACGCTCACCGATGCGCCATGCCGCGGCCGGTTGTCGATGGCGATCGAGCCGTGATGCTCGTCGACGATCTTCTTCACGATCGCCAGCCCCAGGCCGGTGCCGCGCGGCTTCGTGGTGACGTAGGGCTCGAAGATGCGCGCCATCAGCTCTTCGGGAAAACCGTCGCCGTTGTCCGTCACCGACAACCGCACCTTGTCGCCGGCGAGCTCGGTGCAGACTTCCACGGCCGGAGACGGGCGCGGCTCCTTGCGGTTCTCGAGCGCGTCCTGCGCGTTCTGCACCAGGTTGTGGATTACCTGGCGGATCTGCGCCGAATCGGCCCACACCTGCGGCAACCCCGGTGCGAGCCGCTTGGCCACCGGCACGCGCGAATGCTCGTACAGCGCCAGCACGTCCGCCACCAGCGCATTCAGATCCAGGCCCGATTGCACCGGCGCTGGCAGGCGCGCGTAGTCGCCGAAGTCGTCCACCATCGACTTGAGGGCAGTCACCTGGTTGACGATGGTCTGCGTATTGCGCCGCAGGACCTCGGCATCCTCGAGCGCAAGCTTGCCTTCCAGCTTCATCTCCAGGCGCTCCGCAGAAAGCTGGATGGGCGTAAGCGGATTCTTGATCTCGTGCGCCAGCCGTCGCGCAACCTCCGCCCATGCAGTAGCGCGCTGCGCCTGGATGAGCTGCGTGATGTCGTCGAACACCAGCACGTAGCCGCCGCCGGTGGATTCGGGCAGCGCCGCGCCGCGCGCCAGCAGCGTCTTGCCCGAGTTCTTGAGCGTAATCTCGAGCTGCCAGGTGCGCGCACCGTGTGCCAGAACCTGCTCGCGCACGGCTGCGGCAAACGCGCCCAGCGGTCCGGGCCATTCGTCGAGCGGCTGCCCGGCAAGGCCGGCGAGACTGGCCCCCAGGATGTCGGCCGCGCCGCGATTGGAGATCGATAGCCGCAATTCGCGGTCGAACACCAGCACCCCGGCCGAGAGGTTGGCGAGAACGTTCTCCAGGGAGGCCATCGCCGCCTCCAGTGCAACGCGGTTCGACTCGACGATGCGCCTCGCATCGTCGAGCTGACGCGTCATCGAGTTGAAGGACTCCGTCAGCACGCCAAGCTCGTCGCGGCTGGTCACCGGCGGCCGCTGCGAGAAATCGCCGCGTGCCACCGCCTGCGTCGCTTGCGCCAGGTTGCCGAGCGGCGCGGACAGCCGGTTGGCGAGGATCACGGCAAGCGACACGGCGACAAACAAGGCCATCAGCAGCGCGAGGGTGAGCGTCACGATGTAGATGCGCCGCAGCCCCTGGCGCGAGAGCGCGAGTTCGCGGTAATCGCGATAGGCGGCCTCGACTGCCTCGGCGCTGCGCGCTAGGCCCGTGGGCACCGTCTGCCGCAGCTGCAAGAAGCGGGTTTCGTCCGCGAGCGCGATGCCAGGCAGTGGCAGTACGACGCGCAAAGCAAGCGGCCGTCCCGCGGGCGCGTCGATGGAACTGAATCCGAGCGAGGTGCGCGCCTGGCGCAGCACCTGCACTGTCGGCAGTTCCGGAACGAACCGTGACACATCGTCGCTTGCGCTCGCAAGCAATTTGCCGCTCCCGCTCACCACCACCGCCTCGTGCACGCCCGCCTGCTCGCGCAGGCGGTTGAGAGACGCCGCCAGCGGCGCGCCCGAGCGATCCGCGAGCTCGAGCGCCATGGCCCGGCCTTTGACCTGCATTTCGGCCAGCATGCGGTCCACCGCGGATTGCCCCAGGGCAATGCCGCCTTCCAGCGCGGCATCCACCTTGACGTCGAACCACGACTCGATGCTCTTGGTGAGAAACTGGACCGAGACCGTATACACCAGCGCGCCGGGCACCAGCGCCATCATGGCGAACAGCACCAGGAAGCGCAGCGACAATCGCGAGCCGAACACGCCGCTGCGATAGCGGCGCAGCAGCGCCGCGACTTGCACCCCGAGAAGCGCGGCGAGCGCCACAGCGAGCGCCGCATTAAGCCCGAGGAGCAGCGGATAGTGGCGCGCAAACAGCGTGCTGTCCGCGGAGCTCGCCGTGGCCAGCAGGAACAGCAGCACTCCGGCCAGCGCCGCACCGACAATGAGCAGTGCCTTCATTTCGAGGCCCCTGCCGGCGCTTCGCGCGGCTCCACGCTCGGCGCCGCGCCGCCGGGCGCCTGCGCCGCGCCAGGCGATGGCACGACTGCCTGCGCTGCCGCAGCAGGCGGCGGCGCGGAAGCGGCCGCCGGCGCGCGCGGCGGCAGGAAGATGAATCGCTTCCACGGTGATTCCAGGCGCATTTCGCGGTTGGTCAGCGCCGAGAGCTGCAGCGGCCGCGGCAGCTGCGCCTGGTCGAGGCGCATGCGCACCGCCGCCTCGTAGCTCGAGGCGCTGAGCCCGACCGAGCGCTCCAGCACCTGCCAGTTGCGCATGCGCCTGAGAACGTCGAGCGCATCCTCCAGCGTGGAGAAATTCTGGTGCAGCGGCCCGGTGGACAGCCGGTACTGCCGCGACAGCGCGTGATACGACAAGCGCAGCTGGGTGCTGCGCGAGGCCGCGTTCTCGTCGAACCAGTACCAGCGCGGCCGGGTCAGCTCGAACTCGACGACGAAGAACAGCGGCACGCCGTTGGCCACTGCCTCGCTGAGCCGCGGTCCCAGGTCGAAGGCGAAATCCGCGCTAAGCAGCAGGCCCTCCTCGGACGCGGCGAGGCGCGCGTCCAGCACGTCGATCTCGTCGGCGTGTGCCGCCAGCGCCGTGCAGCAAGCGAGCGCAACGAGGAATTTCGGCAGGTAGGCGCTGTCGCGCATCGCGCGCCGCGTCAGGCGGCCTTCTCTAGGAGGGCGAAGTAGAAGCCGTCGTGTTCCGGGCCGGGCAGCAGTTGAGCCGGCGCGCCGCCTGGGAGCGCATGGAGGCGCGCCTGCGGCGTGCAAGCGCGGAAAGCGTCCACCACGGCGCCATTTTCCTCGGCGAACATCGAGCAGGTGACATACAGCAATTTACCACCCGGGGCGAGGACCCGCCAAAGCGCGTCGACGATCAATGCCTGGCGGCGCGCGAATGCAGGCAGGTCCTGTGCGCGCCGCAGCCACTTGATGTCGGGATGACGACGCGCCACGCCGGACCCCGTGCAGGGGACGTCGGCGAGGATCCGCGCGAAGGGCTTCCCGTCCCACCATGTTTCGAGCACCGTGCAATCGGCGACGCGCACCTTGGCCGCTAGGCCCAGGCGCGCGAGGCCGGAGTCGATGCGCGCCGCGCGCACTGGGTCGGCATCCAGCGCTGTAAGGTCCACGTCCGCGGTTTCCAGAATGTGCGCGCTCTTGCCGCCCGGTGCCGCGCAGGCGTCGAGCACACGCTGCCCGGGCGCGAGATCCATCAGGGCCGCCGCACGCTGCGCGCCAGCGTCCTGCACGGATACGTCGCCTGCGGAGAATCCCGGCAGCCGCTCCACGGGTACCGCCTTCGCCAGCAGCAGCGCCGCGTCGCCCACCTGCCGTGCCGCGATGCCTTCCGCGGCCAGACGTTCAGCATAAGCAGGCACCGTCGTGCGCAGCCGATTCACGCGCAGGCACATCGGGGGGCGCGTGTTGCCCGCGGCGAGCACGGCCCGCCACGCTTCCGGGCAGCTGCGCTGCACGGCCTCGATCCACCAAAGTGGATGGCAATGCAGCGCCTGCGGGTCGGCCGCGATGCGCTGCTCGAGCGCGTTGCGCTCGCGCAGATAGCTGCGCAGCAGGCCGTTGACATAGCCGCGCGCGGGCCAAACCTCGAGCAGCGCGGCGGCGCGCACTGCCTGATCCACCACCGTATAGGAGGCGTAGCGGCCCGATTCGAGCGCATACAGCGCGCACCAAAGGAGCGCCTGCAGGCGCGGCTCCCCCGCGCCTTTGCGCGACAGGGCCTGCACGATCGCCTGTACGCGCCCGTAGCTGCGCAGGGTCCCATAGCAAAGATCGCTCTGCGCGCCGCGCATGCTGTCGTCGGCATGCTCCGAGCGACGATCCATCGCTTCGGGAAGACTGCGGCCGGCGGCGACGTCGGCAACCGTGCGCGCCGCAGCTGCGAGCGCCGGCGCGAGCTCCGCCGAGCGTTTCATCCCAGGCGTTCGCCCGGCTCGATGCTCTGCCCGCGCAGGAATTCCGCCGCTGCGAGCCGCCTGCCACCGGCGCGCTGCAACTCGGTCACGCGCAACGCACCATCGCCGCAGGCGATGACGATTCCGGCAGCCGAGACGTGGAGCACGGTGCCCGGTGTGCCGCGTACATCGGCGATGCTAGCGCTCCATACCTTGAGCGGGGTGTCGTGCAGCACCGTGGCTGCGCCAGGCGCTGGGCGCAGGGCGCGTACGACCCGCTCGATCTGCGCCGCAGGCGCCTTCCAGTCGATTATCGAATCGGCCTTGCCGATCTTGTGCGCGTACGTCACGCCGGCAGCGGGTTGCGCCACTGCTCGCGAGCGCCCGCGTGCGATCTCCTCCAGCGCGGCGACGATCATTTCCGCGCCCAGCGCCGCAAGCTTGTCGTGCAAGGTCTGTGCGTCATCGTCCGGCGCGATCGGCAGATCCCGCTGCATCAGCACCGGTCCGGTGTCGAGCCCGGCATCCATCTGCATGATGCTGATGCCGGTTCTCGTGTCGCCCGCAAGCAGCGCGCGCTGGATGGGCGCCGCGCCGCGCCAGCGCGGCAGCAATGATGCATGGATGTTGAGCGCGCCCAGCGGCGCAATGTCGAGTACCGGTTGCGGCAGAATCAAACCGTAGGCGGCGACCACCAGGCAATCTGCGCGCGCGGCGGCGATGCGCGCATGCGCGGCGCTGTCCTTCAGCGTTTCCGGCTGGAAAAGGTGCAGGCCGCGCGCCAGTGCCAACCGCTTCACCGCACTTGCGACCGCCC
>Ga0335084_10005346_pt1 | contig 12687 bp, 12 predicted proteins | sample Lox_Sample_44_FD_206721 | JGI IMG/M metagenome (GOLD analysis project Ga0335084, IMG submission 206721) | Soil microbial communities from Loxahatchee National Wildlife Refuge, Florida, United States - Lox_Sample_4.4 | ecosystem: Environmental > Terrestrial > Soil > Wetlands | place: USA... | reverse complement strand
GGAAAAGAACATCTCCCACTTGCTGTCTACGAAGCGGGGCGGCGACCGCGAATCACGCACGTGAGCTCGAAAGAGCTTGCCGTCGTCGGCAATGTTTGCCGCGAAGCCGCACTCGGAACGGGTCCGGACCGGTGCAGCCCGTCGCGGTGATCCATCCTTGCTGGGCGTCGAAGACCTGCCAAGTCACGGACACAGGATTGGCAGCCACCGAGGCGACGACAACCTTGAAGATCGCTACCTCGCCGTCATGAACCGTTGTGTCCTGTGGTGGTTGCGAGATGGATGCGTCGCATTGGGAACCCTGCAGCTGCAGCGGGTTGCAATAGAAGTTCGCGCCAGTCGAGGGACTCCCGCCACCGCAGCCCACATTGATGACGATCCCAATGCCGACGCACGCGGTCACGCACAACGCGCGCCAAATTGCCGACGCATGGCCAAAGTACCGATTCATCTTGCTCTCCCCAACACGGTTGCATCGAACGGCGAGAGCAGCGCGGGCGCCTATGGCGCCGACCCCACTCGCGAAGAGATCGCCGCGATCGAACGTCCCGCCGAGGCAATACGCCGTCAGGTGGTCGAGCACCGGCACGCGTGCAATCCATCGCGGCAGCGCGGCCGCAGCGAGCGGCGCTAGCGCCGGGTGTTGCCCGAGTTCGAGCAGCGGAGTGCAGGACCACACGTCGCGCACGGTTCGGCCACCGCCAGCGCCTGTCATTGGGACGCTTCCCGCTAGTTCAGATTCAGCCCCATCTGTTGCGGGGTCAGGAGCATCGCCGCGGTCGAACGCGGTCCGAGTTCGCCATGCGCATTGCGTCCCCCTGACCACAGGTTGTCCGTCCTGTCGTTCGCACGGAGTTGCTAAGCACGTGGTTGTCATCGGTTTACGTTCCACGACTAGTCGTAGTACTTCCACACCGCCAGCTCGGTGCCTCCACTCACCGGCCGTGTGCCGGCGACGAGCGGATCGGTCGCGCTGCCCATGCGCAGGCTCACTTCGTCGAGCGCGACGTTGTGGCGCGGCCGCACGGTCACCCAGTTCGCAGTGGTCGCACGGCCACACACGCTGTGGCGCACCTCGAATCCGGTCGTGTCGCTGACCGCGAGGCCAAAACTGGGCAGGTCACCGAAGTCGCACAACACACCGCCGAGATCGTTGCCGTCGAGCGAGATCGCCTTGGGCGGGGCCACGGGAGCGAAGGATCCGTACGCGACCCAGGGATTGAGGCCGTGGAGTTGCTGATAGTCGCCGCCGGAGTAGAAGTAGGAGCGCACCCTGCCGGCCCCGTCAGACCACAGCACCAACGGAATCGCGAGCGCCGGCAAGCCGATGCGCCCCGTCGCGATAGCGATGTTTCCGACGCCCGCGGGCGGCATCTGAGGATCGAAGCTGGCGGCGTCTCCCAACCGGGTCCATCCTCCCGAAGCCCCTGCGTTGGTGGAGGTGTGCACAGCCGCGTAGGGACGCCGCGCACCGCCGTCGAACTGGATCCAGGCGACGACTGGCGGATACTGGTTCTGGAACTCCAAGTCGATCTTCAGCGCGATGTCGGTTGCACCGGCTGCGCCCGAGATCTGAGCGCCGCCGGGCATGGGCACTTGCCATCCGTTGTTCCACTTCAGCAGCGTCGGCGCACCGTTCTCGATCCACGCGAGCGCCGCGCGCCGCGTGATGCCTCCCGTTGGCACGTTCCCAACGACCGGGTCGAAGGGAGGCACACGCAACACCGGCTTGATCGCCAGCGAGCCGGGGCTGAGGTTCAGTGCGTCTCCCGCGGACTGCCATGCGGTGCCGGTCCAGTAGCGGACATGGATGCCGCGTGCCGAGTTCGCGCTCAGACCCTCGCTCCACGCCACGACCGGCCACGCGGAACCCGACCCATCGACGACACATGCGATCGACGGATCCGACGGCGTTCCGGTTGGCGTGGCGTTCAAGGCGTTGCCGACCTGCGTCCACGCCGCTCCGTCGAAGGCCTTCACGACCAGTTCGGTCAAGCCTGTCGTCGCATTGCGGCCGACATACGCGACATGCGGCTGCTGGGGCGACCGCCCGCATATCGTCAAGGAGGGCTGCAACGGAGCCGACGGCACGATCACCGCGGCGCGGCCTGAGACCTGCGCCCAGCCGCTCACGACCTGCAGCACCGCCGAAGCGGTCGACGCGCGGCCCAGGGTATCGGTCACGCGCACCGTGTACGTGGCCGCGTCCGCCGGAGCTGCGGCAGGTATGGTGTAGCTGGCAACCGTGGCGCTGCCGTTGAGCGCCACGCCGTTCTTGTACCAGCGATAGGTGAAGGGGCCGAAGCCGACGGCCCCGACCGAGAACCGGACGCCGCCGCCGTCGCCGACCACCGCGTTTTGTGGCGCGGCGGTGATCTTTGGCGGCGAGGGAACTGGAATTGGAGGCGGCGGCAGACCGATCGGCGGAGGATTTGGAAATACCGCAGTCACATGTGCCGGAGCATCGGCATCGTTCGTTTCTGAGTCGGACCCGCTGCCGCAGGCGACGACGAACAGCGCTGCAAGAGGCACGGCAGCTCGCGTTGCTTTCTGAATTGCGCTCATATGCAGTTCACCTTTCGTCAGGACTGTGTCGATCACATCGATGTCGTCACCATAGGCGGGCGCGTTCGGGCGCTTGTCCCTGGAAGCAGCGACATGTCGAAAATTCGCACGTCGATGGGCGCTTTCGGTTCGAACCGTCCACGCGCGAGGCGCCGCACTTCGTCCCCGAAATCAGCGACAAGCCGGCCGCCGGCGCAACTCCGCTCGTGCCCGCCGGAACTAGACTCTTGCCATGAAGGGCATCACGATCCTGCTGGTTGAAGACGACGCCAAGTTCCGCGATGCCTTCGTGCACGCGATCGATGCCGCGCCCGACCTGCGCTTGGTCGGCGCCGCATCGACCGCTGCGGAGGGTCTGCGCCTGATGGACGAGTGCCGTCCCGACGTGCTGCTCGTCGACTTAGGGCTGCCCGATCGGCCGGGGCTCGATCTGATCCGTCATGCCGTACGCCACCTGCCGGACTGCGACATCATGGTCGTCACCGTGTTCGGCGACGAGAAGCACGTGATCGAATCGATCGAGGCAGGGGCCACCGGGTACCTGCACAAGGATTCGCTGCCGCGTGATTTCGTCGAGCAGATTCGCCTGTTGCACGGAGGTGCGAGCCCGATCAGCCCGGTGATCGCGCGCCAGATCCTGACGCGCTTCCAGCCGCCGCGGCGCGCCGCTCGCAACGGCGATTCCTCCACGCCGACGTTGTCGGAGCGCGAACACGAGGTGCTGGCACTTGTCACCAAGGGCTTCACGTACGACGAGATCGCGAAGCTGCTCGCGGTATCGACGCACACCGTGATGACCTACGTGAAGCGCATCTACCGCAAGCTGGAGGTGAGATCCAAGACGGAGGCGGTGTATGAGGCGCGCAAGATGGGTTTGCTGCGCGAGTAGCGTTCTCGTCGTCGCTGCCTTCATGTCTTCAGCGCCCTCGCGCGCGCAGGACGACGTGTTGCGCGTGACTCAGGTCGAACTGCAGATCACCACCGTGCCGAGGGATGCGCGCACGTGTTCCGCCAGACCCGATCCGCAGGGCGATTGGAAACTCGTGGCGCTTCCATACGTTCACCCGCGCGACCTCGCCTGGCTGTCGGATGGCACGCGTTACGTGTTCCTGTTCCGCGCACGGCATCGGCCGATCGGTAGTAGTGCCACGGGCGTCTTCGTCGCGCGGACGCACCCCGGTGATGTCTGCATGCTGTTCGACGGAAGGCCGGTCGAGGACGTGCGCTGGTCCCGTTCGACCCGCTGGAACATACCTCTGCTGTTCGTCGGCCCCGATCGCACAGGGATGAAGGGCGGCGAGGAAGAACTGATGCTTGCACTGAGCTCTCAGGGGTCGGCGCCCCTGCTGAGTCCGCTTGCCGTGGGCGCCTATCGGGGCGCGGTACGCGCGCGCTACGAGCGGGGGTTGTTTCTCGCCGAGGGCGTCCCGCAGCTGACGGCCGCGCTCGCGCTCCTGCTCGCGTTGTTTTCGCTGGCGGTCTGGTGGCGGCGGCGCGCCGAACGAACGCATTTGTACTTTGCGCTGGGTTCTCTGAGTTGGTCCATTTATCTGACTTTCTACTACGTTTCGCCATACAGCCACGGGTTGAGTTGGGCGTGGGACCGCTTCTTCTTCAGCCTGGCCAACTCCTTCCTGATGTGGGCTATCGCCTTCCTGTTCCTGTTCGCCGCGCGTTTCCTGGACTTCCGGCAGTCCTGGCTCGAGCGCGTGCTGCTTGGGTATGCGGCGCTTCTGTCACTGTCGCTGCCGGTGTCGCAGCTCGCGCTCGCCGAGGCGGGTTCCGCGATCTGGAGCTGGATGCTTTTTGTGATTCCGCCGGTGCTCGGTGTGGTCACGATTCTCAACGTAAGCCGGTTCACGATCCGCGTGCGGACGCGCGAAGCCTGGCTGCTCACTGGCACGTTCTGGCTGTGGCTGCTGCTTGGCGCACACGACGCGCTGCAGGGCCTGCGCTGGATCCCCAGCGAGGATCCGGCGCTGCTGCCCTTCGCCGCACTCTTCATCCTGCTCGCCTTCGGTTACGCGATCCTGCGCCGCTATGTCGGCTCCCTGGTGGCGGTGGAGCGCAGCAATGTCGAACTGGCGCAGCGCCTCGATGAGCGTACGCGCGAGCTCAAGGCAAGCCACGCCCGGCTAAGCGCCATCGAACGCGACCAGGCGCTCGCCGCCGAGCGCCAGCGCCTGATGCGCGAGATGCACGACGGCATGGGCTCGGCGCTGATGAGCTCGCTGGTGCTGGTCGAGCAGGGCAAGCTCGACGGCACCGCAATCGCCGCCGTGCTGCGCGAGGCCATCGACGAACTGAAGCTCACCATCGACTCGCTCGAGCCGATCGGCAACGACCTGCTCACGCTGCTCGGCACCCTGCGCTACCGCTTGGGGGCCCGGCTGGAGCGCGCGGGCCTGAAGCTGGAATGGAACGTGCGCGACCTGCCGCCGCTGCCGTGGCTGGAGGCCGCTGCCGCGCTGCAGGTCATGCGCATCGTGCAGGAGGCGCTGACCAACGTGGTCAAGCACGCACAGGCCTCCACGATCCGGGTGGAGACCGACAGCGACGCGACCCATGCGATCGTGCGCATCGTCGACGACGGCCGTGGTTTCGACGTCGGCCGCTGCCTGGCTGAGGCCCACGCCGGTCGCGGCCTGCGCAACATGATGCTGCGGGCTGAGGCGCTCGGGGGGAAAATGGAATTCGATGCGCAGGCCGGTCTCAACCGGGTCAGCCTCCGGCTGCCGCGGGACCGTGCGGAATGAAGCGCTGCCCAGGGCTTAAGCACCTTGAGACCGGCGAACGGCCGCTCACCGAAGCGAACCGGTCACTCGATCGGGAATTCGTCGACGTCACCTTCGGGGGTTTCCGACCTTTCAGCGTCTGGTTTCGGCGCGATTGCAGCAAGATTCCTCTTGGCATTCGCAGTCGTGCGCAGCTCCGGCCAGTTTCCCTACGCGCGAGCGCGGTGGCTTCAGTCGGCACGTCCCTTGGCGAGCGCCTAGGCAACGTCAGCACAACCGAGGGTTCTTTGGTCGGCTGAAGGCAGGGAATGCTGGTTCAGCCGAACAAGCGCTTGATCACCCCGATCGAGTGCTCGACCCGAGCACGGATGCGCGACCTGGTCCGGTTCTTCGCCTTGATCGCCTCCTCGGTGTAGTGCTTCACTTGCACTGCTGATTGGTGAAGTCCTTCGCGTTCGGCGCCTTGGCTCGGATGGCATCGCCCTGGCTCTTGTAGGCCTGGTCGCCGCAGACCCGCCCCTCATGGCCATGCAGCAACTGGCCGAGCACCTTGCAATCGGCGGCATGCGCCGGCGTGGCCGCGAACGGTTCGCAAGTGCATGCCGAAGCGGCCCCGTGGACACCCACTTGGCGAGCAGCGCTGGTCGACGTGCCTGAAGAACCACGCGGCGGCCATCCTCGCCTGCGATTTCTTCGTCGCCGTCACGGCCACGTTCCGGGTCCGGTACGGGTTCGTCGTTATTGAGCATGGCAGGCGCTGCTTGACGCACCTGAACTTGACCTCTCACCCGAGTGCGCAATGGACGCTGCAGCAGCTGCGAGAAGCGCTCGACAAGGGCGGCAACCACAAGTACCTGGTTCATGATCGTGACGCGATATTCGCCAAGCACCTCGACAGTTCGATTCGTTCCTTGGGCCTGAGAGTCCTGCGAACTCGGACCTCGAGTCCGAAGGCCAACGCGATCTGCGAACGTTTGATTGGGACGATGCGACCGGAGTGCATGGACTGGACATTCCGATGTCGCAGACGCATCTGCGATCGATCCTTCGCTTGCGGGCGACTCACTACGACAGCGGTCGGCCTCGCAGCGCTTTGGGTCCTGGTGTTCGGGGCCCTCCGCAGGTTGCTGCTTGCATCCCGAAAGTCAGCACCCCGGCATCGATCTGCGGAGCAAAGGCGTTACAGGCGGAGATCATCGTAGTTGACCACCGATGCTTCGCGGCACGAGGGCCTTGATCGCATTGGCGCGCGCAAAATATTCGATGACACCGCCGGGCGCAGTGGGCATCTCGGCGCGAACGGTGCGCATCAGCCGGGTGCGCTCGCCCTCAGTGATGGACGCGATGGTCTTCGCGATCGGGCTGTAACTAGGCGTCTGCGCTTGCCAGAAGTCTTCGAAGTCCCGGTAGGCCAAACAGACATCGATCGTTCTGGTCTCGATTCGCTCGAGCGCCGCTTGCTCAAATAGTATTCGCAAAGCCTCGATGCGGGATTCGGTAGTGCCGGGAGCTGCTGGTGCGTCGATGCCTAGTCGGCGCATCGCGCGGCGCAGAGGCCCGCTTGGCGAGAGCTCTTCCGCAAAGTCCCACACGTAGGCTGCGACGCTTCCACCCACGCGCGTGACGCGCCGCATTTCAGCCATCGCTTGCGAGCGCTCGGGAATGAAGTTCAATACCAGCGCAGAGGCAGCGATGTCGAAGGAGCTGTTCGCGAAAGGTAATCTGCGCGCATCGCCGACTTGGAACGCCACTCGGCCTGCCGCCGGCCCCTGTGATGCGTGCGCGATTTGAGCGACTTCCGGATCGATGCCGAGCACTGTGGCCGGCACGCACAGTTCCAGCAGCGTATGCGCGAGGATTCCGGTGCCGCAACCCACGTCGAGCCAGCGCGCGCCCGCAGGCGGCGCAAGCCATTGCAGAAAGATGGGCGCGACAGCGCGGCTCCAGCGTCCCATGGCACGCTCGTAAGCCGCGCTGTCATCGAACTTGAACGCGCGTTCCGACATGCGCTATTCGGCCTTCACGCCTGCTTGTTGGACAAGCGTCGCGTTAAGAGCGATCTCCTTTTCGACGTACGCTGCAAACTCAGCCGGCGACATGACCATAGGATCGACGCCAAGCGCTGCGAGTTTCTCGCGCGCCTTGGGCGCTTGCAGCGCGTTCAGCGTTTCGTGATTGAGTCTCGCCACGATGCTCGAAGGCGTCTTGGCCGGCACGAATAGCCCGAACCAGATGGGGTATTCCGCCCCTTTGATGCCGGCTTCACGGAGTGTCGGAACATCGGGTAGCACCGTGGAACGGCTCGATCCGTTGACCGCAAGTGCGCGAAGCTTGCCTTCGCGAATGTGCGGCAGCACGAGCGCGACCGGGCCAAAGAAGAAGTCGACGCGTCCCGCGATGACTTCCAACATGGCCTCTGCGCCGCCCTTGAATGGCACGTGCACGACCTCGATTCCTGCGCTCGACGCGAAACGCTCGGCGCTCAAATGGGTCGCGCTGCCGACGCCGACCGATGAGAAATTCAAAGCACCCGGTCGCGCCTTGGCTGCGGCGACGAGTTCCGCGGCGGAGTTCACGCCGCTCGAGGGCGATACGACGAGGACGCTTGGCGAAATGCCAATCGGCACGACAGCGATGAAGTCGCGCGCGGGGTTGTACGGCAAGCTCTTGTAAAGGGCTGGGGCAATCGTGTGAGCACTGCCGTGTGCGAGAAGCGTGTAGCCGTCCGGTTCCGACTTCGCGACAACGGCGCTGCCGATCGTCCCACCGGCGCCGACTCGGTTCTCAACGATGATCGGCTCCCCGAGCTGCGCCGCCAACTGTTCAAGCGCAAATCGATGCACGATGTCGGTGGAGCTTCCCGCGCCGACCGGCACGATCGCTCGCAGCGGCTTTGCCGGCCACGCTTGGGCCGTCGCGTCGAAGACAAACAACGAGAGTGCGAACCCTGAGATCGCCAGCAGATGCCGTTTCATGGCAGCCTCCCCGTGAGACGGATCCATTCTCAAAGGCCGCGATTCATAAGTCCAATACATACTTTGGCTCGCTTGTTATGCCGTCTTGGCATTAAGCTCCCGCCATGGATCTGCGCCATATCCGCACGTTTGTGACCGTGGCGGAGCTAGGCACGGTGTCGAAAGCCGCTTTGCGTCTGCATGTCGCGCAGCCGGCGCTCTCGCGACAGATCGCCAACCTCGAGGATCAATTCGGCCTCAGGCTCTTCGATCGCGTCGGCCGCCGTCTGCTGCTCACGAGCGAAGGCGAGCAACTGCTGAGCGATTGCCAGGGCCTGTTGAACTATGCGCGCGCCCTGGGCGAGCAGGCGCAAGTGCTCCGACGGGGTGACGTCGGGGTCTTGCGCGTAGCAGCTTCGCCGCACCTCATCGAAGGAATTTTTCCGGATCTCTTGCGCCTCTATGCCGTGCGCTATCCCAACGTGCAGGTGCGGCTAATCGATGTCGTTGGTCCGGAAGCGTTCGCCCTATTGGAGCGCGGCGAAATTCATCTGGTGCAAACGCTGGTTCGCGCCATGCCGCCCGACGAGCAGCGCTTTGCCAGCTTTGCGCTTGCGCCAATGGAGATGCTGGCCGCCTGTCATCCGCGCCTGAAGCTCGGCAAGGACGGCGAGGTCGAGATCGACCGCCTGGCGCCTTATCCGTTGCTGCAGGCGAGCACCGATTTCCTCATGCGCAGGCACTTCGATGCGGCATGCCGCATGGCAGGGTTCACGCCGAATTACATATTGGAATGCCGTGCCCCGCACGCGCTGCTCGCCATGGCTGAGGCGGGGCACGGCGTGGCAATCATTCCGTCGGCGCTGCGCGTTCACCGCTATACGTTGCGACGTATGCGCGTCATGTACCGGGGCAAGCCGTTAGATGAGCCGTTGGCGATGCTGTGGGACAAGCGGCGCCCATTGCCGGCATACGCGAACGTGTTTTGCGAGATGGTCGCCAAGCAAGTCCAGCAGGCGTTCCCGATCAAGCGACATTCCCGACGAGCTTAGCGGCAACGCCTCTCCTTCGGCGCGTCGTGGCGCCGGCAATCGTTGCGTTCCTGGTCGAGGAGGCTGCGCTCGGGTGCGCGCGAACGCCGACCGTGGGTTGACCAGCGACGATGGCGCAGAAAGATCAGTGCAAGGCGGGCACAAGCGAGCAGCGAGCGCTCATCCTCCGCTCAACGCGGCTGGGATGGACGAAGCGCTGGACGCTCGTCAGATTTCCCCGGCGGGAATCGAACGCGAGAGTGAAATCGGGCGGCGTACCGCTATTGCTGCCCCCAAGATTGCCCCGAATTTTTCGGCTGCTGATGGCTCTCTGCGGGCGCAGGTGAAGGTCGGTCGCGCGTCGCCGAGTACGGTTCAGTGTTGCGATGTCGGGCAACCGTCCGTACGCAAGAGTCTCTGTACGTCAGTCCGGCATCTATCGCGACAGCGATGTCCGAAGTGACGCAAAAGGGGAGTGCGGCCGCGCGCGCCCTCGCAAGGACGTCTACACGGGCGATCGGAACATCGCAGAAGCCCGCGGATCCCGATTTGATTTCCTGTTTGGAAATCGAACTCACACAAGCGCAGATCCGCAAGCGGGAGGTCCCACGAGATCCACCGACGTCGGTGGAGGTCCGGATTTGGAGGCGGCGGCAATCGAACTTCAAAGTGAAAAAGCGATCGAAGCAAAAGCGAGTTGCCCGCATAGTTGGCCCCACGATGCTTGGCTGACCTGCACGCTAGGAAGAATTTCGAAGACCGAGGTTCGACATCGGCCAGGCATGGCGCGAAGACCCGCATGCAATCGCGTCTGGACGTTTGGTATCTTGACCGGCAACCGTCAGCGAGCCGATGTGGAGCTTCTTCATCGGTTAAGGTGACGGTCGTCGTGCCTGTGTCGAACACACGCAACGCGGCGACAGAGACAGCAAGTTGGATGGGCACGAGCAGCACCTTCGCCACTTCGTTCCAACCTGAGTCGATGGTGCGAACACCAGAACAGCCGCCGCAACACCTCACGATGACGGGCGCTATCGAAGCTCTCCGACGTGGTTGTTGGGCTGCAGTCCCGATTGCAACCATCGAATCGCTGATCGACGGTGGGCGGATCGTCGAATTCTCGTCCGGCCACATGGTGTATGCGGAGGCGGAACCCATAGCACTGGCCGTCGTCATGCAGGGCCTGCTGCGCGTCTACATGCTCACCGCCGACGGCCGCCAAGTAACCGTGCGCTACGTTCGAAGCGGTGATCTGCTGGGTGTGCCAGCGCTGATTGCGGGACCCGCACCGGTGTTCGTGCAGGCGGTGACCTCGGGCGGTGCGTTCTTCTTCGACGTCGGGAATTTCAAGCGCGCGGCGCGCAACGATGCGGCGTTGGCGTGGGCGCTTGCGGAGGAATCGGTTCACCGGTTGTACGACATCCTGGAAGAGCTTGCCGGAAACACGTTCGCGTCGGTCCGTCAGCGCATCGCGCGCCACCTCCTCGACCTCGCTGCGGCGCGTCCCCGAGGAAGCCGGACGTTGATGGCTTCGGTGAATCAACAGGATCTGGCGAACAGCGTCGGCTCGGTCCGCGAAGTGGTGGCGCGGATCCTCGCCGAGCTGCGCGCGGAACAGTTGGTCCGGACGTCGCCAGGTAGGGTGGAGATTCTCGACCCCGTGCGGATGAGCCGCGAGTTGTGGTCGCGCGCGGGTGACAAAGGTTACAGCCCCTGAGGAACGCGGTCAGCACAATCGGCGACAAGCTCATCAGTTGACGGGCTTCAGGAGTGAAGTCACATGTTTGCCGTCGACCACGCCGCTACCGCGCTTCTGATCAAACGACGTTTCCCTTCGGTGTCGCTGACGCCGATCCTTCTGTCGGTCCAGGCAATGGAGCTCGCCTGGGTCGCTCTGAACTATCTCGGCATCGAGCACACGACGACGGAGGCGTCGGTGCGCAGCGTTGCGGACATTCATCTCGCCTACATGCCGTTTTCTCATTCCGTCGCAACGGCTGTCGGTGGAGCGCTGCTGGTCTGGCTGATCCTGGAGAAAGGCCTCGGCCGGCCGCTGCTCGCCCGAGCCATTGCAATCGGCATCGTTTCGCATCTCGTGCTCGATCTGGTGACGCATGCTCGCGATATCGCGCTGTGGCCGGGCAGCACGCTCCCGGCCCTCGGGCTCGGGCTCTACGATCGCGCGCCGATGTGGGGCTTCGCGCTCGAGATGGTCTACGGAGTGGTCTGTTGGGGCGTCTACCGGGGCAGCCGGCCGCTGCTCGCGATGATCGTCCTCGGCAACCTAGCCAACATCACGTTCTTCTCAGCGGCGATTCCGGGGCCTGAGAGGTACTTGGCTGGCCATCCGCTGGGGCTCGTCACTGTGGTGCTCGTTCAGATCGTCGCGGCGCTGGTGCTCATCCACGTGCTCGCGACACGACCGGCTCCGCACGAAGCGACGTTGGAGCCGGCATGACGATCCGTCGCACCGATCGCCGTCATTCACGCAGACCGCACGACTCAGAGAGGTGATGCAACGCCAAATTTTCAGACTCGCGACCATACTCGCCTGTTCTATACGGAAGGCGGAACCGGGCAGGCGATGGTATTCGTCGCCAGTGCCTGGCTGGACTCGCGGATGTGGGAGTTCCAGACCCCATATCTGGTCGATCAGGGCTTCCGTTGCATTGCGTACGACAGACGCGGGCACGGTCGCTCCGATTGGTCATGGGACGGATACGACTACGACACGCTCGCCGATGATCTCGGCGCACTGCTCGACCACTTGAACCTCCGCGACGACACCCTCGTGTCGCACTCAGCTGGCTCCGGCGAGATCGTGCGCTACCTTACCCGTCACGGAGCGGCTCGCGTCGCGAGGATCGCATTCGTCTCCGGCACGACGCCCTGTCCGATGAAACGGCCGGACAACCCGGAAGGGATCGGCATCGAGTTGGTTCAGGCTGACCTGGCCGCGCGTACTGCCGATCGACCGAGGTGGTACGCCGACAACGCGGCCGGCTTTTTTGGCTCGGACTTGCCGGGCGTACGGGTGTCGGCCGAATTCACCGAGTTCGTGATTCGACAGTGCCTGGACTGTTCAGCCCGGGCGACGGTCCAGTTCTTTCTGACCGGCTTCACCACTGACTTGCGTGACGAACTGCGAGTCATCGATGTTCCGGCATTGATCGTTCACGGAGATCGCGATATCCAGGCGCCCCTCGAACTCTGCGGGCGCAGGACCGCCCGATTGGTACCGGGAGGCAGATTGCGGGTGTACGAGAACGCTGCACACGGTCTGTTCATGACGCATGCCGATCGACTGAACGCCGACCTCGTCACGTTCGCGGCAGTGTCTCGGCCGCGCGAGGTTGCCGGCATCGTCGGCTGACAGCAACTCGGGCACGCTGAGTTTCCATC
>Ga0335084_10005344_pt1 | contig 12690 bp, 11 predicted proteins | sample Lox_Sample_44_FD_206721 | JGI IMG/M metagenome (GOLD analysis project Ga0335084, IMG submission 206721) | Soil microbial communities from Loxahatchee National Wildlife Refuge, Florida, United States - Lox_Sample_4.4 | ecosystem: Environmental > Terrestrial > Soil > Wetlands | place: USA... | reverse complement strand
CCGGAGGGGGAGAGGGTAGGGTGAGGGGGAGAAGGTGAGGGGGAGGCTAGGACCAGAGTGAGAGGTACATAAGGTGCCGGAGATTCCAACGGACGGCGTCGTCGCCTGTGTCGCCTATGCGGACGGGCACCGCGTCTGTGACGTCGCCATCCCGGACATCAGCGAAGCTCTCAAGCAGCCGGGCGTCTTCGTGTGGGTGGGGCTCCACGATCCCGCCCCCGAGCTGCTCCAGCAGATCCAGCACGAGTTCGGCCTTCACGAGCTGGCCGTCGAAGACGCCCGGGCCGCCCACCAGCGCCCCAAGCTCGAGCAATACGGCGACTCCGTCTTCGTCGTGCTCCGCCCCGCCCTCCTGACGCCCGACGAGCAGCGCGTGGAGCTCGGCGAGACCCATCTCTTCGTCGGGCCGCGCTATGTCGTCTCCATCCGGCACGGAAACACGCCGTCCTACACCGCGGTCCGCACGCGCTGTGAGAGCACGCCGAAGCACCTGATCAAGGGACCGGGCTACATCCTCTACGCCATCATGGATTTCATCGTGGACCAGTACTTCCCGGTCCTGGACGCTCTGGGAGACCAGCTCGAGCGCCTCGAGGACGAGATCTTCAGTAACGAGTTCGACCGCAACACCGTCCAGCAGATCTACGATCTCAAGCGCAACTTGGTCGACGTGAAACGTGTCGTGTCGCCGCTCGTCGACGTCTGCAACCGGCTCGTGCGCTTCGACATGCCGCTGATCCCCGAGGACACCCGGCCGTACTTCCGGGACGTCTACGACCACGCGATCCGGATCAACGAGCAGGTGGACACGCTCCGGGAGCTCCTGACAAGCGCGCTCGAGGCGCACCTGTCCCTGACGGCCGTCAACCAGAACGACGCCATGAAGAAGCTCGCGGGGTGGGCGGCCATCATCGGGGTGCCGACCATGGTCGCCGGCGTGTACGGCATGAACTTCAAGTTCATGCCGGAGCTCGAGTGGCGCTACGGCTACCCGGTGGTGGTGGCGGGCATGGCCGCGGTGTGCGTCTACCTCTACTACCGCTTCAAGCGCTCCGGCTGGCTCTGAGTGGCGAGGGAGCGTGTGACGGGCGAGCTGCGGGCGCTCCAGGCGAACATCGTCACCCTCTCGGTCGACGCGATCGTCAACGCCGCGAACTCGTCCCTTCTTGGCGGAGGCGGTGTCGACGGCGCCATCCATCGGGCGGCCGGGCCGGGCCTTCTCGATGAGTGCCGGCTCCTCGGAGGATGCGAGCCGGGAGACGTGAAGATCACGCGCGGGCACCAGCTTCCCGCGCGCTTCGTCATCCACGCGGTGGGGCCGATGTGGCGAGGCGGCGCGCACGGAGAGCCGGCGCTGCTCGCGTCTTGTTATCGCCGCAGTCTTGCCATTGCCGCGGAGCGCCGCTTCCGATCGATCGCCTTCCCAAGCATCAGCACCGGGGCCTTCGGGTACCCGATCGAGCTCGCGGCCCAAGTCGCGGTCGGTACGGTGCGTGACGCGCTTGCTGCATCGTCGACGCTCGAGGAGGTCGTGTTCTGCTGCTTCTCGCGTAGCGATCTGGATGTCTACGAATCCTTGCTGGTTCCGCGATGAAGGGGCTGCACGTTCGCGATGGGCGTCGGGACGATGCCGGCGGCATCGAAGAAGTGACTCTGGCCGCCTATCAGCAGTACGGCGCCGTGATGCCGCCGGCGCTCTGGGACCGCTACCGTCAGAACATCGTGGCCACGCTGGCCGCCGCGCCGCCGCAGACGCAGATCGTGGCGGAGGAAAACGGGCGGATCGTCGGCTCCGTACTGCTCTATCCGACAGGAACGGAGATCGTCCGGCCAGGTGGTGGGCCGGTGACCTTGGCTCTACCCGAGGTGCGCCTCCTTGCCGTAGCGCCATCGACGCGCGGCAAGGGGATTGGTGCTCTGCTCATGGAGGAGTGTGTACGGCGAGCACGTGAGTCGGGAGCGAGGGCGCTCACATTGCATACCACCGACATGATGGAGGCCGCGATGCGCCTCTACGTACGGATGGGCTTCCATCGGCTCCCTGACCTCGACTTCGAGCCCGCGCCAGGCATAGCCGTCAAGGGCTTTCGTCTCGATCTTTCCGGGGGTGGCGCCTCGGAGATGTCTTGATGGATCTGCCCCGCTGGCTGTCCCGCCGAATTCGGAAGCCCCGCTCTGGCATGGAGCAAACCTTCGAGTCGATCTACGAGTCCAATGCGTGGGGGAGCGAGGAATCTCTGTCTGGGCCCGGCTCCACCAAGGAACGTGGCGCCGCGTTCATGGACGATTTGCTTTCGGTGCTGGACGGCCTGGCCTGCCGGGTCCTCCTCGATGTCCCGTGCGGAGACTTCAACTGGATCAGGCCCGTCGCAGAGAAGGTGGATCGATACGTCGGCGCGGATATCGTGCAAGCACTCGTGTCCCGCAATCAGAAGCGCTTCGGCTCCCCGCGCATTCGTTTCATGAAGCTCGATTTGACCACGGACCCACTCCCCGCCGCCGACGTCATCCTGTCCCGTGACTGCCTCGTGCATCTGACCACGCGGGATATAGCGCGTTGTCTGGAGAACATCCGGCGGAGCAGCGCCACCTACCTCGTGACCACGACCTTTGTCGGCCCCCGCGAGAACGAAGACATTGTGACGGGCTCGTGGCGCCCTTTGAATCTCGAGCGGCCTCCCTTCTCATTGCCGCGTCCACTGCACGAGATCGACGAGCGCTGTCACCACACGGGAGGCATATACGCGGATAAACGACTGAGCGTCTGGCGGGCCGCCGATCTCACGGTCGTAGAGGAGGCCGGCGCCTGACGCAGGCCGCTCACCGGATGCCCGCGCGCATGAAGCTCTGGACGAACTGGCGCTGGAAGAGCAGGAAGCCGGCGAGGAGCGGGGCCGAGGTCATGAGGGTGGCCGCGGTGATGATGGACCAGTCCACGCCCTGATCCCCTGACGAGAAGACCTGGAGCCCGACCGTCAGCGGCCGGGAATTGACCGAGTTGGTCACGATGAGCGGCCAGAGGAAGTTGTTCCAGTGGTAGCTGACCGAGACGAGCGCGTAGGCGACGTAGACCGGCCGGGCCAGCGGCACGTAGACCTTCCACAGCACCTCGAGCATGCCGGCGCCTTCCACGCGCGCGGCCTCGTCGAGCTCCTTCGGCACGGTTTTGAAGGTCTGGCGCAGGAGGAAGATGCCGAAGGCCGAGGCCATGTAGGGCAGCCCGATGGCGGCGAGCGTGTCGAGGATGCCGAGGCGGCTCATGGTCCGGTAGTTCTCCACGATGAGCACGTCGGGCATGATCATGAGCTGCACGAGCACGAGCAGGAAGGCGACCTCGCGTCCCCTGAAGCTGAAGCGCGCGAAGGCATAAGCGGCCAGCGTGCAGAGCACGAGCTGGGCGGCCAGGATCATGGTCACGAGCAGGACGGTGTTGACGAAGTAGCGCGCGAAGGGCGCCGCGTCCCAGGCCTTGGCGAAGTTCTCGAGCGTCAGCGGCGCGCGCAGGACGAAATGTGTGGAGAACTGCGCGGGATGGAAAGCCGTCCACACCGCATAGGCCAGCGGCAGCGCCCAGAGAATGCCGAGGAGCCAGGCGGCGCCTGTCTCGAGCGCGCGGGCAGTCGTGCTCACTGGTAATGCACCCGGCGGTCGAGGAAGAGAAACTGCCCCACCGCGAAGGCCGCGAGGATGATCAGCAGCACCAGCGTCAGCGCGGCGGCATAGCCTGCGTCCCAGAACTTGAAGCCCACGTCGTAGATGTAGTAGAGCAGCAGCGAGGTGGCATTGTCGGGCCCACCCTTGGTCATCACCACGATATGGTCCACGAGCCGGAAGGAGTTGATCACGGCATTGATCAGGACGAAGAGCGTCGTGGGCATCAGGAGCGGGAAGGTGACGCGGCGGAAGAAGTACCAGCGCCCCGCGCCCATCAGCGCCGCCGCCTCCCGAAGGTGCGGTGATACGGACTGGAGTGCCGCCAGGTAGAAGATCATAAAGAAGCCGGCTTCCTTCCACACGGTGACCACGATGAGGCAGGGCAGGGCGGTGCTCCGGCTGCCGAGCCAGTTGTGGCTCGGCAGGCCGAACAGCCCGGTGATCTGCTCGAGGAGGCCATAGCCCGGGGTGTAGAAGAAGAGCCAGATGTTGGCGACGGCGATCATGGGCAGCACGGTCGGCGTGAAGAAAGAGAGCCTGAGGAGCCCGCGGCCGGCGATCTTGCCATTGACCCACACGGCCATGAGGATGGCGAGAGCGATCGAGGCGGGAATGGTTCCGAGCGCGAACCAGAGGTTATTCTGGAGCACCTGCCAGAACACCGGGTCCTCGATCATGGTCCGGTAGTTGTCGAGCCCGACCCACACCGACGGCCGACTCGGTTTTGCCGTGGAGAAGAAGCTGTGGTACAGCGTCGCCACCGTCGGATAGTGCGTGAACGTCACGAGCAGGACGGCGGCCGGGAGGAGCAGCAGCCACCCCTGCACGCCGACATTCCGCCACCCGCGAGGGTGCATCACTGTGACCAGTTGACCGAATCCTGGGACGTGCCGAAGAACACGCGCGGAGTCGCGCACCCGGTGGGGGCGGGGAGGGACGGGGGGTGCTCTCCCGGGACCCGTATCTTCTGCGGAGATTCTCGAAGCCTGAAACCAGGATCTCGTGGCGGGCGAGAGTGGCCACACGGAATGGGACTCAGCGTGGTCCCGGGAGAGCACCCCCCGTCCCTCCCCGCCCCCACCGGGCCTTTCGAGAGCAGGAGCATTACTTCCGATACGGTCGCAGGATGCGCTCGGCCTCGCGCTGGGCGTCCTTCATGGCCTGCTCCGGTGATTTGGCGCCCGTGAGCGCGGCCTGCAGGCCGTCGTTGAGCGCTTTCGTCACGCGCTGATTGTCGTGCGTGGACAGCTCCGCCACCGCGTACTGGAGCTGATCGCGCGCGACGGCCGCCTGCGGAAAGCCCGCCACGTAGCGCTTCATCTGCCCGGTCTCCCAGGCGTCGGGCCGCACGGCGACATAGCCCGTGTCGATGCCCCAGGCGGCCGCGCGCTCCGGTGAGGTGATCCACTTGATGAACTTGAGCGAGGCCGCCTGTTGCGCCGGCGTGCTCTTCTTGAAGATGTGGAAGTTGCCGCCACCCGTGGGCGAGCCGCGTCGCTTGCCCGCCGGCAGCATGGCCACGCCGAACTCGAAGCTGGTGTTGTTCTTCACATTGGTCAGGTTGCCCGTGGTGGTCCACATCATGGCGGTCTGGCGCTCGAAGAAGTCCTTTGGCGTAGTGCCCCACTCGATAATGCCGGGCGGCATGACCTTGTGCTTCTGGCTCAGGTCGACCCAGTACTGTAGCGCCTCGATGACGGCCGGCTTGTCGAAGTAGGTCTCGGTACCGGCCTGGTTCATGAGTACCACGTCGTTCTGGGTCGTGAATCCCTGGAAGAGCCAGTAGGGGAATCCGGACGACGGGACCTTGAGCCCCCAGTGCGTCACCTTGCCGCTGGCGTCGTGCTTCGTCAGCTTCTTCGCGTACTCGATCTGCTCGGCCCAGTTGGCGGGCGGGCGACTGGGATCGAGCCCCGCCTCCCGGAACGACTCCTTGTTCCAGTACAAGACGATGGTGGAGCGCTGGAAGGGGATGCCCCAGGTCTTGCCGCCCGCCTGGCTATTGAGCATGAAGGCGGGGAAGAAGCTCTTCAGCCAGGCCTTGTCCTCGGCCGTGGTCGCCATGTCGTCGAAGGGGATGATGGCGTCCTCATCGATGAGCGTGAACATGTCGGTGGAGAGCAGGACCGACATCTGCGGTGGCTCGCCGCTCTTGAGCGCCGTCAGCACCTTGACGATGGTTTCCTGATACGTGCCGGCATAGATCGGCTTCACCTTGATGCCGGGATTCTCCTTCTGGAAGTCCGCGGCCAGGCTGTCGATGATCTTGGTCACGGACCCGCCGACGGCCACCGGATAGTAGAAGGACACTTCCACCGGTTGTTGAGCGTCCGCAGTCATCACGCCGCCGGTCAGGCAGGCGAGCAGGGCGACGGCGGCTACGGCTCGGATGCATCTCGCGATCATGCGTGGTCTCCTCGTCGTTGAAGGGTCGGGCACAGGGATCAGGCGCTCGTGCCGGCGGTTGGGATGTCGTCGCGACGGCGGCCGCTCTGCTCGTCGAAGACGTGCACGTGTTCTTTGCTCCAGCCGAGACGCACGGTGGCGCCCGCGGGCCGCTCCACGCGCCCCGGCGCGCGCACGGCGAGCGACTGGCCACCCGCCTCGCAGGTGACAATGGAATCGGCGCCGAGGAACTCGATGGTCTTGATCGTGGCCCCGAGACCACCGGAGGCCGCGAGGACAATGTCTTCGGGCCTGACCCCCAGCAGGAGCCCGGCGCCGCGGCCCGGCAGCAGCGGCGGCCCCTCGGTGCCCGCGACGACGGCGCCGCCCGCCCCGTCGGCGAGCCGGAGAATGTTCATGGGTGGCGTGCCGATGAAGCGCGCGGTGAAGACGGTGGCGGGCCGCGCGTAGAGCGCGGCGGGGGAGGCGTCCTGCTCGACCCGTCCCTCGCGCAGCAGGATCACCTGATCCGCCATGCTCATCGCCTCGGTCTGATCGTGCGTGACATAGACCATGGTCACGCCGAGCTTCTGCTGGAGGCTCCTGATCTCGCGCCGCATGTCGAGGCGAAGCTGGGCGTCGAGGTTGGACAGGGGCTCGTCCATGAGGCACACCGGCGTCTCCGCGATGATGGCGCGGCCCAGCGCTACGCGCTGCTGCTGGCCGCCCGAGAGCTGGGACGGCTTGCGATCGAGAAGGCCATCGAGGCCGAGCAGCTCGGCTACCCGCGTGAGCCGGGCGCCCCGCTCGGCCGCCGGCACGCGGCGCACACGCAGACCGAAGACGATGTTCTCGGCGACGGAGAGGTGAGGGAAGAGCGCGTACGACTGGAAGACCATGGAGATTCGCCGCTGAGCAGGCGGCCGGGCGGTGACGTCCTCACCGCCGATCGAAATGCGTCCGCTGGTGGCGGCCTCGAGCCCGGCGATGAGCCGGAGCGTGGTGGACTTGCCGCACCCCGACGGGCCAAGGAGCACCAGCATCTTGCCGGCCGCGGCCTCGAAGCTCACGTCGTCCACCGCCCGGGTCGCACCCCACCAGCGGCTCAGGTGCTGGACAGAAATGGCCGACAATCGCCCTCCAGGGATGTGCGACGTTCGTGTGACACGTCGGTCGCGCGAGCGCCCGGAGTATACGCTTGCGCCCGGCGTCGATTCAAGAAGGAGGACGGAGCCCTACGAGGCGGCGCGGCGCTTGTTGCTGACGTAGTCCACGAGCACGTACTCGCCGAGGCGCTCCGGGGTGGCGAAGAAGGCGCGGCCGCGGTTGATGCGGGCCATCTGCTCGACGAAAGCCGTCAGCATCTCGCTGCGGTCGAGCATGAAGGTGTTGATGGTGATGCCTTCGCGGGTGCAGCGCTGGACTTCCTTGAGGGTTTCCTGGAGCGTCCGGCGCGTGGGCGGGTAGGAGAACTCCGCCTCGCCGCCTTCCATGTGGGCGGTGGGCTCGCCGTCGGTGATCATGATGACCTGCTTGTTGCCGCCCTTCTGCCGGCCGAGCAGCGTGCGCGCCAGCATGAAGGCAGCGTGCATGTTGGTGCCGATATTGGTCCCGCTGGGGGAAAGATGCGGCAGCTCCGCCGGGCTGAACTCGCGCGCGTAGAGCGAGAAACCGACGATGTGCAGGCTGTCGCGCGGGAACTGGCCGCGGATCAGCGCCTGGAGCGCCAGCGCCACCTTCTTGGCCGGCACGAAGCAGCCGTTGTAGAGCATGGAGCGGCTCAGGTCGAGCAGGACCACCGTGGCGACCTGGGTCGAGAGCTCGGTGCGCCAGACCTCGAAATCGTTCGGGGCCAGGCGCACCGGCGTGCCGATGCCGCCGCGCTCGACGGCGTTCATGAGCGTCTGCTTGAGATCGAGCAGGAAGGGATCGCCGAACTCGTAGCGCTTGGCGTCGTCGGTGCGGTCGCCGCCCGCGCCGCGGCGCGAGACGGCATGGCGCCCGAAGCGGTCGCGCTTGAGGTGCGAGAAGACGTCGCGGAGCGCCTTGTCGGCGATCTTGCGAATGGCCCGCGCCGTCATCTCGAGACGGCCGCCCTTGTTCTCGAGGTACCCGGCCTCCTCGAGCTTCTTGGCGAGCTCCTTGAGCCGCTCGAGATCCCGCGCCGCCTCCTCGCCCAGCAGGCGCTCGACGTCGGCGCGGTTGATGTCGTCGAGATCGCCCGGATCCCGGGCGCGGCGCAGCTCGCGCTCGAGCTGGTCCATCTGCTGCAGCTCTTCCATGACGCGCATGGCCTCTTGCATGGAGAGGTTCTCATCGCCCTTGAAGTCGTACGGGCGGCGGAGCGCATCCATGGGCATGAGCTCCTCGAGATTCATGGCGAGCTGGGCCATCTCGGCCTCGAGCCGCTCGTCCCTTGCGAAGAGGGACTGCATCATGTCCTGGAGCTCCTGCCGCTGGCCGGGCGTGAGACTCTGCATCAGCGACTGCATCTGGCCCATCTGCTTGCCCATCTGCTCGAGGAGCTGGTCGAGGCTCTCGACACCGGGGAAGTTCTGCCCCCACTTGTCCTTGAAGGCCTGGAAGTCCGGCTCGCCCCCCTCGGCGCGCTCGCGCAGCATGCGGTTGAGGTCGCGCATCATCTCGCGCATGCGCTGGAGATCTTCCGGCGTGAGGTTCTGGAGCCCCTGCTGCATGCCCTGCATGAAGGGCTTGAGCATCTGCTCCTGGAGCGACTTCAGCAGCTCGTCGAACTTCTGCTTCGCCTCGGCGCTGGTGAAGGGATAATTCTGGAGCGCCCTGATCTGCCCCGCCGGATCCGGCGGCAGCTGGTCCAGCGCATTCATCTTCTCTTCCTGCTTGGCGCCCGGCGGGACGTCCCGCTCGATGCCCGCACGCTCGGTGTCGCGGATCTCCTTGAGCTTCTGCTTGATGTCGTCGAGCGCCGAGCCCAGGTCGTACTGCTCGAGGCGCTGCTTCCGCTGCTGCTGGAGCCGCTTGAGCAGGTCCTGGAGCCCCGGCATGCGGCCACCCTGCGGATCGCGGGCGCCGCGCTGGAACAGCCGGCGCAGGGCATTCATCAGGTCGCCTTCGGCGAGCAGATCGTCCGACATGGCCGACAGGAGCTCGTCGGCGTCGAGGTCGGGGACGGCCTGGGTGCCGTCCCAACGGGAATATCGGCTCAGTCTCGCCATGGCCTGGAGTTGACGTATGCTACCACCCATGACCACACCAGCGAACCCCCGTATCGATGACCTGCTGTCCACCCGCGCCCGCATCGGCTGGGGCGTTTCCGCCCCGCCCGCCCGGCCCGTGGCCGAGGCGGCATTCGAATTCGGCGGCGGCCACCCCGACCCCGGGTCCTTCCCGTACGAGGGCATGGTCGAAGCCACGGCCGATGTCATGAAGGCCGAGGGCGCCCCGGCTCTCTCCTACGGCGAGCCCCAGGGCTACAAGGGCCTGCGCGAGCTGGCCGCCCACAAGTACCGGCTCTTCGAGAACCTCGAAGTGTCGCCGGACAATATCATCGTTGCCAATGGCTCGGGCCATGCGCTGTCGCTGGCCTTCAGCGCCTTCGTGGACGTGGGCGATCCGATCCTTTCCGAGGCGCCGACCTTTTCGGGCACCTTGGCCACCATTCGCCGCCACGGGGCGCGTGTCCTCGACGTGCCGATGGACGCCGAGGGCATGGACACGGCGGTGGCGCGCCAGCAGCTCGAGCTGCTGCGCCGGGAGGGCAAGCGCTGCAAGCTCATCTACACCATCGTGAACTTCCAGAACCCCGCGGGGCCGACCATGTCGCGCCGGCGCCGCGAGGAGCTGATCGCGCTGGCCCATGAATACGAGACGGTGATCCTTGAGGACGACGCCTACGGCGAGCTGCGCTTCGAGGGGCAGGCGCATCCGTCGCTCTACGCGCTCGACAAGGGCGGGCGCACCATCCGCGCCGGCACGCTCTCCAAGATCCTGGGTGCGGGCGTGAGGCTGGGCTGGCTCTGCGCCCCCAGCCAGATGATTCCGGCCTTCCAGGGCTTCCTCTTCGGCGGCGGCGTCAACCCTTACGTCTCGCGCGTGGCGACCTACTACATGCGAGAGAACCTCGTGCCTCACGTGGCGCGGCTCGTGGACATCTACCGCGCCAAGCGGGACGCCATGCTCAAGGGCCTCTGGGAAGTGCTCGAGGGTACCGACGTCGCGATCAGCAAGCCCGAGGGCGGGTTCTTCATCTGGATCAAGCTGCCCACGGGGACGAAGACGGCGAAGGTCCGCGAGGCCGCGGTCAAGCATGGCATCCAGTACACGGCGGGGCCGGCCTTCTTCATCAATGGCGGCGGCGAGGAGTTCATTCGCCTCGCCTATAGCTGGGAGACGCCGGAGCGTAACTACGAGGGGGCCAAGCTCTTGGCCCAAGCCATCATGGACGCGCGCTAGACGACAGCCCACCCCTCACCCTACCCTCTCCCCCGATGGGGGAAAGGGATTCGGTTGGCGCGGGGGCTGTCTCAGTGCCCTCTCCCCCAGTGAGGGAGAGGGTAGGGTGAGGGGGCGATCGGTGCGCCAACAGAGGAAGTGATGACCGACCTCGCTCCTCTTCCCCAATCCGTCCTGCCGTCTGGCATCCGCTCCCGTTTCGTAGGGGACGTCAACGGTCTCAGGATGCACATCCTGGAAGCGGGCTTCGAGGCCCGATCTGAAAAGAGCGGCGCCCGCCCCCTCCTCCTGCTCCTTCACGGCTTCCCAGAACTCGCCTACAGTTGGAGGAAGGTGATGCTGCCGCTCGCCGCGGCGGGCTTCCACGTCGTCGCCCCCGATCAGCGCGGCTACGGGCGCACCACCGGCTGGGACAGAGACTACGACGGAGAGGTCGCCTCCTTCCGCACGCTGAACCTGGTGCGGGATGTCATGGAACTGATCTCCGTGCTGGGCTATCGGTCCGTGCATGCGGTGATCGGCCACGACGCGGGCTCCCCGGTCGCGGCCTGGTCATCGCTGATACGGCCCGATGTATTCCGCTCCGTCGCGATGATGAGCGCGCCGTTTGGAGGTCCACCGGCGCTGCCGTTCGACACTGACAAGGAGGGCCCGCCGACGCCGCCCTCGAGCAGCATTCACGACGACTTGGCCGCGCTGAGACGTCCGCGCAAGCACTACCAGTGGTACTACTCGACGCGCGAAGCCAACGGCAACATGTGGAAATGTCCGCAAGGCGTCCAGGCGTTCATGCGCGCGTACTACCACTACAAGAGTGCGGACTGGAAGCAGAACCAGCCTTTCCCGCTCAAGTCCTGGACGGCGAGCGAGCTCGAAAAAATGCCGACCTACTACATCATGGATTTGCACGAGGGTATGGCCGAAACGGTGGCGAAGGAAATGCCGTCTGCGTCCGAGATCGCCGAGAACCGGTGGCTGCCTGAGAACGAGCTGGCGGTGTACGCGGAAGAGTATGGCCGCAACGGCTTTCAGGGCGGGTTGCAGTGGTACCGATGCACGACCAGCGGCAGGAACGCCGCCGAGCTCAGGATCTTCTCCGGCCGTACCATCGACGTGCCGTCGTGCTTCATCGCGGGAAGGAGCGACTGGGGAATCTACCAGCGCCCCGGCGGGGACATGATCAAGATGCAGAAGGGCGTATTGACGAAGATGCTGGGCTGCCATCTGGTGGATGGCGCCGGGCATTGGGTGCAGCAGGAGCAGCCGGAGAAGGTGAGCGCACTGCTTCTGGACTTCCTGAAACAACCGGTCTAGCGGGCCACCGGCGGCGGCGGTTCAGCTCAGAGTCTAGAGGACCAGCCAAGTCGCCAGACCGAGGAACAGCCCCATGCTCGCCACATCGGTGGCGGTCGTGACGAATATGCTGGACGCCGTCGCCGGGTCCGCGCCGATCTTCTTGAGCGTGATCGGGACGATGGCACCGAAGACGCCGCTGATGACGCAACTGCCGACCATGGCGAGCAAGACCACGAGGGCGAGGATCGCCGCGCGGGGATGGTGCTGCAGGCTCGCGTACGCGAACATGGCTGAGGCGGCGACCAGCCCGACGAACGCGCCGTTCAGCAATCCCAACCACGCTTCCTTTGTCAGCAGCCGACGTTCCTTGCCCCGCTTGAGATCGCCGAGCGTGATCCCGCGCAAGGCCACGGCGAGCGCCTGGCATCCGGTGTTGCCTGATTGTCCGGCCAGGACGGGCAGGAACACTGCGAGGACCACGACTTTCTCGATGGTGCCTTCAAACGCGCCCACCACGGCGGCGGCAAGAAACGCCGTCAAGAGATTCAGCTGCAACCACGGATGACGGAACTTGAAGCTGCGCCACCAGGGCGTGGCCAGCCGGTCTTCTTCCCCAACACCGACCATGCGGCCCGCCTGGGCACTGATCCTTGTGTTCTGCTCTTCGAACAAGACGTAGCCGCGGATCAGGCCGATGAGCGTGCCTCCCTCGCTGCAGACCGGGTAGACCGGGTAATGCTTGTTCCACACCGCGCGGACCGCCTCGGAAACGGATGCGCGCGGCGTGAGAAAAAACGGACCGCGGATCATGATGTCCGTGACACGCTGCGCCGGATCCGCCAAGATCACGTCGCGCATGACGAGAACGCCCAGCAGTGCACCATGCGCATCCGTTACGTAGCCGTACGTGATGAAGGCCTCCTT
>Ga0335084_10005342_pt1 | contig 12691 bp, 13 predicted proteins | sample Lox_Sample_44_FD_206721 | JGI IMG/M metagenome (GOLD analysis project Ga0335084, IMG submission 206721) | Soil microbial communities from Loxahatchee National Wildlife Refuge, Florida, United States - Lox_Sample_4.4 | ecosystem: Environmental > Terrestrial > Soil > Wetlands | place: USA... | reverse complement strand
CTATCCTCTTTGGAGTGAGATTATCCATTCAGCTCCTCTATTGTAATGATCTTGTTGGTGTATATGCATATGGACGCAGCGATCTCCATTGCCTTCTCTACAATTTCCCTAGCAGAGAGGCCTGTATTCTCGTAAAGGGCTTGAGCAGCCGCCTGTGCGTAGGGACCTCCTGAACCTATGGCAGCAATTCCTGTCTCCGGCTCGATCACATCCCCTGTCCCTGAGATGATAAAGGTATGTTCAGCATCAGAGATGATCAGAAGTGCCTCCAGTCTCCGCAGTACCTTGTCCGTCCTCCAGTCTTTGGCAAGTTCAACCGCGGCCCTGGTGAGGTTGCCCCTGTATGACTCGAGTTTTGTCTCAAATTTTTCGAAAAGGGTAAAGGCATCCGCAGTGGCTCCTGAGAAGCCTGCAATAACCTTGTTATTGAACATCCTTCTGATCTTTTTTGCATTGTGCTTGAGCACGGTATTACCGAAAGTGACTTGACCATCTCCTCCAATGGCCACTTTCCCGTTCTTTCTGACACAGAGAATCGTTGTCCCTTTAATCACGTGTATGTTCCCCGTTTTCCCCTGCAAGGGGATGGGCCTTATCATAGACATCCATCAGGTGCGTAATATCCAGATGGGTATATTTCTGAGTTGTGGAAAGGGATGAATGACCCAAAAGCTCCTGGATCACCCTCAAGTCAGCCCCGCCCTGGAGAAGGTGCGTTGCAAAGGTATGCCTGAGGGTATGGGGCCCTATCCTGCTGTCAAGCAATATTGCCCTCGCATATTTTACTACTATACGTCTTGCCCCTCTGTCTGTCAACCGCAAGCCGCCCCTGTTCAGGAAAAGGGCCTTGTCCTTCTTCTTCAGAATGACCCGCTCAATCATATAGGCCTTAAGTGCCTCCAGGGCCTTTCTCCCTACGGGCACAATCCGCTCCTTTTTTCCCTTTCCCCTGACCTTCACAAGCCCTTCCCGTATGTTCATATCCTCGGCATTTAGTCCTGACAGTTCGCCAACCCTGAGACCGCTGGAATAGAGAAGCTCAAGGATGGCCCTGTCCCGCGCCGCAAGAAAACCCATCCCTTCCGGCTTCTCGACGAGCGAAAAGACATCATCCACAGTGAGGAACTTAGGGAGAAGTTTCGGCATCTTCGGGGTATTCACAAGGCGCGCTGGATTTGTCTTTATGATACCCTCTCTGTGCAGAAACCTGAAGAACGACCGCACCGTAGCCAGCCTTCTGCCCACTGTACTCTTTTTAAGGCCCTTGCCCATCTGCCCTGCCACAAACCCCCTCACCTCCATAAAATCAACAGACTCGAGGTCAGAATGAATGTGCTCGGAGAATGCATCAAGGTCTTTACGATACGACCTTATGGTGTGTATCGAGGCACCCCTTTCAGTGGCAAGGTATCTAAGGAATTTGTCAATCTCCTCTTTCACTCCCCCACCTTTTCAAGATAAGCAGCCCAATCGGATAGAGCCCTTTCCACAATCATTTTTCTTTTCAGGTCTTTCTTCTTTATGTCCGAGTTCACTGCAGGGAAGAGACCAAAGTGTATGTTGCTTGGCTGGAAATCTTTACTGGGTGAGGTAATATGGTGGATCAGACAGCCATGGGCAGTGGTCAAAGGCACTTCCACAGATACTTTCCCCTTTATTTTTCTTGAGGCATTTATGCCTGCCACAAGGCCCATTGCAGTGGACTCTATATACCCCTCGACCCCCGTGAGCTGACCTGCAAGGTATACTTCTGGGCAGGCCTTTAATGTTAAGTCCCTTTCAAGGGATTGGGGAGAGTTGACAAACGTGTTCCTGTGCACACTACCGTATCTGAGGAACTCGGCCCCTTCAAGTCCGGGAATCATGCTGAAGACCCTCTTCTGCTCAGGCCATTTAAGCCGCGTCTGGAAGCCCACCATGTTATATGCAGACCTTTCCCTGTTTTCCGGTCTCAACTGCACGACTGCATAAGGTTCCCTTCCTGTCTTCGGATCCGGAAGGCCCACTGGCTTCATGGGACCGAACCTCAGTGTATCCTTTCCCCTCAGGACCATAACTTCCACAGGCATGCAGCCTTCAAACACCTTTTCATTCTCAAAAGCCCTGACATTTACCCTGTCCGCCTCTGATAAGGCATCAAGAAACTTCTCATATTCGTCTCTTGTCATGGGGCAGTTAATATAGTCATCACCACCCTTTCCGTATCGTGATCCAAAATAGACCTTTCCACACTCAATGCTGTCCGCGTCAATGATGGGCGCGATGGCATCATAGAAATGGAGGTATTCATGTTCCAGAAGTTTCTTCAGTGCTTCTGCCATGCGAGCAGATGTCAGGGGGCCAGTGGCAAGAATAGAGGGTAAGTCAGGTAATGCACTCACTTCTTCCCGGATGATAGTAATCATGGGGCTGCCAGAGAGCGCGTGAGTCAGGAATTCTCCAAATACTCCCCTGTCAACCGCAAGGGCGCTTCCCGCGGGAATCCTGGATGCTTCTGCGGCCTTCATGATAAGGGAATCCGCCATCTCAAGCTCCTTCTTCAGCAGGCCTGGTGCGCTCAGGACATCAGCAGAGCGCAATGAATTGGAGCAGACCAGTTCTCCCAGCAGACCTGTCTTATGGGCCTCGGTAAGTCTTGCCGGTCTCATCTCGAAGAGCGTCACCTCAACACCCCTGCTTGCTGCCTGCCATGCAGCCTCGCATCCTGCAAGCCCTCCACCAATCACAATCAATTCAGCCATCGATTTATTTTAATTTTCTCCATTGGTTCTTGCAAGGCAGCAATTTCGTGAGGTTCTCACAAAAAGGAAACACCCAATGCCTATTGTATACTGTTTTCAAGAAATGCAGTATGAAAAAAGCTTGGATAATTTCCCCTGGCGGGGTATACTTTTGTCATGGACGCATGCCCTGTTTGTGAAAAACCCATAGATCAATGCATCTGCTGCCCTGAATGAGGGCATGTCTGTCTCCTGGATCTGGGAGAGCTTTACTGTCCCGTATGTAAGCCAGCCCCCTGCAGACCACCGTTTGACGATAAGGGAGACGATAGTAAATAGGGGTTCCTATGGTATAATTTGGTATGCGTTTAAGGTGGGCTTTTCCCTTGGCACTGCTTCTTTCTTTCACCCTCTTCCCCTCATACTTGTTTCCAAAAGAGTCGACTCCAGAGGTGATGGTCATCACGCTTGAAGGTGTTATCAACCCTGCTGCATCGGAATTCATAGGCAAGGGCATACAAAAGGCCACAAAGAGGGGCGCAGAGGCCCTGGTAATCCAGCTCGATACCCCAGGAGGTTTGGATACCTCCATGAGAACAATCGTGAAGGAAATCGTGGGGAGTGAGGTGCCTGTGGTGGTCTTTGTCGCACCAAGCGGTGCTAGAGCAGCTTCTGCAGGTGTGTTTATTACCCTCGCAGCCCATATTGCAGCAATGGCTCCTGGTACCAATATCGGGGCAGCGCACCCTGTGGGCCTTGGCGAAAAAATGGATAAGACTATGACAGACAAGGCGACCAATGACGCTGCAGCGTATATTAGATCCCTTGCAGAAAGGAAGGGAAGAAACGCACCATGGGCAGAGAAGGCGGTGAGGGAAAGCATATCCGCCACCGAGGTTGAAGCACTAAAGGAGCATATAATCGACCTGGTGAGCAAGGATCTCAATACGCTCCTCCTTGACATTAATGGCAGAAAGGTCCAGACCACTCTTGCAGAGAAGATCCTCAAGACAAAGGACGCAAGGATACTACACGAAGAGACAGGATTGAGGCAGAAGATACTGAACTTCATCAGCGACCCCAATGTTGCGTATATACTTATGCTTCTTGGTTTTTACGGTCTCTTCTTTGAACTCACAAACCCCGGCGCCATCTTCCCCGGCGTGATCGGGGGGATATGCCTTATCCTTGCGTTTTACGCATTTCAGACACTGCCGGTGAACTATGCGGGCCTCCTCCTCATCATCCTCGCCATCATCCTGTTCATCCTGGAGGTGAAGATTGTTTCCCATGGGGTATTGACCATTGGGGGTGTCATTGCCATGATCATAGGTTCCCTCATGCTCTTCGAGACGCCGGGCCCTTTTGTAAGATTGTCGCTCTATCTTATCCTTCCTGCGGTAATGGTTACTGCTCTCTTTTTCAGCCTTACCATAGGGCTTGCGCTCAAAGCGCACAAGAGAAAACCGGTGACTGGAAAGGAAGAGCTCGTGGGGATGGAAGGAGTGGCAAGAACGGACATCACTCCGGAAGAGGGCACGGTCTCTCTCCATGGAGAGCTATGGACCGCATACGCCGAAGAGCCCATTGCAAAAGACAATAAGGTAGTGGTTGAAAGTGTTTCGGGACTAAAACTAAAGGTTCACAGATCAAAAGGAGGGTAATATGGGAAATATGCCAATCATAGGGCCGTCGATTCTGAGCATGGTGTTTGTGATATTTCTTTTCTTCTACTTCCTCTCCAGCGCCGTCAAGATACTTAAGGAGTATGAGAGGGGTGTGGTTTTCAGGCTCGGGAGAATTATCCCGGTAAAAGGGCCTGGCCTTGTGATCATATGGCCCATCATCGACAAACTGGTGAGGGTCAGTCTCAGAACAGTAACATTCGATGTTCCGGCCCAAGACATCATCACAAAAGATAATATCACCGTTAAGGTAAATGCCGTAGTCTATTTCAGGGTCATCGACCCCGTAAAGGCCATTACTGCGGTGGAGGACTTTTTCTATGCCACATCCCAGATCGCCCAGACCTCCCTCCGCTCAATCCTTGGACAGAGCCAGCTTGACGACCTGCTCACCAAGAGGGATGAACTGAATGCAGAACTCCAGAAAGTCATAGACTTCCAGACAGAGCCCTGGGGCATTAAAGTAGCTACCGTCGAGGTAAAAAACGTTGACCTCCCTGTTGAGATGCAGAGAGCAATCGCGAAACAGGCAGAGGCAGAGAGGGAGAGAAGGGCAAAGGTCATCCATGCAGACGGAGAATTCCAGGCTTCGCAGAAACTCGCAGACGCAGCGCAGATCCTTGCATCACAGCCAATGGCGATGCAGCTGAGGTACCTTGGGACCCTGACCGAAATTGCGACTGAAAAGAATTCGACGATAATATTCCCTCTGCCAATTGATTTGATCAAGCCGTTCCTTGAGAAGTTGGGGAAGAAGGAATCTTAGAGGGATAAAATTACACAACACGGAACACTCAGAACCAAGAACCGACTGAGACTACTCGTACTCCTGGTCATAATCGGGTTTCTTCTCACATGGGCTGTGTACGACTTAGGGCTAGTCCATGTTCTCATCAAGGTCAAGAAATTCTTTACCAGCGAAGAAAGGATGCGGGCCTTTGTTGATTCTTTTGGTCCCCTTGGTTTTCTCGCCTTTATCACCCTGCAGGTGGCACAGGTAGTCGCAGCACCCATACCTGGTGAAGTTACGGGACTCTTGGGAGGCTTCCTTTACGGTCCCATTATCGGCGTGATCCTCTCCACCATTGGCCTCACCATCGGTTCGTATGTCGCGTTTGCCCTCGCCCGTACGTTTGGAAGACCGTTTGTAGACAAGTTTGTGAACAAGAAGGTGATGAAGCGCTTTGATTATCTCCTCCATCACAAGGGTGCTTTCCTGGTCTTCCTCCTTTTTCTCATACCAGGCTTTCCTAAAGACTACCTCTGCTATATCCTTGGACTGGGGCACTTGTCCACAATGGAATTTCTTGTCATCGGCGGGACGGGCAGACTTTTCGGCACGATCCTTCTCACACTCGGTGGTTCTTACATACGGCACCATCAGTATATGAGATTCTTCGTTCTCGCTGGTGTTGCAATAATCGTGGTCTTCATCGCAATGGTGTACAGAGACAAGATCGAAAGGCTTTTTAGAAAGTGGCATATAATGAAGTACAGGAAAACAAAGACAAAAAAGGCACAACAGAAACAACTTAACTCAGAAGAATAGTCTTGTTCACATAGCCAGGGATGTCGCATTCAAAGCATAAGACTTTCGTCACCGTGGATATGAGAATGCTGCTAAACCCAGAGAAGTTTCATCCCTCTGCGTGACTCTTCCAAAAAGTTACCGGCCTTTCTTCGTCATATCCTCCCACCTGCAAAAAATGCCTACAAAAAAACAAGAAATGTATAGAAATTAGCTCTGAATGGTGTCATAATTATAGTAATAACCATGAAGAACTACTTGAAGCTAGATATGGTAAGTCTTCAGAATAAGAGACTTTTGAACGTGTCTATAAGCAAATCTTTTCGCATAACATCACGAAAAATTCTTCTGCAACGGGAGGTGATAGAACGTAAAGTGTTTCACAAGGGAATTAAATCACACACATATGTAAAGGAAGGATACAGGTTTTGCCATGATTCGTCAAGGCATACGAAATAGTCAAGAAACCAATTCCATCGAGAAAGGAGAGCACAATGGAAAACGCGTCAGTTTACGCACATGAAGGAAGGAGACAGTTCCAAAGGAGGCCATATGAAAAAAGCATTAACTACTTCCTGGTAACTACCGAATTTGACAAAGCCAACAGATTGGACCTCAAGGGCAAGACATTTGAAATAAGTGAAGCTGGGGTGGGCATTGAAACAGGGTATCCGCTCACACCAGGGTATACCGTGGTATTAAATGGCGGCATCGACAAGGCAGGAATTGTGAGGTGGTGCACAAGCATCAATGGGAGTTACAGAGCCGGTATTCAGTTCAAAACAGATATAGACTATGCTGCCTATCTCAATGAAGAAGTTCAGGGAAATACCTCTTTCATTGCTGAAGAGACAGAACATTACCACAGGGTTCTGGACATGGCTACGGAACAGTTCAACAGGGAACTGGCAATTATAGAGAAGAGCTGTTTCGACCCTAATAAAAATCCGGAGGAACTTCTTAACGCGACCCAAAAGGCGCTGGATGAGGTCTTGGCAGTCTGCGCTGAATTTGAACGGGGAGTTAAGGACAAAGACATTATCCGTAATGCCCGGATCAGGTTTCGTCAAAATACGAACCCTATCCTCTCAAAAAGCTACTGCTTGAACCGCACAAGGACCTGGCCCCAGGGCTCCCAAGGTGACCACAAGACCCTTGAAATGATGTACAAAAAGACACCCCAGTCCGAGGGGATAGGCTACTATCTGGACTTGTGCGCTCTGAATGCACCTCTTGCTGTGGGAGTGAGAAACAGAATAATGATTCTTGAATCGATGCTTGGGGAAGAAATCAAGAAGAGACAGTTGCCGTTCGTAATGAATATCGGATGCGGTTCCTGTCGTGAACTTATGGGAATCTCTCCCGAGATTATTGATTCAGAAGCACGGATCATTTGTATAGACAATGATAATGATGCCCTCGCCTATGCACAAGATCGCCTCGACTATGTGGGAATCCTCCCACAGGTGGTGCTCAGGAAATACAATGCACTCAGGATGTTTGATGACGAAACGAATATGGTGGAGTTCGGGAAGCAGGACATCATTTACAGCGTCGGGCTTTTCGATTATCTCCCCGATGATTTTCTCGTGAAGCTCTTGAAGGCCTTATACAATCTCCTAAACCGCGGGGGTAAACTCATCGCCGCATTCAAGGATGCGAGCAGATACCGGTCTCAGGACTACCACTGGGCCGTGGACTGGGACGGCTTTCTCCAGCGAAATGGGGATGACTTCAGGAGCATTCTTGCCAAGGCAACAATTCCTTCCTCTGCAATAGAAGAGGTGCGTGAGGATTCGGGGGTGATAGTGTTTTACACAATAACAAAATAAGAGTCGTTGGGTAACTTCTTGGACGTTTCTCTTGCTATAAGACCTTTCATGGTATACTAGAGGCCGTGAAAGAGAAGCGCCTATCAGGCAAGGTCGCGCTTGTTACGGGGGGAACAAGGGGAATTGGACGTGCCGTACTCCTCTCCCTTTCTAGAGAAGGGGCTGAGTGTGCATTCACTTATACAAAAAATCAAGATCTTGCTAGATCTCTTTCCGAGGAGATTCAAGGCACAGGAAGGCGTGCGCTCCCTACTCAGCTTGATGTGAGGGATTTTGAAGGCGCTAAACTCCTGGTTGAACACATCAAGAAAGAATTCGGGAGAATTGATATCCTTGTAAATAATGCAGGCATCACAAGGGATAAATCCCTTATGATGATGTCCGGAGAGGATTGGTCAGAGGTCATTGATACCGACCTCACCGGTGTCTTTAACACCAGCCGTGCCTGCATAATCACCTTCCTGAAGCAGAAGAGCGGAAATATCGTCAATATCTCATCAATGAGCGGAATCCATCCTCTTCCCGGACAGGTAAACTATGCAGCAGCGAAGGCAGGAGTGATCGGTTTTACAAAGTCCCTGGCCAAAGAAGTGGCACCCTATAATATCAGGGTAAATGCGGTAGCACCCGGCTTTGTCACTTCTGATATGACTGAGAAACTTGATGAAAAATACAGAAGACGTCTCAATGACATAATTCCAGCAGGAAGATTTGGCACCCCCAATGAAGTAGCTGAGGTGATACTATTCCTCCTGAGCGATGAATCTAAATACATCACCGGCGAAGTTGTCCAGATAGACGGCGGTCTCGGGCTATTAGGTTAGGATGGAACGGGCGGTTGTGATCACAGGAATAGGGGTTATATCACCCATCGCCATCGGAAGGGATAAGTATTGGGATGCCCTCATTCAGGGAAAGAGAGGATTTAATCCGATTACTCTCTTTGATACCTCTCCATTTCCTGTTCATACTGCCGGAGAGATAACGGATTTCGATCCCATTGCATTCCTTGGCAAGAAGGGACTCCGCGAACTGGACAGAAGTACGAAGCTGGTATGTTCTGCTGCAAAACTTGCCGTTGATGATGCCCGCCTTGATATTTCAGATGAGAATACCAATTCCATAGGCGTCTCCGTAGGCACAACCTTTGGCAGTCTTCACAGTATATCACAGTTTGACCGCGTGGGTCTTACTGAAGGTCCGAGATTTGTGAACCCTTCTCATTTCCCCAATACAGTTATCAATTCTCCTGCAAGCAGGGTGTCCATTCGTTTCAACATAAAGGGGTTTAATACCACTATATCCACGGGCTTCTGTTCCAGCATCGATGCTGTCTCCTATGCCGCCGACTTCATCAAACTCAAAAGGGCGAACGCGGTTCTTGCAGGAGGAGTGGAAGAATTATGTGAAGAAACCTTTCTCTGTTTTTATAAACTCGGTTATCTTTCGGGGACGGAAGGCTCTGAACCCATCTGCTGTCCTTTTGACGCACGCAGAGATGGAACAATCCTCTCCGAAGGTGCTGCGGTCCTTGTCCTGGAAGGTTTGGACTTTGCTTTTCACAGGAGAGCAGAAATCCTTGCTATGGTAAAAGGATACGGGAATACCTTTAACCCTTCGGCAGAGGGAGTTCCTGGTGAATCGGGAACAGGACTAGAAAAAGCCATTAACCTTGCGCTTCACGATGCACTACTCTCCCCGGAAGATATAGACTACATATGTTCCAGCGCGAATTCCACCAAAAGTCTGGACAGGATGGAGACAGCGGTTATAAAAAAAGTATTCGGCAAACATGCCTTCACCATCCCGGTGAGCGCGATAAAGTCCATGGTAGGAGAGACTTTCTCTGCCTCCGGAGGTCTGTCAATGGCAGCTGCCATTGGAGCATTGAGAAAAGGCTTTATTCCTCCCACACTAAACTATCGAGAAAAAGATCCCGAATGCGATCTTGATTACGTTCCAAATGATACGAGACAGAAAACCATTCGTAATGTTCTTGTCACTTCTTCAGATCCTTTTGGGAACAACTCGGCCATGGTGCTCGGAAGGTTCGAGGGGTAAGAAATGCAGTTCAATTTTGAAGAAATAAAGAGACTCATTCCCCAACGTTTTCCCTTTATCATGATAGACAAAATCCTTGAGGTCGACCCAGGCAAAAAAGCGGTAGCGATAAAGAATGTCACAGGAAATGATATATTCTTCCTTGGCCATTTTCCTGAAAAGGCCATTTTCCCCGGAGCCGCGATCATAGAAGCAATGGCACAGACCGCAATAGTACTATTTGCTGCTTCAAAAGAAAAGACTATGGAAGGCAAACAACCTTTATATTATTTCGGTTCGGTCAAGGCACGCTTTCTCAATCCCGTGGTTCCGGGCGATCAAATAAAGATAACCGTAACAAACGTTAAATCATTGCCCAATGGCTCTTATGTGTCAGCAGAGGCTTTTGTTGAGGACAGAAAGATATCAGAGGCAGATCTCGTGTTTAGCGTAAAAGATGAATAAGAGAGTTGCCATCACAGGGCTAGGCGTAATCTCCTCAATCGGCATCGGGTGGCAGGAATTCTGGGATAGTCTCCTTAAAGGCAAATCGGGCATAAGTCCTGTAACCTCCTTTGATACCAGCAACCACTTCACTCACAATGGCGGCGAAGTGCACAATTTCAGACCGGACGCATTCATTCAGCAAGAAAGACTCAGCATGCTGAGCAGAGCGACACAGCTTGGCCTTGCAGCAGCGCAGCTTGCACTTAAAGATTCAAGACTATACGATGAAGATGTATCTCATATGAAGATTGGGACGTGTGTGGGAACAACATTCGGATCAATTCAGTCTATAGAAGATATCAATAACAGGCTCCTCAACAATGAAAAGATAAACAAAGACTTGGCCTATCAACTTCCAACCCATACCACACCGGCAATTATCGCCAGAGAGCTTAATCTAAACGGTCCGAATTTCATGCTTTCCACTGCCTGCTCAGCAGGAAATTATGCAATAGGGTACGGGTATGATCTCATTTCCTCTGAGAGGGCGGATATCATCATTGCAGGCGGCTCTGACCCTTTCTCGAGAATTGCTTTTACAGGGTTTAATCAATTTTCCGCAGTAGCCCCTGAAAGATGCCAGCCATTTGACAAGAACAGGAAGGGCATGATGGTGGCAGAGGGCGCGGGAGTGCTTGTCATTGAACCACTGGAAAACGCCTTAAAACGAAGCGCCCCCATTTATGCCGAGATATTAGGATACGGCCTCAGTTGTGATGCCTTCCATATGACAACCTCCTCTGTAGGGGGCATAACGGCATGCATGAAAAAAGCAATGATACAGGCGGACATCAGGACTGAGGATGTCGACTACATCAGCGCCCACGGCACAGGAACACAGACAAACGACAGGAATGAATGCGCGGCCATTAAAGAGGTCTTTGGACATCGTTACGCACAAATACCTGTAAGCTCCATTAAATCCATGATCGGGCATACCATGGGAGCAGCCTCAGCACTTGAGGCCATTGCATGTGCCCTTTCGGCAACACACGACATGATTCCGCCGACGATAAATTATGAAACGCCAGACCCCGAATGTGATATAGACTGCGTGCCAAACCAGGCAAGAAGACATGTTGTGAATATCGCCCTTAACAACTCTTATGCTTTCGGAGGCAATAATGCCTCATTGGTCCTAAAGAAAATTGGTTTTTAAGGAGGAAACCATCAAATGGTTGAAAATGTTGAAAAAGAGATTGTGTCGATAGTCTCAGAGGTCTCGGGAGTTGATGAAAAAGAAATTGCCTTGGATTCACATTTGGTGAATGATTTGGAAATAGACTCAATCAAAGCTATTGAGATTGTAGTTGCAATCGAAAAAAAATATAAGGTTTCAATCCGGGATGAGGATGTATCTAAGATTACCACAGTGAGACAAATAATTGATCTCGCAAAACAATTAATTGTCTAATGATAGGCACTAACAAAACAAACCTTTTAGAGAACTAATGATGTATTTGACATGCAATTATTCACTTCTTAAAACAGAGGCTTTTTGATAGAATTAAAGTATAATCTACCCAAAAGAGTGATCGGAACAAATGGAAAAGGATAAACACATAGAACAAGAGATTCTGAAATTAACAAAATTCTGGAGTTCCTTCGCTTTGCTTGGGGGAGCACTTACCATTTCCGCATTAAGCGTCCTAGATTATTTCATTATACCACAACATTTTTTGCGATTTCTTGGTTACAGGGTGCTTTGCTCTTTCTTGATGCTTTCTTTGTTCATTCTATTTAAGACGCGCGGCAAAACTAAGTTCTCCCAAAATATTTTTATTTGCTTATCCGCCATTGTGGCATCCTTAACTGTCGAGCTCATGATTTTGTCCTCCGGCGGTCATCAATCAACCTACTATGCTGGCATGGTGCTTACCATCGTCTTTATGCTTGGATTTATTCCCCTTTCGCTTAGGATGTCATTATGTACTGTATCGATCATATATTCTATTTATATTGTTCCCTTATTGATCTTAGACCATATCTCAGACATGCAGATGTTCATCAACAACAATACCTTCTTAATAGCCACTGCTTCTATTGCCCTTGCGTGGAGGTATTTCAACCAAACCCTCATTATAAAAAATCTCTCCCTCGAATACGACCTTTCCCAGGATAAACAGCAGCTCGAAAAATACTCTACCCAGCTCGAACATTTGGTGCAGGAACGGACAAAAGAACTGAACAGGTCCGAAACGATGCTGAGGTCGCTCTTTGAAAACGCCAATGACGGGATCATGATCATGGACAGCAACGGCATTATCCTCAGCGTAAACGAGAAGGCATGCGAAATACATGGCTTTGAAAAGGATGCCCTCATCGGAGTGAATATCGGCCTGTTGGAGACAGAAGAGAATAAACCGTTGTTCGAGGAAA
>Ga0335084_10005341_pt1 | contig 12693 bp, 10 predicted proteins | sample Lox_Sample_44_FD_206721 | JGI IMG/M metagenome (GOLD analysis project Ga0335084, IMG submission 206721) | Soil microbial communities from Loxahatchee National Wildlife Refuge, Florida, United States - Lox_Sample_4.4 | ecosystem: Environmental > Terrestrial > Soil > Wetlands | place: USA... | reverse complement strand
TCCCGAAGGACGAAAAATAACCCGGTCCTTATCGGAGAGCCGGGGGTGGGCAAAACCGCAATCGCAGAAGGGCTTGCCCAAAGAATCATAGCAGGTGATGTTCCGGAAACCTTAAAGGACAAGCGCGTGGTTGCCCTTGACATGGGATCCCTTGTGGCAGGCTCCAAATACAGGGGTGAATTTGAGGAAAGGCTGAAGGCTGTTCTTAAAGAAATTGAACAGGCAGAAGGAAAGATAATACTGTTTATTGACGAGCTCCACACCCTCGTGGGTGCAGGGGCTGCAGAGGGCTCAATTGATGCATCCAATATGCTGAAGCCGGCTTTGGCAAGGGGTGATCTGAGATGCGTGGGTGCCACCACCCTTGATGAATACAGAAAACACATTGAAAAGGACCCGGCCCTGGAGAGGAGATTCCAGCCGGTCTACATTAAGGAGCCCTCTGTTGAGGACACCATCTCCATCCTCAGGGGACTAAAGGAGAGATACGAGGTTCATCACGGGGTGAAGATAAAGGATTCAGCCCTCATCTCGGCCGCTGTCCTGTCCCACAGGTACATCACGGACCGGTTTCTTCCTGATAAGGCCATTGACCTCATCGATGAGGCTGGATCTAAGCTCAGGATGGAGATAGATTCAATGCCGGTTGAGCTGGATGAGATCGAGCGGAAATTGAGGCAGTATGAAATAGAGAAACAGGCGCTTATGAAAGATAATTCGAAGGACGCACAGCAAAAGTTAAAAAAGATTGGAAAAGAGATGGCCGAACTCCACGAAAAGAGAGATGAGTTCAGGGCCCAATGGCTCAGCGAAAGGGAGATCATTGCAAAGATAAGGGAAGTCAAGGAGCAGATCGAGAAGACAAAGATAGAGTCCGAAAAGGCTGAAAGGGAGGGTGATCTTTCGAAGGCTGCAGAGCTTCGGTACGGGAGGCTCCTTGAGCTTCAGAAGGCCCTGGATACCCAAAACAAACGACTTGCAGACGCACAGTCCAGAAGAAAGATGCTTAAAGAAGAGGTTGACGAGGAGGATATTGCTGAGGTCGTCTCCAAGTGGACAGGCATCCCTGTCTCAAGGATGATGGAGGGCGAGATCCAGAAGCTTCTCCACATGGAAGAGCGACTGAGGCAGAGAGTTGTGGGACAGGATGACGCCATCATTGCGGTGGCCAACTCGGTGAGGCGTGCACGGGCAGGCATCCAGGACATGAACAGACCTATTGGTTCGTTCATCTTTCTCGGACCCACTGGTGTGGGGAAGACCGAGCTTGCCAAGGCACTTGCTGAGTTCCTGTTTGATGACGAAAATGCGATGCAGAGGATCGACATGTCCGAATATCAGGAGAGGCACACCATATCGAGGCTGATAGGGGCGCCCCCCGGCTACGTGGGATATGAGGAAGGGGGCCAGCTCACCGAGGCGGTAAGGAGAAGGCCGTATTCCGTAATCCTCTTTGATGAGGTAGAAAAGGCCCATCCCGAAGTATTCAGTCTCCTCTTGCAGCTCCTTGATGATGGAAGGCTTACTGATGGCCATGGGAGGACCGTGGACTTCAGGAACACCGTGGTAATCATGACCTCCAATATCGGGAGCACACATATCCAGGAGATTCTCCTTGATCGGGAAAGACGGCCGGCTGCCTACTGGGGAAAATCCAATGATGAGGAGCTTAAGGAGAGTGTGATGAACGATCTCAAGGCATTTTTCAAGCCGGAGTTCCTCAACAGGGTTGATGAGATCATCATATTTAATCCCCTTTCCAAGGACCTCCTTAAGCAGATTGTGGATATCCAGGTGAACAGGATGAAAGGATATCTCAAAGAGAAGAGGATTGATCTGGTGCTCACGGACGCGGCAAAGGAGAGGCTGGGTGAGATCGGCTATGACCCTGTGTATGGCGCACGGCCTCTCAAGCGTGCGATACAGAGGGAGATTCTCAATCCCCTTGCAATGAAGCTTCTGGACGGAACTTTCAAGGAGGGTGACATGGTTGAGGTGGATTTTGAGGACAGTCAGCCCATCTTCAGGAAACGTACAGAGGCGGAAGTGGCTGTATAAGGAAATAAATACGGATAAGGCATTGAGCTTGAAAGAAACATACGAGCTTAGTGAGAAAGGCCCTTGTCCTATAACGAACCAATCAAGTATTCCTGTTGATGAAAAGCAGGAAGAGGAGGTATATGATATGTCAATTGTAAAATGGTCTCCCATGAAAGAACTGGAAGATATGAGAAGGGATATGGAGAGGCTTTTCGAGGAAGTTTTCGAGCCTGCGCGCAGGCGCAGACACTGGTGGCCGAAGTCTCCTGAGGGAGGAGTCGTGGTTCCCAACATCGATATGTACGACAGGAAGACTGAAATTGTGGTGAAAGCAGAGCTTCCGGGTGTCGAAAGGGACAACATCGACCTCACCATCACCAGGGATGCCATTACCATAAAAGGTGAGATCAGGAGAGAAGAGGAGACTAAGGAAGAAGACTACTATTCACGGGAGATAAGTTACGGAAATTTCATGAGGAGCGTTGCACTCCCCGCAGAAGTGGAAAGCGAAAAGGCAAAGGCCACATTCAAGAATGGCATCCTCGAGATTGTCCTTCCCAAAAAGGAAGAGGCAAAACCCAAGGAAATAAAGGTGGAAGTATCGTAAAGCTGAGAGCGGAGACCTGAATTCAGCAGAGAGCTTGACTCTACAATTAAAGAGATCATATTTTGTTCGTAGGAGAACCGGATGATCCTGGGTAAAAAACTCGTTGTGGTTATGCCAGCGTATACTGCCGAGAGGACGCTTCGCCAGACGTATGACGGGTTACCCCATGAATATGGTGGATGGGGTGGTTCTTGTGGATGATGCCTCCAATGACCGTACCACCCATGTGGCTCGCGAGCTGGGGATAAAGACGATTGTGCACCGGGAAAATAGGGGGTATGGTGCAAACCAAAAAACATGTTATCGTGAGGCATTGTCTCTCGGTGCAGATATTGTGGTGATGGTACATCCCGACTACCAGTACTCACCCCGAATGGTGACCACAGTAGCCTCCATGATCGCCTCCGGCCACTATGACGTTGTGCCGGGGTCGAGGATTTTGGGTGGTGATGCCCTAAAGGGCGGGATGCCACTTTATAAATACATTGCCAATAGGATCCTTACCCTTGTTAGAGAATATGGCGTTAGGTGTTAAACTCTCGGAATACCATACAGGGTACAGAGCATTCAGCCGCAAGGTACTGGAGAACCTTCCTCTGGAGAAGGATTCTGATGACTTTGTCTTTGACAACGAGATGCTTGTGCAAGCAGCCTATCTCGGGTTCAAGATTGGTGAAATAAGCTGTCCTACGAAACATTTTAAGGACGCGTCTTCCATAAATTTCGGAAGGAGTGTGAAATATGGTCTGGGGGTCCTTTCAACCTCGGCGAAATACGTGCTCCAAAAAATAGGAATTCGGTCAGGGTTATTTAGTAGTGAGAGGAGCAAACTGGCAAAGAATTGAGTATCCCTTGAGATTCTTGATTTCCCGACCTCATCTCTTTGGTAGTAATGCAGACATTGCCCTTGTGTCAAGCCTTCCTGGTGAATTTGGAGTTTCCTTTATCCGCACGCTTCTTTGAGCCTCATGAGGAGCTGGAATATCTTTATGGTTTCCTCTATGCTCCTTGACCCGGTTCCGCAGGACGGAGTAAGGATAATTTGTGAAAGCAGCAGGTTTTTGGGAATGTATGCTGATAAGCTCTCTAGCCTGCTTAGGAACTTATCGATAACAGATTCAGGGGTCTCTTTTTCGATGGCATCAGTAGTGGGAACAATACCCCATGCAAGGTAGCCGCCCTTTTCAAGGAAGACTTTAATCTCGTTATGATACATGGCAAGATTTTCGAAATAGCCATAGGCATCGAAGCTTATGACCTTTGCACCGCTTTCTATGGCAAGAGTCCAATCCGCGTTGGCGCAACAATGGATTCCCGGGATTCCGCCTGCGTCCATGATTGTACCGGTCATTTCTGCAAGTAACCGCAAGGTTTCATCCCTGCTTACCCCAAGGTAGGTACTGCTCCCAATAGCAGAGAAGATCGGTTCATCCAGGAAAATCAGTACATTGTCGGCATATGGTCTCAGCTGGTCAATCTGCCATCTTGTCTTTGCCTGCAAAAGCATTAACGAAATCTCGCGAAGTTCCTCATCAAAGTATACGAGTCTGCCTTCTTTGTCCTTTAATCCGAGTGTGAAGGTGAGAGGCCCTGTTACCTGTCCCTTGATGGATTCAACGTGTCTTCCCCTGATTCTTCTGAGAAATGCATGAAGTCCCCTCGCATAATCATCCGATATGGCGATCCTGCATGCTTCTTTGCATGATTCATAGAATCTCTCAAGCTCATCACTCACATTCCTGTTGACAACTATTGTTTCTGTCTCTTTATCGACCTGAACAAATGGCATACCCTCAGAATACTGGGGTATCATCCATTCCAGGAACGATAATCGGGGAAGCTGCGGCCAAAAAGGTATGTCAAAGGTTCTGAACACAAGATTGCACGCCTCTTCCGGGTCACGATAGGGAAGACTGCCTATCCCTGTTGTGGAAAGGGATTTAATCATTCAAAAATCATACATGAAAGGAAGGGGAAAGGCAATGAGTTTGAAGAGTATGGGATGGTATAATAAATGATGAAACCCCGATTGTATCTGAAGGTGGGCGATACGGTTCGCCACATAAGGTATTACGCTTGGGGAAAAGGTGTGGTCGTTGAAGAGAGCCACTCTACCCTTGCGGGAGGGTTCTGTTTTGTAAGGGTACTTTTTGAGGACGGTACGGAAAGGTCGTTTATCAATGATCTTGATAATGAGTGTTGCTGTTATTATGCAGGGTTAAGGGAAATCCATATATAATGTTTTAGGTGAGGTTTTCATTTATAACTATAAATATTAAAAGAAAAATCTTGACAAATGCGCCTGAGAATGCTTTAATTCCCTTATGACTCCCTTACATGGTTCAGCCATTCAGGAGAGGCCATCTGTTCTTATTGTTGATGACCTCTGGTCTAACCTGGAACTCCTTGAGGCTATCTTCAGCAATGCCGGGTTTGAGGTTTTCAGCGCCCGGGATGCATATTCGGCCCTTTCCATATTCGAATCCCATAAGATCGATATTGCAATCGTTGACATCATGATGCCCGGCATGGACGGGTATGAACTCTGCACGAAGCTGAAGTCCCTTACCGAAAAATATTTCTTTCCCGTAATACTCCTCACCGCCCTCACTGACAGGGAAAGCAGGATAACCGGTCTTCAGTGCGGTGCTGATGATTTTATCAGCAAACCTTTTGATACCACAGAACTCATCATTAAAGTGAGATCATTAATCAAGCTGAAGACCCTTCAGGACGAGCTGGAACATTCCGAGAATGTGATACTCACGCTGGCGGTGGCCATGGAAGCAAGGGATCCCTATACGAGAGGACACTCCACAAGGGTGGGAGACCTTTCGAAGTCCTTTGCATCATTTCTTGGTTTTGGGAAGAGGGAACAGGAAGTCATGAGAAAGGCAGGGATACTCCATGATATAGGCAAAATAGGGGTAACCACAGACCTGCTCTGCAAGGAGGGAAAACTCACGTGTGACGAGTTAGAGGCCATCAAGCGCCACACCCTCATGGGAGAGGAGATCTGCAGGCCCCTCGTTTCCATGCGGGGGATACTCCCTATCATAAGAAACCACCATGAGAGGTGGGATGGGAAGGGGTTTCCTGACGGTTTGCAGGGTGAGGAGATACCCGTTAACGCAAGGATACTGTCCATTGCGGATTCCTTTGACGCCATGATTTCACAAAGGCCTTACAGGAATGGAAGATCCATGGATCTGGTTATTGAGGTGTTCAAGAATGAGAAGCACGCCGGGCAGTGGGACCCTTCTCTCCTGGATCAATTTGTCGAGATGATGGACGCCATGCACGACGAGAGGATTTCAGGATGGTCAAGCTTGCAATAGCGGGAGGAAACATCGCCGGCAGCACGGTAATGTCCATGATGAGGGGGGACCCGGATATCGTGCTCGTAGGAGTTTTTGAAAGGGATACAGAGGCCCCGGGGGCAGTACTTGCCCAAAAATGGGGCATCCGTCTCTTTGATGATATTGCTGCCCTTGCTTCAAAAGCCAGACCGGAAATCCTTATTAACGTTACCGGCGAGACAAATATAAGTGAACAGGTGAGGGTATTAGACCCCCACATTGAGGTTATTGATGCGTCAGGCGCCAGGTTTCTCTGGAAGGCCCTGGAGAAACATAAAAAAGCGATGATTGAGCTTTACAAGACCATGGAGGATGAGAAAAGGATTCTCTTCATTACAGAGAATGTGTCCTTGTCAGAAAACTTTGATGAATTCATCGGATTCGTGCTTGATAAGACCCTGGAGGTAACCGATTGCCCTGCGGGGAGCATCGCAACAGCGGAAGGGGATGAGATGCATCTTCTTATAGCAAAAGGGCTGTCCAAACGTTTTGCAGAGAACAGGATCTGGAAGATCATGCCAGGGGGGTTAACCGACAGGGTTCTGAGAAAGAAGGAGATCACCGCGATACACGACATCTCCACAGCGCATTATATCAATAATCCCACGCTCGTTCGTGAAGGGATTACCGCAATGCTCGTATGTCCCATCCTCCTTAACGGGATTGTCCAGGGAATAATATACCTTGATGATTTCAAGGCAAGACAGTTCTCCGAGAGGCAGAAAAGGGCTGTCAGTCTAATCGCCAGGATAACCGGCCTCATCTTTGAGAGGGTGAATCTTCTCAGAAACATCACGGCGCAGAGGGAAGAACTCTCTCATCTCCACGAAAACTTCGACAAAAAGGTGAAGGACAGGATAGAGGAGCTGGAAAAGCTGAATAAGGAGCTTGAGCGTGCGAGCCAGCACAAGAGCAGATTTATCGCAAATATGAGCCATGAGCTGAGAACACCCCTTAATTCCATTATAGGCTTTTCTGATGTCCTGTTGGAGAAAACCTTTGGTGAACTGACGCCGAATCAGGAACGGTATGCGAAGAACATCCATTCGTCGGGAAGACATCTCCTCGAGCTCGTGAACAATGTGCTTGACATCGCCAAGATAGAAGCGGGCAAGTACGAGATGAGCTATGAGACATTCCCTGTAGTGGATATGATGAGCGAGATTTTCGCCGTAATGAAGCCCATGGCAGACAAAAAGGCCATAGCCCTCAAACTTAGCATCGGGGATGATGTGGATGCCATCACTGCAGATATGGTGAAGCTCAAACAGGTGTGCTATAACTTGCTTTCCAACGCCATAAAATTCACCCCTGAGGGTGGTAAGGTGTGCGTGGGTGTCGAGCGGAGGACAGGACGGGGAGAGTTCGAACATCAGAAATTCACCACATTTTCCGTGAGTGATACCGGGGTAGGCATCAGCCCCGATGCCCTGGAAAGGATTTTTGATGAGTTCGAGCAGGCAGACAGCACATTCTCCAAGGAATATGGAGGTGCGGGCCTGGGCCTTGCACTCACTCGTAAACTGGTCGAGCTCCACGGAGGCTCGATCACTGTGGAGAGTAAACTGGGCGAAGGAAGTACGTTCACTGTTTCTCTTCCGCTCATCTCTGATGTGCACGAGAAACCCGCTGATGAGATAGAGGCAGTGAATCTGAATTTTCCATGGATGAATGAAAAGGCGCCCCTGATTCTGGTAGTGGAAGACGACCCTGCAAGTGCCGAACTGCTCACCATACACCTTACCCAGGCAGGGTATAAGGTTGCCCATGCCTTTGATGGGGAAGAGGCGATACAAAAGGCTGTGTCACTGAGGCCCTTTGCAATCCTCCTTGATATCATGCTGCCCAAGAAAGACGGCTGGGAAGTGCTCCAGTCTTTCAAGAGCAACGAACTCACTTCCCATATCCCTGTGCTCATCCATTCCATCATTGATAACAAGGACCTCGCCTTTGCCTTGGGCGCCACCGATTATCTGCTGAAACCCCTTGATAAAGACGCCCTCCTCGAGAAGCTCCACGGGCTGAGTACCTTGAGGGGGAGGAAATACCCCACCACAATACTTATAATTGACGCGGATGGAGACTGTGAATCGTTGAAGGAAGCGCTTAATCCGCAGGAGTTTCTCATATCTTCGGCGAGGGAGGGGAAGCGGGGAATTGAACTCGCCACTGCAATGAGGCCTGATGTGGTGCTGCTGGACTTCGAACTCCCCGATATGCTGGGCTTTGACGTGGTGAGGGAACTGAAGGAAAACCCTTCGACGAGGAATATCCCTATCTTCATCCTTACCGAGAAGGATATTTCGGTCGAGGGAAGACTGAGCCTCATGGGAAAGATCGAGAGAATCATCAGAAAACATAAATTCGAGGTAAAAGAACTCATTGACCACATCACGGATATAGAGGTGCTCTATCCTTCGAGGGCAGGACTGGTGGACGAATTGACCGGGATCTTCAGCCACCGTTATTTTCACTTGAGACTTGCCCAGGAGATTGAGAGGGCGTCACGATACAAGCAACCATTGAATCTCATGCTCCTTGATGTGGATCTCTTTGGTCGTTACCTGAGAGAAAACGGTGAGCAGAATGGAAATAGTGTGCTAAAGACAATTTCTGAATTACTCACTAAGAACATTAGAGGGTCCGATGTGGTGGTGAGATATGGGGGAGATGCCTTTGCCATTGTTCTTCCCAATACGGTCCCTTCAGCAGCACTCTCTCTCGGCAACAGGTTTAATGCAATCATACGGAACTACCCTTTCCCCCATAAAGAAACTCAGCCCAAAGGGAGGATGACGGTGAGTGTGGGTATGGCGTTCCTCGATGGCCAGAGTCCCGAAGAACTCATCATATGCTGCGAAAAGGCGCTGGCTCAAGCCATAAAGAAGGGTGGTGACAGGGTCGAGATGTACTCCAAAGAAGGGGAAGAAGAAAAGCAGGCATCTCCCAAGGTTATGGACTCTCAGGGTTGAAATTCTCGCGGTTTTTGAAGATAATTGAGCGTGAGCCGCAAATCCCATATTTTCTTTGACACGTTACATACCCCTCTGGGTATCCTCTTCTTCGTATTTTCCGGTGAGCGACTGGCGGAAATAAGGTTCGAGAACGAGGCTCCTCCTTACCCCAGAGGAAAGGCCCCCGAGGCATTTACAAGGCAATTAAGGGACTACTTTGACGGGACACTCAGGGAATTTCATCAGAGTATTGTGTTCCTTCACGGTACTGATTTTGAGCAGGGGGTATGGCTCTCCCTGAAGGACATTCCTTACGGAGAGACGAGGGCCTATAAATGGCTTGCGGAAAGAATCGGCAATCCAAAGGCAGTAAGAGCGGTGGGCCGGGCGCTCAGCAGGAACCCGTTACCCATTGTGCTTCCCTGCCACAGGGTTATCGAGTCAGACGGCTCCATCGGCGGGTATTCGTCAGGGGTTGAGAGAAAGAGAAGACTTCTCGATATGGAATACTACTACAGCGTGGAAAAAGAAAGATAGGCTTCTCTTGGTCAGCGGTTCCGATGCAACCCTGTTACCTCGGTAGGGGAACCATCGGCTTTGCCCCGAAACATGCACCGAAATGCCCTTCCTGAAGTCTGCACAGGAAGACATCACGAAAATTCTATAGCTTACGGAAATCCTCAGCCTGAAATGCAAGAATGCCTTGGCAGCGAGGGGCAGCCCTTATCATTAGAATTGGCAATGCCGGTTAAGCTATCTCATTAGCAGTTATTTGACGTAAATTCGTGATATCGCGCAATGGCGAGTTGCCAAACAGACGGCTGTATTCTCGGCTAAATTGGGAGGGGCTCTCATAGCCGACCTGAAACGCCGCGGTTGTCGCATCCTGATTTTCGGTGAGCATCAACCGCCGCGCTTCGTTCAAACGCAGCCATTTCTGGTACTGCAGCGGGCTCATGGCCGTCACTTCCCGGAAGTGGTGATGGAAAGTCGATGTGCTCATATTGACCTGCGTCGCAAGGACATCGATACGCAGCGGCTGTGTGTAGTGGCCCTTCAACCAATAGATTGCCCGCGCAATCTGTTGACTCTGACTTCCCGCCGACGCCATCTGGCGCAACCGTACACCTTGATCGCCCACAAGTAACCGGTAAAAAAGTTCCCGCTGTATGATCGGCGCAAGGATCGGGATGTCCTTCGGTTCATCAAGCAGGTCGATCAAACGTTGAAAGGCGGCGAGCAGCGGAAATGTAACCTCGCCGGTCGCCATTCCACGGCTCGTTTGCTGTGGACGGGGGGGAGGCAGATTGCTGTCCACCATCAGTTGTGAAATTTCGCGCTGATCAAGTTTCAAGATGAGCCCCAGGAAGGGCTTCTCCCGGCTTGCTTTGATGATCTGCACAACCGTGGGCAGATCCACCGAAGTGATTAGAAAATGGTGTTGGTCATACACGTACGTGTCGTCCCCGAGCAGTATGCGTTTTGTACCTTGCGTAGTCAAGCAAATACTCGGTTCGTACATGACGCTGGCCGGCTGAGTCGGCTCGTCCCGCCGAAAAAGTGACAATCCGGGGATCGCAGTCATGATCCGGTCTGGTTTATCAGTCCATCGGGCAATACTCTTTGCCAAAACCTCAATTGCTACTTGCAGGGATTTATTCTCAATCATTTGATTCTTGGCCAGCTTATGCATTAATGCCTCCTTTTTTCAATGATACCAAGCTTTACTTCATCGTAACAACAAATTTATCGTGAGCTCGTACGATTAGGCAAGAAATTAACAGAATTGGTCTACCCGACTTTGGTTTTTCAGATTTACAATAAAATCATGAGCAGGGTGGCTGACGCCTCGTTAGCCACATAGAAGACAATATGATACGATCTGATAAGGAAACATTGCGTTTGATAACCAAGGAGGATAAACAATGCAAAAACGTAAATTAGGAAATAGTGGCCTGGAAGTTTCGGCTCTCGGGCTCGGTTGCATGGGGATGAGCATAGCTTACGGTCAGCCTGGAGACAAGCAGGAGATGATCGCCCTTATACGTAAAGCCGTGGAACGAGGCGTTACATTCTTTGACACCGCCGAGCTTTACGGCCCCTACACAAATGAAGAACTCGTGGGCGAAGCTTTGGCTCCGTTCCGCGGGAAGGTGGTTATAGCCACCAAGTTCGGGATCAAGCTTGATGCCGGCGGGCAGCAGGTCCAGGATAGTCGGCCCGAGCGCATCAGGCAGAGCCTCGATGGCTCGCTCAAGCGGCTCAAGGTCGATGCCATCGACCTCTACTATCAACACCGTGTTGACCCGGATGTGCCGATCGAAGATGTGGCGGGAGCAATAAAAGACCTGATCAGGGAAGGCAAGGTCAGGCACTTCGGTCTTTCTGAACCAGGAGTGAAAACGATCCGCCGCGCGCACGCAGTTCAGCCGGTCACTGCAATCCAGAGTGAATACTCGCTGTGGTGGAGACGCCCTGAAGCGGAATTGTTACCGACGATCGAGGAACTCGGAATCGGGATCGTTCCATTTAGTCCTCTTGGTAAAGGCTTCCTCACCGGGAAGATCGATGAGAAGACCACGTTCGATAAGTCAGACTTCCGCAACATCGTTCCTCGCTTTACGCCAGAGGCCCGGAAAACGAATCAGGCCTTGGTCGATCTGCTTCGCAACATCTCAGATCGAAAGAAGGCGACGCCTGCTCAGATAGCACTCGCCTGGCTGCTTGCCCAGGAGCCGTGGATTGTTCCCATTCCTGGCACCAAGAAACTGGAGCGCCTGGAAGAGAACATAGGAGCAGTTAACGTAGAACTTACTCCGGATGACCTTCGTGAGATCGATAGCGCTGCCTCAAAGGTCACGATCCAGGGAGATCGGTACCCCGAAGCCCTTGAAAAAAGAACCGGTCTCTAAGCAGCCAAAACGGAGGGAGACCTCGGGAGAGGACGCCCTTAAGTAAGAACGAAAATTTGTTACCATGGAGGAAAAAGCAATGACAATGAATGTACGAGGTTACGCAGCACAGTCTGCCAAGGATGCCCTGGCCCCATATCGTTTTGAGCGACGCGATCAGCGGCCTGATGACGTGGCTATCGAGATACTCTACTGCGGCGTATGCCATTCTGACCTGCATACCGTCCGCAATGACTGGGCCAGCTGGTTTCCCACTACGTACCCGGTCGTGCCTGGTCATGAAATCATCGGCCGCGTAACAAGCGTCGGAAAGGATGTCAAACGCTTCAAACCGGGAGATCATGCCGGTGTCGGCTGCATGGTCGATTCGTGCCAGAAGTGCACAGCCTGCGAACAGGGACATGAGCAGTATTGCTCGGAGATCGCGACATTCACCTATAACCATGTTGACCGCCGCGACAAGATGCCTACCTATGGCGGGTATTCAGAGAAGATCGTGGTATCGGACAAGTTTGTGCTCAAGATCCCCGATGGGCTGGACCTGAAAGGGGCAGCGCCTCTCCTGTGCGCCGGCATCACCACCTGGTCACCGCTCCGACACTGGAAGGTGGAAAAAGGCAGCAAGGTTGCGGTTGTCGGCCTCGGCGGACTGGGTCACATGGCACTGAAGCTTGCGAATGCGCTAGGCGCTGATGTCACGCTGTTCACCCGTTCAGCGGGCAAAGAGAAGGATGCGCGCCGTCTGGGCGCCCACAATGTCGTGCTCTCTACCGACAAGGGCCAGATGACATCCGTGCAGAGACGGTTCGATCTGATAATCG
>Ga0335084_10005340_pt1 | contig 12697 bp, 11 predicted proteins | sample Lox_Sample_44_FD_206721 | JGI IMG/M metagenome (GOLD analysis project Ga0335084, IMG submission 206721) | Soil microbial communities from Loxahatchee National Wildlife Refuge, Florida, United States - Lox_Sample_4.4 | ecosystem: Environmental > Terrestrial > Soil > Wetlands | place: USA... | reverse complement strand
GTTCACGATTCCGGTCGCGGCGGTGACGGGCTCCAACGGCAAGACCACGACCAAGGAGATGATGGCGGCAGTGCTGGCCTCCCTCGGGCCTGTGCTCAAGCCCGAATCGAGCTTCAACAACCAATGGGGGCTGCCGCTCACCCTCGTCAAGCTCAATCCCGGGCACCGCGCGGCCGCGCTCGAGATCGGCACGAACCGGCCGGGCGAGATCGCCGCGCTCGCCGACATCGCGCGGCCCACCATCGCCGCCGTCACCACGGTGTCGTCCGCGCACACCGAGTTCCTCGGATCCCTCGACGACGTCCAGCGGGAGAAGAGCGCCCTGGTCCGGGCCGTTCCCGCCGCCGGCGCCGCCGTGCTGAACGCCGACGATCCCCGCGTCCTCGCCATGGCCGCGGAAAGCTCCGCGCGGGTCTGGACCTTCAGCGCGCGGGGCCCGGCAGACATCCGCGCGACGGGCGAGATCAGCGAGACCGAGGACGGCGTCGGCTTCACCCTCGAGACCTCCGAGGGACGCCGGGCCGTGCTTCTGCGGTTCGCCGGGCGGCACAACGTCACGAACGCGCTCGCGGCGGCCGGCGTGGGCGCCGCGCTCGGCCTGCCGCTCGAGCGGATCGCACAGGGCCTCGAGGCGGCGCGCCCGGCCAAGGGGCGCTGCGTGTGGCGGCGCTGCGGCGCGCTGCGCATCCTCGACGATACCTACAACGCCAACCCGGTGTCGGTGCGCGCCGCTCTCGACACCCTCGCCGCTTCCGCAGGGGGCGCGCGCCGGGTCGTGGTGCTGGGCGACATGCTCGAGCTCGGCCCCATCGCGGAGGCCGAACACCGCCGGCTGGGACGCGCTGTTGCCGCCTCGGGGGCCGCGGAGTTCGTCGGCCTGGGTCGCGCCGCCATGCTGGCCGTCCGAGCGGCGCGTGAGGCGGGCCTCGCCGAGAGCCACCACGCCGAGACGTTCGAGGACACGGTGGCGCACCTCCTCAAGCGCCTGGCCCCCGGGGACGCCGTGCTGATCAAGGGCTCGCGCGGGATGCGCATGGAGCGCGTCGTGGACGCGCTCCTCGCCCGCTTCGGGGGAGAGGATGGCTGATGCTCTACGATCTCCTCGTGCCGCTGTCGCGGGACAGCATCGTCTTCAACGTCTTCCGGTACATCACGTTCCGGGCGGCGATGGCGACCGTGACGGCCATCGTCATCTCCTTCGTGCTGGGACCCTGGATGATCGGGCGGCTGCGGGTGCTGCAGAACGGCGGCGAGACGATTCGCGAGGACACGCCGGAGCGCCACCGTGGAAAGGCCGGGACGCCCTCAATGGGCGGGTTCATCATTCTCGCGGCGCTACTGATCTCGACGCTCCTGTGGACCAATCTCCACAACCGTTACGTCTGGGTCCTGATGCTGGCGACATCGGGCTTCGCCCTCATCGGGTTCCTCGACGACTGGCGAAAGCTCCGCACCCGGAGGGGGATCTCGGCCAGGGAGAAGTTCGGCGCGCAGATCGCGCTGGTTGCGTCGCTGATGGCGTGGCTCTATGTGTGGCCGCCGGACGGCTTCACGACGGCGCTCTCGGTTCCCTTCTTCAAGGGGTGGCTGGTGACCCTCGACTGGCTCTGGGTGCCCTTCGCGCTGCTGGTGATCGTGGGGGCCTCGAATGCGGTCAACTTGACGGACGGCCTCGATGGCCTGGCGATCGGCCCCATCGTGATGGCCGGCGGCGCCTTCGCGATCATCGCGTATCTCTCCGGCAACTTCAGGCTGGCGGAGTACCTGCGGATCCTGAACGTCAAGGGCACCGGCGAGCTGACGATCTTCTGCGCGGCGCTCGTGGGCGCGGCGCTGGGATTCCTCTGGTTCAACAGCTACCCAGCTCAGGTCTTCATGGGAGACGTGGGGTCGCTTGCGCTGGGCGGGGCGATCGGGACGCTCGCCGTGCTGACGAAATCGGAGCTCCTGCTGCCGCTGATCGGCGGGATCTATGTGGTCGAGGCCGTGTCCGTCATCATCCAGGTCGGGTACTTCAAGGCGACGGGCAGGCGCTTCTTCCGCATGGCGCCGCTGCACCACCACTACGAGATGCAGGGGTGGCCGGAGCCCAAGATCATCGTCCGCTTCTGGATCGTGTCCTTCATGCTGGCGCTCCTGGCGCTCACGACCTTGAAGCTGAGATAGGCGCGTGAACACGATGGCGGGCGAGCAGGTGGAGGAAGATCCCATGGCGGGGGAGCGGGGTGCGCCGTACCGGCAATGGCTCGCCGAGCACACGACCGCCGTAGTCGGCCTCGCGCGGAGCGGAGTGGCTGCCGCGCGCCTGATTCGGCGCCTGGGCGGACGCGTGCTCGCATCGGATTCGGGAGCCCGCGAATCGCTGTCCGCCGCGGCGCGCGACCTCGAGCGCCTCGGATGCGCGCTCCGGACAGGCGGGCACCCCGACGCCGCCTTCTCGGGCGCCGATCTCGTGGTCGTGAGTCCCGGCGTGCCGCTCGAGATCGAAGCGCTCCAGGCCGCGCGGGCCCGCGGCGTCCCGGTCATCGGGGAGCTCGAGCTCGGATGGCGCGTCATGGAGGCGGACCTCATCGCCATCACGGGCACCAACGGCAAGACGACCACGACGGCGCTGACGGGCGAGCTCGTCGGCGGCACCGTGCGGCCGCTCCTCGTAGGCGGAAACATCGGTACGCCGCTTTGCGACCACGCCCTGGACTTCCCGGCAGACGGTCTCGTCGTGGCGGAGGCGTCGTCCTTCCAGCTCGATACGACCGAGCTGCTGCGGCCGCGCGTGGCGGCGGTGCTCAACGTCACGCCCGACCATCTGGACCGCCACAAGTCCTTCGAGCGCTACATCGAGGCCAAGTCGAGGATCTTCGCCAACCAGACGCCCGCCGACTGCGCGGTGCTGAACGCCGACGATCCGGTCGCGGCCTCGCTCGCGCCCCGCACCAGCGCGCGCGTCCTCTGGTTCAGCCGGCTGGCACCGCTCGACCACGGCGTCTTCGTCCGCGACGGGTGGATCGTCGCCAAGCTCAACGGCCACGTCGAGGAGATCTGTCCGCTCGGCGAAATCCGGCTGCGCGGCCAGCACAACGTCGAGAATGTGCTGGCGGCCGCCGCATGCGCCCTCTGGGCCGGGCTCGCACCCGAATCCATCCGCCGCGGCATCGGCGCCTTCCGGGGCGTCGCCCACCGCATCGAACGGGTCCTCGATGAGCGCGGCGTCACCTACTACAACGACTCGAAGGGCACCAACGTCGCCTCGACCGTCAAGGCGCTTGAAAGCTTCCCAGAGCCCGTCATCCTGATCGCGGGCGGCAAGGGCAAAGGGCAGGATTTTGGCCCGCTCGGGCAGGCCGCCCGCGGTCGCGTGCGCCGGGCCGTGCTGATCGGGACGGACCGCGCCCAGATCCGCGTCGTCCTCGAGGCCGCGGGTGTCCCGTGCCTGGACGCGGGCTCGATGCACGAGGCCGTGGCGGCGGCGCGCTCCCTGGCCGTCGCCGGGGACGTCGTCCTGCTCTCGCCGGCCTGTGCCTCCTTCGACATGTTCGACAACTTCGAGCACCGCGGCGAGGTGTTCAAGAACCTCGTCCATGAGCTCGCCCATGCCTAAGAAGCTCACGCCGGACCTGTGGCTCTTCGCCCTCGTGATGGCCCTCGTATCGGTCGGGGTCGTGATGGTCTACTCGGCGAGCGCCATCATGGCCGCCGACCGCTTCCACGACCCGCTGTACTTCCTCAAGAAGCAGCTCTTCTGGGCCGTGCTCGGTGTCTGCGCGCTCTGGGCTGGCATGCTCTTCGATTACCGCCGGCTCGAGCGCTTCGTCGTCCCTCTGTTGGCGGTGTCCTTCGTGCTGCTGATGCTGGTGCTCGTGCCGCCCTTCGGCCAGGAGATCAACGGCACGCGGCGATGGTTCCGCGCCGGTCCCGTGTCGTTCCAGCCGGTGGAGCTGGCCAAGTTCTCGCTGCTGCTCTATCTCGCGACCTTTCTCACGCGCCGCCAGGAGATGCTCGGAACCTTCAGCCAGGGCCTGCTGCCGCCCCTACTCGTGGCGGGCGGCATGGCCGGGTTGATCATGCTCCAACCGGACATGGGCAACGCCATGGTGCTCGTGATCCTGACGCTGGCCCTGGCCTACCTGGGCGGCGCGCGCATCCATCACATGGGCCTGATCGCGGCCGCGGCGCTGCCGATGATCGCGGTCGCCATCGCCATGAAGCCCTACCGGCTGCGGCGCATGGTCGCCTTCATGAACCCGTGGAACGATCCGCAGGGCTCGGGCTTCCAGATCATCCAGGCCTTCCTGGCGCTGGGCTCGGGGGGATGGCTCGGGCGCGGGCTGGGCGAGTCCAAGCAGAAGCTCTTCTACCTGCCGGAAGCCCACACCGATTTCATCTTCGCCATCGTCGGCGAGGAGCTGGGCCTGGCAGGCGCCGTGGTTGTCGTCGTGCTCTTCGTACTGCTGGTGTGGCGGGGCCTGCGGATCGGGCTGCGCGCGCCGGACCCATTTGGCAGCTACCTGGCGCTCGGGCTGACCATCATGCTCGCCACCCAGGTCCTCGTGAACCTCGGCGTGGTGACGGGGGCGCTGCCGACCAAGGGGCTGCCACTGCCCTTCATCTCCGCCGGAGGCTCGGCATTGCTCATGACGCTCTTCTCGACGGGCGTGTTGCTCAATATCTCTCAGCACGCCGGGACCGCGTAGCCATGTTCAAGCGATACCAGCAGATCCACTTCGTGGGCATCGGCGGCGTCGGAATGAGCGGCATCGCAGAGGTGCTGTTGACGTTGGGGTACCGAGTCACGGGCTCGGATCAGAGGCGCGGCGAGACCGTGGAGAGGCTCGAGCGCCTCGGCGCGAAGATCTTCACGGGCCACGAGCCCAGCCACGTCGAGGGCGCCCACGTCGTCGTGTACTCCTCCGCCGTCTCCCGGGACAACGTCGAGGTGCAGGTGGCGCGCCAGCGCGGCGTGCCTGTCATTCCGCGCGCAGAGATGCTGGCCGAGCTGATGCGGCTCAAGTACGGGATCGCCATCGCCGGCACCCACGGCAAGACCACGACCACCTCCATGGTGGCGGCGGTGCTGGGCGCGGCGGGGCTCGACCCGACCGTGGTGGTGGGCGGACGCGTCCACGGCCTGGGCGCCAACGCGCGGCTCGGGCAGGGCGAGTTCCTCGTGGCCGAAGCGGACGAGTCGGACGGATCCTTCCTCAAGCTCACGCCGACCATCGCGGTTGTGACGACGGTCGACGCGGAGCATCTCGACCACTATGCCGACCTCGACGCGATCCGCTCGGCCTTCCTCGCCTTCGTGAACAAGGTGCCGTTCTACGGCTCGGCCGTGCTCTGCCTCGACCAGCCCAACATCCAGCAGATGATCCCGCTGATCGAGAAGCGTGTCGTGACGTACGGGCTCGAATCCGGCGCGGATATCACGGCCCGCAGGCTCTCGTTCTCGGGCATGCAGTCGCGGTTCGAGATCCTGCAGCGGGGCAAGACGCTGGGCGCGGCGACCATCCAGGTGCCCGGCCGGCACAACGTGCTCAACGCGCTCGCTGCCGTCGGCGTCGGCCTCGACCTCGAGGTGCCCTTCGAGCGCATCCAGCAGGCGCTGTCCGGATTCGAGGGCGTCCAGCGCCGCTTTCAGATCCGGGGTGAGGCGGCGGGCGTTCTCGTCGTCGACGACTACGGGCATCACCCAGCCGAGATCCGCGCCACCTTGGCCGCCGCCAAGGCCGGTTTCGACCGGCGGGTGCTGACCGTGTTCCAGCCTCACCGGTACACGAGGACCCAGCACTTGCGGCAGGAGTTCTTCACCGCCTTCTACCAGTCGGATGTGCTGATCGTCATGGACATCTATGCGGCCGGCGAGGCGCCGATCCCGGGCGTGCACGCGAGGGATCTCGCGGATGGCATCGCCGCCCACGGGCACCGGGAAGTTCTCTACATGGACGGCGACCGGGCCGGCATTCTCAACTACCTGTGCGAATCCACCCGTCCCGGCGACCTTGTGCTGACCTTGGGCGCCGGAGATGTCGGCCAGCTGGGCGCGGAACTTCTCACGCGCCTCAACGACCCGCGCGAACAGTCGAACAGGAGGTAGCCCATGCTCGGAGAGATACGGGGCGAGGTGCGGTTCAAGGAACCCCTCAGCTTCCATACCTCCCTTCGAATCGGAGGGCCGGCGGACATCTTCGTCGTCCCACAGGACGTCGAGGACATCCGCCTCGCGCTGAGCTTTGCGGACCGCGAGCGCCTGCCCGTGGAGATCATCGGCGGCGGCAACAACCTGCTGGTGTGCGACCGTGGCATCCGCGGCGTTGTCGTCAAGATCGAGGGCTGCCTGGGCCGTGCCGAATTCCACGGCGAGGAGGCCGTCGCGGGAGCGGGCGTGGGGCTCTCCGCGCTGATCCGCGAGGCGGCCGCGCTCAACCTGGGCGGCATCGAGTGCCTCGTCGGGATTCCCGCGACGATCGGCGGCGCAGTGGCGATGAACGCCGGCACGGCCGACGGCTGGATCGGCGACTTCATCTCCGCCGTCTACTTCCTCCACCCGGACGGGACGCTCGGCGAATTCAAGCCGGCTAACGGCACGTTTGGCTATCGGGACTTCGCAGCGCCGGCAGGCGCGGTCCTGGTGGGTGCGCGACTCCAGATGCACCGGCGGCCACAGGCTGAGATCCAGAAAGAGATGAAGCAGCGCCTCAAGGTGAAGAAGGCGACCCAGCCGCTCGCGCTCGCCTCCGCGGGCTGCGTGTGGAAAAACCCTCACGGCGAGGTCGCCGCGCGCCTCATCGAAAAGGTGGGCCTGAAGGGCAAGCGGCTCAACGGCGCCGAGATCTCGGCCAAACATGCCAACTTCATCGTCAACCGCGGCGGGGCGACGGCGGCCGACATCACGGCACTGATGGACATGGCGCGCGAGCGCGTCCAGGCGCAGTTCGGCATCGCACTCGAGCCCGAGATACGTGTCATGGGAGAAGGATGAGCGGCCGCACCGGAGTCCTTTCGCCGCGCGGGACTGCTCACGGCGGCTTCGCGGACCTGGCCGAGCCGACGACGGCCATGGCCGGCCAACGGCTCGATCGCCGCAGGCGGCGCCGGCGCATGCTTCGGGCAGCCCGCCGGGGCGGCGCCTGGCTCTGCGTGGCGTTCGTGGTGGTCGCGCTGTGCGCCGCGCTCGCTTCCGGCGGCCGGTGGCTCCTCACGGCGCCGCGCTTTGCCGTCGAGCGCATCGAGGTCGCCGGGCAGAGCCAGCTCTCGGTCGACGATGTGATCGCGGCGTCCGGGCTCGGGCCCGGGCAGAACCTCTTCCGGATCGACGCGCGCCGTGCGGTGGCGGGCATCGAGGCGCTGCCGATGGTGCGCCGGGCCGAGCTGGTCCGCGCTTTCCCGAACCGCATCACGCTGCAGGTGGAGGAGCGCCAGCCCTTTGTCCTCGTTCACGCGGGAGGTTTCCACTGGGTGGACGAGCAGGGCGTGCCCCTGGGGCCTGAGACGCGGGCCGTGGCCCTCGACGCGCCCTTGGTGTCGGCCGCGGGCCCCGCAGACGTCGCGGCCGCCGGGCGGACGCCGTCAGACGGCGTGGCCGCGGGCGTGGCCCTGATACGCGCCCTGATGCGCGCGCAGAGCCCGCTGCTGAGGGAAATATCCGAAGTCGACGTGAGCCGCCCCGAGGGCCCCGTGCTCCACATGCTGGACGGTGTCGAGGTGCGGATCGGGAGAGAAGAGTGGGACGAGCGGCTGGGGAGGCTCGGCGGCGTGCTGGCGCAGCTCCGCGCTTCCGGCCAAACGGTGACGTCGATCGACCTGCGATTCCGCGACCAGGTCGTGCTGAGAACTGCGGCGAGGTAGGGGACGCCATGGGCAGATCGAGAGGGCGGCAGCTCATCACCGGGCTCGACGTGGGAACGACCAAGATCTGCTGCGTCATCGCGGAATGGTCGTCCATCGGCACTCTCGACATAGTCGGTGTCGGGACCAGCCCCTCGCGGGGTTTGCGCAAGGGCGTCGTCGTCAACATCGATTCCACGGTCGAGAGCATCAAGCAGGCCGTGGGCGACGCCGAGGAGATGGCGGGCGTCGAGATCTCGAACGTCATCGCCGGCGTGGCCGGGGGGCATATCCGCGGAGCCAACAGCCGTGGCGTGGTCGCCGTCTCGGGGAAACATCGCGAGGTCAGCGTCGCCGACGTCGAGCGAGCGCTGGATGCGGCACGCGCGATCAACCTGCCGCAGGACCGCGAGATCATCCACGCGCTGCCCCAGACCTACGTTGTAGATGACCAGGACGGGGTCAAAGAGCCGCTCGGCATGTCCGGCGTGCGGCTTGAGGTCGAGGTGCACCTGGTGACGGGCGCCACGACGTCTGTGAGAAACGTCGTCCGCAGCGTCAACCGCGCGGGGCTCCAGGTGCAGGACATCGTGCTTGAGCCGCTGGCCTCGGCCGAGGCCGTCCTCTCCGACGAGGAGAAGGAGCTCGGCATTCTCTTGATCGACGTGGGTGGCGGCACGACGGACGTGGCGCTCTTCCGGGACGGCGCCGTCTGGTACACGGGCATCCTGCCGCTGGGCGGCGACCACATCACGAACGACGTCGCCGTGGGCCTCCGCACGCCGACCGCGGAGGCCGAGGAGCTCAAGAAGCGCCTCGGCTGCGCCTTGACAGCCCTCGTCCGGGAAGACGAAATCATCTCCGTGGCATCGGTGGGCGGGCGGAAAGCACGCGAGCTGTCCCGCCAGATCCTCTCCGAGATCATCCAGCCCCGCGCCGAGGAGATCTTCACGCTTGTCGCAAGGGAACTGGCAAAGGCCGGGTTCGAGGACGCCGCCGCGGCCGGCGTCGTCGTCACGGGCGGCACCTCGATCATGCAGGGAGTTCCCGAGCTCGCGGAGCAGGTGTTTGATCTCCCCGTGAGGCGTGGGCTGCCCGCGGGCATCGGTGGGCTCTCGGACCTGGTCCAGAGCCCGATCTGTGCCACGGGCGTGGGCCTGGCACTCTACGGCGCCCGCGGCCGGCGCGGCAGCGCCTCCGGGGATGACGCCATCGCTTCCTCCGGACTTGGGACGATGCGCAGGCTCAGGGACTGGCTTGGCGAGCTCTTCTAGCAAGGGGCCCAGGGCCGTGCGGCAGGGGAGTCTCTTCCTCCACCTGCCGGCGGGCCAGCCGCGGTACTCACGCAGCGCGGTCAAGGAGGAATCGATGGTAGAGCCACTGGGGGGGCGGCCGGTGTTCGAGCTCGAGGAGTCGAAGGACAACGCCAAGATCAAGGTGATCGGCCTTGGCGGTGGCGGGTCCAACGCGATCAACCGGATGATGGAGGCTCGCTTCACCGGCGTCGACTTCATCGTGGCCAACACAGATCTCCAGGCGCTGCGCGCGTCGCCCGCTCCCGTGAAGCTGCAGCTGGGCGCGCGCCTGACCTCGGGCCTGGGCGCCGGCGCCGATCCCGAAGTGGGCAAGAACGCGGCCCTCGAGGACCGCGAGCAGATCAAGAAGCTCCTGGACGGCGCTGACATGGTTTTCGTCACTGCCGGTCTCGGCGGCGGCACCGGCACGGGCTCGGCGCCCATCGTGGCTGCTACCGCCAAGGAGATGGGCATCCTGACGGTGGCGGTCGTGACCAAGCCCTTCGCCTTCGAGGGAAGGCGACGCTCCCAGCAGGCGGAGGCGGGGCTCGCCGAGCTGCGCGGCGTTGTGGACACGTTGATCACCATCCCCAACCAGCGTCTCCTCGCGGTGGTGGACCGCGGCACGCCCCTCGTCGAGGCGTTCAAGATCGCCGACACCGTGCTGCTCCAGGCGGTGCAGGGCATCTCGGACCTGATCCTCGTGCCGGGGCTCATCAACCTCGACTTCGCGGACGTGCGGACCATCATGGCAGGAATGGGCATGGCGCTCATGGGCGCCGGCGTCGGCAAGGGCGAGAACCGTGCGATCGACGCGGCGCACAAGGCCGTCGCGAGCCCGCTGCTCGACGAGACGTCGATCGACGGCGCCCGCGGCATCCTGATCAACTTCACCGGCGGCCTGGACATGTCTCTTCACGAGGTCGAAGAGGCGGCGCGTGTCGTCCAGGAGGCGGCGCACGAGGAGGCCCACATCATCTTCGGCGCGGTCATCGACCCGAGCCTCCAGGACGAAGTGCGGATCACGGTCATCGCCACGGGCTTCAGCGAGCGCAAGGAAGCCAACCAGCCCTCGGGCAAGGTCGTGGACATGCCGCGCGCGCCCCGCCCCGGCGCGCCCTCCAGCAAGGACTGGCGCCGCCGCGTGCCTGCCGACATCCGCGCGGAGGCCGACGGCCCCACGGAAGAAGACCTCGACGTGCCCGCGTTCCTCAGAAGGCAGGCTGACTAGCCGGCCATCGACCGTTCCGGAAGGATACGGAGGAGGAGCCATGTTCAAGGAATTCAAAGAGTTCGTCATGCGCGGCAACGTCGCCGAGCTGGCGGTGGGCGTCGTCATCGGCGCGGCCTTCGGCAAGATCGTGTCGTCCTTCGTCGGTGACCTGCTCATGCCGCCGATCGGCCTGCTCCTGGGCAAGGCGGACTTCTCCAACCTCTTCGTCAACCTCTCGGGACAGTCCTACGCGACCGTGGCTGCGGCCAAGGCGGCGGGGGCTCCGACGCTCAACTACGGGGCATTTCTCCAAGCCATCGTGGACTTCGTGATCGTGGCTTTCGCCGTCTTCATGCTGATCAAGCAGGTCAACCGGCTCTTCCCCCCAACCGCCCCGGCTGTCACCACGCGCCCGTGCCCGCTCTGCCTGTCGCAGATCCCGCTCAAGGCCACCCGCTGTGCCCACTGCACATCGGAGGTCAAGCCCGCATAGAGCACGCCGGGCACGCGTGGCCGCGCGTGAGACAATGGCCGACGCCATGAGCACTCCGCGGTTTCACGGCGACCCACCGACGCACGTCGTCTCGCCGCTCCTCGAAGGCGCTGGAGTGGCGCATCTCTTCACCACGCGCAACTTCCCCGGCGTGACGGCTTTCAGGGATCCGTTCCCGCCTCTCGGCCCCGACGCCATGCCCGTGCTTGCCGAGCGCGGCCTCGCCGCGGAGCCCGCGGCGTTCCTCAAGCAGGTCCACGGCGCCGACGTTCTCCGCGCGACAGAGGGCGGTTTGGCGGGAAGCGCGGACGCTCTCATGACTGACAGGCCGGGGCTGCCCGTCGCGGTCTTTTCCGCCGACTGCGTGCCGCTTCTGATCTACGACGGCGGCGGTCGGCGGCTCGCGGTGGCGCACGCGGGATGGCGCGGGACCGCCCAGGGAGTTGCGCGGGCGGCCGTCCGTGCGCTCGTGGAGGCGGGCGGGCGGCCGGCGGAATTCCTGGCGGCCGTCGGACCGTCCATAGGGCCCTGCTGCTATGAGGTGGACAAGCCGGTGATCGCGAGGCTCGACGAGGCCTTCCCGGGGCGGTGGGGCGTCTGGGTCAGGTCGGTGGGGCTGGGCAAGTGGATGCTCGACCTCTGGGCCGCAAACGAGGACCAGCTTCTGAGGGCAGGGCTTCGCGGTGACAGGATAGACAACCCCCGGCTCTGCACGGCCTGCCGCACCGATCTCTTCTACTCGTACCGCCGCGGCCACAAGGGACGGCTGGTCTCCATCGCCGCGCTGCCGCCTGACCAGCTCAGCCCTCGCCCCGCCGCAGGCGCCTCAGCCGAAACTTCGGCGTGCTAGAATCGGCCAATCAGACACGCACTTATGGTCGACATACGGGGCAATCTCGAGAGGGTTCAGCAGGCGATCGAGCGCGCATGCCTGCGCGCCGGGCGGAACTCCGATGATGTGCTGTTGATCGCCGTATCCAAAACGGTGGAGGTCGCGCGGATCACCCAGGCGATCGAGGCAGGAGTCAAGGCGCTCGGCGAGAACCGCGTGCAGGAGGCCAAGGAGAAGGTCGCGGCGCTCGGGCGGCCGGTGCCCTGGCACCTGATCGGATCGCTCCAGACCAACAAGGCCAGGGACGCCGTCCGCCTCTTCGAGTGGATCCACTCGGTGGATCGCGAGGAGCTGGCCCGTGAGCTCGACCGCCGCGCTCACCAGGCCGAGCGCGTGCTGAAGGTCCTGGTGCAGGTCAACGTGGGCGCCGAGCCGCAAAAGGGCGGGGTGGATCCCGCCGAGCTCAAGCCGCTGCTCGACGCCATGACCGGCTGCCGCAATCTCGATGTGCGCGGACTCATGTGCATCCCTCCCGCGGCCGACAGCGCGGAGACGTCACGGCCCTGGTTCCGGCGCCTGCGCGAGCTTCGCGATGCGTCGGGCCTCGAGCACTGCTCCATGGGGATGAGCGGGGATTTCGAAGCGGCGATAGCAGAGGGGGCGACCATGGTCCGCGTGGGCACGGCCATCTTCGGCCCTCGCGCGCCGAGGGCGGCCGTCACGGAGGGCGGGGGGTGAGCATCAAGGGCAAGCGGGTGGCGTTCCTCGGCACGGGCAACATGGGCGAGGCGTTGATCAAGGGTCTGACCCAAAGCGGCGTCGTGCCCGCGGCCTCGATCACCGCCTCGGATCCCCGGGCCGAACACTTGGGACAGATCGTGAAGCGCTACGGGATTCGGGCCGCCACGGACAATGCCGCGCTCGTGAGCGGCGCCGATGTCGTCATCCTGGCGGTCAAGCCTCAGATCATGGGCAGCGTGCTCAAGGAGATCGCCCCCGTAGTCGACGAGGCCAAGCTCCTGATCTCGATCGCCGCGGGCGTG
>Ga0335084_10005338_pt1 | contig 12698 bp, 4 predicted proteins | sample Lox_Sample_44_FD_206721 | JGI IMG/M metagenome (GOLD analysis project Ga0335084, IMG submission 206721) | Soil microbial communities from Loxahatchee National Wildlife Refuge, Florida, United States - Lox_Sample_4.4 | ecosystem: Environmental > Terrestrial > Soil > Wetlands | place: USA: Florida... | reverse complement strand
CATCGATCCGCTGTTCCGGCACTTCGGACTTCATGCGCGCATGCTGATCGCCATCCCTTTGCTCATCCTCGCCGAGGGAAGCATCGAAGCGATTGTTCCCGACATCGTGCGCCAGTTCGTCAAAGCGGGCTTTGTCACCGGCGAGGTACGAGCGCAGTTCGATGAGGCCCTCCGCAAGACGGAACGATTGCGAGACTCTCTTTGGGGCCTCGTCCTCGTCATCGCGGCTATGGTGAACGCCATCATTCTCTCCTCGGGCTCGAACTGGGGCAGTGATGAAATGACCTGGGCGGTTGACCAACAAGGGCAGACGATACATATCGGATTCGGCGGGTGGTGGCTCCTGTTTGTCGGGCGCCCTGTATTCTCGGGATTCCTCGCCATCTGGTTTTGGCGTCTGCTCGTCGGCGGCGTCCTGATTTGGAGGATCTCGAAGCTCGACCTGCATCTGGTGCCCAGCCATCCCGATCGCGCCGGGGGTCTCGCTTTCGTAAGCCAGCTCTCGAAATCCTACGCCCCCATCGTGTTCGCGATCTCAGTCGTTATCGCGGGTCGTTGGGCCCACGATGTGCTTTACCACGGAGTGCACGTCGATGACTTGAAACCCATGCTGGCGGTCTATGTCGGCGCCATCCTCCTGATCTTTGTTGCGCCGCTCCTGCTCTTTTCGCGGAACCTGCGGAGCTACAAGCGCAAGAGCATTCTCGAATACGGGGCCCTGATAGGAGCCCAGGGCCGCCTCGTCCGCGAGAAGTGGATCGGCGGCCATGACGTGGGAGATCCCCCCATTTTCGACTCGCCCGAACTCGGTCCGACAGTGGATATCAGCAGCATCTACACGGCAGTCGCCCAAATGCGCCTTGTGCCGATCGGCAAGGACGCCCTCATCCCGATCCTGGCAGCAATCGCTTTACCGATGCTGCCTGTTTTTGCCATCGAGATTCCGATCAAGGATCTCCTGCTGAAAGTCGGCAAGTCCCTGATCTGAGCCCGTCACTCTCCGCTCTGCTGCAGCAGTTTCGCCACGAGCGCGGTCCAACCCGTCTGGTGGCTGGCGCCCAGGCCCGCGCCGTTGTCGCCGTGGAAGTACTCGTGGAACAGCAGGTAGTCCTTGAACCCGGGATTCTCCTGGAACAGCTTCGTCCCGCCGAAACAGGGCCGTTGTCCGGATTCGTCCTTCAGGAACAGGCGTACCAGGCGGCGCGACAGTTCGGCGGCGACATCAGCGAGATTCATCCAGTGACCGCTGCCTGTCGGAAACTCCACCTTGAACGAGTCTCCGTAGTAGTAACCGAACTTCTGGAGCGACTCAATGATCAGGTAGTTCACCGGAAACCACACCGGGCCGCGCCAGTTCGAATTGCCACCGAACAGGCGATTGGTTGACTCCGCCGGTTCGTAATCGACGCGATGTTCCTCATCGTCATACTCAAGCACGAAAGGCGCGCGGAGGTGATAGCGGGACATTGACCGCACGCCGTAGGGTGACAGAAACTCCGACTCCATTAACATGACCTGCAGCACACGCCGCAGCCTGTCTTTGGAGACCAGGGAGAGAAGGCCGCGCGGGTGGCTCTCATCGGCCCGGTCCAACGACAGGTTGGAACACAGGTCTTGCCGGTTATCCAGGAACCACTGCGCGCGCTTGCGGAACCCGCGTAACGGTTCAATGAGTTCCCAGTCAAACGTCTCCACCGCGAAGAGCGGAATCAGTCCCACCATCGATCGGATCCGGAGCGGTATCGAGCGCTGGCCCGGGAACCGGACGCGGTCGTAGAAGAAGCCGTCTTCGTCATCCCACAAGCCTGCGCCGCCCATTTTGTTCATGGCGACGGCAATGTACAGGAAGTGCTCGAAGAACTTGCTCGCGATGTCCTGATACGCCTTGTCGGTTTGCGAAAGCTCCAGCGCGATGCGCAGCATGTTGAGGCAGTACATCGCCATCCAACTGGTGGCATCCGACTGCTCGAGGATTCCTCCGATTGGAAGGGGACGGCTACGATCGAAGATCCCGATATTGTCGAGCCCGAGAAAGCCGCCTTCGAAGATGTTGTTATCGGCCGAGTCCTTCCGGTTCACCCACCAGGTGAAGTTCATGAGCAGCTTGTGATAGACGGCCTCCAGAAACTGGAGGTCGCCCTTGCCGCTCTGCTTGCGATCGATCTGGAAGATGCGCCACGCCGCCCAGGCATGAACTGGGGGATTGACATCTTCGAAGTTCCATTCGTACGCGGCCATCTTGCCGTTCGGGTGCAAGTACCACTCCCGCAGGAACCGGCGCACATGTTGCTTGGCGTACGCCGGATCGATGAGCGAGAAGGGAATCATGTGGAAGGCCGAATCCCAGGCGGCGAACCAGGGGTACTCCCAGGTGTCGGGCATCGAGAGAACGTCATCGGCGTACACATGCCGCCATCCGGCGTTGCGCCCGTCCAACCGTGCCGCCGGCGGCGCGGGGCCTGCCGGATCGCCCTTGAGCCAGGTCTCGACGACATAGTGGTAATACTGTTTGGACCACAGCAGGCCGGCGAAGGCTTGGCGCTGAACCATCTTGCCTTCGTCCGACAGATGCCCGGCCTGTATGGCGGCGTAGAACTCGTCGGCCTCCACCCGGCGCGCTTTCATCATCGCGTCGAAGTCGACGTCGGCAGATCCCGCGGCGGCCAAACGCAGATTCAGAACGCGGCTTTCGCCTGCGGCAAGTGCGAGGGTGTACCATCCGCACGCTTTTGTACCTTGCTGGGCCGGGTTGCAGGCGGTGGAGCGGCCGTAGACGACGGCCTCGTGAAAAGCGTCCTTGTAATGCCTCGCGCCGGCCGGAAACCGGTAAAGCTTCTCGGTGTTGCTCTCGTTCTCGGTAAATAGCAGGGAAGGCGTCCCGTCGAGCTGCAGCGAATAGGGGCCGAGCGCCTCCTCCTCGACTTCGATGCGTCCGGGCGATTCCGTCCAGAGGCGTGGGCGCGGCACTTTGTTGCCCCAGCTCCAGCGATTGCGAAACCAGAGCGTCGGCAAGGCGTGAAGGGTAGCGGACGCAGTGGACTGGTTGGTGAACGTCAGGCATATGAGGATGTCGTTCTCGTCCGCCTTGGCGTACTCGACCTGAACGTCGAAGTAGCCGTCCTTGTCGAACGAGAGGAGATGGAAGACTTCCGGTTCCATGTCGCTCTGCGAACGGCGGGCGGACTCGGCTCGCAAACGGGAGTAGGGGAACTCGGCCCGCGGATACTTGTAGAGCGCGCGGCAGTAGGAATGCGTCGGCGTCGCGTCGAGGTAGTAGTACAGCTCCTTCACGTCCTCGCCGTGATTACCCTCGAGATTGGTGAGACCGAAGAGCCGCTCCTTCAGGATGGGGTCGCGGCCGTTCCACAGGGCGAGCGCGAAGCAGAGGCGCTGGTGATTGTCGCAAAGGCCCAGCAGTCCGTCCTCTCCCCACCGGTAGGCGCGGGAAGCGGCCATCTCAAAGGGGAAGTAGCCCCAGGCATCACCTTCGGCGCTGTAATCTTCCCGAACCGACGACCACTGCCGCTCCGAAAGATATGTTCCCCAACGTCGCCAATGCTTGGTCCGGGCGGCGGCCTCTCCGAGCCGTTTGTGCTCCTGTGTCATCCATGGCATCTCGCTAGATGATCTCCTGAATCACCTGGCCCTGGATTTCGGTAAGGCGCTCGCGCCGGCCCTGGTGGAGGTAACTGAGCGCGTCCTGCTGGAGGCCGAGTTGATGGAGCATCGTGTTGTGCACGTCGCGGAGATGATACGGCATTTCGATGGCGTGAAGACCAATTGCGTCGGTCGCACCGACGACCTGTCCGCCTTTGATGCCGCCTCCCGCGAGCCACATGGAGAAGCCCAGGTTGTGATGGTCGCGGCCCTTGCCGCCTTCCGCTTCGGGCGAGCGGCCGAACTCGCCGCCCCAGAGCACGAGGGTGGAGTCGAGCAGGCCGCGTCGTTTCAGGTCTGTGAGCAGAGCATACATGGGCCGGTCGGATTGCGCGGCCATGCGGGGATGATTCTCTTCAATGTCAGCGTGCGCGTCCCATTGCTTTTCACCGGGGCCGCCACCGCAGACGACGCAAACGAACCGGACGCCTTTCTCCACCAGGCGTCGCGCCAGCAGGCAGCGGCGGCCGAAGTCATCAGTTGGCTCTTTGCCGACGCCGTAGAGTTCGCGCGTCTCCTCGTTCTCCTTGGAGAGATCGAAAACGCCGGGCGCCTCGGTCTGCATGCGAAACGCGAGATCGTAGGCGCCAATGCGCGCCTCGTATTCCGCGTCTTCCGCCGTCAGCGTCGCACGATTCCAGTTGCGGATGAGATCGATGGTCTTGCGGCGCTGTGCCTCGCTGACACCATCCGGCAGCTTGAGGTTCAGCATCGGCTCCTCACCGGGCCGCAGCATGGTGGGCTGGTAAATGGCCGGCAGGAATCCATTCGCGTACATTGGCTGGCCGCCTTCGAGCGCGCCGTGAGGGTCGGGCATGACGACATATGAGGGCAGGGAATCACTCTCGGAGCCGAGGCCGTAGATGATCCAGGAGCCCATCGATGGGAAGCCAGGCAGGATGCGTCCGGTGAGCAATTGGTATTGCGCGGCGGAGTGGACCACCATGTCGGCGTGGACGCTGCGGATGACGGCCATGTCATCCACGCACTGCGCGAGGTGTGGGAAGAGGTCGGACACCTCGATGCCGTTGCGGCCGTACTTGCCAAAGGTGCGTTTGGTACCCAGCAGTCGCGCATCCTTCTTGATGAACTGATACTTCGCTTCGCCGAATTCCTTGGGACGAACCTGGCCGTTCAGTTCGTTGAGCAAAGGCTTCGGGTCGAAGGTCTCGATATGGCTGGGTCCGCCGGCCATGAACAGAAAAATGACCGACTTTGCCTTTGCGTCGAAGTGCGGCGGCTTAGGCACGAACGAGCGCATGGCGAGCAGGCCGAAGCCATTGAACGCCTGCTCGAGGAACTCGCGGCGGTTGCGGGTCGGGCGGATGTGCTCGAAGGTTGTCATGGCACGTAGAGGAAGCTGTTCAGGTTGAAGAGAGCCAGCGCAAACTCGCGCGCGGGCTGGGTCTTGAGGAAATCTACACCGAGCCGCAATTCCGCGGACGAGGGCGGCCGTCCGGCGGCGAGGCGAAACGCGCGGTCGACCATCGCCGCGGAGTTGCCGCCGGCTTCACGATCGAGCCGCGCCGCGAGGTCGCGTGCCAGGCGATTGGAGAGATCGCCATTCAGCAGCTCGAGGGCCTGAGGAGCGTGAGTGCTCGATTCGCGCCTCGGACAACTGCCGGCGCGGTCGGCCTGATCGAACACTTCGAGCATCGGCAGGTGCATATTGCGCTTCACGAGAAGGTAGATGCTACGGCGGTTTTGTTCCGCGAGATCCTCGGTGACCTTCCACTGTTTCGGGGTATAGAGCAAGGGGATCAACCCGGGGTCCAGAGGGACAGTGACCGGAGGGCCGCCCGCTTTCGGATTGAGGACTCCGGCTACGGCGAGCATGGAGTCGCGAATCTGCTCGGCGTCCAAGCGCCGGCGATCGGTGCGCCACCACAGCTTGTTGCCGGGGTCTTCCTCGGCAGCCTTCGCGGATGGCGGAACGTCGGAGGCCTGCTGGTAAGTTTCACTGAGCAGGATCATCCGATGGATGGGCTTGAGATGCCAGCCGCCGCGGACGAGTTCATTGGCGAGGTAGTCGAGCAATTCGGGATGTGTCGGGCGCGAGCCCATTCGTCCGAAGTCGTTCGGCGTGACGACGATGCCGCGGCCGAAATGCCAAAGCCAGAGGCGGTTGGCGAGCACGCGAGCGGTGAGGGGATTCGCAGGGTCGGTGATCCAATCCGCAAGGCGAGTGCGCGGCGAGGCCGTTGTCACGGGGAGGTCCGGTTGCGACGGATCGGCGAGGAGGACGCCGAGAGTTCGCATGCCGACTTCGTCGCCCTTGCGTTCCCACTCGCCGCGGGCAAGGACGTGGATGGGAGTCGCCTTTTCTGTGTTGTCCGCGACGCTGTAGAGGGCGGGGAGCGGATCGGGGACGCGGGCCTCGGCCGCATCGAGCTCCTGCTTCTTCGCGTCGAGGGCGGGTCCGGTCAGGCCCTTCATGTTGGTCTGTATCTTCTTTACTTCCGCATCGGCCGCGTCCTTCTTTGCTTTCCAGGCGGCCTGTTCTTCGGCGGAGGTGAGCGGGACGTCGTGTTCGTGAGTGGAGGCGAAGAAGGCCTGCATCCGGTAGTAGTCTTTCTGCCGGATGGCGTCGAACTTGTGGTCGTGGCAGCGGGCGCAGCCGACGGTGACGCCGAGGAAGGCCGCGCCCACGATGTTGGTCATCTCGGTGAGCACTTCGTTGCGGCTGCTAGCGACTTCCTGGTTGCCGGCGTTCTTGCGCAGCGGACCAAGGCGTTGGAAGCCGGCGGCGATGAGGAGGTCCTGTTTCGTGGAATCGATCTCGTCGCCGGCAAGCTGTTCACGGATGAACTGGTCGAAGGGTTTATCGCGAAGGAACGAGTCGATAACGTAGTCGCGGAAGCGCCATGCGTCCGGGCGGTACGTGTCGTATTCGAAGCCGTCGGTTTCGGCGTAGCGGATGACGTCGAGCCACTGCTGGGCCTGGCGTTCGGCGTAGGCGCGGGAGGTCAGCAACTGGTCGACGAGTTTCTGCCAGGCGGCGGGAGTGGGGTTCTTGGCGAAGGATTCGATAACTTCGGGCGACGGCGGGAGTCCTGTGACGTCGAGATGCAGGCGGCGGACCAGAGTGCGGGCATCGGCGCGCGGGGCTGGGGCGATTCCTTTTTCTTTGAGCCTGGCGCGGATGAAGGCATCGACGGGATTGCCCGACGCGGGCGGGGAGACGTCACGGCGCGGCTGAAAGGCCCAATGGCGGTGCTCGGCTTCGGTGTAGGTGTCGGCGGCGAGAGCGATCGCAGCAAACGTTAGGCAGGCCCAGATCCAGCGTTGCATCCGATTGGAAGTGATTGTAGCACTGGAACATGCGCGCGACGATGCCAAAATTGGCTTCGAAATGGGTTCGTTCGAGCCTGTTTCGAACCCAATCTGTTTTGACCATATTGTTGATGCCATGTGAGTTAACCCCTAAAAAAATTGGGTTCGTTTTTGCATATATCGAAATGGGTTCGACGCAGCCTCCGAGGCGGCGGAGACTACAGCCCTTTCCGGCATTGTGGTAGCACGAGGGTCAAGGGTTTGAAGGCATCGCGAGAGCTAAGTCACGGCAAAGATGGGAAATTGAGTTGTTCAAGGTTTGTCACTCGACTCGTTGGCCGCTCTCGATCTGAACCGGGATGCGAACGATCAAGCTTTGGTGAAACCGCTTGCTTACGCGCGCGGCTCCGAATTGAGACGTGAGAGTCTCGGTAAGGCTGCGCCCGTCCGGAAGACGCCCGACCAGGGGCTGCGGGCGGGGGCGCCCGCCCCACGGGACGACTGCTGTTGCAGCCGCCATGACACGGGAGCGTTAATTAATTCGTGCCCGACTTGGTTCCGTTCGCAGCTTGTGGGGCCGGGGGTGGGGATGAGATGACGACCGGGAGACGGGAGAAGGCGAAGCGGCTGTTGGGGGCGTCGATGACGGTGAGTTGGGCGATGTAGTCGCCGGGGGTGAGGGCCTTGAGGGGGATCTCCATTTGGATGGCGGCGGCGCCGGGGCGGCCCGTCAGGAGTTCTCGCACGAAGGTTGGGCGCGACTCGAAAGCCTTTTTGCCGTCTCGGTAGAAGCCGACTGTCGCCTGCAATGTTGGGTTTTCGAGGCCGTAGGCTTCGGCGTACACCGTGAGCGTTTGTTCGCGCTGGAAGACGCGGGTGACGCTCGGGACGATTTTTTCGCCGTTGCGGACGAGTGGATGTTTATCCGATTTTTTCGTGCTGCGTTCGGCTCGGCCTACTTCTTCGCCCGTTTTGGCTCGCTGGGTGCTGAGGACCAATGAGCTGAGGGCAAGGCGGTCGGTGTTGCTTTCCAGTTCGGGAACCTCAAACTTTGATTCGAAGGTTCCGATTTTGCCGGTGAGGTTTTCGCGGACGAGGGCCTTGAGTTTGTATTTGCCGGGGGGAAGGGTGAAGCCGGTGTCGTACAAGAGCGAGCGGGCGGCCAGCATGCCGGCCTTGTTTTCGCGCAGGCGGATTTCGATTTCGTCGCGGACGGCGTTGACCGGGGCTCCCTTGGCGTCGCGGACTTGGGCCGTGAAGTCGGCACGGGTTACTTCGGAGGTCCCCTTCTTCTGTAAGGGGATTGCGGAGCCGGGGATTTTGACGGAGATGGGGACGAAGTAACGGCCTTTGCCCAGACGCATCCAATCGATCTCGACGGCGATGGGCAGATCGGTGATGGGATCGCCGGATTGCATCGCTTCGTCGAGCTGGCGTTCCTTGTCGTCGGCGTTGAAGGCGCGGAATTCCTTGGGGGCGTAGTAGCCTTTGCGGTAATCGAGGGCGATCGCTTTCTTCGCGGCGAGTTTGACTTCGACGCGGCGGAAGTTACCGTCTTTGCGGGCGTCGGCGCTGTAGTAACCGATCACATAGTAACTTTGCTGATCGCGCTGGGCCTGGCGGGCGGCGAGGGTGAGGTCATTCGTGTCGAAGGTGGCTTTGCCGCCGGTGTCGGAGGCCAGGGCGTAGAGCGTATCTTGCGAATCGTTGCGCTTCGAGCGGGCCTGCGATTGCGTGGAGCCGGAATAGAGCGCCGTGCCGGTGGGAGCGGCTTGAGAAGCATCGCCCCCCAGAGGCGCGGATTGCAGGCCGCGCACGTCGACGGGGTAGAAGCTCACGTTGGCGCGAACGGCGGCGTTGATGGCGGAGCGGAGCTGCGATTCGTTTTCCATGCCGGCGGAGCGGCTGACGCCGCTCGAGAAGAAGATGATGGATTTCTTTTCCGGCAACGAACGGAGCTTGGAGGCGAGGTCTTCGAGAGCACCGAGTTTGCGGTCGGTGTTGAAGACGTTGAACTCGGTCATGTCGGCCTGGAAGGCGGAGTCCTGGTCGGTGACTTCCTCGGTGGCGGCGTCGGCGGAGAGCTCGCTGTAGGCGCCGGGCTGGATTTTGTCGAGCCGGGCCATGAGGCGGTCTTTGTCGCCGGTGAATTCCTCTTCGATTTTGACGATGGTTCCAAAACTGGCGATGGAGACGAGGTCGGCGGGCTTCATCTGTTTGCGGATGAATTCCTTGGCCGCGTCGAGCGCGTGGACCTGGTCGGCATCGGCGAGGGAGGACCAGTCGAAGTAGAGAACAAGGAGGCGGCGGTCGCGATATTTCAGCGGGCTTTCGGGCGCGGGCGTCGAGGGGGCCGTGGGCGAGGAGGGTGTTTCGACCTCAACGGGTTTGGCGGTTTCGGGGAGATCGAGGTTCTGGTATTCGAAGACGGAGATCGTTTGGGGCTTGCCGTTTTCGAGGACGATGAAATCGTCCTTGGTGAGGCCTTTGACGGGGCGGCCTTCCTTGTCGCGGGCGAAGACGGTGACGATGACGAGGTTGGTGTCCGCCTTGAAGGTGGGGACGGTGCCCGGCTGCTGGGCGATGAGCGCCGCGGAGCAGATCAGGGAGGAGATGATGCGGCGCATTAGAATCGGAACCTCGCGGAGAGAGTGATGGATCGCATGGCGCCCGCGTTGGTGGCCAGGCCGTAGGTCAGCGAATTCACGACGGTGCCGAGCCCTGTGATGTTTACCTGGTTGAAGAGGTTGGCAATGTCGGCGCGGAGATCGAGGCGGCGGCGGTTGTCGTCGCCGATGCGGAAGCCGCGACCGAAGCTGCCACCAACAACGAGAGAGGCGGCGCCGGGGATGGTGTTGCGGCCCGCATTGCCGTACTGGCCGGCGGCGGGGGCGGTAAAGGCGGCCGTGTTGAAGAAGCCGGTAGTGCCGAAGATGGAGAGGCCGGTGGCTTCAGCGCGGGCGCTGCCGGTGGCCCCGGTGCCGGCGGCGTCGGCAACGTTGCCGAGCACCATGGCTGTTAGCGGGGCGCCGGTTTGGGCGCTCACAGTGATGGTCATCAGCCACTCTTCCAAGAAGGAGGAGAGGCGGGTGTGTTCCCTGAGGAAGTAACCGTTGCGGCCGAAGGGGGAGTAGAGGAATGTATTGAGGTTGAGAACGTGGCGGCGGTCGAAGTTCGAGAGGCCGCGTTCGGCGGCGAAGTCCGAATCGTTCTGCACGACGACGTTGCCGGAGCCGCCGATGGAGGAGGCATTATCGATCGACTTGGAGAAGGTGTATTGGACGTTGAAGCTGGCTCCGCGTTGGAGGCGGCGGGTGAGGCGCACTTGCATGGCGTTGAAGATCGAGTTTCCGTCGGTGGAGTCGTATTCGAAGCCGGCGGCGTAGGGGATCTGGCGGCGGATTTCGGAAGTGCCCGGAGCGCCGGGCAGGGCGCGGTTGGGGAGGCGCTGGAGGACGAGTCCCGTGCCTTTGGTGCCGATGTAGGCGGTTTCGAGGACGAGGTGTTGAGGGAAATCGTATTCCAGAGAGACGTTCCAGCTTTGGGCGTACGGTGTGCGGTAGTTCTTCTCGACGGCGTAGGTGTTCAGAATGCCAACGCCGGGAGGGCCGGTGAACGGGTCGCTAAGGGTGAGGACTGCTTCCGAGCTGGTGTTGAAGGTGGATGACGTGGCGAAAGGCGGTTGCGCTGAGAGGCGGGACGGCAGGCGATTGAAGGCGCTGCTGTCCATGTAGATGCCGTAGCCGACGCGGGTGCGGAAGTTTTTGGAAGGCCGCCAGGCAACGCCGAGGCGCGGCGAGATGTTGTTCCAGTCGGTGTTGACGAGACCGGCGGGGAAGCGGCCCGTGTACGGTCCGACGGAGTAGGGGGTGACGACGGCCGCTTCGGTGAAGGTGGAATTGACGTCGATATTGGCGAGGCGGTTGTATTTTTCGGTGAAAGGCAACCAGACTTCGTAGCGGGCTCCGAGCGTGAAAGAGAGGTTCTTGCTGGCGCGGATTTCCTCGCTGACAAAGGCGGCGGTTTGGGTGGAGCGGAGGTAGGTGTCGGCTCCGCCGAGCCGCAGGGTGCTTTGTTGGACGAGGCCCAGGAGGAAGTCGGCGAAGTCGAGGCCGGTGTGTTGGACGGGCAGCCCATTAACGCGCTCGCTGGTGGCGAGGCCGCCGAAGAAGAGCGTTCCGCGGGCGTTGGATTCCGTGAGGGTGTTCCAACGATTGCGCGAGACTTCGACGCCGGACGTGGTGGTGAAGCGGCCTTTCACGACGGTGGAGTTGAAGCCGAGGGTGAAGGTGTAGATGCGACGCGAGAGGTAGGCCGAGTCGGTGAGGGAGCCGAAGTTGGTGAAGCTGAGGTTCGGCGGACCGTAGTTGACGGGCTCGCGGGAGTTGCCCTGGATGCCGAGCATGCCGCTGATGTCCTGGCCATAAGCGAAGTAGGGTGTCGCGTTGGTCTGGTTCATGTTGAAGCGGGCATGGGCGGAGAGGATGACTCCGGGTGAGGCCGTGCGATTCCAGCGAACATCGAAGTTGCCGCCGTGGCCGGAGGTATCGTCGCGCCACCCGTAGGGCTGCACGTTGGCGCCGCTACGGGTCTGCCAATTGATCAGGACGGCAATGCGATCGCGGCGGGTCATGGTGCGGTTGACCATTGCCGAAACGGTTTCGGAGTCCTGCGGGACCGCGGTGACGACGGAATAGTTCTGAACGGCGGCGGAGGTGGCGGGGAGAGGGACAAGCGGCAGGAGGCCTTGGGCGATGCTGCTGATCCGGTTGTTGGGGATGATGTTGCCGGGGAAGGGAGTCTGGTTGAGGGGATCGTAGATGGTGGTGCCGCCGCGGTAGGCGGAGAAATCGCCGGAGCGCTCGGCCTGGTTGGGCAGAGTGGTGAAATTCGAGTAGGGATTGCTGGCGAGAGTGCCGGAGTAGTTGAGGAAGAAGAAGGTCTTGTCGTCGGTGAAGAGGTGTGGGATGTGGAGGGGGCCGCCGAGGTTGGCTCCGAAGCGCCATTGCTGGTAGTCGGGCTTGGTGATGGACTGGCCGTTGAGTGAATAGGGGGAGGCGTCGAGGGTTCCGTTGCGGGCGGTGAGGAAGAGGCCGCCGCGGAGACGTTGATTGCGGGAGCGGCTGCGATTGCCGAAGACCTGGGGGTCGCCGCCCATACGATCGCGAATCATGCGCTGCATGCGCTCGCGCTGCTCCTGGGTCATTTGGCCCCTGCCTCCGGGGCCGCCGGGACCTCCGCCGAAGCCGCCCGGTCCACCGCCGCCGCGCATGCCACCGCCGAAGCCGCCGCCTCCAAAACCGCCGGGACCTCCGCCGCCACCGAAGCCGCCTCCACCGCCGCCGGGGCCACCGGCTCCGGGGCCGCCCGCGCCTGGTCCTCCCGCCACGCCGGGCTGTTGTCCGGCCATTTCGCCACCGGGCATCATGCCGGGGAACATGCCCATGCCCATTTCGGGGCGGTCGCGGACTTCGAGTCCACGGCTGAGGCTGCCCTGGACGAGGAGGGACTCGCTCGAGTCAGAGGGCTCGCTGATAACTGGTGTTGTTGCCAGCGAGGTTTCGGCGGGAGCTTCCTGTTGTTGTTGCTCCTGATTTGCGGCAGCGGCGCCGCGCATTCCGAAGCGGCGGAGCGTCAGTTCAAGATTGAGCGGCTTTCCGTGGTCGGCCTCGGTGATGGGGCGATTCAGAGGATCGAAGCCGAACATCTGGACGCGAAGTTCGGCGGGAGTGTTGGCTGAAATGGGAAGAGAGAAGTGGCCTTGATCG
>Ga0335084_10005336_pt1 | contig 12702 bp, 11 predicted proteins | sample Lox_Sample_44_FD_206721 | JGI IMG/M metagenome (GOLD analysis project Ga0335084, IMG submission 206721) | Soil microbial communities from Loxahatchee National Wildlife Refuge, Florida, United States - Lox_Sample_4.4 | ecosystem: Environmental > Terrestrial > Soil > Wetlands | place: USA... | reverse complement strand
GTTCATCTTCCAGGTCCACCTGCGGACGGGCCACACGGCCGAGGAGTACGCGGAGACGTGGCTCCGCGCGAGCGAGATCCTGCAGCGCGCGCCCGGCGCGCGCGGGACGCTCCTGCACCGCAAGATCGGCGATCCGACGACCTTGCTCGCGATCGCGAGCTGGGACTCGAAGGCCGCGCGCGACGCGCGCGAGGCGTTTCTGAAGCCCGACTCCGCGATGCGCCAGGTGCTCGACGCGCACCTCGGCCTGGTCGACTTCGAGCTGATCGGCGAGTTCGAGGAGCCGGACTGGAAGGTCGAGCCGGCCTAGCCGCCTCAGGCGCGCACGAAGACCCACGCCGCGATGGCCGCCAAGGCGGCGACGATCAGGTACACGATCACCTTCCCCGCGACGTCGCGCGCAAGCTGACCCAGGCTGTCGGCCATCGTTCGCTCGTCTTCCAATCGGTGGGAGAGGTTTGTGGAGGCGCCGGGAATCGAACGATCCGACGCTCGCGCGATTCCGGGAGGTTAGCGCGTGAAAGCCCGAGTCGGGCGCGAGTCCACGGCGCGCACCCGGAAACCGGCGCCAGTCGCCCTCAGACCCTCGCCAGATGCGCCGAGCCAAGAAGAGCGCCGAAGCCCGCTCTGACGCTGATGCGTGGACCTGTACTCCCCGAGCTTTCCGTCTTCGCGACGGACGTTCTCTTCGCGGCCGCCTGGCTCGCACTCTGGCTGGTCTACGTCGCCTTCGGGAGAGCTACAGCCGAGGGAGCGCGTCGAGCAACGCGCGTGTGCGCGCCTGCAGCGCCGCCTCCACGATGCGGTCAGTGTGGATGTAGAGCGCGCCGTCGCGGACGCCCCGCAGCACCATCTCGCCCACCGCGTCCGGCGCGACGCCGGCGTTCAAGAACGCGTCGACCGCCGCGACCATCTGCTCCGCCGGCCGCGGCGACGACGCGGGCTGGCTGCGCAGCGTGTGATGCATGATCCGCGTCGCCACGGGTCCGGGGCAGAGCACCGAGACGCCGATCCCCGCGCCGGCCAGCTCGAAGCGCAGCGACTCCGACAGCCCGACGACCGCGAACTTCGCGGTGTGGTACAGGAAGCCCGAGCCGGGCGCGACGAGCCCCGCGCCCGACGACGTGTTGACCACGTGGCCACCGCCCAGCGCGCGGCTGCGCGCGAGCATGCGCGGAACGAAGGTCTGCAGCCCGTTCACGACACCGCCGAGGTTCACGCCCAGCGCGAAGTCCCAGCTCTCGTAGCTCATCGTCTCTGCCGGCACGGCCAGCGCCACGCCCGCGTTGTTGAAGAGCAGCGACACCGGCCCGAGCGCCGCCTCGGCCGCGTCGGCCGTGCGCGCGTACGCCTCGCGGTCGCGCACGTCCAGGACGAAGCTCTCGACCTGCGTCTCCTTCGCAAGCTCCGCGCGCGCGCTCGCGAGCGCGGCCGCGTCGACGTCGGCGAGCGCGAGCTTCGCGCCCGCACGCGCGAACGCGCGCGCGATCCCCAGCCCGATGCCGTTCGCTCCACCGGTGATGAACGCGGTGCGCCCCGCGACGTCCATGGACCCTCGCTCTGCAAGTCGATCGAGCGGCCGATTCTACGCTGGCCCGGTCGAATCCGCCGCGATGTCCGAGCGAGCGCGCTCGCTGCGCCGCAAGCTCTCCCCTCGTTCGTGAGCTCGTGGCCCTATCGCGGCCAGGAGTCCGAGGCTTCCGCGACCAAAGCCGCGGCGTCGCGCGGCAGGAGCACACCCGCCTCGACCGCACGCTTGGCCGCTGACTCGAACTCGGTCCGAAACGCGACCTTGTCGCCGTACAGCGCACGCAGCTTGTCGGCATCGAACGGGCGCCATGACCCGCGCAAGTACGCAAAGATGTCGGGTGCGCGCGGGATCGCAGAGTTGGTCGCGGTCGGCACATCGACCTGTGGCAGGCGGATGCCGCCCTTGGCGATCCCATGGACGTCTCGAACCACCTGCGGCGGATCGCCGGCAAACTCGAGCTTGGGCTGCACCGGCGGCGGCGTGCCGTCGGTCAGCCAGCGCTGCATGTGGTGGAAGGCGGCCTCGTACAGCGGCGCGATCGGGATGCGATTGATGCCCTCAGGCAGCGGCGGCGCCTGCACCCCGTCGCGAAGCAGCTTCTTCTGCCGCTCGCGGGTGACCTGATCCGAGACATGGCAGGTGCCGGCCGACTCCCAGTAGCGGAACGTGTCGGTATCGCGCTGTCGCACCGGGTAGCACGCGATGGCCTCGAGTTCGGAGTTGACCACGAAGACCGGCACGCCCAGATCGTCGCGAAGCTGATTGCTGCCGCGCAGGCTCTGGCCTGGCCGCAGGGGACCCGCGAGACTGAGGTTCACGACGGCATCACCGACCTCCAGCGGGCTCCCCGTGCCGAAGTAGATGGCGAGAATGAAGCCGTCCAGCGCGCGCTCCAGCGGCTGGACGGCATTGATGTAGGTTGCGAGCCGTCCCGCCGACTGCGAGGCGCCGAGCGCTACGACCCGCTCGACCTCGAGTCCGCCCATCGGATCGACGGGTTGCCGCGAGCGGTTCGGTCCCACGGCTCGCGCGCCCTGCGTGAAGATGTCGTAGGAGTAGTCGTCGCTCGGAATGGTGAGCTTGCCGTAGCGCGCCGGGTCCCATGCCGCGAGACCCTGTGGCTCCGGCGGCAGGCCCGCGATGCCCACCTTCTGCGTCGTCAGGCAGGCCAGCCCGAACCCGCCTTCGAAGAGCTCCAGGCTCTCGGCTCCGAAGAGATCGTAGCCCGCCGACACGTTGTTCCAGGTCAACACGACCGTGCCGTTGAAGCGCGCGGGGTCGGTCGGTCGGTAGATCAAGAGGCGCGTGTGGAACGGCGCCGTGCCGGCAGGTTCCGCCCGCCACTGGCCGTCGCGCGTGAGTTCGGCGCCGGTCGCCAGTCGGTAGCGCGTTGCGGTGCCTTCGAGCCCATACTCGACCTCGGCGTAGCCCAATCGTGCCATTTCGAGCATCGACGGGGCGAACGGGCGGCCCCGTCCCCCGGTGAGGACCTCGGCGGTCGGCTGCGGCATGTCGTCTCCGATTCGAGCGTTGACGGACGATCTTCCCACGCCCGGCGCGGGCTCCGCCAACTCCCGCTCACGCAGCCGGATGAGAGACCGGCGTCCGGGGTAGACTCGGCCAACGTGACCACCCCGGCGTCGAATGCGATCCGGATCGACCCCGCCACCGGACAGAAGCGCTTTGCGACGCGCGCGGCGAAATCGAGCGACCGCATCGTCGGCAAGGGCTACTCGGTGCTGACGGAAGCGTCGCTCACCACGCTGCCCGAGCTCCCGCCCGGCGCCGTGTTCAACGCCGAGGAGCAAGCGAAGTACCGCGCGTTCAAAGAGGCGCGGCGCGGTGCGGCGGACTACATGGCGATGGAGGGCGAGTTCGCCCGGTACCTCGACGACGTCTACTCCGCGCCGCCGGTGCCGCGGGAAGTGCTCGTCGACGAGTGCGAGATCGTCGTTGTCGGCGCCGGGCTGGCCGGTCTCTTGCTCTGGCACAAGCTCCAGGGCGCGGGCTTCACCGACGTGCGTTTCTGCGAGAAGGGCGGCGACGTCGGCGGCACCTGGTACTGGAACCGCTACCCGGGCATCGCCTGCGACGTGGAGGCGTACAGCTACCTGCCGCTGCTCGAGGAGATGGAATACATCCCGAGCATGAAGTTCGCGTCGGGCTTCGAGATCCTGGAGTACTGCCAGCGCATGGCCGAGAGGTTCGGCTTCTACGAGCGCTGCCTGTTCCACACCACCGTCCTCGAGACGGTCTGGGACGAGGCGACCGGGCGCTGGACCGTGATCACCGACCGCGGCGACCGCATGCGCGCGCGCTTCGTGATCCTGGCCAACGGCATCCTGACCAGTCCGAAGCTCGCGCGCATCGAGGGGATGAGCACGTTCCGCGGGGACTCGTTCCACACCTCGCGCTGGGACTACCGCATCGATCTCAGCGGGAAGGTGGTCGGCATCATCGGCACGGGCGCGACCGCCGTGCAGGTGATTCCCGAGATCGCCCGCATCGTGAAGGAGCTCTACGTCTTCCAGCGCACGCCCTCGTCGATCGACGTGCGCGACCAGCGCGCGACGACCGAGGAGGAGTACAAGAGCTGGCCCAACGAGCCGGCCTGGGCGCGCGCACGCCGCGCGCGCTTCGCGAAGATCTCCAATGGGCGAACGGCGATCCAGGCGAACGACGACTACCTGGCCGGCAAGGTGCCCGATTTCAAGGAGCGGAAGCAGCACGACCGCGCGCTCAGCATGGAGGAGCTGATCGAGAAGCAGCTCGACTCGAACTTCCGGATCATGGAGCAGATCCGCGCGCGTGTGGACGCGATCGTGCAGGATCCGAAGACGGCGGCCGCGCTGAAGCCCTACTACCCGTGGGGCTGCAAGCGGCCGACCTTCCACGACGAGTTCCTGCCGACCTTCAACCTGCCGCACGTCCACCTGGTCGACACCGCGCCGCGCGGCGTGCAGCGGATCAACGAGAAGGGCGTCGTGCACGACGGCGTGGAGTACGCGCTCGACGTGCTGATCTACGCCACCGGCTTCGAGTGGATGGCGACCTCGACCTTCAACATGATCCGAGGGCGCCAGGGCCGCACGCTCAAGGAGAAGTGGGAGACGGAGGGCACCAAGACCTTCCTGGGTCTGCACAGCGCCGGCTTCCCCAATCTGTTCATCGTCTCGGGTCCGCAGGGCGGAGGCGGCAGCTTCAACTTCACCGACGCGATCGACGCGCACGCGGACTACATCGTGTGGATGCTCGAGACCCTGCGCAGCCGGGGCGCGCGCGTCGTCGACGTCCGACCGGAGCCGGAGCTCGAGTACGCGGAGCACTGCCGGCAGGCGGACGTCGCGACCGCGCCGCTCCGCGACTGCCTGTCGTACTACAACGGCCACGGGGAGGCCGAGCCCGGCAGCCTCGCGTACTACGGCGGCAACCGCTGGCACAAGTGGCGGCGCGAGGCGCAGGAGACCCTCGCGCCTTACCTGTTCGTCTACGGCGAGTAGGCCGCGGCGTGGAGCGCCGACTCGCCGCGATCATGTTCGCCGACATCGTGGGGTACACGGCGCTGATGGCCGCGGACGAGGTCCGGGGTCTCCGCGCGCGGGAGCGGCACCGGGCCCTCGTGCGGCCGCTGGTCGAGCGCTACCACGGCGATGCGATCGAGGCGCGTGGCGACGAGTCGCTCGCGGTGTTCCCGACCGCGCTCGACGCGGTGAACTGCGCGCTCGCGATCGAGGAAGCCCTGGCCGGTGACGGCGAGCTCCGGCTCCACGTCGGGATCCACGTCGGCGACTGCGTCGTCGAGCACGGTGAGGTCTCGGGCGACGCCGTCAACATCGCCGCGCGCATCCGGTCGTTCGCGGAGTCGGGCGTGTGTGTCTCGGCCGAGGTGTATCACTCGGTCCGCAATCAACCGAACGTCGAGGCCACTTTACTCGGAGAGCACGAGCTCAAGAACGTCGGACGTCCGATCGCACTGTACGCGGTCCGCGGCGCAGCGGCGCAACCGCGAACGACGGCCGAGCGGCCCGCCGCGCGCAGCGCGATCCGCTCCATCGCCGTGCTTCCGCTCGAGAACCTCTCGGGCGACCCGAGTCAGGAGTACTTCGCCGATGGCATGACCGAGACGCTGATCGCGGACCTCGGGAAGCTCCGGTCGCTGCGCGTGATCAGCCGGACCTCGGTGATGCGCTACAAGGGCGCGCGCAAGCCGCTCCCGGAGATCGCGCGAGAGCTCGCGGTGGATGCGCTCCTCGAAGGAACGGTGATCCGCGATGGCGACCGCGTGCGCATCACGGCACAGCTGATCGACGGCCGCACCGATCACCATCTCTGGGCCGACCGCTACGATCGCGAGCTGCGCGGAATCCTCGAGCTCCAGAGCGACGTCGCGCGGGCCGTGGCCCGCGAGGTCGAGCTCGAGCTGTCGCCGCGCGAAGACGCTCGGCCAGCGCTTCCCAGGCGCGTCGAGCCGGCGGCTCACGACGCGCTCCTCAAGGGCCTCTACCAGCTGCGGCTGTTCAGCGCGGTGTCGGTGCGGAGCGCGATCGCCTCGTTCGAGCGCGCGATCGAGATCGATCCCGGCTACGCGCTGGCACATGCCGTGCTCGGGAGGGGGTGGTATTCGCTGGTCGGGCAAACCGCCCTACCGATCGTGGAAGGCATGCCCCGCGCAGAGAGCGAGGCGCTGCGCGCGCTCGAGCTCGACCCCGCCCTCGCCGAGGCACACGCCGTGCTGGGGGCGGTCGCCTTCAACTTTCATTGGGACTGGCCCGCCGCGGAGCGGCGCCTGCGACGCGCGCTCGAGCTCAACGCGAGCCTGCCCTGGGCGCACACCACCCGTGGCTTCGTGCTGGTGACGAGCGGGCGAAGCGAAGAGGCGATCGCCGAGGGTCTGCGCGCCGTCGAGCTGGACCCCTTCGACCTCCCGCGGCGGGGCGCCCTCGCCAACCTCTACCGCCTGGCGCGTCGCTACGACGACGCCCTCGCGTTCGCCCGGCAGGTGATCGACACGGATCCCATGCACGTGCGAGGCCAGCTCGAGTTCGCCTGGGTGTGCGAGCGGCTCGGACGCTTCGAAGAGAGCATCGCCGCGTACGAGCGTTGCGGGATGGTCAGCGCCGAAGAGGGCGTCGGTCTGCGCGCTGCGCTCTCGCGGGGAGGAGCGCAGGGCTTCTGGAGGGAGTTGCTCCGGCTCGACCGCAGCTTGCCGGCGGCGCGACACTACTTCGCCGCGGGCTTCCATGCGCTCCTCGGCGAGCGCGACGAGGCGATCGCCGCGCTCGAGCGAGCCTACGCAGCCCGCGAGGGAGTGCTCGTGTCCCTGCGGGTCGACGAGCGCTTCGACTCTCTGCGCGACGACCCGCGCTTCGAGGCGCTGGTCCGCCGGATCGGGATCCCGAGCTGATCGACTACGAGACCGGCGGCCTCCCGGGCGCACACGGGGTGGCCCAGAGCTACACCGCGATTCCGAAGGTGAACGCGAAGTACCTGAACGGCGAGATGGTCGCCATGGGCACGCTGGCCCAGCTCATGATGGAGTCGCGTCCGGACGAAGCGGCCAGGGTCGCCGAGTTCTTCGCAGCGGTCGGCCGGCCGGTCCACCTCGGCCAAGCTCTCGCTCGAGGCCGACGACGCGAACGCCCTCGACCTCGTCGCCGAAGGCACCCTGGCGTTCCCGTTCATCGGCAACATGCCCCAGCCACTCACGGCGACCGGGTGCGGGCGTCGGTTCTCGACGCGCACGGGCTGGGGCTGTCGGTGAGCGCGACGAAGGGCACCGCCGCATACGACCGGCTGCACGGAAGCGAGCTTCGCTAGACTCCGACGATGAAGAACCGCGAGCTGATCGAGAGGCTTCGAGAGCTGCCCGACGAAGCGGACGTCCGCCTGTGCGGCGAGGAGTTCGACGAGCGGGTGACCGCCGTCGAGTTCTTCAGACCCGGAAACGCCGTGCGCATCTGGGCGGATTCCCCGAGGGCGAGAGAGCCGCAGGGCTTCCGACCCGAGTAGACCGGCGAGCTCGCGATTCAGGCGTGAGAGACTGCGGGCCATGAGCCAAGCTGCAGCCCGCTCTCCCCGTCTGGTTCCCCTTCCCGTCCAACCCGCCGGCGTGGCCTGGCCGACCCGCGAGTGGCCGCGCGCGGAGCTCGACGCGCGCGTCGATCGCGCGGCGCTCGAGAAACGACTCGACTACGCGTGCGGCGGATCCGAGCCCGAGGATCTCGAGCGAACCCACGCCGTGATCGTCGCGCAGCACGGCGCGATCGTCGCCGAACGCTACGGCCGGCACGCGGGCCCGAACGACGCGTTCCAATCGTGGTCGATCGCGAAGAGCATCACGAACGCACTGCTCGGCATCCTGGTTCGCCAGGGGCGGCTCGACATCTCGCGGCCCATTCCGGTGAAGGAATGGGGGCGCGACGATCCGCGCGCGCGGATCACGATCGACCAGATGCTGCGCATGGTCGACGGGCTCCGCTTCCGCGAAGCCGAGCACCTCGGGGGCGGCGCCGTCCGCTACTACCCGGAAGCGGAGTCGGACGTGATTCCCATGCTCTTCGGCGCCGGCAAAAGCGACGTGGCCGGATTCGCCGCCGGCCTGCCGCGCGTCACGGAGCCCGAGGCGCGCTGGAACTACAACAGCGGCGGCAGCAACCTGCTCGCGCGGCTGGTGAGCGACACGCTCGGCGGCGGACGCGACGAGACGCGCGCGTTCATGCGGCGCGAGCTGTTCGAACCGCTCGGCATGAGGAGCGCGGATCCGCGCTTCGACGAAGCGGGCCACTTCATCGGCGCGAGCTACTGCCCGTGCAGCGGACTCGACTTCGCTCGCTTCGGCCTGCTCTTCTTGCGCGACGGCCTGTGGGACGGCTCGCGCATCCTTCCCGAAGGCTGGGTCGACTACTGCCGCACGCCGAGCCCGCAATCCGAGGGACTCTACGGCGCGCACTTCTGGGTGACCCCGGGCAGCCTCGGCATCTTCTCGTGCCAGGGCGCGTGGGGTCAGCGCATCCTGATCGTCCCGAAGCTCGACCTCGTGGTCGTCCGTCTCGGGCAGACGAGTCCGCACAAGGTCGGGGCGGTCGTGGAGTACTGCAAAGACTTGGTCGACGCGTTTCGCCCAACGGTGAGTTGACCGCGGCTGCGCGTCGATGGTGGAGGCGCCGGGAATCGAACCCGGGTCCGCATGGCTTCCTCCGCCCGCGTCTACGTGCGTAGCCCCGTGTTGGTTTTAGCGGCCGGTCTGGCCTCGGCGCTCGCCGAACCGGCCGCGAGTCGGGTATGGTCTCGTCCGCCTCCCCCCGACGAGGACTTGGACCAGCCTGCTCGCGTATGACACCCCCGCGCCTCAGCAGGCGTCGGGCGCGGGCGTGCTCGTTGTCTTAGGTATTAACTAAGCAGCGAGAGCGAGATTTTCGTCGGCAATTAGATTGCCTTTGCCGCAGGTTTTACGAGGACTCGGCACCTCGGCACGCAGCGGACGACCTCGACCATCCGTCGAAACCGATCGCCCCCAGGGAACGCGGGGCATACTAAAGGGCCCGCGATGCACGTCAAGAACTCCGTCGTCCTGCGCCGCGGGCGCGAGCGCAGCGTCGCGCTCGGGCATCCCTGGGTGCTGTCCGGCAGCGTCCTGCGGGTCGACGGCGAGCCCGAGGCGGGCGAGCTGGTGGCGCTCGCGACCGAGTCGGGCGCGGTGCTCGGCTTCGGCGACTTCGACCCGGATACGCAGATCCGTGTCCGCATCCTGGCCTTCGGCAAGGACGAGCCGGACGAGCGGGCGCTGCTCGAGGTGCGCCTCGCCGCGGCGCTCGCGCTGCGCCGCGACCTGCCGGCGCTCTCGAACACGGACGCGCTGCGGCTCGTCCACGCGGAGGCGGACGGGCTGCCCGGACTGGCGGTCGACCGCTACGCGGACTGGCTCGCGCTGCGCGTGGGAACGCCGGCGATGGCGCGGCGCGCGGGCGAGCTCGGGCAGCTCCTGCAGCGGCTCACCGGAGCCCGCGGCGGCTGGCTGCGCGCCGAAGGCGCGGCCGGCGCGTTGCTCTTCGGCGAGGTGCCTGAAGAGCCGATCCAGATCCACGAGACGGGGCGGCGCTACTGGGTGGACCTGCGGCACGGACAGAAGACCGGGTTCTACCTGGACCAGCGCGACGCGCGCGACCGCTTCGCGGGGCTCGCTCGCGGGCGGCGCGCGCTCGATTTGTTCGCGCACACCGGCGGCTTCGCGCTCGCCGCGCAACAGGGCGGCGCGCGCGAGGTGGTGGCGGTCGAGTCGTCCGAGCAGGCGGCGGCGCTGCTCGCGCGCAACGCGCCCGGCTGCGAGGTCGCGCTCGCCGACGCGAACGACTTCCTGCGCCGCGAGCGGCGCAGCTTCGACCTGATCTCGGTCGACCCGCCCCCGTTCGCCAAGAAAAAGCGCGACGTGCCCGCGGCGAGCCGCGCGTACAAGGACGTGAACCTGCGCGCGCTCGCGCGCGCCGCCGAGGGCGCGCACGTGCTGACTTTCTCGTGCTCGCACCACGTCTCCCCGGAGCTGTTCCGCAAGCTGGTGTTCGCCGCGGCGCTCGACGCGCGCCGCGACGTCAAAGTGCTGGGCGAGCTGGCCGCCCCGCCCGACCACCCCGTCTCGATCCGCCATCCGCAGGGCGCGTATCTGACCGGCCTGCACCTGTTCGTGGGCGGCGCCGCTTGAGCCGTCAGCGCACGCAGCAGCTGCTCGCGCTGCTCGCGGTGCTCGCGGGGCTCGGCGGGACGATCTGGCTGCACTTCGGCACCGACGTGGAGTGGAAGCCCGAGTCGCTGCGCGACGCAGTTCGGGACCTCGGCCTCCTCGGGCCGCTCGCGCTGATCGGCATCATGACCTTCCGGCCGTTCCTGTTCCTGCCGTCGTGGCTGGTGATGATGGCGTCGGGGATGCTGTTCGGGCCGTATCTGGGCACGGCGTACAGCGCACTCGGCGGCACGCTGGGCGGCGCGCTCATCTTCGGCATCGCGCGCGCGCTCGGCCGCGACTCGGTGCAGGCCTGGCTGGGCGTGGGCTCGATGCGCGCGTTCGAGGAGTTCCTCGCGGCGCGCGGGACGCCGTGGCTCGCGCTCTACACCGCGATCCCGATCAGCGTGCTCACGCCGGTGTTCGCGGGCGCGGGGCTCTCGCGGCTGCGCTTCGGCAAGTTCATGCTGGGAACGGGCGCGGGCTTCGTGCCGCGCGCGGCACTGTTCGCGGTCGCGGGCCGCGCCGCCGCCGAGCCGACCTTCCGAAACGTCGGTGTCGCGGTCGCGCTGATCGTCGCCGCGCTCGCCGGCACCTGGTTCGCGCGGCGCTGGCTCAGTGCGCGGCCTTCGCCTTGAACTTCGGATCGACGGGCTCCACCGACAGGAGCACGCGCTGGAACCAGGGCCGGTAGAACTCGAAGTCGCGCGCGCGCGAGTCGGCCATCACGACCAGCACGAAGCCGTCGCCCCAGTCGACCAGGTCCGTCTGCTCGGCGCGCTCGTCTCCCTTCGAGATCAGCCGCGCGACCGGCGCGCCGTCGAGCTCGAACCACTCCGAGCGCACGTCGTCGCCGCGCGCGCGGCCCTTGCCCGAGAGCAGCGACAGGTACGAGCCGACGCTGCCGTGCGCCGAGATCACCTGGATCGAGGCGTCGTAGTCCCACGACACGCCGTCGACGGCGATCCAGCCGTTCGGCGTCTGGATCACCTGCCAGCGCGCGGGGAAGTGGACCGAGAAGCCGTGGCGCGCGTCGCGCGTCTCGTCGGCGAGCTTGGGCGGATCGGCGCGCACGCCGTTCGAGCCCGGCTCGCGCGTCTCGGCCAGGCGCGCGTAGATCGTGCCGGGTGGCAGCGCGTACAGCGCGCGCAGGGTGTTCTTGTCGTGCTCGGAGAGCGCCTCGATCCGGCGATCGCCGGCGACCTCGTACATCACGTCGCCCGCGAGCGGGCTGTGCTGGCCCGACACGCCGAGCAGGTGGCCGATCTCGTGCAGCGCGACGGCGCGCACCTGGCGCGGCGTGAGCAGGCCCATCGAGTCGACGATGTAGAGCGTGGCCTCGTTCGGCGCGAACTCGATCTCGACAAGGTCCGGTGTCGCGCCGGCACGCGTGACGCGGCAGCGGTGCGACTCGCCGCGCACCACGCCCAGCAGCTGGCCCTCCGGCACCTCCTCGATCTTGGTCAGGAGCTGAACGGTGAGCGCGGCGTCGCCCGGGCTGTCGCTGCGCACGAACTTCACCGGCGGTCCGATCGCACGCTGCCAGGCGCGGAACGCCTCGTCCACGGCGGCGACGTAGTCGGCCGGCGTGCGCGCGACCGTCTCGCCCGCGAGATCCGCCGGGATTTCGGGCGCCGCGACGGAGTAGCGCAGCGGGAACGCCTCGTCGGGCCAGCGGCAGGCGACCAGGACCTCGGCGCCGTCCGCGAGCTCCCGGTGCATCGCCCAGGGCAGGTAGTTCGGGCTCGGCAGCGCGCCCACCCGCTCCTCGAAGCGCCAGTAGTCCCAGCGGTTGTGCTGGTAGTCGACCGGCGCCGCGCCACCGCCCGCGCCGCCGCAGCCCGCGGCGCCACCGAGCGCGGCGGCGAGCGCGAGCGCGGCCGCGCGGCGGCGGCTCATCCGCTGCGCCTCTGATGGCGGCGCATCGTCTGGCGCAGACGCCGGTCGGACTCGCGGTCGGCGATCGCCGCGCGCTTGTCGTGCAGCTTCTTGCCGCGCGCGAGGCCCAGCTCGACCTTGGCGCGGCCGTTCTTCCAATACAGCTCGGTCGGCACGAGCGTGAGCCCCTTCTCGCGCAGGCGCCCGCCCAGCCGGTGGATCTCGCGGCGGTGCAAGAGCAGCTTGCGCACGCGCTCGGGCAGGTGGTTCTCGCGACCTGCATGCGTGTAAGGGGCGATGTGCGCCTTGTGCAGGTACAGCTCGCCGCGCTGCACCTGCGCGTAGGCGTCTACCAGGTTCGCGGCGCCGGCGCGCAGCGACTTCACCTCGGAGCCGGTGAGCACCAGCCCCGCCTCGATCGTCTCCTCGATCGAGTACTGGTAGTGCGCCTTTCGGTTCTTGCAGATGCTCTTGCGGGGCGGCTCGGCCAAGGCCGCCGGAGCCTACCGCAGGGCGTTCTCCGAGTCGACGAAGCAGATGCGCGGCTGGAAGCCGCGCGCCTCGTCGTCGCTCAGCTGCG